>Ga0209283_10001022_pt1 | contig 14776 bp, 12 predicted proteins | sample CZO8metaG_2_FD_188354 | JGI IMG/M metagenome (GOLD analysis project Ga0209283, IMG submission 188354) | Vadose zone soil microbial communities from the Eel River Critical Zone Observatory, Northern California, USA - CZOApr15con2H1.8 metaG... | ecosystem: Environmental > Terrestrial > Soil >...
TGAATCGGCGAAACCAAGCCGCCACCGCGCGGCGAGCGCTCCAGCTTGCCGGTCTCGCGTCGTCGCCGCAGCAGCCGGCTCACGCTCGCTCGACCGATTCCGAGCAGCGACGCGATCTCGTCGTACGTGTGGCCCTCGTTTCGGAGGCTCACCACTGCCAGCCGCACTTGCATCGGGAGCGCGTGATCCATCCCCACCGTAGATCACGACTTCGGGATCGCCTCAAGCGAAATCCGCTTTAGCGCGCGTACCAGGGCGCGCTGAGCTCCATGCGCGATCTCGGTGCCGAGCTCGTCGCAATCTCGCCGGCGCGCGCGCGATGCTCCTGAGCGTGCGCTCCGACGGGCGAATGTCTCGCGCCTGCTCGAGCCACGTGTACCAGGTCGTGCCAACGCCTGCCCGCTCGGCGACCTCTTCGCGCCGAAGCCCGGGAGTCAAACGCCGTCGCCGCGACGAAGACACGGCTCTGGGCGGGGGCAGCCGCTCCTCTTCTTCCGAAGGAAGTTGACGAGCTCCCGGCGCCTTGCCTCGTCTTTGCACCCCGTCGGTTGCCAACGTGCACCTCTCCGGAAATCCGGAAAGAACTGATCGACGACGATTACGTCTGCCGGTCGACGACAATTACTTTTGCCGGTCGGTGCCGTCCGGACGGTGGCGGGCGTGGCTATGGCTTGACCGGTTCCGCTCCTACGTATGCGGCCAGCATGCGCTCCAAGCCCTTCGCGGACCCGTTGCGCCAGCTCTCAGCCAACGACTCTGACATGGGATCAGGGAAGATGTCCTCCTGCTCGTTCTCCACTCCATCGAAGATGGCCCGCGCAACGGACTCCGGAGAGGCCTTCGGTACGTCGAAGCCTCGGGCCGCATCTGTGTCTACGGGTCCTGTCAGGACGGCGTGAACGCTCACGCCCTGTCTAGCGAAGAGAGCCCGCGATGATTGCGTCAACGAGAACGCCGCCGCCTTCGCGGCCGAGTAGCCCGGAACGAGCGGCATGGGTGCCAAGGCGTTCATCGACAGATTGTTGACGACGGCTCCCCGAGAACGAATCAACAAAGGCAGGAAGGCCTGGGTCACGTCATACGGACCGAACAGGTTGATGGCGAGATGCTCTTCCAACGAGACGCGATTACTCATCTCACTGACAAGGGCCACGCCGGCGTTATTGACGAGGACATCGAGAGACTCCACTTCCTCGACAGCTCTTTGAATCTGCTCCTTGTTGGTGATGTCCAGTGTCAGCGGCGTAACACGCCCATCGTGGTGGGCCAAGGGCTGCCGCGTACCGGCATACACCCGCTTCGCGCCTCTTCTCAAAGCTTCCTCGACCAGCGCTCTGCCAATGCCGCGATTGGCACCGGTAACCAGAACTGCCTTGTTTGCGATGATCATTACTGTCTCCTCTAGTGTGATGAGTCAAAAGTAGTGTGCTGAGTCCAGGTGCTTTCCAACGTTTTCGCAGACATCGAACATGGCGCAGGAGGAGCCGTCTATTTTCCCAGTCCGACACGCACTCGCAGGAAAATTGATGAGACATTGTCGAGGTGCGCCACCTCCCCAACAACCGTTAGGAAAAGCGAATCAAGCGACACGCGATCAGGGACTCATGAATGGGCCGCCTGTAACCACAGCGGTCCTCCCGAGTCATGGGACTCGCCACCTCACGCGCAGGCCGGATCCTAACGGCGGCGGGCTCCGATGATGAAAGACGCCAGGACGGCCGGCACGTTCCCAACCACGCGCCAACGGTGGCGAGTTCCGTTCTCAATCAGGACATCGCCGGCAGACAGCACCACCTCCGCGCCATCGTCGAGCTCGAGTGCCATGGTGCCGGAGAGAATGACCCCGAAATCCGTCGTGTCGGTCCTGTGAAAGCCGTCGTTAGCTCCACCGGGTCCGTCGCCATCCTCGAGGTGCATCTCGGGAGTGGGTTCTGGTGCAATGAACTTTCCCGGCAAGTACGTCCCTATGATGTAGCGGATGCCACCTACGGGTGGGAATATGCCGGGCGCCCCAGGATTCTTCCCCGCGTTCGGGTAGGTTGCGGGCTCATTGGCATTCCAGAGGAAGGCGAACTCTCCTATGCCAGGGATCGGCGTCCCATCGATTTTCGCGTCTTGCACAAAAACGGACCGACCCTTGGCATCAAAGCCGGTGACAACGGTGCGTACCTTCATTCCCTGTCTCCTTTTCGTCCGACTTGTTTCTTTCGCTGCGCGTGCGCGTTTCCTGCGTGCGCGTTTCTAACTAAGTCGTACTATAATCTCCGAGCAACGGACGTCAAGGAGTTTAGAACCAATGAGTCAACAATTGCCTCGCCCTCGCGGTCGACCTAGGAGCTTTGACGAGCGTGAGGCGCTTCAGAAGGCCATCCGAGTTTTCTGGGCGAAGGGGTACGACGCCGTGACCATCGATGACCTCGTGGCCGGCATGGGCGTCGTTCGGCCGAGCCTGTACGCAATCTTCGGCGACAAGGCCACGCTCTTCATGCGGTGCCTTGAGGCGTACGCCGAGCACCTCGGCGCTGGCGCCTCCAAGGCACTGCTCGGCCCTCCGCGTGTCGGCGACGGGATCCGTGACCTTCTGAGCCATCTTGTCGAAAGCGCCACCACGGACGATTCACCCTGTGGCTGCCTCTTGGCTTGCGTCGCGCCGGCGGTCGACGACCCCAAGGTCCGGGGTTTCCTGGCTCGGGCCAATGCGAAGGCTGTGGCGCTCGTTGAGCAGCGGTTGCGCCGCGGGGTCGACGCGGGGGAGTTGCCGCGCGACTTCCCGACAGCGATGCGGGCGCGCCAGGTGACCGACCTGTCGAGGGGTCTGCTTATCCGTGCACGATTCGGTGTCTCTCGCGCGGAACTGCTGCGCGACGCAAAGGATGCGGCGGCCCTGGTGCTCGAGCCCAAGGGCGCGCAACCGCGCGGCAAGAGAACGCCCCGCACGCCGGGCGCGCGCCGGTACGAGACAAAGAGCCGATCATGAACAGCCGGGACGCGATCTCTGCCTCGAGCCTCGGAGACTCGCCGCGTTCACGGCGGGAGCTGCGAAGCATGTTCCTCCGGACGTGTTCGCCACCCTCGGAGCCGAACTCCGGAAGCTCGCCGACTCGGGGATCGCAGAGCGCTCGGTCCATGCAGGATCCAAGGCTCCCGACTTCTCGCTCCCCGATGCCCACGGCAAGGCCGTGACGCTCTCGAGCCTTCTCGCCCGGGGGCCCGCGAATCGTCACGTTCTATCGCGGGGCGGGTGTCCGTTCTGCGACCTGCAGCTGCTGTTAAATTAGCCCCGGAACACGTTCTAGTCGTCGTCCACGTTCTCGGCGACCACGAGGTTGTAGGGATCGATCCCGACGCCGGTCACCGTGGCGATCTGGGTGTTCGTCCGGAGGTCGATGACGAAGACGGTCCCGGTCGGCGTCTGGCCCTGGGTCGCCAGCGTGTTCGCTCCGCCGGTGAGGACCGCGAGGCGGCCGTCGGCGGTCACGAAGGTGCCTTTCGGCCGGGCGGGCGCGCCGTCCGCGCGGACGAGCGGGATGCGGGCGATCTCCGCGCTGGCCGGGTGCGCGAGCGCAGTCTTCAGGTCGACGATCGAAGCGTTGTTCGTGCGGAAGTTGGCGACCACGATTCGCCGGCCGTCCGGGGTCCAGGAGACGGTGAAGGGCCGGGCCTCCCCGTTCGGATCGTCCGTCCCCACCCGGACGCGGGCGGCTTCCGCGCCCGCTTTGCCCTGGCGGGCCAGGTCGACGTCGATGATCGAGATCGTGTTCCCTTCCTTTCCAGTGATGTTGCTCTCCCGCGCCGTCACCGCGACGAACTTGCCGTTCGGGCTCGCCCGGATTCCGAAGGGACCGGTCTGCACCGTGATCCGCGGCGCCACCTCGACGACCTTGCTGCCGGCGAGCGCGGCTGCCAGGTCCATGATCGAGACGTCCTCCGTGCCGGCGTTTCCGGAGACGAGGTACGTCTTGCCATCGCTACCCCTCCCCAACGCCAGGCCCTCCGGATCGGGCCAGCAGCCGAAGTCCTGCGGATCCTGATCGGGATCGGAGAGGAAGGCCTCGCCGTTGGGAATCTGCGGAGGTTCGGTCGGGGAGACGAAGGGCACCGGGAACGGCGCGCAGCCTGCCCGGAGCTGCCGCCGAACGCCGGGTACCGGGGTGAGTGCCATCTCGATCTGGCCGCGGATCCCGCCGGTCCTCCGGTCGAGAAGGCCGATGCGGTTCGAGCCGTCCTCCGTGAGCCATCCCTCCGAGTATCCCGCGATGATGAAGCCGGGGATGACCAGGACGCCGACTCCCCCGAACCAGCCGGCGTCGAAATTGTGCTCGAGCGCCGCATCCGTGTTGTCGAGCTCCCGCCGGACCATCTTGCTCACGTCCATCACCGCGATGTTCGCGCGCCCGCCGTGCTGCAGGAACTCGGCGTTCACGACGCCACCATGGTGGTTCATGACGAAGGCGGTCTTCCCGTCCTCGCTGAGGACGATGTTGGCGGGATCTCCCAGCAACGCCCCGTCCAGGCGCCGGGGATTGACCCAGGAGCGGCTGACGATCGCGTTGGGCGTGTTGTTGTTCTGCGGCCGGAGGGCCTGTTCCAGATCGATCGCGTAGATCCTCGGGTCCCTGCGGCCCGTGGCCAGCACGAACCTGTCTTTCGCCTGGGCAAAATCGGAAAAGACGAGGACGACTCCGAGCACCGCGAACCGCAGCCAGCGCGCTTGGCCCATGAGATCTCCTCCGTTGGTAGGAAGGCCGCGAGCCTAGGCAGGGCGCGCGGGACTATGACACGGACGTTGGTCGTAGCTGTTTGCCGCGGTGCCCGAGGCTTCCGCCGCGCAGAGGAACTTGCTCTGCCCGCAGATGGCCAGGTCCTCGCAGCCCGGCCACCGACGCATCGGCGGCGCCTGGGTCGCCGGAGCAGGAGGCGGCCACGCAGGTGATCGTATCGTCTTCGACGAGGATCTCGCCGTCGAACGCGCTGTCGGGCGTGACCAGGGTGCCCGAGAGAAGGATTCGGTCCGGGCGGCCGAGCCTCAGGAGGACAGGTCCGGTCGGTGCAGGAGGAGGTGGCGGCGGCGGCGAAGGATTCACGTCGCCGCGGGTGCACGCCAGGCTGGCGGACGACCACGCCGCGCTCCGGCCCGCGGCGGCGCAGGTGGTCGAGCCCGCGGGATGGTTGACGTTGGAGTCGGTGATCGCCTTCGGCGAGCCGCCGCCTTCGCTGTCGTCCGCGTACCAGCAGCTCCCCGGGTCGCGGGCGAGCAAACGGGGCGCGGCGATCCAGGGGGGTCGGTCAATGATCCGATGGCGGCGAGCTGCCCGTTGCAGGTTGAATGCTTCGCCTCACTTCTCCCAAAAAGGCTGGTCGATGCGGAAGGGAATCCTGCTCTTCGCTGCCCTCGCCGTCCTCTGTCCCGGCGCGTCGCGCGCCGCTCCGTGCTACGTCGCGTACGTCCACGGCAAGCTCAGCTCGACTCCCGGGTCGTCCGGGCCGAGCAACTTGACGCCCGGCTCGGGCGCGACCGACACCGATCGCCGGAACTACTGGCGCCGCGGGCCGAGCGACACCTACGGCGACTTCGTCCTCTACTCCGGCATCGCCCGTGGATGCGCAGTGTTGGTCACGGGCTACGACGGCACCGCGGCGTTCTGGGACGCGGCCGCCGCCGGCGCGGTGGCGCAGCAGATCGACGCCTTCGTAGCGCAGAACGCCGTGCCCGACGGGCAACTCGTGCTCATCGGGCATTCGATGGGCGGCCTGGTCGCACGCTGGATCGTCAACAACGGCGTCGGCGGCGCCGCCTACTACAACTACAACGGCGACTACGCCACCGTCGCGCGCAAGACGAAGACGGTGATCACCGTGGCCACGCCGCACCTCGGCTCGCCCGACGCGGACGCGGTGTACGGGACGAGCGACACGCTGTGCGGCAATTTCGTCGGCGCTCTGGCCGGGTGGCTGGGAGAGCGCAGCGACGCCACGTATTGGCTGCGCACCTTCCAGCTCGAGTACGCCTCCGCGAGCGGCAGCTGGATGGGCGATGCGGGCCGCTGGCGCACGCTGTACACGATCGCGACTCGGCGTTGGGACTCGGGGACGGGGGACACCGAGGATTATCTCTGGCCGGCTCCTGGGAGTGCCTGGGCTTCGTTTCGCACTGGTACACGCCCTGGCGCACGACTGTCCCCGGCGACGGGCTGGTGTTCGAGACGGGCGCCGCGGGCCAGTACAGCGATTCGGGCAGCGCGTCGACCGCGGCGTTCGGGCCGCGCAGCTGGTCGAACGGCCAGTGGGTGCAGGGCGCGCGCCGGGACTGGGTCCGGATGGACCACGATCACCACCACGCCCGGCTCGACGACCAGTCGCTGCCTCTGCGCGACAACGTCCGCGGCGTGAGCACCAGCTACTTCCCCGGGTCGTACGTCGGGTCCTTCGGCCTGGCGCTTCAATAATCGTGCGGACCCGTTTCTGGATTGCCGGCGCGGCGCTGGTCGCCGGAGGACTGTGGTCGGTGTGGCGCGCTCGGACGGGCGCGGCCACCGAGGGGGTCCCGGGCCCCTCCGTCCCCCGCGCCGCGCCGGTGTACTCGCCAGATACGAAGGTCACGCGTGCCCCGCCGCCACCGAGCGTCGCGAGCGGTTCGCTCGCCGCCGGGGCCCAGCCTCCGCAGGTGGCCGCGAAGCAGCCGCCCAGGTCTCAACCTCTTGCCGCAGTGGGGCAACCCGGCGCCGACGATCCCGGGCCCGGCCCGTGGATCGAGCGCTACGACGGGCGATCCGGCCGCCTCTCCCCGTCCGCCCGGCCCGACGGCGCCGACCCGACCACCCGAATCGAGTCGCCGGGAGGTCCGCCCACCCTGGTCGTCTGGGTCCCGACCATCCGGGTGCAGGCTGGCCGCGAGGTCGTGCTCCATGCCGCGCTCCTCGACGAGAACGGGGCGCAGGTCACGCCCCAATCGATCGTTGCCTCGCTGGCGCGCCGGGGAGAGCCAGCCTCTCAGGCGCTGCCGATGGCTCCCGCCCCGCCCGGGGTAGACCACCAGTTCGAGCTGCGCCTGCGAGCGCCGGACATCGATCCGCGCACGGCTGCTCCTTCTCCAATCGCATTCGACTACACCGTGCAGGCCGCGGGCACCTGGCAAGGTGACTCGTATGTGCGCAGCGCCGCCGGAGGGTTCCTGGTCCATTCCGCGGGTGGAGGCGTCGATCCTGATTCGGCCCATGCGGAGCGGCGCGGCGGGGACCTGGCGCTGTTCTTCGACGCCCGCATCGAGCGGCCAGGCACTTACTGGGCGTGGGCGGAGCTGTGGGGTGGTCCGGATGGCGCCGAGCCCATCGCTTTCGCCCGCGAGCGGTTCGAGAGGCTGGTCCCCGGCGTCCGGTCGGTCGGGCTGTTCTTCGGCGGCGCGATCATCCAGGACGCGGGCGTGGACGGGCCTTTCGTGGTGCGGAACCTGAGGTGGCAGCAGGTGGATGCCTTCCCGCCGCAGGAGCAGGATCCGATCGCGCGGCTTCCCCCCACTCAACCGTTTCGAGCGCGCGACTTCCACTGAAGAGCGCTTGACAATCCGCCCGGCCCGCTGCTGATGGTGCCGCCTCGCGCGTTCCGGGAGACACCATGAAGCGACTGCTCGTGTCCGCCGTCCTCGCCGCCGCTTGCACCAGCTCGGCTCCGCAGATGAAGCCACGCGCGCCCGAAACGGCCCCCACCGCGCCGCCCCTGGGCGAGAGCGCGGCTGCGCGGGCCACCCCGGAGCCCCTGCTCCTCGACGAATCGGCGATGGACAAGTCCGTGGACCCTTGCACGGACTTCTATCAGTACGCCTGCGGGGGCTGGCTGAAGAAGACTCCCATCCCGGAGGACCGCGCCACCTGGAGCCGCGGGTTTTCGGAGATCTTCCAGCGCAACGAGGCCCTGCTGCGCGGCATCCTGGAGAAGGACGCCAAGGGCGAGCCCGATCCCGCCGACCCGTTCGCCAGGAAGGTGGGCGACTTCTACGCAACCTGCATGGACGAGCACAAGGCGGAGACGGCCTCGTTCGCGGCACTGCAGGACGATCTTGCCCGTGTCGACGCCGTCCGCGACTCCCTGGGTCTGGCCCGGGTCGTCGCCCGTCTCCAGGCAGCAGGCGCGCGGGCATTTTTCAACTTCGGTTCACAGCAGGACTTCAAGGACGCGAGGCAGGTCATCGGCGGCGCCGACCAGGGCGGCCTGGGTCTCCCGGACCGCGACTACTACTTGAAGGACGACGAGCGGACTCGCGACCTGCGCGCGCTGTACCAGGACCACATCGAGAAGATGCTGGCCCTCGCCGGCGCCACCGACGCCGAGGCGAAGAGACAGTCGCACACGACGTTGGAGATAGAGACGGCGCTGGCGCGAGCTTCGATGGACAAGGTGGAACGGCGCGATCCGAACAAGATCTATCACCGCCTGGAGCGCGCCGGACTGAAGAAGACGGCGCCGCATTTCGCCTGGGACGCCTACTTCGCGGAGATCGGGGCGCCGTCAGTGCAGGAGATCAACGTCCTCACGCCCGATTTCTTCGCCGGAATGGACAAGCTGCTGGCCGCCAAGGGCAAGCTGAACGATCTGAAGAACTATCTCCGCTGGACCGGGGTGTCGGCTGCGGCGCCCGCGCTCGGGCAGAAGTTCGTCGAGGAGCGATTCCGGCTCACCCAGGCGCTCACGGGCACCAAGGCCATCCTGCCGCGCTGGAAGCGCTGCGTGCAGATGACCGACCGCGCCCTGGGCGAGGCGCTGGGCCGCTCGTTCGTGGTGACGACGATCGGCGAGGAGGGGAAGGGGATCGCCAAGGAGATGGTGCAGGGCATCGAGGACGCATTCGAGCGGAACCTCGGCCAGGTCTCCTGGATGGACGAGGCGGCGCGGACCGCCTCGCGCGAGAAGCTGCGCAAGATCGACAACAAGATCGGCTTCCCCGAGAAGTGGCGAGACTACTCGACCATGAAGATCAGCCGCGAGTCCTTGCTGGAGAACGTCGAGGAGGCGTCCTGGTTCGAGACGCGGCGTGACCTGGCCAAGATCGGCAAGTCGCTCGACCGCAACGAGTGGGAGATGACGCCCCCCGAGGTGAACGCGTACTACAACCCGTCGATGAACGAGATGGTGTTCCCGGCCGGGATCCTGCAGACCCCTTTCTTCAAGACGGACGCGCCGGTGATCCCCAACCACGGCGGAATCGGGATGGTGATGGGCCACGAGCTGACCCACGGCTTCGACGATCAAGGGCGGCAGTTCGACGGCGACGGCAACCTGCACGAGTGGTGGTCGCCCGAGGTGAGCAAGGCGTTCGACGAGCGCGCCGCGTGCGTGGCGGACAAGTACGACCAGTACGTCGCGGTCGATGACGTGCACCTGAACGGAAAGCTGACCCTGGGGGAGAACATCGCCGACATCGGCGGCCTGAAGATGGCGCTCCTGGCGCTGCACCAGAAGCAAGGCCGCGGCGATTCCCGGAGCGACAGGGACTTCTTCCTGGCCTTCGCGCAGGCGTGGTGCGCCAACTACCGGCCCGAAGCAGCCCGGCTGCAGGCGCTCACCAACCCGCACTCGACGGCGCAGTGGCGGGTCAACGGATCCGTATCGGACAATGCGGATTTCGCCCGGGCCTTCTCTTGCAAGGCAGGCTCGCCGATGAACCCCGAGAAGAAGTGCGTGGTCTGGTAGCAGTTTCGGTGTGCTCGGGGCGCTGGTGCGCGGGCCCGCCGCGGGGGCGCTGCAAGATCGCCTCACGCTGCTGGAGCCGCCGCCTTCCTCGTCCGAGGAACCCGCCCAATCCTCGGATCCGCAGCGGCTCCGCACGCGCTGACGTATCATGCATGGCATGTACCTCGTCGAAGGCAAGAAGCAGCGCCGCGTAGACCGTTGATGACTGGCCGATCTGGCCCGTCGATTCGAGGCGGTCCACGTCGACTTCGGAACGGGTGACGGCGTGTTCGTCCGGCGCACGGCGAAGCTCGAGCCGCGGGTCTTGTTCGTGGGCGTCGATGCCATCGCCGACAACCTGCGCGACGCCTCGCGCCGGGCGTTGCCGAACTCTCTTTTCGGCCGGCTGGCCCTGGAAGATGCTCCCGGCGAGCTGGTCGGGCTCGCGGATCGGCTGACGGTCCTCTTTCCCTGGGGCTCCCTGCTGCGCGCGATCGCGGACGCCGAACCGGGTCCTCTCGCGCGGCTCCGCGCGATCTGCAGACCCGGCGCAGATGTGCGCTTCGTCTTCGAGCTCGCCTGCGATCCGCGCGATCTCGAGCGCCGCTACCTCGATGCCGGCCTCGCGCTCGCGGGAACGCCCCTCCCGGTCGAGAGAGCCCGCGCGATTCCGACTACCTGGGCGAAGAAGCTAGGCTTCTCGGGTAGGCCGCGCTCTTTCTGGGAGTTTCGGGGACGTCGCTGGTGCGCTCGCGATGAAGCGCACCCGTCGGTTGCCTCTCGCACTTGACGCCGCCGTCCCCGGCCTTCCAGAACCGCGCCACCGAAAGCCTTCGGAATCTAGCGCCTCGCGCTGCCGATGCACCCTCTGGCGTTCAGTGCAGGACGGTCATGCAGAAGGTGGAATCGGGACCGAACGGACCGCCGCACAAGGTGGTCTGGGCGAACTGGTCCGACTGGCCGAAGTCCTTGCGGGTGTCCGGGTAGTCGACGCCGTAGTGGAAGCCCGTCGTGCCGAGGGTGTACCAGGGATAGATGCAGAACGGGCCGCCGAAGGTCGGGCACGTCTGCAGCACTTCCGCCTTGCCGCCCAGGTCGCTCACCGCGGCGAACTGCTTGGGTGCCGACCCGTCGCCGAAGGTCACCCCCAGGATGCGGATCGGGGAGAAGCCCGCCCAGTGCGAGGCGTCGTACGAGTCGCAAGCGAGATCGCCCGCCACGCAGAACTGCGCCGGCGGCGAGCTGAAGGCCGACTCGTGCCCGATTTCCCAGACGAAGGAATTCGGGGTGTCGTTGACCAGACCCCACCCGAGCGCATTTCCGATCTCTTGCGTATCGAACGCCGGCATCAGCGGACCGTCCTGCTTCGAGTTCAGCACGATGGTGCCCTGCCCTCCGGTGCTCAGGTCCGTCACCGTGACGTGAAAACCGTCTTGCGCCGCCGTGGTGAACCAGTGGATGGTCACGGTATCGCCCGAGTGCATGACGAGCGGCTGGTTGGCCGTGCCGTTCGTGAGCATGGCGTTGAACGCCGCCGTCTCGTGGAAGACGCCGGGCGTCCCGGTCTGGGTGAGCTTGAAGACCGGGGAGCAGGCGCTGTACGAGCCGGGGACGTTCTTCACCACGAACCCGCCCTGCGGCGTGCAGTTTGTCACTACCGAGTTCGGATAGAACTGCAGCTCCACGAACGCCTGCCCGAAGAGGCTGGTCGGATCGGTCACCGTGCCGCCGAACCAGAACGTCGGCCCGACCGCATCGACCGGCACGGAGCCGTCGCTGGGAAGCACCACCGTCCAGGTCAGATCGCGCGCCGAACCGGGCGCCGACGAGACGGGCGCCAGCTCGGGCTCGTCATGGCCGGTGCAGCCCGCCTCGTAGGTGACCTCGAGCTTCCCTTGGATGTAGTTCGGATGGTGCGCGACGCATCCGGATCCGGCGCGCGCCGATCGCGCGGCCGCGAGCGTCAGCAGCACCGCCACGCACGAGAAGAGCCGTTGCATGGAGACCCCCTGTGTGTTGGAGCGGGCTTCCCACGTACCGGACCCCGACGCGTCGGGGCAAGACGGACATTGGTCAGGCCACTTGATTCGGCAGAGATTTCGCCCGCGAGCCGCAGGCGATCCTGCTAGATTCCGCCGCGGTAGCGCGTCCCTGACTGGTGCGGGGCCCGGTCTTCAAAACCGGTGGCGGGCGCTGAGAGGCGTCCTCGGTGGGTTCGATTCCCATGCGCTACCGCCATTAACCTCTTGATCTTCTAGTGCTTTGCGCCCTCCCCCGCGCCCGTCTCCAAACTGTCTCCAAACGCGGTGCCCGGAATGGGCCCATCCAACATGCGGATCGCGTTCTCCTTCGCAGCCGGCGAGAGGTGCATGTACCGCTGCGTCGTGCTGAGGCTGACGTGCCCGGCCAGCTCCTGGATCGCCTTCGCCGTCGCGCCCCGCATCGCCAAGCGGGAGCAGAAGGTGTGCCGCAGGATGTGAAGCCTGCCGGTCACCTTGAGCCCCGCTCGTCGCTCCGCGCGCCGGATCCAGCTCGACAGCGCGTCTCGGTCGGCGACCGAGCCATCATCGCTGTAGAGCACGCGCGGTCCCTTCAGGTGCCGATGTGCCTTCAGCGCCGCAATGAGCTGAGTCGTCATGTTCACCGTGCGCGACTTGCCGCCCTTCGGTGAGCCTACGTGCTCCTTCCATTGGGCCCGGTTCACGTGGAGCAGCGAGCGGCGGACGTCGATGTCCGTCCATTCAAGGGCGGTCATCTCTCCGCTGCGGAGTCCCGCGTCGCCACCGAGAAGCACGGTGATCAGCGCACGGTCCTCTGCCTTGGTTGCGCCTTCGACCAGCCGCGCGTACTCGTCCTCCTCGTAGAATTCCATCTCGGGGTGTTTCGTCTTGAGGAGTCGCACCGTGCAGGGCATCACATCGAGCACGTCCCACTCCAGAGCAACCCGCAGCATCTTGCCGAGCACCGTGAGGGCGTTGTTCACCGTCTTCGCGCTCTTCCCCTCCATGCTGCTCTTGAGCCGCTGCACGTCCGCGTTGCTGATCGCGTCCAGTCGCTCCTTTCCGAGCACCGGGATCAAGTAGAGCCGCAGGTACGTCTCCTTGTGCGCGATGCCCGACGCCTTCAGCCTGTTCGCCTTCACATAGTCTCTGATGAAACGCGCCTTGAATTCCTCGAGTGTCGGAACCTCCTTCTTGGGCCTTGGCGGCCCGTGAACGGCGAACTGCGCGGCGCGCTGTTCGCCCCAGCGTTCGGCCGCCTTCCGGGAAGTGCACGGAGCTTTCTTGCGCTCCCGCACCTCGCTCCCGTCTGGCAGCCGCACCCGGATGTCCACTTCGAGCCATCCCTTCTTGCTCTGTCTGACCACTACGCTCATCGCCGGTCCTTTTCCGGCGACGACGCACGCCGCCTGCACTGTAGCAGGTCATCCCGACGCCAAAGCAGCCGGCGACCTGGCCCGACCGTGGGCGGAAGCTTGCCGCGCTCGTGGAGCGCGTAAATTCCTCTTGTCGTGGTGCCAAGCAGCGAGGCCGCCTCTTCCACCGTGCAGGTGGGCTTCTCTGTCCTCGGCTCGTTCATGTCAGACACTCGTGCGGTCAGAGCCTCGACCGCAGCAGTTAGTTTCCGTATCGGCTCGACAGTCGCGGCGAACGCATCGTTCAACCGGCGGTCTCCGGCTGTTCGGGACGGCGCGACACACGGACGCTGACCAGATTCTGCCGCGATCAGATGCCGGCGTTCCCCAGGGGCGCGGCGATCGCTTTGCATCCGACGCTCAGACTTCGGCGTACTCACAGCAGCTCCGATTCCTTTCCACGAGGGCGGCTCGCAGTGTGGATCGGCCATGATCGGCCTCGCCACCTGCTATTTCCTCTTGGCTGCGGAGGTTCTCTGGGCGTCGCTGAGCGCCTGCCTGGAGATCAACTGGCGATACCGAGCGTCGAGGAGCGAACGGAAGTAATCCTCTCGGGTGAGCCCGTGCTCTGCCATGTCTTCCTGCATGGTCTGCGCCATCTCGCGGGCCATCTGGTGGAAGAAGAAGATCTCCAGCGCTGCACGGACAGAGTGCGCAAACGGACGCCGGCGTTCTTCGCTATCCTTGCGGGCTCTGTCGAGCAGCGGCGACGGCAACCTCATCGTGACGATCTCGAGCTCTTCAGTAGGGGTCTTCGCCATTCACATTGCTCCACATAATGTATGTACGATTAGCATGTCATTTGGCTTACGTCAATCCATCCGTTTCGACTGAGCTGGCAGCGGGCTCCGTCGTGGTCTCGCTGACGATCGGCGAGCTTCCGCCCGAGAGCGAGATCTGTTCTGGGCAGGGCGAGCAGAGGCTCAATGCCGCCGGAACTCCGCGCGAACAGCCCGGCGTCGCAGGCGACGGAACTCGTCAGCAGGGTGGTTCGCAAGGTCGTCCATAGGGTGGTTCGGCGCCTCATCAGAAAGGTCATCACCACATGTACGAGTTCGCGAACCACCCTGCTGATGAGCCGGCTGATGAGTTTGGATCACGGAAGTCGTTGTTTCTGTGGGGAAGAGCTGGCCACCCCGCCCCCCGCCGAGGAGGGCGAGATCGCGGGCGAGGCTGCCCCCGACCCCTCGCTCCCAACGACCTGATCGAGGGGTCGGGGGTAGCCTCGAAGCTTGGTCCAAGGGGCGGGGGGCGGGGTGGCCAGTTTGGGAGGAGGGTCAGAAGAGAGATCGGTGGGTCAGAAGTTAAGTAAGGTGGAGAAGAGTTGAGGAAGTGATGAGAGGAAAAAAAGAAGCAACATAGAAGACGAAGAGATGGAAAGCCCGACGTCGATCGTGCGTCTCACAGGGAGGAATAAGGAGCTGATGGGGCATGTAGAGACGGGGAGATCTCTCACGGTCCCACAACTGAAAGGGGTCGTGTTCGTCAGGTCGGTTATTGCGAGGGAAAGAGGAAGGGGAGCGAGCAGCAAGGAGGGGCCGTCGGACATTGTCTGCAGAAGACGGCTGATGGGTCGCGTCCCGCTTCGTGTGGAATTTGAAATGGCCGCAGCTTCCGGCTGATTTCGATTCTCCGTATAGCATGCCAGCCTGACATCAGGCCGCGCGCCTCATCTGTTCGCTGATGACTCCCGCCAGC
>Ga0209283_10001037_pt1 | contig 14697 bp, 8 predicted proteins | sample CZO8metaG_2_FD_188354 | JGI IMG/M metagenome (GOLD analysis project Ga0209283, IMG submission 188354) | Vadose zone soil microbial communities from the Eel River Critical Zone Observatory, Northern California, USA - CZOApr15con2H1.8 metaG... | ecosystem: Environmental > Terrestrial > Soil >...
TCGTTATTCCAGACGTCGAAGGAAAGCAGGGTCCGCCGCATTTTCGATCGCGCGCCCACCAGGAATTTCAACGCCTCCGCGGCCGCAATCGACGCCACCAGGTTGACGGCGGAGTTCAGGACGCCAACCGTTTCGCAGGTTTCGACCGTCCCGCGGGGAGGATCAGGGAAAACGCACGCCAGGCAAGCCGTTTCGCCAGGCAGAATGTTCAAGGTCGCTGCATAGCTCCCGACGGCCGCCGCATAGACCCAGGCCACCGAATTCTTCACCGCATAGTCATTCACGAGGTAGCGGGTCTCGAAATTATCGGTGCCGTCAAGAATCAGATCCACCCCGCCCAGCAGATTCTCGACGTTTGCGGGTGTCAGATCGGCAACCTGCGGTTCCACGAGGATCTGCGAGTTGAAGCGCGCAATCTGTCGGGTTGCGGCAACTGCCTTGGGTAGCGACTCCCGCGCGTCGTTTTCGTCGAAAAGGGATTGCCGTTGCAGATTGCTGGGTTCTACGTAATCGCGATCGAGAATCCGCAGCATCCCGACACCCGACCGGGCCAGAGACGAAGCCAGCCCCGACCCGGTGGCCCCGCATCCCACGATGACCACCCGCGATCGCGAAAGCTGTTTCTGGCCTTCCGAACCAATCTCCGCGAACAGCACCTGACGAGAGTAACGGTCCTCTAGTTCCAAAGACATTACCTGTTCCGGCCTTTCCAGCCAGTATTATAGGTGCCGGTCATCAAACTTCTCCGTACCGAGCAACATGTGACGGTTGCCTATTCATCGAAACCAGAAAGTCCTGCCGGCGGTCACCTGAAACTCGGGGAGGTCCCTTTGCGGCTAACCGGCGCCGCCCTGGTTGTACTGATGATGCTAGCGACGCCTCGTGCCGGATGGGCATCCGGTCCGCCACCTTCGGCGCAACAGTCGGCAGAGCCACCGCAGCTAGGAACGATCACTCCCTATCTGGGTGTGCCGATCACCGAGATCGAGGTGCCCGGCGTCCCGGCGGAGGAAGCGGCTCACCTGTTGGCAGCCACTCCGCTCAAGCTCGGAGAGCCCCTTACTCGCCAAGCGCTACACGATGCCATGCAGGCGATGTTCGCGACCGGCCGCTTTGCGGACATCCAGGCCGAAGCGGAGCGCGGCACCGCTGGGGTCCGGTTGCGCTTCCTGACGGTCCCCAACTATTTCATCGGCCAGATTATGGCAGAGGGCGTTTCCGGCAGCCCGTCTCCCAACCAGCTGGCCACGGCCAGCCGCTTGCAACTCGGCGAGCTCTACTCACAAGACAAGCTCGAGCGAGCGCTGGCGAACCTGCAACGGGTACTCGAGGAAAATGGATTCCATCGGGCGAAGGTGACCGCCTCCGAGCAGCGCCTCCCGGACCAACACCAGGTGGACCTCAATTTTCGTGTCGAACCAGAGCCGCGCGCGGTGGTCGGACAGATCGCGCTGCAAGGGGACGCAGGTTACTCGAAGGAGGAGATCGAGCAGATCGCGAAGTTTCATCCCGGCCAGAGCGTGGTGTCAACCCGCCTCACGCACGCTTTACAGCGCATACGCGCGAGGTATCAGAAACAGGACCGCCTTCTCGCCCAGGCGTCGGCAGCCGGGACCTACCGTCCTGAGACCAACACGGTGGACTATACCTTCAAGGTGGAGCGTGGACCGGTGGTGGAGATTGCCGCCGAAGGATTCAAGATCAGTCAGAGCCAACTTCGGAAGCTGGTTCCCATTTACGAGGAAGGCGCCGTCGATGACGACCTGCTCAAAGAGGGCCGCCGTAACCTGCAGAACCACCTCCAGGCGCTCGGCTACTTTGCCGCCACCGTCGGGGTAAGCCAACACGGCGTGCTGGACGGCAAGGGTCTGCGTGTGATTTACGCTATCACTCCGGGCGAGCGCCACAGACTCGCGGCCATTCGGATTTCCGGAAATCAGTTCTTCGACGAGGAACTGGTGCGAGGAACAATGCTCTGCCAACCGGGAGGGCGTCTGTTCAGCCACGGACGCTACAGCGAAGCCCTGTTGACGGAGGACGTGCGCAGCATCCAAGACCTATATCGCTCGAACGGTTTCCGGCAGGCGAAAGTCGGCGGCAAACTCCTGGAAAAATATCAAGGCGATCCCTCTCAATTGGCCATCCAAATTGATATTAAAGAAGGGCCGCAGACGCGCGTGGCCTCGGTAAGTATCGAAGGGAACTACAACATTCCGGCAGAACAATTGACGCCCAGGCTCGCGACCGAGGAAGGCCAGGGCTTCAACGAGTCGAGTCTGGCGGATGACCGCGATGCGATACTCGAGAAGTACTTCGACAATGGGTTCACAAATGCCACCATCGACGTGGCCTACGTTCCCGACACCGCATCACCGGCGGAATCACCTCGTGTCGGTGTGATCTTCACCATCCATGAAGGCGAGCAATTCTTTGTCAGCAATGTTTTTCTCAACGGGCTTCACTTCACTCGCCCTGGAGTCGCCCGCCGCGAAGTGCAAGTGCAACCCAGCGCGCCCCTGAGCCAGCAGGACATGCTCGAATCCCAGCGCAAACTCTATAACCTGGGCTTGTTTAGCGAAGTGGACACGGCCATTCAAAATCCGGAGGGCACCGAGTCTCGCAAGAATGTGCTGCTTTCGGTCCGTGAAACCAGGCGTTACACCTTCGACTACGGAATCGGTTTTGAGTTTCAAACCGGACAACCATCGGTTGGCACCAACCAGCCGCTCGGTCAGACTGGAGCCAGTCCCAAGGTTTCGTTTGGCGTCAGCCGCATTAATTTAGGCGGCCGGCACCAGACGCTCAGCATGAAGACCAGTCTGAGCCGCCTGCAGCAGCGAGGACTGATCAGTTTCGAAGCGCCCAAATTGCTAAATCGCGAGCTGCGCTTTTCGATCCGGCTGCTCTATGACAACACGGTCGACGTCTCAACGTTCACATCGCAGCGTACGGAAGCAACCGTGCAAACCGTCCAGCTGCTGAAGAAAGTGGAAGACCGCGAACTGGACAGTGTCGCCTACCGCTTTTCCTACCGGCGAGTGCAGGCCAGCAACATCCAGGTGAGCGACAACCTGATCCCATTGCTCTCCAAACCCACGCGCGTGGGCGAACCCAATTTCTCCTATATCCGCAACCGGCGGGACAACGACCTGGAAACCAACCACGGAAGCTACACCACGGTCGAGGGTGGCGTGGCCGCCAGTTATTTCGGCTCCGAAGCCGATTTCAGCCGGGTGCTGATCAAGAATTCAACCTATTACCCATTTTTCCGTAATCGGCGAACTGGAACGGGCTTCGTCTTTGCCCGCTCAACCAGCATAGGTATTCAAAATCCGTTTGCGAATACGATCCTGCTTGATCCGTCCCAGACCGGGCCCGGGGCCCCGCCGCTCCCGCCCGGCCGTACCTTAATTCCTCTGCCCGAGCGCTTTTTCATGGGTGGCGGCAGCTCCCATCGCGGTTTCGGGTTGAATCAAGCGGGACCTCGCGATCCGTTTACTGGATTTCCCGTGGGCGGCAGCGCGCTGTTCCTGAACAATCTGGAGCTGCGCTTCCCCAGCGTCACCGTGCCCTACCTGCACGACAATATCGGATTTACTGTCTTCCACGACGTCGGGAACGTTTTCTCCCGCCCGCAGGAGATGGTGAGCAGCCTGGGGCGCTGGCACCAGCCCCATCCCGAGATTTGTCAGCATGATCTCAATCACGAGAAGTGCGACTACAACTATCTTTCCCACGCCATCGGCCTGGGGGTGCGCTATCAGACACCCATCGGCCCGTTGCGGCTGGACTTCGGATACAATCTGAATCCGCCTTTTTTCCCAAGCTTTACCAATATCGTGACTAATTCGGAGAACGGGACCCACACCGGGCAATTTGGATTTCAGCGTGCCGGGCATTTAAATTTTTCGTTCAGCATCGGGCAGTCCTTTTGATGAAAGTCTGGAAACATTGCGGGTTCTCATTTCTGCTATGCGCCGCGCTGGCCGCTCGCGCTGGCGCCGGCCAGATCGTGGACCGGATGGTCGCCAATGTAAACGGTCATGTCTTGCTGCAGAGCGATTGGGAAGAAGAGTTGGCGTTCGAGGCCTTTCTGGATGCGCGTTCTCCGGATGCTTTCGCTCCCGAAGAGCGCAAAGCTGCACTCGATCGCCTGATAGACCAGGAGCTGCTGCGGGAGGAGGTCCGACCGTCCGAAGACACCCCCGCCGAACAGATTGCCGCGCGCGTTACCGAAGTCCGCAAACTTCACACCGAGGCCGTTACAGATGATGGATGGCGCGGCGCATTGCAGCGCTATGGACTCACACAGACAGTCTTGGAGAAACGACTGGGCCAAAGCATCCAGCTGATGCGGCTCGTCGAAGCTCGTCTGCGCCCTTCCATCCAGATTGATCAAAAAGCGGTGGAGTCCTATTACCAAGAGCAGTTGCTTCCGGAGCTGAAAAAGGCGGGCAGCCGGGAAGTGGCTCTACCCGAGGTGTTCGGCCGCATCCGAGATCTGCTTGCCGAGCAGAGACTGAACCAGCTCCTCCACGGCTGGCTGGCGAGTTTGCGTTCCGCGAGCCGCATCCAGACGCCTGCATCCAGCGGCGGAGATCAGACCCGTTGAATGAGCCGACCCCTGCCCGGCGCCGCAGTTGGTGGAAGCTGTTTGGGCTGTTCTGTATCTTCAGTGTCGTTGCCCTGAGCCTGCTGGGCTGGTATGTAACCACCGATTCCTTTCAGCAAGCAGTCCTCCGTCGGGTCGTCGCGGCGCTCGAGAAGGTCACGGGCGGCCGCGTCGAGATCGGTCAGCTGCATTCCATACCTTTCCGGCTGCGAGTAGATGTTCGCGATCTGATCATTCACGGGCGGGAAGCTCCCGATCAGGTCCCTTATCTGCGCGTGGACCGCCTGCAGGCAGAAGTCAAAATCATCTCCCTCCTTAGCACCGAGATCGGGCTGCATTCACTCGTACTGGAGCATCCGGTGATGCACATCATCGTTTATCCGGACGGCTCCACTAACCAGCCAGCGCCGGCAGTCAGCCGATCTCCCGGGAAGGAAACTGCAGAGGAGCTCTTCTCGCTGTCCGTTTCCCACGTCGAAGTACAGCATGGCGAGTTGCTATGGGAGGAGAAAAGAATTCCTCTTGAGCTCGACGCGCGCGATGTTGCGTTGATGTTGCGCTACTCCTTTTTGCGCCGCCAATACCAGACCAGTCTGGTGGTGGGGAGCGCAAGCACGCGCTTTCTCCAATATCCGCCGTTCACGTGGCGAGCGGACGCGTCCCTGGTTCTGGCCCGCGATCATGCTGACATCAGCGTGCTGAACGTGGCTTCGGGAAAGTCTGAAATTCATTTTTCTGGCCACTTGCAAGACTTCCGCAATCCCCAGGTGAGTGGCGATTATCACGGCGCGCTCGACCTCGCTGAACTGGCTGCCGTGGTCCGGCAGAAGGAAGTCCACAAAGGCACGGCCCGCGTCGAAGGCAAGGGCTCCTGGAGTCTTCGGGATTTCTCCATTCAGGGAACTCTCTTGGCGAGAGATCTCGAGTGGTCCAACGGCCGGCTGAAAACGCAGAACGGCCGCTTCGGCGCCGTCTTCTCGGTCACGCCCCAGCGCCTGCACGTCTCCTCCATCAAGGCCAACCTTTTCGGGGGCGAGCTGCAAGGAGAGGCGGACGTGACCAACTGGCAAGCCTCCGCACAGGCCCACCCGCTTCCGAGTCGGCCCCGCATGGCCGGACAAGTTTCACCCACAGCTCCGCAGCGTGGCTCGGTGGGTCTCCAGTTAGCCGGCTTCCCGTTAGCCCCGGCAATCGCGGTTGTGAGCGCCAGAAAGATTCCTCTCGACCAGCTGAATTTGTCGGGATTCGCCAGCGGCAAGCTTGAGATGCTCTGGGTCGGCCCGATGCGCGACGCCGAAACCCGTGTGAACCTGAACATCGCTCCGCCCAAGCAGCCGGCGCCCGGCCAGCTCGCGGTGCGTGGCCAAATTGCGGGTGTCTATCGTGGATCGCGCGATGAGTTGCAACTGGATCAGTTCCACCTGAACACGCCCGCTTCCGAAATCACCGCGAGTGGCAATCTCTCTTCGACGTCCTCATTGAAGGTCGCGGCCACCAGTCACGACATGAAGGAATGGGCGCCATTGTTGCAAGCGGCCTACGGACCTGGCGACCTGCCCTTCACCATCCACGGCTGGGCCAACTTCAACGGCACCGTCAATGGTCGGCTGTCGTTCATGCAGGTGAATGGAAATCTCGAAGTGTATGACTTCGAGACTGCACTCCCGACAAGTGGTCACCGTCCCTCGCAGATGATTCATTGGGATGCGCTCACGGCCAGCGTGCAGTATTCGAGCAAAAATTTTAGCGCCCGCAATGGCACCCTGATACATGGCCACACTACTGCGCGCTTCGACGCCAGTTCGACCATGGTTGCGGGCGTATCCCAGGCCGGCTCTCTCATTGCGTTGCGTCTCGATCTTCGAAACGCCGACGTGGCAGAAATCGCGCGCCTGGCCGGATCCAGCCGGCCGTTAGCTGGAGTCGCCGATCTTACATTCAGCGCGTCCGGCACGCGAGCTCAGCCCCACGGCGAAGGCCGGATTGAAATCCGCAACGCCACAATTTACGGGGCGCCGGTCCCATTCGTACAGAGCGATCTTCGGCTGGCCGATGACGAACTTCAGTTCAACAACCTTGCGGCCAGTGTGTACGATGCTCCCCTGAGCGGCACCGCCGCCGTGAACATTTCCAGCAAGGAGTTTCGGTTGAATCTCTCCGGACGCGATCTGGATCTCGTCCATTTCCCCAAACTCCAGACCAGCCGGTTCACGGTGGGGGGCCGCGTCGATTTTACGGCCAATGCCAGCGGTACACCGGAGCAGCCTTCGGTCGAAGCGCACATTCATTTCCGCGATCTCGCTTTCGACAAGGAACGCGCCGGAGACTTCTACCTCGATGCGGTGACTCGCGGCCGGCAGCTGAGTATTCAGGGGCACACCAATTTTGAGAAGGCGGATTTGAAAATCCAGGGTACGGTCGGGATGGAGAACGATTTCTCCGCCGACCTGGATCTTTCGTTCCAGCATCTAGACGTCGATTCGCTGCTCAATATCTATTTGCCAGGAAAAATCACGGGCCATTCGACTCTGGCGGGGACGCTCGCGCTGCACGGACCTCTACGCAATCCCCGGCAAGTGAAAGTGTCTGCTAATCTCGATTCCTTCGATGCGGAGATTGCGCATGTGCGCTTGCAGAATGCCGAGCCGGTTCGCTTCGAGGTGGCAGACCAGGTTCTCCGGATCGAAACCCTTCACCTCTCTGGAAGCGGGACCGACTTCACGGCGCACGGCCGGGCGCAGTTCGCCGAGCCGCGCGCTCTGGACATTCGGCTCGACGGTACGGTCAACATGGCGCTGCTGCAAACTATTAATCCCAAGATTTCTGCGCGCGGTATGTTGGGCCTGAACCTCACCGGAGGTGGGACGCTCTCCAACCCGGTGTTGCAAGGACGCCTCGAAGTCAAGGACACCTTCGTCAGCCACAATGATTTTCCCAGCGGCCTGAGCGATCTGAACGGTGTTCTTCTTTTTGACCAGAACCGCATCCAGATCGAGAACCTGAACGGCACGACCGGTGGCGGCACGATCGCGTTGACGGGTTTCGGCAGCTACCAGAACGGCGTAGTCCTGATGGACATCGGCGCAACGGCGCAGGGGGTTCGACTTCGTTACCCGCCTGGCGTGAGCTCAACGGCTAACGCCAATCTCCGCCTAGCCGGCTCCTCCAACTCGGCGTTGCTCAGTGGGGAAGTGGTCGTGACCAAACTGGGTGTTACGCCCGGATTCGATTTTGGAGCTTATCTGGAGAGGAGCAAGCATTCAATCGCAGTGACGGGACCCGATAACTTGGAGAGCCGTCTCCGGCTCGACGTGCACGTCGTGACCACGTCGGAACTGCAAATGCAAACCGCCCTCGCCAAGCTCACCGGCAACGCCGATCTCCGAATCCGGGGCACCGCCGACCGGCCTGTCGCCGTCGGCCGCGTGAGCGCCAATGAAGGAGGCGAAATTTCCTTCAATGGAACGAAGTACCACCTGGAACGTGGTGAAGTGACCTTTTCGAATCCGGCCAAGACTGAGCCGATTATTGATGTTCAGGCCGCCACCCGCGTGCGCGATTACGACATCACCGTCAACATCAGCGGCGACGTGAGCAAATCCAACGGGTTGAAGGCCACCTGGCATTCCGAGCCTCCGCTGCCGGAGGCGGACGTCATCGCACTGCTGGCGCTGGGCCGCACGCGCGAGGAGTCAGCAGCGTTACAGGGTAGCGGGGCCTCCGGATTCGGGGGACAAGCTTCGAATCTGCTGATCAGCGAGGCCCTCAACACCGCCGTCAGCAGTCGCGTACAGCGTTTGTTCGGCGTCAGCCGGATCAAGATCGATCCCCAGGGCCTGACCAGTGAAACCAACGTAGTTCGCGGCCCGCAGGTCACCATCGAGCAACAGGTCGCCAGCAACCTGACGATCACCTACAGCACCAATGTCTCGGTGGCCTCGCAGCAGATCATTCAGGTGGAATACAATGTCACGCGAAATGTCTCGATCGTGGCGTTACGCGACCAGAACGGCGTGGTCAGCTTCGATTTGAAAATCCGCCAGCGGAAGCGGTGACAGCCGCGAGTCCTCAGTTCCCGGTTCTCAGGGCTCAGACCCAGCTGCGAGTGCGTACAGCTAGTTACAACATTGTTCGAACGAATGTCTGTTGAATTTGACACAAGTCCCGACGGCTGAGAACTGAGAACCGGGAACTGAGAACTGACTCCGACGTGCCCTTGACATAAATCTCCAAACCAGCAACCCTATCTGTTTTCACCTTGGGCCCGTTCGCCGGGTCAGGAAAGAGCAAGCTTGCGAGTTCGGGTTTTTTATCACGACAAATGTTTCGATGGCGCGTCTTCGGCTGCCCTGTTTTCGCGTTTCTACCGCGAACGCATTCGCAGCGATGTGGAGTTTGTCTATACCGGCCTGTTGCATCGCGCCGGCGCCCTCTTCGACGAGAGAGAATTTGACGGCGACGAGAACGCCATCGTCGACTTCAAATACTCCAGTTCGCCGAAGATCACCTGGTGGTTCGATCATCACGAGAGCGCATTTCTTTCGCCCGCCGATGCCGCCCACTTCGAACAGGACCAAGGCAATCGCAAGTTCTACGATCCCGGCTTCAAATCATGCACGAGTTTCATCGCGATGATCGCGGAGCAGCGCTTTGGATTCGACCCGCGCCCGGTCGCGGAACTTGTCCACTGGACCGATATTGTGGATGGCGCCCTCTACGAAAGCGCGCAGTCAGCGGTGGAAATGAAAGCGCCCGCGATGAAGCTGACCATGGCCATCGAAGCGGTCCAAGACCCTGGCTTCGTGAAGAAACTGATTCCGCTACTTGCCACCCAGCCGATGGCTACTACCTTGGAACAGCCGTTTGTAGCCTCCGCTTTGCCGCCCCTGCTTGAACGGCATCAACGCTCGATCGATCTGCTGCGCCAGCGCTCGGAGGAGAAACAGGGCACAATCTTCTTCGACATCACCGACCTTGACCTCGAGGGGTACAACAAATTCATCCCCTACTTCCTCCATCCCGATTCGATCTACAGCGTGGGTTTGAGCAAGAGCTCGTTTCGGGTAAAGGTCTCCGTCGGTTCCAACCCGTGGTCGAAACGGGAGCCCGTTGTCAATCTCGCGAAAGTCTGCGAACGGTACGGCGGGGGTGGCCATGCCCGCGTGGGTGCCATCTCGTTCGATGTGACTCAGGGCGACGCCGCTCGGACGGCCGCACAAGAGATCGTCGAAGAGCTGCGCTCGAGCGTGGGTGGGTAGCGCCGCCAACCTGAGCAACGGCGAGGCGTCCGCTTCCAGGTCTTGATAAGCTAGATTTGACTCGCTCACCCTGGCATGCATCCGTACGTCCACGACCCCGAACACATCAAAGGCCTGCGCACGGTCGCCACCATCGAATTCACCAAGGGCGTGGTCGTGGTGCTGGCCGGGCTCGGCCTCTTCTCCATGCGCCACCGCGACATCTGGGGAATCGCCGAAAGCTTTCTCGAGTTCTTCCACGTCAATCCCTATCACCACTATGTGGGAGTGTTCATCGATCTGGTGTCCCGGATCAGCGATGTGCGGCTGTGGAAGATTGCGACCGCCGCCGGCATTTACACCATCCTCCGTTTTGTGGAAGCTTATGGCCTCTGGTACGCGCTGCCGTGGGCGGAGTGGCTGGCGTTTGGATCGGGGACAATCTATATCCCGTTCGAATCCGCCGATCTGATCCATCGGCCGACTTGGTTCCGATTGCTAGTACTGGTCGTGAACCTGATCATCGTGCTCTACATGCTATATCTGCGGCTGGACGCGAGAGCGAAGCGCCACGCGGCGAGGGCGGCACAGACGGCAGGTTAGTGAAGCAGCGCCAGGAGCCAGTCGCTCAGCCGCCCTATTCATTCAAGGAGCAGCCGCAGTCCGCCGGCGGCACGTGTGCTTTCAAGAAGTCAGCGACTCGCTTGTAAGCATCAATCTGATTTTCCACCCGCGCGAAGCCATGCCCTTCGTTTTCATAGACCTTGAATTCAACCACTCCACCGCGTTTTTTGATGGCGTCCATGACTTGCTGTGCTTCGGTCTTCGGACAGCGCGGATCGTTGCCGCCAGCTAACAAGTACAGGGGCGCTTTGATCTTGTCCACGAAATTGATCGGGGACCGATCTTCGTAGAGCGCTTTGTTTTTTTTAAGATCGCCCATGGTCGCCAGATCGCTTTGCTGGAGTACCGGATCTTCGTTCTGGATTTCTGTGAACCAGTTAACAAACGGCACGATCGGAACTCCCGCCGCCCAGACGTCCGGCGCTTTTGTGACGCCCATCATGGTCAGGTAACCGCCATAGCTGCCGCCCATGAGAATGAGCTTCTTGGGATCCACGTAGCCGGTCTGCTTGATCCAATCGGCGGCCGCGAGAACGTCCTGCAAGTCGCCGCCGCCCATGTCGAACAGATTGGCCTGCTGAAATTCTTTACCGTATCCGGTCGATCCCCGATAGTTGGGCGCGATCACCAGATATCCCTGATTCGCCATGTATTGCACGAAGCGATTGAAAGTATTTAGAGTCTGCGCGGTCGGCCCACCGTGAACATAGACAATCGCTGGGTGCTGTCCGTTGCGCGGCAGGTTGTAGGGCACGTAGACGAAGGCCGAGATCGTCCACTTGCCATCCTTGCTTGGATAGTGAACAAGATACGGCTCGACCATGTCCTGCGAACGCACTCCACCGACAAGCGCGTGAGTGATTTGTCGCGACTTGCTGTCGGCGATTGTGCAGGTCCACAAATCTCCGGGCGCAGTTGGACCATTGTGGTAGTAGAGGAGTCGCGCGCCATCGCGACTGAACGCCGACGCCCCGCCCGTCGGTTCGTTCAATCCTTTGGGCAGCGGAAGAGCCCGCGCTTTCCCAGTCGTGAGGTCATACAAGTAAATGTCAGTGTTACCGTCCACATTCGCGGTATAGGTCAGGTGTCGTCCGTCAGCGGAAAAGCTGATGCCGGCGACTTCCCACTTGTCCTGCGTGAGCCAGCGAATTTTCTTCGTCGCGATGTCCACCAGCCCGGCGTTCTGGTATCCGTTGACGGCGTTCGATGTGATGAGGACGTGCTTGCCATCTGGCGAAACGTCGTTCGCTGAGTGGAGTCGTTCCCCTTCATGCGGCGTGAGCAGGGTGCTTTGCGCGCTGGCTACATCCACCATAAAGACATTTGAGTCCGTGCCTTTGGATTGCTCCTGCGTGTAGACGATGAACTTCCCGTCTTTCGACCAGACGGGAGAGACATTCATCCGGTCATTTGCCGTGCCAGTGGTGAGGTGCTTCACCTCGCGCTGGAGCGTGTCGTAAACATCGATCTCGAATACGGATGAAGTTTTGGGCTTCACCATATAGGCGAGATAGCGTCCGTCGGGAGACCAGGCAGGACTCTCTTCGGCGATCTCGCGGGTGTTGGTTACGTTTAGGACCTGCCCAGTTTTCGGCGACACAAAGAAAATGTCCCATTGTTCATCGCCGTCATAATCCGACATGTAGGCGATCCACTTGCCGTCGGGGGACCAGGCGGGCGCGGTTTGGCGCTGATCGCTGACCGTAAGTTGCATCGGCCAGCCGCCCTCGGACGGCACCGTCCAGAGATTGTTGCGTCCGCTCATGTTGCTGACGAACACGATGGTCTTGCCGTCCGGAGACCAATCGGCGCCACCCACCTGCCGCGTCATGTAGAGCTTCTCGATGGAAAGGTTCTTCTCCACCTGCGCGTTGGGTTTGGAGGTGATTTGCTTAGGATCGGTAATGGCCTGGGGAGCAGGCAAGGTCTGCGGTGCAGCGACGGTAGTCATTGCTATGACTATAGCGAACAGGGAAAGAGTGCGCATGAGGGCCTCGGGTGGGGCGGGAACAGAAGAGTGTAACAGTTGGCTGGGCCCGCGTTGCATCATCGCGGGCGACGAGACCAGACTGTCCTCGTGAACAGGTTTTTTCTAGATTGTTGGTGACATCGCGATTTTACGACAGCTAGGCACGCGGCGATTCTTCGATACGCGCAGCGAGTGTATTCTGTAGGTGTTCTAAGATGAACCGCTCATCTTTCTTGCCGAGCAAACGACCAAACTTAGGCAAGACAGTGCCAAAAAACACCATAGCGGGCGGAACGACCAGGCCGACCCATTTATCCCCGCTCATGTGATGGCTCCCTGTCACAATGTCAATGACTGTCATAGTGAAAATCGGTGTTCCCATTAGGACTACTGCGCCAAGCCACAACCGCATGAACCATCTTGCCCAACCGGGCGAATCGAAGTAGCCCTCTATTCTGGTTCCTCCCCCAGGCTCCGGCTCAAATCGTGCATAAAAGTGTCCAGCGAAGTCGTTCCGGCTATACCGGCGTTTTTGTAAGCGGAACGTGTTCCCAGTCACCGCTCCGAGCAATGGACGATTGCCTCGATAGCCCGACAATGAGAATAGCGTCCGGCGTTCTTCATCTATTGAACGCTGTAGCACATCAGCCACCGAGCTTGGTGCGAGAGCGGAATGGAGCACGTATTTGATTCGACCCATAGTGGGGCAGTCTATCCGACTTGAGGAAATCAGGAGTCGAGGTTCTTTGTTGACGTATCAGGCGATTTCACCAGCTATCCAAATTCATACAACTAATTCTCGCCCGCAAGGCTCTTATTGAACTGGGTTCTCGCCCAGCCTGCGCCCGCAGGCTATCTGACGATTGAGGTGCCCTCGATGAGGTTGTTCCGCGTTGCTTTCCTAGTTTTGATCGCCATTTCGATAGTGCACCTGACCGAAGCGCAGCAGTCGCTCGGGTCGATTCCTCAGGGTCTTGAGTCCTTGCGGCATCTGGCGTCCTCGAAAACCGAGTTCACGCTCGACCACTCCATGCTGGTATTTGCGTCCAAGCTCGACCCGGAAAACGAGGACTTGCGCCGCGTGATTGCGGGCGTGAGCGGAGTCTCGGTCCATAGCTTCCACTTTCCGGAGCCCTGGATGTATGACCCGGAGGCTTTGAGTTCCGTGAAAGAGGAGTACCACGCGGCGGGCTGGAAACATTTGGTGAACAACCATGAGAAGGACGGAGGCCAAGGCATGACCGATGTCTGGATCCGCTTTGAGAATAACGCGGTCAGCAACATCGCGATTCTCGTTGCCCGGGCGACTGAGGTCAACCTAGTCGCGGTTTCCGGTTCCATCAGTCCGCTTGACCTCTCCCATCTTGGCGGGCACTTTGGTATCCCGAAAATTGAAGGCGGAGTGCTGGTGCCCAATAACCAACATCCGTAGCGGGGCCGACCGGTAGCGGGGCCGACCGGCGAGGTTTTGCAGTCGGGAGATCAACTGTCTACGGGGCCCGTTGAAGTCCTTGGTATTCTTAAGGAAGTCAACAGCTTTTAACCGCGAAGGACGCGAAGTATCCGCAAAGGTCGCAAAGCACCCCACCCCGCAATCTAATCACTAACCCTTAAACCCCTTCTTGCATTATCCTTTCCCCGCCCATGAACTTCACTATCCTCGACTGGACGGCGATCGCCGGCTACCTGCTCATCACCTTGGTCCTCGGGTTGTATTTCAGAAGTCGCTCCGGCAAGAGCATGGACGACTACTTTGTTTCCGGCCGCAGCGTGAGCTGGTGGCTGGCTGGGACCTCGATGGTCGCGACTACGTTCGCTGCCGACACACCGCTGGTCGTCACCGGCCTTGTCTACACGCAGGGCGTTTCCGGCAACTGGCTGTGGTGGGCCTTCCTGCTCTCAGGGATGATGACTGTGTTTCTGTTCGCGCGGCTGTGGCGGCGGTCCGGCCTGCTCACCGATGTGCAGTTTGCGGAGATGCGTTACTCGGGAAAACCGGCGGCATTTCTGCGCGGGTTTCGCGCGATCTATCTGGGCCTGCTGATGAACTGCCTGATCCTGGGCTGGGTCACTAAAGCGATGACCAGCATCGTCGCCGTGACTCTGGGACTCAGCGACAGTCGTGCGCTCGCCGTCTGCGTCTTCTTTCTGATTCCGTTTACTGGGCTGTACGTCGCACTCGGCGGATTGTGGGGGGTGCTGTGGACGGACCTGTTCCAGTTCGTGCTCAAGATGAGCATCGTGATCGCGGTGGC
>Ga0209283_10001041_pt1 | contig 14671 bp, 12 predicted proteins | sample CZO8metaG_2_FD_188354 | JGI IMG/M metagenome (GOLD analysis project Ga0209283, IMG submission 188354) | Vadose zone soil microbial communities from the Eel River Critical Zone Observatory, Northern California, USA - CZOApr15con2H1.8 metaG... | ecosystem: Environmental > Terrestrial > Soil >...
CTTCCCCATTGTTTGACCGAACACAAGATCGGCCAGGGTTGTCAGTGAAGCTGATTCTCTTGGGAATGAGCGTGCCGTTTATACGGCTAGACCGATCATCGCTCACAACTCAAGCTGGAAACTGGCAGGCGTATGCTCAGGAGGTCTGGCGTTTGGATCATGGTGATACTGTATGTTCAAGAGACACTGAACTTTCTTTACGCCTGCTGTGCATTTAAAATCGAAGTCAAGCCGACGTAGCTCAGTTGGTAGAGCAGCCGATTCGTAATCGGCAGGTCATCGGTTCAAGTCCGATCGTCGGCTCCAGCGTTCCAATCGCCCACACAGATCGCACCTGCGATCTTTCCTGGCCAACAGCCGTCTTCAGATATAGAAGTTGAGCTCCGGTCCACAAGGGGACCTGTCATCGATCTGGTCGGCTGATGAACAAACTGTCACGCCTTGTCCTCACAATCATTGGCGTCCTGCTGATCGTGCTATGCGAGAAGAGAATGAGCCCGCTGGTACACCTGGAGGCGAGTCCCTCTATCTGCCGCGCGGAGCCAGAAAGGCGGTAACGACATCGTCCACACCGGTTTAAAGTGTTCTTCGGCGGCAGTGCCCCGGTCTTCAATAGGAGTTTCAGCCGAAACGGGCGTGGTGTTCCTTGAGTATGCACTGATCCATCACAACGAAAATGCCTGCCTGGCGCGCCTTCTCGGCGGCCTTTTCATTGATCACTTCTTCCTGCATCCAGATGGCAGGGATTTTTAATCGGATGGCCTGATCGACAATTTCTTCCACGTACTCCGGACGGCGAAAGATGTCCACGATATCGATTTTTTCTCGCACGTCGAGCAGCGAGCGGTAGGACTTCTCTCCCAGAGCCTCCTCGATCTTGGGGTTTACGGGAATAATATGATAACCCTGACTCTGCATGTATGCCGCAACACCGTGGCTGGGCCGCAGCGGACTATCGGAAAGCCCCACTACCGCAATAGTCCGGACACGCTTCAGCAGATCGGTAATGGGATCGGGCTCGGGCAGAGATGCCATTCGCTTCGCGAGCATTGTAACGGGGCAGGGTTACAGACGCCAGTTTAGAGCTGGGCTGAGAGAACCGCACACAATTTCCAAGTACTCTTATTGCTTCTCCTTCTTGACATCCATTTTTTGTTTGAACATTTTCAGCGCCAGCTTACGAATGGTCTCTGAGACCTCCTTATTGCCCGCCAAGTTCTTCAGGTCATGCAGTAGCAGATTCTTCAACAGTCCGAGCGAAGTGTCGAGTGGCGTCCGCGGATTGAATATGAGATTGCGCAACACGGTGTAGTTCTTGGCGAAACGGCGCTTCATGGAAATTCCACGCAGCACCGCCTCTAGCACATTCTTTTGACTGGCAAAATTTTCCACCTCACCATCGGTGATCTTAGGCGATTCCAGCACGGCCAGTGCCACAATCTTGGTGCCATCACGAACCAGAATCGAGCGCTCCTCCTTGCTGCCCTTCATGGCTAACTGAATGCGCCCTTTGATATCCATTTTCGCGATCTTTTGCAAGGTGTTATCGCGCCTTCCTTCAGGGTTGAGATAAGGTTTCTTGCCTCCGGTTATGGCTTTCCTAGCGGCGGCAGCAGCCGATGGGCTGGTCGGGGCTCCCGTTGCGAGCGCATTAGCGACTGAGATAGAACTGGCCGCTCCCCCTGCAGGTTCTTCCAGCGGCTCATCGTAAAAATCGCCGATCGGCCGGAACGGCCTGTCCGCTTGCGCGGAAATCTCGGCCGCGTTTTCGGTGAGATAGGTGATGAGCGCTTCGTCGAGCACACCGTCGGCGCCGGCTGATTCTGGAGGGAGCGCATTTTCCGATGGGACTTCCTTGGCCGGCTCGGGTCGAGCGGACTTCGAGTCAGCCCTCTCCAATCCGGAAGAGGCCAAAACCTCCTCGATTTGAGCGGACTCCGCCGCTTTGAGGTTCGGATTTGAGGCCAGCGCGTTCTGGATGGCGGGTGACTGAGTCCCGCGCCTGCTATTCCGGACGGCTTCGATAATTTCACGCGATCCAGAAGCCGCCAACTCAATGATGGAATCTGCAGGAACCGAGGGGTTCTCGATCAGGGCGGCGAGTAGGCACGGTCGCAGGTTATCGGGCGACACCAGGTATTCCAGCACCTCGCGGGGTGTGCTGGGGTCGGATGCGACCGCGACCGAGGAAGCCTCGTCCCACCCCGCCAGCGTGAGCCGAGCCTGCTGACCGAAAATCCTGTGATGACTGGCCAGGTAAACCAGGATTTCTATCATTTCAGCGGGTGGCACCGTGAGTCCCCCGCGGGCTGCGGCATGCATGCGGGTGGACGGCAAAGCAGATGCGCGGATGAGGTCGATCAGGCGCGACATAATATCTAATCCTTCTGCTTGTGACTGCGACTGGAGCGCGCCCTCGAAATATCGCCGTTCGTGGCAGCCAACTTTTCCAGTTCGGAAACAACTCTTTCCATTTCGTTGGTCAGACGATTGCCCTTACCCCGGCTGAATTCTTTGACTAATTGCCGATAGTACCAAAGCGTGCCCTCGCGTTTTCCGGTGAACCTCTCCCATGTTGATTCCCCGCTCTCGCGGTAGTCAGTGAGAATGGCACGCGCATTATGAAGTTTGTCTGCAGCCGAGACGAGGCGAGTGTCTGAGTCTTCCGTGGGCAGCCTCTTCAGATACTGTTCTTTACGTTCTCGCCAGGGTGGCTTGGGGCTCGTATAAGCATCGGTACAGCCGTCTACGATGTGAGCCACACGGCTGCCAAAACGTCGACGGATTTCCTCCAACATGGGTGCGCCACCACAGTCTTCCACTACGTCGTGTAGGAGCGCGGCAATGGCCATATCTTCGTCTCCGCCGGCTTCGAGTACGAGTGACGCGACACCCAGCAAATGGGCGATGTAAGGTACATCCGTACCTTTGCGCGTCTGCCTCCCGTGCTTCTTCGAAGCGAACAGCAGTGCCTCATCAAAACGGCGGCCAAGCTTGTTGCGCATTTTGTTCGAACCGACAGCCACGCGCTTCTTCATGATTGATTCTCATCACGCCGCAGATGCAGATAGCCGCGGATGAACGGTTGTAAGTCGCCATCGAGCACGCGATCCACATCTCCGATTTCCACCTTGGTACGGTGGTCCTTGACCATGCGGTAGGGCTGCAGTACGTAAGAGCGAATCTGCGACCCGAAATCGATGTCAAGTTTGGAGTCTTCGATCTTCTTCGTCTCTGCGCGCTTCTTCTCCATTTCGTACTCGTAAATCTTGGAGCGGAGCATGCTCATGGCGCGTTCGCGGTTTTTGTGCTGCGAGCGTTCATTCTGGCACGCGACCACGATGCCCGTCGGAAGGTGGGTGATGCGCACCGCCGAATCCGTGGTGTTGACGTGCTGGCCGCCCTTGCCACTGGAGCGATAGGTGTCCACGCGAAGGTCTTCTGGCTTGATGATGACCTCGATGCTGTCATCGATTTCTGGAGAAACGAACACGCTGGCGAAAGACGTGTGGCGCCGCTTCGCCTGATCGAATGGCGAAATCCTCACCAGGCGATGCACGCCAATTTCGCTAGTGAGCAGGCCGAAAGCATAATCGCCGGTCACGGTGAACGTAGCTGACTTGATCCCGGCTTCTTCGCCCGGTTGGTAGTCGTTGAGCACAGTTTGAAAGCCCTGGCGCTCAGCCCAGCGCAAATACATGCGAAGCAGCATCTCCGCCCAGTCTTGTGATTCGGTCCCGCCCGCGCCCGGATGGATAGTGACGATGGCATTGCGCGCGTCGTTTTCGCCGGAAAGTAGAGTTTCAGTTTCGAGACGATCCACTAACTCGCGCAAGGAATCGATTTCACGACGCAGATCCGCGTCAACGTTCTCGCCCTCACGCGCGAGTTCGAAGTAGGCGGCAATATCATCGCCGTGCCGGCCGAGGTCAGCCTCAGTGGCCAACACGTGTTCCAGGCGCTTGCGCTCGCGCATGATCTGCTGAGATTTTTCGGGATTTGCCCAGAGACTCGGCTCGGCGATCTTTTTTTCGATTTCGGCTAGCTGCTGGCGGAGCTTACCTGCGTCAAAGATACTCCTGCAGGTCGCGAACCTTCCCCTTGAGCAACGCGTATTCTTGTTCCAGTTCTTCGACCATGGTTATCACTTTGCCTTGCGTTGGAATGTAAAGCGCGTCAACAGCGCTCCCACAAAAATTATCGCACACAGGTAAGCGAACCAGTCCCCGTGCCGGGTGTAGAACGTGGTTACGGAGGTGAGTGCGTATGGCGCCTCAAGTACAGTGCGGACCTTGCGTTCGGCACGCGCCACAATGCGTCCATGGGGATCAATCGAGGCGGTCACCCCGGTATTTGTGTCGCTGAGCAACCAGCGGCCGTTCTCGATGGCCCGCATGCGCGTCTGGCTCAAATGCTGTGCGTAGGCGCCGCTGTCGCCGTACCAGCCATCATTCGAGATGTTTACTAGAACCTGTGCACCGTTCGCGACAAACTGCCGCACTTCATCCGGAAAAATCGATTCGTAACAGATGAAGACGCCAATCTTACTCCCGTCGGCTTCGAGCGGTGCGCGCGACCGGCCGCGCTGGAAATCTCCGACTTCCTTGGTCAGCATATCCATAAATGGCAGGACATTTTTGAAGGGGACATACTCGCCGAAAGGTACGAGGTGCACTTTATCGTAGCGCGAAACCCAATCTCCGCTCGGGCTAATCAGGGCGGCTGAGTTGTAGACGTGAGTCTCCCGCTCCGGAGATTGTGCAGCGTTGCGCACCCCGATGCTCCCGGTGATGACCCATGCGTGGGCTTCACGAGCAAGGTTGCTGACCGCCTGGCGGAAGTCAGGATCACCGCTATAAAAGGGAGCCGGCGACTCCGGCCAGATGATCGGGTCGAAATGCTGGGTTTCGCTTGAACCCGGCGGGTGCAAACTGATCCAAGTCAGGTCGCGTAGCGTGCCCTCGAAATAGTCCTTGGTCCAGTCAGCTGCCTGCAGGATCGGAATGTTCTCTTGCACCAGGAGAGCTGTCCAATCCGTGGGCAGACGCGGCGGCGTGATCCAGCGCCCGGCTTGCAGCACCACGGCGGCGCCCAAAGCCGCCGCCAGGAGTACTTTTCGCTTATCGCGATACACTAGGAAAGCCGCTGCTATCGCCGTATTCACCAGCATGATCTCGAATGAGAGTCCGTACACGCCCGTAACTGTGGCAACACGCGCCAGCGGGATATTGTCCACCTGAGCGATGCCCAGCAGATTCCAGGGGAAACCTGTGATGTGGGTGCGTGCTAACTCCACCGCGACCCAGAGGAACGGCGCAGCCAGCAGGGCACGGCGGCTGATGGCCTCGCCGCCCGCCACCAGATTTAAGAGAAACCCAAACACACCGTGGTAAAGCGCCAGATAAAGGCAGAAGAGAATCAGCATGAGCAAAGCAACCGGCCTGCTCAGCCCCCCGTACCGGTGCATCGTATCAGCGATCCAGTAGCACGTGCCTGCGTACCACAAGATTCCGCATATGTAGGCCAGCAGAAAAGCCTGTCCTGGGGTGGGGGGCAGCAGCTTGACCGAGGCATCAAGTTGCAGAGTGGCCGCCTTGCGGGCCCGGAGTAGCGCGACCAGCAGCGGTGCTAGCGCAACCCAGGAAAGTATGTACAGTCCCGGAAGCGGAAAAATCACGGTCTGCAAGCCCGCAGAGAAGAGGATCAGAATCCAGGCGTCGGAGTGAATCTGTCGCACAGGCAAGAATAACAAAGGATTTGCCCAATTTAGGACGGGCGGGCAGATGGAAAATCCAAAGAGCCCTGGCAATACGACTATTCCTGGCGGTCATGAATCGGATAACATTAGTTTTTATGGGATTACCTGCGGTCATTGCGATTCGCTTCCTCGAGGTCATGTTTATGACCGGAGGCATCGGTTCTTTCTTTGTGCTGGTGTTGAGCGGAATCGAGGACTTCAAGACCTTGATAGGTGCCGATGACTCCATACAACACTGACGCTTAAGCTTGTATTTCCTTCCAATGCCCTCCCCGGTTCAACCCGGCAAGCCGATTTCTGACCGTGTTCGCATCGTGGTCGCGACCTCGGTCATGCTCACCTTTATTTCGTATTGGCGAGCCGCCGCCATCGTGCTTAATGACCTTGGTTCTTCGGCTTTCTACGCCGGAGGCATTGCCGAGCAGGCGGTCGGCAAATCCGCTCCCTGGTTCATCGTCGCAGTCATGCTGTTCTCTTTTACCGTGCGCGCGGTATACGTGGAGAGCTGCTCGATGTTCGTACGTGGCGGCGTGTACCGGGTGGTAAAGGAAGCCCTGGGCGGAACCCTGGCCAAGATCAGCGTCTCAGCCCTGATGTTCGACTACATCCTGACCGGTCCGATTTCGGGCGTGTCGGCCGGACAATACATCGCTGGTCTGATCAACAATATTTTTTCCACGGCAGATGTTCATGGTTGGATCCCGCGTGCGGTCCACGCGATCTTCCACGGCACTCCGCAGGTGAACGAAAACTGGACCTCCGTGGCTTTTGCCGTAGCGGTCACGCTCTACTTCTGGTGGCAAAACACTAAGGGCATTCAGGAATCCAGCGAAAAAGCATTGCAAGTGATGCAGATCACCACGGTGATGGTGGTGATACTACTGCTTTGGTCCGCAATCACGCTGCTGAAATCCGGATACCAAGCTGTGCCTTTCCCGACTCCTGACAACTTGAAATTCCGCGAGGAATCGCTAGGCTTCCTGAGACACACATGGCTAGCGACCGATTTGGCGAGGAAGTTCGGCATCCTGGGCATACTCATCGCCTTCGGCCACTCGGTGCTGGCCATGAGCGGCGAGGAATCGCTCGCTCAGGTGAATCGTGAACTCGCACATCCCAAGCTGAAGAACCTAAAGCGTGCGGCCGTCATCATCGCGATCTACAGCTTTGTCTTTACCGGGCTCAGTTCACTGCTGTTCGTGATGATCATCCCCGACCCGGTGCGGATCACGATTTACAAAGACAACCTCATTGCTGGCCTGGCCATGCACCTGTGGGGGCCGCTGCTGTTGCGCCTGCTGTTCCGGACGTTCGTCGTCGTTGTGGGTTTCCTGATTCTTTCAGGGGCGGTCAATACCGCAATCATCGGCTCTAACGGGGTGCTCAACCGAGTTTCTGAAGATGGAGTGCTGACCGACTGGTTCCGGCAGCCCCATCCGCGTTTTGGTACGACCTATAGGATCGTCAATTTGGTCGTTTTTTTCCAGCTATTCACTATCCTGGCCAGCCGCGGCAATGTGTACCTGCTTGGCGAGGCTTATGCCTTCGGAGTGATCTGGAGTTTCACCTTCAACAGCCTTGCCATGCTGGTTCTGCGTTTCAAGTACAAGGGCGAGCGCGGCTGGAAGGTTCCGCCGAACCTACATATTGCAGGACACGAGATTCCGGTCGGCCTGGCTTCGGTATTTCTGGTGCTACTGTCCACTGCGCTGGTGAATCTCTTCACGAAGTCGATCGCGACAGTAGCCGGAGTCTCCTTTGCCGCAGTATTCTTCCTGATCTTTACCGTCTCCGAGAGAGCAAATCGAGAGAAATTCGCCCTCGCAAAGCAGCAGATGACGGAGCATTTCCAGTTGCTGCAACGGGACACGGTTGACCGCAGCGCTCTGAGCATACGTCCTGGTAACGTGCTGGTCACGGTACGCGATTACAACACGCTCAATCATCTGAAATGGGTGCTAGAGAGAATTGATACCCACGAGCAGGACGTGGTCGTTATGTCGGCGCGGGTGAGCCAGTTCGGCTCGGCTGCCTACGATTTGGCCATGGAGCAGATCTTCAGCGACTATGAACAAACATTGTTTACGCGTGCGGTTTCCGTGGCCGAGAGTTTCGGTAAACACATTTCACTTCTCGTGGTACCGGCGGCCGATGTGTGGTCCGCGATCGCCCAGACGGCGAATAATCTCGAATCTTCGGCAGTAGTGGCTGGTCTTTCCAGCAAAATGACGTCCCAGGAACAGGCGTTCGAACTGGGACGCGCCTGGGAGGCAATGCCGGAACCCAAGCGGCAGTTTCTATTGCAGATCGTGCGCCCCGACATGCAGGTGGACACCTTCCACATCGGGCCCCACACACCCTCTTTGAAGACCGAGGACGTACACCTGGTCCACCGACTGTGGCTAAACATCACCCGCGAGCCGGGGCTGGATAAATTACACCATCATGACATTTTGACCGAAGCGCTGACCCGTTTTGCGCGTGACTATGCGGGCCACGATCGTGAAGATATTCTCAAAGACCTCCGCAAGTCCTCGGGAAGGACCGTGCCCTCGCGGCCAGTTCGCGGTGATGGATTCGGCGATCGATCGCAACCCCTGCCAGAGCGTTCTGCGAAACCAGTGCGTAATAAGAAGAAAGGCGACGAAGGACCGCCCAGCCCGCCCGTGGTAAGCCCGTGAGCGATATGGAATCGCCCGCACGGTTTCGAATATGCGTCTGGAGAAAGACCCAATGTTCATTGTAATTATCCCTTGTGTAGAAGCGGCTTGTGCTGTAATACAGCTGTGCCGCCAGTAAATAGAAACGAACCGAAACGTGCTCCGTCTCCCGAGTCGGAAATGTCCCTCACGGCGTGGCGTTACAACCTACGCGACGATTCGCGAGCAAAGTTTGAAACGCTACTCGTTCGGGCGCTTGCGTGATCTGACTGGCGTGGCGGCTTTTTTCAAGTTGCGAAAAAAGTCGCTACTCTTCGGAATCGGTATCTCCTGTCCCTTGGGCGTCGTTTGTGTCTTTTGCTTGGTCATGCGGCAATGCCTCTTTTGCGAGCGAAACGCCAACACGAGAGAACACGTGTTGCCTGACTGGATTCTGGAACGTCTCAAAGGTAAGCGAAAGATGGCTATCGCTGGTTACGTGGATGGCCGTCCCGTGCGCGTGATAGGGATTAAGCCAGAACTCAAGGCGAAATTCGTCTGCAAAACTTGCAACAATGGCTGGATGTGCAGTCTCGAGGAGGCAAATAGGCCTCTACTTGGATCCCTGCTTCGCGATATCGCTGCTCCAATTGATACCATCCAGCAGTGGAGTGTCGCACGATGGGCTGTCAAAACCATCATGGTCATGGAGTCACTTGGTAGCCGCAAACAGGCTTTCTACACGAGAACAGAGCGCGAACAGTTGGCAGCGTCATCTACTGTGTTTCCCAAAAATACGAACGTGTGGCTTGGCAGATATTCCGGGAACAACGATCTTGCGTTTACCGGTATGCACCTTTGGGACGACAAACCCGAAAGCCCGAAAACGATTCATTGTTACGTGGGCACTATCGTCTTCGGGTACCTGGTGATTCAGCTCTTTACCGCCCATGTTCCCGCCGATTACGAGCGTGGCATTGTCAAGGCGAGACCTGCGCCCTGGGATCGCCTTCTCGTTCGGATCTGGCCGACTGCTAAGGGCTCTGTTGACTGGCCGCCCGCCTTGACTTTTGACGATAGAAACATCGGTCTTGGCGATCTTGTTGAGCGATTTAAGGGGGAGAGTGCGGTTTCACTTTGATTTTGTTTCACCCCATCAGGTTATACAGAGCTGGGATACTTGTCATGTTCACTGGCCACTTCGGAGTCGCACTGGCTGCCAAGAAAGCTGCGCCCAGGTCTTCGCTCGGCACCCTGATCTTGGCCGCGCAATTTATTGATCTGCTCTGGCCAATCTTCCTCCTGCCCGGACTTGAGCACGTGCGCATTGCGCCGGGTATCACGAAGGTCTCGCCTTTCGATTTTTACGATTACCCGATATCGCACAGCCTACTGATGGTCGTGGTTTGGTCAGTCGTCCTCGGAGGCCTTTACTACGCCTTCCGACGGTATACCCGAGGCGCTTGGATCATCGCTCTCGCCGTGCTCAGCCACTGGGTGCTGGACTTTATCGTGCACCGGCCCGATCTGCCATTGTGGCCACGTGGTCCGCGGGTCGGTCTTGGGCTCTGGAACTCCTGGCCGGGCTCGATTAGCGTGGAGCTTTTGATCTTTGGCGCAGGGTTGTGGGCCTATCTCGACTTCACCCGTGCCAGGGACAGCGTTGGCGGTTATGCTTTTTGGGCATTGATGGCTCTGCTCTTCTTCGGATGGGTGAGCACCCTATTTGCGGGCCCGCCGCCCAGCGTGACTGCCATGGCCTGGGGCGCGATGACAATGTGGCTAACCGTCCCTTGGGCCTGCTGGGCGGATGCGCATCGCGAGGCGTTAACCGGTTCAGCTTAAATTTCCGCTGTCTGATCTTGTCCGGGGCCGACGGAGGACTGCTGCATGAAATAGGCTGGGGAGGCTGCCGGGTGTCCAGTTACATCGGAGCAATCGACCAGGGCACGACCAGTACTCGCTTCATTGTCTTTGAGCGTTCTGGCAGGATTGCGGCCATTGCCCAGAAAGAGCACCGGCAGATCTATCCTCAACCGGGATGGGTAGAGCACGATGCCGAAGAGATCTGGCGGTGCACCCGGGATGTAATTGCAGAGGCTATGCAAGAATGCGGCCTCGAGGCCGCAGACCTCGCCGCCATGGGAATCACCAACCAGCGGGAAACTACCGTTCTCTGGAACCGGAAGACTGGAAAGCCGGTGGCGAATGCTCTTGTCTGGCAGGACATGCGCGTTGCCGATTATGTAGCCGAACTAGCTCACCATGGCGGGCCGGATCGCTTCCGGGCGAAAACTGGCCTCCCTCTTAGCACTTATTTCAGTGGTCTAAAAATTCGCTGGCTGCTGGAGCACGTGCCGCGCGTTCGCGAGCAGGCCGAAGACGGAGAGGTCTTGTTCGGCAATGTTGATAGCTTCCTCGTTTGGAATCTGACTGGAGGTCCCCAAGGAGGGGCTCACGTCACCGATGTAACCAATGCCAGCCGCACGCAACTGATGAACTTGGAGACACTTTCATGGGACAAAGAACTCTTGAACGAATTCGCTATTCCCGAAGCCATGCTGCCGCACATCTGCTCCAGCAGCGAAGTCTACGCGGTCGCCACCCTGAGCGCTGTGAAAGATGTGGCAATCGCCGGAATCCTGGGCGATCAGCAGGCGGCGCTCGTGGGGCAGACTTGTTTCAACCCCGGTGAGGCTAAGAACACTTACGGCACCGGATGCTTTCTTCTGATGAACACTGGCGGGCGTGTAGTCCAGTCGAACCATGGCTTGCTCACGACCGTGTCCTACAAGTTCGGCGATCAGCCTGCGAAGTATGCGCTCGAGGGCAGCATCGCCATCACCGGCGCGCTGGTGCAGTGGATTCGCGACAATCTCGGCCTCATCCAGACAAGCTCGGAGATTGAAACGCTGGCGCGAACCGTGGAGGACAACGGCGGCGTCTATTTCGTGCCGGCGTTTTCCGGCCTTTACGCGCCGTATTGGAACCCCAACGCTCGGGGCCTAATCATGGGACTCACGCGCTACGCGAAAAAAGGACACTTAGCCCGCGCGGTCCTTGAGGCCACGGCTTTTCAGACGCGCGAGGTGCTCGAAGCCATGGAGAAAGATTCCGGCATCACTCTCGATGTGCTACGCACGGACGGAGGTATGGTGGAAAACGAATTGCTCATGCAGTTTCAGGCTGACATCCTCAATCGGAATGCGGTGCGGCCTGTGATCAAGGAGACCACCTCGCTCGGGGTGGCGTATGCAGCCGGCTTGGCAGTCAGTTTCTTCAAGGACACCGACGACCTGCGTGCCAGCTGGGCTTTGGACCGCACCTGGATCCCACAACTGGCGCAGGCGAAGCGAGACGAAATGTACCGGCTCTGGAAGAAAGCGGTGAGCCGATCTTTGGATTGGTTGGAATAAGATTGCTTTTACTCCAGCCCCAGATCCTTCCACTTCTTATCCACCAACGCTTTGGTTTTTTCATCCATCAATATTTCGTCGGGCCAGGGACGCGTGAAGCCTTCACTCGCCCACTTGCGAGTCGCGTCGATCCCCATCTTCGAGCCGTAGTTCGGAAGACGCGACGCGTGGTCGAGTGAATCCACGGGGCCGAGCGTGAACTGGATATCGCGCTCCGGATCAATGTGGTTGAGAGCTTTGAGCGTGACGTCGCCAATATCTTGCACATTGACATCTTCATCCACGACGATGATGCACTTGGTGAACATCGCCTGCCCCAGCGACCAGATGGCGTTCATTACTTTGCGCGCCTGCCCAGGGTAAGATTTTTTTATCGACACAATCATCAAGTTATGGAAGATACCCTCGACCGGTAGGTTGATATCGACGATCTCCGGGATAGTGAGCTTCATCAGCGGCAGGAAGATGCGCTCGACGGCCTTGCCCATCCAACCGTCTTCCATCGGCGGCTTGCCTACAATGGTCGTGGCATAGATCGGGTCTTTACGATGCGTGATGCAGGTCAGGTGAAAGACCGGGTACTGATCTTCGAGCGAGTAGAAGCCCGTGTGGTCGCCGAACGGGCCCTCCGTGCGCAGTTCATCAAGGTGCACATGGCCTTCGAGAACGATCTCCGAAGTTGCGGGGACTTCAAGGTCAACCGTCTCGCACTTAACCAGCTCGAGCGGCTTCTGGCGTAAGAAGCCTGCAATCAGATATTCCTCGACATCCGGCGGCGCGGGCACAATAGCTGAAAAAGTAACGGCCGGCTCGGTGCCGATCGCAACCGCGACGTCCATTCGGCCGCTCGGCCGGTCTCCATCGGCTAGCACCGAGCCACCCGAAGACCGCGCCATGATGTCGACTGCGGCGGTAGATCGTGCAGGATCGCTACCCGAAGCCGCCGCCCGCAAACGCTCGCGGTAATGTTCCGCCCCGACCTTCTGCCGCTGCCAGTGCATACCGGTGGTGCGCTCGTCGTAGACCTGCATGCGGTACATGCCCACATTACGCTTGCCGGTTCTCGGATCGCGCGTGACAACGCAAGGCATAGTAACGAAGCGGCCTGCATCTTTCGGCCAGCACTGCAAGATCGGGAAATCGAGCAGCGAAAAGTTGTCACGTTTGATGACTTCTTTGCACGGGCCGGTGGAGACTGTCTTGGGGAAGAACTTACCCATTTCCGCCAACATAGGCAGCATTTTGACCTTGTCGAGGAAGCCTTGTGGTGATTTCACGTCCATGAAGTGACGGATGCGATCGGCGACTTCGTCTAACGAATCCACTTCCAGCGCCAGGTTCATGCGCCGCGCAGAGCCGAACTGATTGATCAGCACCTGCGCGCCGGGGTGACCTTTGATGTTTTGGAATAGCAGAGCTGGGCCGCCGGCGGGCCAGGAAGCCCGTCCTCCACTGAATTGTCCCTTGCTCACTCGATCGGTGATTTCCGTAATTTCCAAGATCGGATCCACTTCGGTGCGGATTCTCTTCAGTTCGCCCGCGCGGTCCAGCGCCGCAATCCAGTCGCGTAGATCGTCGTAGGCCAAAGGTTCTCCTTTTCACGAAACGCTCGATTATAAGACAGCAGAGCATTTCAGCGCGGAGATCGCAGAGGCCGGCGCGACACTGGCCGACAGGACTGCATCTAAGCCAATGTCCGGCTTTCAGATATAGTCTTGAGCGAGGAATATGCGGGAGAGAACGTGGACACGACGTGTTGTAATCACCGGCATGGGAGCGGTGAGCCCGAACGGTGTCGGCAATCAGGAATTTGGCGATGCCATTCTTGCGGGACGCAGTGGCGTGCACCGTATCACGCATTTCGATCCCGGCGAGATCCCCGTGCAAGTCGCAGGCGAGGTTCGCGATTTTGACGAGCTTGCCTGGGTAGAAAAACGTGAGCGCAAGCACGTGTCACGCGTGCTGCCACTGGCTCTGGCCGCGGCGAGCCAGGCTTTCAGCGATGCCGGAATCGATCCTGCTTCCCTGCCCCTGGAACGCAAACGCCGTTTCGGTGTGATCCTCGGCTCGGGCGGCGGGGCCCAGGAATTCACTGAGGAACAGTATCGCCTCTTCTTTCACCAGCAATATCGTCAGATGAGCCTGTTCTGTGTGCCTACCGGGGTAATGGGCACGCTCTCGAGTGATGTCAGCATCCGCTTCGGTCTGCGCGGACCGAGTCATGTGATCACGACCGGCTGCACGTCATCGACAGACGCGATGGGCTATTCACTGCGGCAGATTCAGTCGGGCCGGCTGGATATGGTTCTGACCGGCGGAGCAGACGCGCCGATCGCGCTGGGCATCGTAAAGGGTTTCATCCTTATGAAGATTCTTACCGATTCCTGGAATCACGCTCCCGAAAAGGCGTCACGCCCATTCTCTGCCGACCGCAATGGGTTTGTGCTGGCCGAGGGCGCGTGGATGTTTGTACTTGAGGAATATGAGCATGCCAGGGGGCGCGGGGCGACGATGCTGGCGGAAATCTGCGGGTACGGCTCGACCTGCGAGGCATTTCATCGCGTGCGGCTCAAAGAGTGTGGCGAAGAGCCGGCCCGGGCAATTGCGCTGGCCATGACAGAAGCGGGTATCGACGCGCGGGACGTGAACTATGTAAATCTGCACGGGACTTCGACCAAACTCAATGACCGCATTGAGACGCAGGCGTTGAAACTAGCGCTGGGAGAACATGCGGTAGAGGTGCCGATGTCGGCCTTGAAGTCACAGATCGGGCACCCCCAGGGCGCTTGCGGCGCTGCCGGTGTGGCGGCCACCCTCGTAGCCATGCGGCGGCAGCAGGCCCCCCCTACGATCAATCT
>Ga0209283_10001042_pt1 | contig 14665 bp, 9 predicted proteins | sample CZO8metaG_2_FD_188354 | JGI IMG/M metagenome (GOLD analysis project Ga0209283, IMG submission 188354) | Vadose zone soil microbial communities from the Eel River Critical Zone Observatory, Northern California, USA - CZOApr15con2H1.8 metaG... | ecosystem: Environmental > Terrestrial > Soil >...
AGGCACTTGTCTTTGGCCTTGTTCTGGCCGGGTTCGCAGTGGTGGTTCTGGCTTTGGCGACGAATCTCACGGCCGCTGCACTGTTGGCCGGCACTATCCTCTTTTATATTGTCGTGTACACGGCGTGGCTGAAGCGGGCTACGCCACAGAACATCGTTATCGGCGGCGCTGCAGGAGCGCTGCCGCCCGTGATCGGATGGGCCGCGGCAACCGGAGACGTCGGGCTCGAGCCGCTTGCGCTGTTTCTCATCATCTTCCTTTGGACGCCGCCCCATTTCTGGGCTCTCGCGCTCAATCGCACCGATGACTATGCCCGTGCTGGCGTGCCGATGTTGCCGGTTATCGCGGGACGTGCTGCAACCACGCGCCAGATTCTAAGCTACAGCGGCCTGCTGGTTCTCGCCTCGGAGTTGCCCTGGATGCTCGGGTTTGCAGGGGCGATCTATGGCGTGATCGTTGCGATCTGCGGGGCGCTTTTCCTTCTGCTTGCACGCCAGCTGAACAGAAGCCTTGAGGCCGATCGCCGCGCTGCCCACAGGTTGTTCGTGTTCTCCATCTTCTATCTGTTTGTGCTGTTTGCGGCCCTCCTGATCGACCATGGAACTGGCTCATTCTCGCCCACGCAGTCGTCGCATGGTGGCCGCGGCGTCTCGGTGCATGCCGAACTCCTGCCAGGCGCCGTTCGCAGCGCATGCTGCACCGCCAACTTCAGCGAGGTCTAACATGCGATACGGTCTACTTGTCGTCGTCCTGATCGGTGTCGCGACACTCGGTGGCTGCTCGGACGGCGTGCTCGACCCGAAAGGGCCGATTGCCGCCGCCGACCGGCAAATTCTGCTCAACGCGCTTGGCATCATGCTGGCGATCGTGATTCCGGTGATCCTTGCCACACTTGGCGTTGCTTTCTGGTTTCGTGCATCGAATGAGCGTGCGCGGTATCGGCCGAATTTCGCGTATTCAGGCCGCCTCGAGATGCTCGTCTGGTCGATCCCCGCCATGACCGTGTTCCTGGTCGGCGGCGTGGCGTGGGTGGGCTCACATGACTTGAGCCCACGCAAACCGATCGCGTCCACCGTGAAGCCGCTGCGGGTCCAGGTCGCCTCGCTCGACTGGAAATGGCTGTTCATCTATCCCGATCAGGGCGTCGCAAGCGTCAATCGGCTGACCATTCCCGTCGGCACGCCGGTCAGTCTGGAGCTGACGTCTTCGGGCGTGATGAACAGCTTCTTTGTGCCGCAGCTTGGCAGCCAGATCTACACCATGGCGGGAATGATCACCCGTCTTCACCTGCAGGCCGACCATCCTGGAACGTACCGCGGGTTTTCGGCCCAGTTCAGCGGTGAGGGCTTTTCCGACATGCATTTCGACGCTGATGCCGTGACCAACGAGAAGTTCGCGCAGTGGCTTGATTCAGTGCGCATCGCCGGTCCGGAGCTTGACGCGAAGACATATGCAGATCTGGCGAAACCGAGCGCGTCGGTCACGCCATTCACCTATCGCTCGGTCGCGCCCGGCCTGTTCGCCAGCATCCTGGTCTCCGAAATGCAATCCGACGATGCCATGTGCCGCAGGTATCCGACATCAATGAGGGCGGAAAAATGAATCTACTTGGCAAGCTGAATTGGAATGCGATTCCCTTCGACCAGCCGATCATCATGGGCGCGTCGGGCGGCATGGTGCTGGTCATCGTATCGATCCTTTCGTGGGTCACGCTCAAAGGTTACGTGCCTTATCTCTGGCGAGAGTGGATCACCTCAGTCGACCATAAACGCATCGGCATCATGTACATCATACTGGCGCTGATCATGCTGCTGCGCGGCTTTGCCGACGCCATCATGATGCGGGCGCAGCAGGCGGTCGCCGCGGGCGGCGCACAGGGATACTTGCCACCCGAGCACTTCGACCAGATATTCTCGGCGCATGGAACGATCATGATCTTCTTCATGGCGATGCCGTTCGTGATCGGAATGATGAATTTCGTCGTGCCGCTGCAGCTCGGCGTCCGCGATATGGCGTTTCCGACCTTGAACTCGGTGGCCCTGGGGCTGACCGCGTCGGGTATCCTCTTGACGAATATTTCGCTCACGGTCGGCGAGTTCGCGAAGACAGGCTGGGTCGCCTATCCGCCGCTGAGCGAGCTGCAATTCTCGCCCGGCGTCGGCGTCGACTATTATCTCTGGGCGCTGCAAATCTCCGGCGTCGGCACGTTGATGACCGGCATAAACTTCGTCGCGACGATCCTGAAAACGCGCGCACCGGGGATGAGCTATATGCGCATGCCCGTGTTTTGCTGGACGTCGCTCGCCGCGAACCTTCTCGTTGTCGCGGCCTTTCCGGTTCTGACTGCGACCCTGGCGATGCTGCTGCTCGATCGTTACCTCGGCTTTCATTTCTTCACGATTGACGGCCAGGGCAACGCGATGATGTATGTCAACCTGTTCTGGGTTTGGGGTCACCCGGAGGTCTACATCCTGGTCTTGCCGGCGTTCGGTATCTTTTCTGAGGTTGTCTCGACGTTCTCCGGCAAGCCGCTGTTTGGCTATCGCTCCATGGTTGCCGCGACGATGGCGATTTGCGTGCTGTCATTCATTGTCTGGCTGCACCACTTTTTCACCATGGGCGCGAGCGCGAACGTCAACGGTTTCTTCGGGGTCATGACGATGATCATCGCGGTGCCGACGGGCGTCAAGGTGTTCAACTGGCTGTTTACGATGTACGGCGGCCGCATCCGGTTCACCGTTCCGATCCTGTGGTCGATCGGTTTCATGGTGACTTTCGTGATCGGCGGCATGACCGGCGTGTTGATGGCCGTGCCTCCCGCCGACTTCCAGCTGCACAACAGCCTATTCCTGATCGCGCATTTCCATAATGTCATCATCGGTGGCACGGTGTTCGGCTTGATGGCGGGTTACAACTACTGGTTCCCGAAGGCATTCGGTTTCAAGCTCGACGAACGCTGGGGCAGAGCGTCATTCTGGTGCTGGCTGATCGGCTTCTATCTCGCTTTCATGCCGCTCTACGCGCTGGGTCTCATGGGCATGACCCGCCGCATGCAGCATTACGACGTTGCCAGTTGGCAACCGTGGTTGGTGGTCGCCGCGGTCGGCGTCGTCGTCATTCTCGCTGGCATCGTCTGCCAGGTCATCCAACTCGTGGTCTCGATCCGCGACCGCGAACAACTGAAGGTGACCGCGGACCCATGGAACGGCCGCACGCTGGAATGGGCGACTGCTTCGCCGCCGCCAGCCTGGAATTTCGCCATGCTGCCGCAAGTCACAGACATCGACGCATTCTGGAAAAGGAAGCAGCGCGAGCGCACTCAACAAGCCCAGCCGCCGAAGGAGCACAAATTCGAGCCGATCGAGATGCCGAAGAACAGCGCGACCGGCTTCGTCACGGCGTTCTTTTCAGTCATTACCGGCTTTGCGCTGATCTGGCACATCTGGTGGATGGCGGGTGCTGGGGCAATCGGAATCTTTCTGACCATGCTTGCCTTCGCGTTTCGCCATGAAGAGGAAATCAAAATCCCGGTCGATCAGATTGCGCGTTTCGAGCAGGCGAACCAGGCGGAGATTGCAGTATGAACATCGCTGTTGCACTTGATGATGAGGTTCGTCAGGAGGCGCGGCCGAGAGCAAGCGAGGCCGGCCCCGCTACAAAGCGGATCGTGGTTGGTTACGGCTTCTGGATATTCCTGTTGAGCGACATCGTGATGTTTGCGGCGTTCTTTGCCGCCTACGCGGTGCTCGCGCATGCGACCGCCGGCGGTCCGAGCGGCTTGCAGCTGTTCAACCAACGTAGCGTTGCGATCGAAACCGGCTGCCTTCTCGCGTCGAGCTACACCTGCGGATTGATGTCCCTGGTGATCGGCTCGCGGCGCTATCCCGCCACTTATTTGGCTGCCCTCATCACCTTCGTGCTGGGAGCCGCGTTCCTGATACTGGAGGTGCGGGAGTTCGCTGGTATGATCGCCGTCGGAGCCGGTCCGCAACGCAGCGCTTTCCTTTCTGCCTTCTTTACCCTTGTCGGCTGTCACGGGCTGCATGTCACCGCGGGCCTGGTCTGGCTGGTGGTGATGATGGCTCAGGTCGCCATCAAGGGTTTTCGCGAGACCGTGGAGCGACGGCTGCTCTGCTTTTCACTGTTCTGGCATGCGCTCGACATTGTCTGGGTATGGCTGTTCACGGTGGTCTATCTGATGGGAGTTCTTTCATGACCGACACGCATTACGATCGGGCACCGGGAGACGCGTCAGCACTTCCCGACGTGGAACAGGGCACGTCGTCCGGCGTGCTTGTCTACACGATCGGATTGGTTCTCGCGGTGGTCCTCACGGCCATGTCGTTCTGGGTCGCCAACACGTCACTGTTCTGGGCAGGCGGCGTCTCTCTCGGCCTGACTGTCCTCGCGATCGCGCAAATGGGTATCCACCTGGTGTTTTTCCTGCACGTCACCACGGGCCCAGACAACACCAACAACGTGATGGCGCTGGCGTTTGGTGTGCTGATCGTCGCCCTGGTCGTAGTCGGATCGCTTTTGATCATGGCAGATCTGAACGACAACATGATGCCAGCGGCAGAGCTGATGAATCTGCAAATGCAGCACTGAAGAGCGTGGCAGGGATACTGGCTGCTAATCAAGCATGCCGTCCCTGCGCAGTGCGTTTTCGAGAGTCTTGGTGGCTTGGTCGATCAGGCGGGGGCTGTGATCGGCGCACTTGACGGCGGTCTCCGCGGTGACCCATAGCCGGGTGCGGAGCATAGAGCAGATACGCGTGGTTGTCCGGTTTCGTATCAACGTCGGGTGCGCACAAATCAGCAAACGGTCACACGTTCGTCCAAGCGTTGGGAACAACACCGACGCTAACATTTCATCTTGAAATGACGCGCGGCTGATACGCCGCTGGCGGTGGGGACGAGAAATGCTGAAAGGATTCACTGCGCCCCGGTCCCCCCTCGGCGTTGCAGCGTTGGTCCCGCCGCCTCCCTGGCATTTCGCAGGTGAGGTTCTGGCGGTGGAGTTTTGGAATGATCCCGATGTATCAATTCATATCCTTCCAACCGGCATCGAGCTTGATAAGAAATGTCCGGGTCACTCTGTTGCGCTCTTCACAGACTACCAGTTCACTGCGCAGAACGATGAGTATCTGGATCCTGCCAGATATCAGTGTCGCGGGTTCAGCGTCCTCCTCGACGCGATATGGAAGGGAACACGAATAGCGTGGTGTCCGTATTGCTATGTCGACAACGACGCTGCATTGATGAGAGGCTGGATTCAAGGCTATCCGAGAAAGTTCGGTACTGTACACCAGACCCGTACGTTTGCCGCCGCGAGTGCGGCCTCGGCGCCACTCGTGCATGACGGCAGAATCTCGGCCTGCATGTCCGCTCACGGCCGCTTACTGGTGCAAGCCCGTGTTACCTTGCGCGAAAAGGCCGAGAGTCTTGTCGGGTTGCTCGATCGCCGGATCGTGGGACGGCGATATTTTCCGCGGCTCTCCGCCGGCATGCACGACAAGCCAGCCGTCGATGAACTTGTTCGATGCGTCTCGAACCATCTGCTGATTACAAACATCTGGATCGGCGAGAGTGAGCTCATTTTTCCGGAAGCCTATGGTGAAGAGTTGGAAGTATTGGGGCCGCTGAAGGTGGGACGCGGATATCGATTCTCGTTTTCCTATTCCGTCACCGATATCGAGATCCTGGCAGACCTGACCATCTGCAATCGCGGCTGATGCCAACAAACGCGTTGCTGATCGCGGCAGGAATGAACAAGTCGACGCACTTCAATCAAATCAATTGCGGCTGGTGTCGATAGCCTCGGTGCCGAAAGTTATGGACGCATCAGGATACGGAAATGCTGAAGGGCTTTACAGTTCCGAAGTCGCCATTCGGTCAGGCCGCTCTAACACCGCCGCCACCCTGGCACTATGCCGGCGACGTTGTTGGAGTCGAGTTCTGGACGGACCCCGACGCGACGGCGGCGACATTGCCGAATGGTCTTTCCCCGGATCCAAACTCGAACGGTCACGCCGTCATGATGTTTCTGGATTGGCAATTCACCGCCCAGGACGACGAATATCTTGAGCCGGCTCGTTATCAATATCGTGAGGCGTTTGTTTTGGTCGACGCCATGTATCGCGACGTGCCGGTCATGTGGTGTCCGTACATCTATGTCGACAATGACGCTGCGCTGGCGCGCGGTTGGACGCAGGGGTTTCCAAAGAAAATGGGCAGCATTTTTCAGACGCGCTCCTTTGCGGCCTCGGGCCCCGCCGCGGCGCCGGTCGCGGCCGGCAGCCGGTTTGGCGCCAGCCTCTCGGCGCATGGCCAACGTCTTGCGGAAGCCTGCGTCACCTTGCAAAAGCCGGTCGAAAACGGAATTTCTCTCCTCAGTCGACCCGCGGTCTTGTTGCGATACTTCCCGAGATTGGCGGCCGGCTACCAGGACAAGCCTGCGGTCAACGAGCTGGCGATGTCGATCACCGACAATCTCACCGTTGCCGGCGCTTGGATCGGGAAGGGCGAGCTCAATTTACGGAAACGAATGGCGAAGAGCTCCACGCCCTCGCGCCGAAAAGGATCGAGTCAGGATTCCGTTGCTCACTTTCCTACTCAGTTAGCGATTTGAAGATCCTCGAAGACCACGGATCGTAAGTGACTGAAAACACTCCCGCCGTTACGGCGAAGCGCGCAGTCCCTCGCTTCGCCGGAAGGGTCTCCGCGGGACCCCCGTCGCGCGGAGACCCTCGGCCGGGGACGCTCTTGCGACAGATAAGTAAAGTTGTCTTCGCGTCTCTCATGGCGTTTTGGATATGGGCGATTGTCGGGGTTGTAAATGGTTGCGAATGCAGGTTTTCTAAGGCGTAAAATATTGATATCGAACGTTAAATTCGTTTATCGGCGCGATGCAACATTAACCTTCCATAACGCTGATTAACGAGCCAAAAGGCGCCCCTTGCTGCACTCTCCCGCCGATCCGAAGCCGCGGATAGTTGTCGAGGGAGTGATCATGGAAGGACTTCAAACCACCGCACCAGAGTCTTCCTTTGCGGCCGATCAACAGTTCCACCTAGTTGCGAACAGCGTGGCCAAACTGCTTGAAACTGCAAGGCGAGAGTTGGGACGTGATCAGGAGGCGGCCAAGGCGTCGCTGGTCACGGCATCGCACATCCTGCAAGCGGAGATCGAACGTTGTTCGGGCGCTAACGGCCTCACAAGGGGCGGTCTGGCGGCTTGGCAGATCCTTCGAGTGCGAGCTTACATTGACGGCAACTTGCACCGCACCATTCACATCCGGGATCTCAGTGCGGTCGCACGTCGAAGCCCGGCGCACTTCTCTCGGAAATTCAAGCTGGCCGTTGGCGAGTCGCCACATGCCTATGTGGTGAGAAGGCGTCTGGAGAAAGCCTGCCATCTGATGATCACCGGTGTGGCATCACTGAGCGAAATCGCCTTGAGCGTAGGCTTTTCGGATCAGGCACATCTATGCAGGCTGTTCAGACAGGCCTTTGGTCAAAGCCCGGCCAACTGGCGACGCGAGCGCGGAACGCCTGGCGAGGTCATCTCAAGAACCGGCATGGACGAGAGCATCCCATGAGCGATCAGCGCGGCAAAGTGCTGAGCTTCGGCCCTTTCGAACTGTCGATCGGAAACAGGCTTCTGACAAATGGCGCAAAGGTCGTACCGCTCGGCGCGCGCGCTATGGATCTCCTCATCGTCCTGGTGGAGCAAGCAAACAAGGTCGTCGGCAGGGGAACCCTGATTGAGCGCGTTTGGCCAAAGGGAGGAGCCGAACAAGTTAGCCTGCGCGTCCACATCTCAGCGCTACGGAAGGCTCTCGATCAGAGTGACCCTGGCAAGCGATATATCGCGAACGTGCCCGGGCGGGGGTACAGCTTCGTCGCACCGGTAACGTCACTTTCCTCGCCAACGTCGGGGGATCTCAAACCATCCTTGAGGTCCCGACTGCCTGCGCGCTTGATGCGCATGCTTGGACGAAAAGACGCCCTGGCTGCAATACAGACGAAGCTGGCTGAGCAGAAGTTTGTGACGATCGTCGGGCCTGGCGGCATCGGCAAGACCACGTTAGCGGTCGCAGTTGCCCACGAGATGAGCGCAATTTTCAACGGCCAGGTTCATTTCGTCGACCTAGGTGCTCTTGGCGGCGCTTCGTTCGTCGCGCCAGCCGTGGCCACCGCACTTGGTGTATCGGTACAAACAAACAATGTCGTACCAGCCTTGATCGATCGTTTGCGGGAAAGGCCAACGCTCATCATTCTCGACTGCTGCGAACACCTTGTTGATGGAGCGTCTGCTGTCGCAGAAGAACTGATTCGCCAAGTTCCGACACTGCATTTGCTCGCGACCAGTCGAGAGGCGATGCGTGTTGAAGGTGAACATGTCCATGAACTCTGCGCGCTTGCATGCCCTCCGGAAGATAGCAGCTTGTCGGCACACGACGCCCTGCAATATCCCGCTGTTCAACTGCTGGTCGATCGCGTGCGGGCCGTGCGAGGTGACTTCGAGCTGGTCGATGCGGATGCGCCGATTGTCGCGGAAATCTGCCGGCGGCTTGATGGAATTCCATTGGCAATCGAACTCGCAGCCGGCAGGGTTGACATATTTGGCCTTAGCAAGATCGCAAGCTTGCTCGACGACCGACTAAACCTGTCATGGGTGGGGCGTAGGACGGCGCCGCCGAAGCACCAGACCTTAAACGCCGCGCTGGAGTGGAGCTATGACCTGCTTGGTGGCGCAGAGAAGCGCGTATTGAGCCGGCTCAGTGTTTTTGCCGGCGGATTTACGTTCGAAGCGGCGGTCGCCGTTGTCGCTGACGAGACGATAGTTGAAGCAAATGTCTCGGATTGCGTTTGGGAGCTCCGTTCGAAATCGATGATTGCCGCTCAGGGACAGGGGGCGAGGCTGCGTTTACTCGACATCACTCATGCCTTTGCTTCACAACGACTTGCCGAAAGCGCTGAGGAGGGAAGTTGGCGCCGGCGTCACGCACTCTACTTCAGCGACTTGTTCAAACAAGCCGCTTCAATGGATATGCCTGAAAGGCTCAGGGCGCTTGGGGGCGAGGTCGACAATCTCAGAGCCGCTCTGAACTGGGCTTTCTCAGTCGAGGGTGATGCGAAAATTGGCGTTGAACTTGCTGCCGCCTCGGCAAGCACCTGGATGGCAATGGCCCTTCTTACCGAATGCCGGGAGTGGATGACGAAAGCCATCAGTCGACTCGACGAGGCAAGTGCCGGCTCACGGCAAGAAATGATCATTCAGTCCGCACTCGCCAGCTGCATGATGTTCACGGATGGTATGACTGAAGAGTCGTACGCAAGCTGGGCGAAAGCGCGCCTTCTTGCCGAGTGCCTCAACGACACCGAATGCCAGCTCGATTCTCTGCTTGTTCTCTGGGCTCATCAGATACGACTTCCAAGTTATGCCGAGGCGACAGAGTTGGCTGATCGATGCGGCGCTGTGGCTGACGGGAGCGGCAATCGTGGCGCGATCGCCATGGCCAATTACATGCGCGGTGTGACCTACCACCACATTGGGCGAATATTGCAGGCCGAAACTCATTTTGAAATGTCGCTGCACCGCGATGATGAAGCGTCCCGGCAATCTCTCATCAAGCGGTTTGGCTACGATCGGAAGGTCGACGCCCTGGCTGTACTGGCCAACCTGGCCTGGCTCCGGGGCTCTCCTGATCAGGCGCGGCGCCTCAACCTGATGTCGATCGCCGAGGCACGCCAACTAGATCACGCGGTACCGCTCTGCGTGGCGCTCGCCTGGGCAAGCTTCAACACGTACCTGACAAGTCCAGACGATCCCGAGACTGAAGCGCTTGCTAACGAGCTTGTCGACCACGCAGCAAAATACGCTGTGAAAAGCTATCAAGGCTTCGGCCTCGGCATTCAGGCTCTCGGCAGAGTCAGGCGGGGCGAGGGCGACGCGGCTTCGGCGACGCTCTACCGCGGCTTGGAGAAGCTGTCAGCGGCGCGCTATGGGGTCTTCAATTGGATCCTGCAAGCAGAGTTTGCAAGATGTATGGCCGTCGCCGGTCGACCGCGGCAAGGACTAGCCGTTTTCGAACGAGCGAAGATCAATCTTGGTGACATCCAATGGCACGCTCCGGAACTGCGTCGTATCAGGGGCGAACTGGCCCTTGGCAATGGCGAGGGACTTGCAGCTGGCAGGCAGTATTTTCTCAGTGCGCTCGAACTATCGGACAGACAAGCGACCTTGTCGTGGGCGCTCAGGGCCGCGACCAGCCTTGCCATTGTCGAGAAGTCGCTCGGGCGAAAGGAAGCCGCGTGGCGGACCCTGCAAGCCACCCACGCGAAATTCCGAGAAGGCCTTGAGACCTCCGATCTACGGTTGGCCAAGCAGGTGTTGAACGGCTCATACCGGCCCGACAGCGCCATCAACTCGTTACACTGACGGCTTGTTGCTGGAGGAGGTTTCGGCTAACATTTGATGGGCTGGGAGTGTATTTGCACAAGACCGACGACGAACAGCGAAACGACCGAATCGTCGAGGATCTTGGCGGAATAACTCATGTCGATTCAACAGATTGGCTCTCCCAGCGCAATCCGGCTTGGTTTTGGCCCATTCGAGCTCAATGTCGCCGAGCGTTCCCTTAGGAAAGCGAACCAGGTCGTTCCACTTGGTGGCAGGGCTTACGACATCCTGATTGCGCTTCTCGAAAACGCCGGTGAGGTTGTCGGGAAAGCCGAGCTGATCGCGCGGGCATGGCCTGACGTAACGGTCGAGGAAGGCAGTCTTCGCGTTCATCTGTCGGCGCTGCGCAAGGCACTGGGCGACGGTCAGTTCGGTAGCAAGTACATCGCGAATATCCAGGGGCACGGCTATAGTTTCATCGCGCCGGTCACACGCCTTCCCGCGGACCGCGACAGGGGTAACGCATCTGGGGGAATGTCCAACCTGCCGCCCGCTCTGGGCCGCATGGTCGGTCGCAACAATGTTGTCCTTGAGATTCAGGGCTTGCTCCAGACCGGACAGCGCCTGATTACAATTCTGGGTGCTGGCGGTATCGGCAAGACAACGGTTGCCCTGTCAGTCGGACACGGGGCGTTGGCCGACTTCTCTGGCGCCGCATTCTTTGTCGATCTTTCATCTGTAAACGACCAGGAGCATCTCATCGGGGCGATTGCTTCCGCGGTCGGGCTCGGCCCGCAGTTGGTCGATCCAAAGGAGGCGCTGCTTAATTTTCGGCACCCTCGCAGGGTGCTTATCATTCTCGATAGTTGCGAGCATCTCATCGGGAAAACCGCGGAGATCGCCGGCTATATTTTTCAGAATGCCCCCGACATCTACATACTTGCGACCAGCAGGGAGGCATTGCACGTCCCTGGTGAACACGTACTTCGTCTTTGTCCACTGGATTGCCCGCCGGATCAGCCGGGGCTGACGGCGTCAGTGGTGATTGCCTATCCGGCCGTACGGTTGTTCGCCGAGCGTGTCAGTGCTCGCCGCGGCGAGTTTTCGCTTCGTGACGACGAAGCTCCCATGGTTGCCGAGATTTGCCGGAAGCTTGACGGTATTCCACTCGCCATCGAGCTCGCTGCCGGAAGGGCCGCTATCTTCGGCGTAGGGAATACGGTGGCAAGACTGGGTTCGCGGCTCGATCTCCTGAAGTTCGGCCGGCGAACCGCAAATCCACGGCATCAAACGCTCATCGCAACGCTGGACTGGAGCCACGACCATCTTTCGGAGATCGAACGAGTCCTCCTGCGACGTGTCGCAATTTTCGTAGGGCAGTTCACGCTGGAGGCGGCGCTCGCAGTGGCGGAGGAGGCGGGGATAGGCGAGTCCGAGATCGCGGGCGCTTTGGACAATCTCGTGAACAAATCTCTGATAGAGGTTTGGGCCGGCTCGCGGAGACCGTGCTACCGGTTACTTGATACTACGCGCGCCTACGCTTTGGAGAAGTTGGCTGCCAGCGGCGAACAGGATTCCACCGCCGAGCGTCACGCGGGCTTCTCGATTCAAATGCTGGAAAGCACCCCGGTCAATCTCTTTGATCTGGAGTCCACGGAAGCTGCAGCCAACGCCGTGCGAGATTATCTTGGAAATATCCGTGCCGCGCTTGAATGGAGCTTTTGCCCCTCTGGAAAAGACAGCACGGCCATAAGAATGGCGGCGGCTGCCGCGCAGTTTTTTCTCGCCATGTCGTTTTTCATGGAGTGCCGGGGGTGGATGGAGAGGGCGATCGATCGGATGGCTGCGGACTGTGACCCGCGGGACCAGATGGAAATCCACGCTTCGCTCGCATTGTCGCTGATGTTCACCGCTGGGAACAGTGAAAGGGTTCGCGAGGCCTTCAATACAGCGTTGACGTTCGCAGAGCGGCTTGAAGATTCCTACCAGCAACTGCGTCTCCTCAGCGGCCTGTCGATGTATCTTCATCGTACGATCGACGCGGCTGGTAGTCTCGAAGTTGCGCTGCGCGCCGAGTCTGTCGCGAAGAAGACGGGAAACCCGGATGATGCAGCTCTTGCGGATGCGATGCTGGGAGCCGCGTACTACATGCTCGCCGATCACGTCCGCGCGCCAAAACACCTCGAACGGGCCCTGCACAGGTCGCAGGCTTCTCCACGGTTCAACGCAACTCAGTATCTGTTTGATCTACGCACCACATCGCTGTTCAACCTTACCCGGTCGCATTGGTTTGCTGGCAATCTCGATAGGGCCGCCGTTTATGCGGAAAGAACCATCGAGGAGGCCGGGAGATCGAACCATCCGATCGCGCTGTGTCGAGCCCTTATGCTGACGATGCCATTCCACTTCTGGATTGGACATTTGGAGCAGGTCGAGAGGAGCCTCTCTGAGCTTGAGCTCACCGCGGAGAAGTATTCGTTGGAACCATTTCGCGCAGTCGCTATGGGCCTCAGGGGGCGGCATTTGATTCACGTCGGCCAGACAATGGATGGCGTACGTCGTCTGCAAGATAGCTTGGAGAAGCTGAGGGTTCTGCGATACGAAATGCTTGTAACAGATTTTGTCTCCGAATTGGCGATTAGTCTGGCAAAACAAAACCAGCGCACGGAAGCGTTGGCTCTCATCGACGCTTCGATCGCAACGCAGCTTCGATTGAAGAGGCCTCTTCACCTTCCAGCTCTCTTTTTGTCGAAAGGCATGGCACTTGCGTGCGGGGAAGCCCGACAGAGTGATCTGGCTCTGGAGTGCTTCAAGCAGGCGATGACCCTGGCTGGGCAACAATCCGCGCTATCGTTCGAACTGCGGGCAGGATTGGAACTCGCGCAGCTTTGGATTGATCGCGGTCAGCTCCGAAGAGCCCGGGATCTCATCGGTCCCATTTACGGTCGATTTATTGAAGGTTTTGCAACACCCGATCTCGTTTTGGCGAGGCAAATCCTCCAACAGACGAACGTTCCGGCGTGACGCTTCACTGCGTAGTGACAAGGCCCAGGGTCTGCGCGCGTGATACCGCTTGCGCGCGCTTCTCCACACCGAGCTTGGTGAAAACGCTCTTGAGGTGCGACTTCACGGTCTCAGGCCCAATATAAAGGCTCCGGGCGATTTCTTTGTTGGACAATCCCCCCGCGATCAGCGTGAGAATGTCAGTCTCGCGGGGACTCAATGCGTGCAGAGCCTGGACTCTGAAGGTCGGTGCCAGGCGATCCTGCCGTGCCCTTTGGGAATCGGACACGAGCCGATCAACATAAGACGTTAAGTCCGCGCCGATGCTGCCGCTCTGCTGGACCATCTGGATGAGTTCGGAAGTGATCGAACCCTCGTCCAAAATGATCTGATAGAGACCCCCGCCTGCGCATGCAGCAAGAATACGGCGAAATCGATTCGTTGCCTCCGCTGCTTTGCCGAGGCGTAGCTGAAGGGCCGAGATTCGAATCTCAACTCGGATCAGGAAGTAACGATGGTGTGCTGCTTCGGTTTCACGCTGTAGCTCCCGCAGGATTGACATGGCCACCTCAGGACGCTCCTGTTGTCCTAACAAATGAGCGTGGGCAAGTTTGTGGTCCCATTGAATTTCCGACCAGGCACAAAGTCTGGGCGCTGGGTACTGTCTCGTAAGTCGCTCCAGGCGATCGACGCATGCGGCGCCTTCATCGACGCGGCCTTCGTTGAGGTAAAGCCGCGCTTGTTCTGCTGTCGCAGCTGCCGTCAGCCTGCCCCAATCCCGAGAGATGCCATGGCTTTCAGCCCGCTCCAGCAGCGTGTGGGCACGCTCGAGGTTCATCCGGGCAGCCGCGACTCTGGCCATCACGAAATAGGCGCTGCGAACGCAGTCGAGCATTGTCCCGGAGTTGATCAGCGATGCGCGATCGATCACCAACGCTTCTGCCTCGTCCAGCTGGCCCTGCTCGTACAAGATCCGTGCAATCAGGCTGGTAGGCAAAGCCGCGGCCACCGAGTGCGGGCCGACATGCTGCTCCGCAATGCGCAACCCCTCACGGTAATGCCCCTCTGCGGCGGCGAGACGTATCTGCCGGAGCTCTGCGACACCTTGAAGGCAGCGCCGATATACCGACGCGAATACGTTTCTCCGGTCTTCCTCCGGCGAATAGGGCATCCAGGGCGTCGCATAGAACTGCTTGAGGTCACCGGCTTGCAGGTGGCCGAAGCGAACGACGTTTGAGGCAACATTCGCAGTCCAG
>Ga0209283_10001051_pt1 | contig 14641 bp, 13 predicted proteins | sample CZO8metaG_2_FD_188354 | JGI IMG/M metagenome (GOLD analysis project Ga0209283, IMG submission 188354) | Vadose zone soil microbial communities from the Eel River Critical Zone Observatory, Northern California, USA - CZOApr15con2H1.8 metaG... | ecosystem: Environmental > Terrestrial > Soil >...
GCTTGAGCGTGCGGCCGTGAGTACGCAGACGACTGACGATCTCGGCCACGCTGCGGGCGCCGCCGAGGTCCGCCCCGAAACGCGTCAGTCCGTAATAGACGACGTGCGCGTGCGCGTCATTGAACCCCGGCAGCACGGCGGCGCCCCTGAGGTCGATCACGCGGGTGCGCGGCCCGCGCCAACCCATGACCTCGGCACCGCCGGCTGCCATCACCTTGCCGGCGGCGATCGCGAGGTGGCTGTGCGTCGCGAGGCCATCGCGCCCCAGGGTGCGAATGCGGCCACGAGCCAGTATCAGTCCAGCTTTCACGCGACACTAAAGTAAGGAAGTGGCTGAGTTGAGGCTGTCGGAGGACGAGCTTTACTACTGGGACGGCCGCCAGTGGATCAGCACCCTGTCCCCCGACGGACGCTCACGCTGGAACGGCTATGCGTGGGTGCCTGTGGCGCCGATGGCGCCGATGGCTGCGCCGGTCTATCCCCACTACCAGCAGCCCGCGACGGTACGGGTTCCAACGCCATGGACGAAGCCGATGCAGTACGCCGTGGCGGCCTGGTATGCCCTGTCCGGCCTCTATGCCGTCAGCCTCCCGTTCTGGATGTCGGGCGTGATGACGCAGGCCTTCAACCAGAGCTTTCAGCGGCAGGCGCAGCTCAACCCGAACGTATCACCGCCTCCGCCGGAGTTCGTGAGCAGCATGACCTCGATGATGTCGGGATTCCTGTTGTCGGCCGCTGTCATCGGGGCCGCGATCTGTGCAGTCATCGTGATCGGTGCATTGATGCGGTGGACGTGGATGTTCTGGGTCGTTCTGGTTTTTCTCGGACTGGGTACCCTGGGCCTCCCGATCAACCTGTTCAGCGCGGTGGCTGGATCCACTTATCCGGGAAGTCTCTACGGGTTACCTTCGTGGACTTACTGGCTCTCGGTGGCGGTTGGGATTCCCGGTGTGGCGCTCTTCATATGGATGCTCGTGGCCCTGATCCGGTACGGGCCATGGGCGACCACGAAGACCAGTGCGTGGGCCGGACCGTCGCCCGCTCCCGCTAGCTGAGCAGGCTCGCCAGCAGCTTGGGGTCGATGTTGCCGCCGCTCACCACGGCCACGGTCACGGGCCCCGGCGGAAGCTGCTCGAGCGCGGCGTAGGCGAGAGCGCCCGCGCCTTCGGCCACCACCTTCGCCGCGGCGGCCAGCTCGGGGATGGCGGCCCGCAGCCGAGGCTCAGGCACTGTGAGCCAGCGGTCGACGAGCGCTTTCATGAGCGGGAGCATGCGGGCGTCGTAGGGTGCCGTCGTGCCGTCGGCGATGGTGTCGGGCGTGATCGAAACCGGACCATTCGCCTCGAGGGCACGTGTCCACAGCGCATAGCCGTCCGACTGCACGCCGATGACCTCGACCTCGGGCCGAAGGCCCTTGATCGCGGACGCGGTGCCCCCGATCAGGCCGCCGCCGCCTACCGGAACCAGGACTCGCTCAAGGCCGGGGACGTCCTCGACCAGCTCCAGCCCAAGTCCACCATGGCCCGCCATCACGTCCTCGTCGGCAAACGGGTGGATGAAGACCTCGGGTTCTGATTCCCAGCCCCGGTTTGAGAGCCAATCGAGGAGGGCAGGTCGCGGCATGAGCACGGGCGTCCCGCCCCACCGCTTGACGCCTTCGATCTTGGTTGCTGGAGCCGTGTCGTACATCACGACTCGGCAGGAAACTCCAAGCGAATGCGCGGCGTAAGCGCATGCCTGAGCCGCGTTGCCGGCGCTGACGGTGATCAGGCCTCGGCTGCGCTTGTCCTCCGGCAGCGCCGTGGCGGCCGCGAAGAAGCCCCGCACCTTGAAGCTGCCAGTCGGCTGTAGGCATTCGAGCTTCAGGAGCGCGCCATCGACTGGCACCAGCGGCGTCCTTTGTACGTACGGACGCGCTCGGCCGGCGGCGGCCCGAATGCGGTCGAGCCCAATCATCTCGATAATCGTAGGGATGCCCATCTACGAGTACCGCTGCGAGGAGTGTGGCAAGCGCTCGTCAGCCCTGCTGCCGAGCTTCTCGTCTCCCGACCCGGCCTGCCCGCATTGCGGCAAGCCGGCACTCAAGCGACTCGTCTCGACATTCGCCACGGTCCACTCGGGTGATGACGGCGGGGACGATTTCGGCGGCGATGATCTGGGGGGCGGGGGTGACGACTTCGGCGGCGACGATGATGCCGGAGGCGGGTTCGACGGCGGCGACGACGACTTCTAGGTCGTAGTGCCCAGGACCTCGTTCGCCGCCTTGATCAGCTCGCGGCTGTGCGCCGAGTCACGGGCAAAGATCCGGAACAGCGTCATACGCACCGGAAGGCGCCGGAACAGGTCGAGCACGCGGCTCTGCTGATAGCGATCCTCGAGCGGATCGTAAAGGAGGATGTCGGCGGTCTCCGTGATCGGATTGAAGGCGCGCGACTCCTGCGCGGCGACATCGACCTCGAACTCGATCTTGCTCAGTTTCGCCGGTAGCCTCTCGCGGAGCATGCCCGCGAACTGCTCCCGCGTGACACTCAACGACGCGCCCGTGACGTCCGCCGCATCGGTGTGGCCCTGGTAGACGAGCCTCCACTTGAGCTTGCGAGCCACTACATCGGCCCATGCCTGGCCCAGCTCCCGTCGCCGAGCGTCGCCTTCGCCGAGCGCCCACCGGTTGACCTCCGTGAGCAGCGCCCACTCCGTGAACATCAGATAGTCGTCCAGCCGCTCGAGCGGGTTGCCGCCCAGGATCAGCTCGACGGTCGGGCGGAAGACCTCTCGCAGCTGCAGGTCGATGCGTCGAACGGTGCGGTGGAAGTAGACCTGGTGATAGAGGTAGAGCCGCGCACTCAGGAACATGTAGAGCGCTTCAGCGGCATGGGCGTGGAGGGTCAGGCCACGCTCAGAGATAAAGGAATAGTGAAGGATGCGCTGGACGTCCACCGGTCCGGCGGCGACCCCGCATATATACGAATCGCGAGGGACGTAATCCATGTTGTCGGCCGAGTACGCGCCGACCAGGGCCGGCTTCAGGGCGGCCAGCCATGGTGGGGCGACGAACCCGGCGAGGTCGGGCCCGGCGATGAGGTAGGCGACCCAGCGAGGATCGATGCGCTCTTGCGGCTCGAAATCGCCGTTCGGTGACGCACCGAGTCCGGCGACGAGCTCCGCCAGCGGTCCCGTGATCAGCGCGCGTCCGATGACCTCGTGGTCGATGCCCCACGTGTCCAGGTAGTTCTCGTCGAAGAAGTGGCCGAAAGGGCCGTGCCCGACGTCGTGGAGGAGGCCCGCCATGCGCATCGTCTCCTCAACCAGCGCCGCCGAGGGCGTGCCCGAGCAGCACTCGGCGAGCGAAGGGTACAGATGCCGCGCCCACTCGCCGGCAAGGTGCATCGCGCCCAGTGCATGCTGGAATCGAGAGTGCTCGGCGGTCGCGAACACCCACCACGCGCTCTGCAGCTGGTGAATGCGGCGGAGTCGCTGCAGCCACGCGGAATCGACCAGGTCCTGTTCCGCCGACATTCCCGGCACTCCGCCCGGCCCACCCTTGGTGATGCGGAGGTACCGGTAGATCGGGTCGCTGGACAGGTTGGTGCGGGAGTATTCCGCGGGCAGCTTCGCCATCACGCGATTATCGGCATCGCCAGCTCAGGCCATCCACGTCCGCCCATCGCGTCGAGGAAGCCGTCGACCGAGGTCACGAGCGGCGCCAGCCTGATGCCCCGATGCTCGGGCAGATACGGCCGCAGGTAGTCCGCGCCGCTTCGCCACTTGTTGACGGCTCCGCGCCGGTTACGCCGCGAGTAATGAAGGCAGCCCGCCGCGACCTGGATCAGACCTTTGTAAAAACCTGATTCGGGTCCTTTGCGATCGGGCATCCACTCGTGCTCCCAGACCTCATGCGCGTCCCAGTAGCGCCCGCTGTTGAAGAGCTCCACGCCGCGCCTCAGGCCGGGGGTCATGAGTAGGGAGGAAAACGCCGCCCGGCAGCCGATTCGATCAAGCCGCCGGGGCCCAATCGAAGCAGGTCCTTGGCGTCGGCGCGTCCGTAAGCGAAAACGAAAGGCAGCAGGAGGTCGAGCGAGCTCGACCGGCCGAAACCCGCGCACGAGGCGACGCCGACCACGGCCGCGTCGCCCAGACGCGCCAGCCAGAGCATGCTGCCGGGGTGCATCGGGGCGCCCAGCTGCAGGAGGTGCCCCCCGGCGTTGGTGAGCTCGGCGTACGCGGGGTCAAGCGGATCGATCGCTGATGCGCCCGCGAAGAGGACCAGCTCCGCGCTCATCGCCGCCGCTTCGGCATAAGCGCTCGCAACCGCGGCCGACGTGCGCGCGACCTCGCGCACCGCGAGCACTTCGGCGCCGTACCAGCCGAGCTTGCTGGTGACGGCCGCGCGGAACAGCTCGCGCGCTTTCGGTTTCAGGCGCTCGGTGGCCACGACGAAGGTCCGGAGCGGGCGGAACGGCAGCAACTCGATGATCGGGCCTTGCTCGCGCGCGATGCGCTCGGCCTCGTCAATCAGATGTCCGGGTACGGCCACCGGCGTGACCTTGCAACCCGCCACCTCCTCACCCTCTGCCACGGCCTGCCCGTCCATGAGGGTGAAGACCGAGACGTAACCGAGGGCGTTGATCGCGTCCACGAGCTCGGCGCGAACCCGCACCAGGCCGCGCTTCATCGCTATGAGCCGAGCCTGGCTCTGGACCGGTGGTCGTGCCTCCAGGTTAGGCCCCGACAAGGCCGCGGCGAGCCGCCTGGCGGCGGCATCCTCGTGCAGGTCTCCGTCCTCGAGCTCGACGACGTGGACCTCCCCAAACTGCCGAACTCGGTCCAGGTGATCACTCGTGAGCGTCGTGCCCTTGCGCAGGTCAGGGCCGAGGTCGTGCACGAGCACGCGTCCTTCTATGTCACCGGCGCTCGCGCTTCGGCCTTCCAACCTGTGAGCACGCATTACTGGGAGCATAGATTCGATCCCGTGACGACCGTGCGCCTCTACAACACGCTCACCCGCCAGGAGGAACCCTTGATCCCGTTGGAGCAGGGGTTGGTCCGGATCTACTCGTGCGGCCCCACTGTCTACCGGTACGTCCACATCGGCAACCTGCGCACGTTCATGCTCCCCGACCTGCTCCGACGCAGCCTCGAGTACCTCGGGTACCGCACCGAGCAGGTGATGAACATCACGGACGTGGGCCACCTCACAGATGACTCCTTCGACCGCGGCGAGGACAAGATGCTCGTCTCGGCGCGGCTGGAGAGCAAGCCACCCGAGGAGATCGCCGCCCACTACACCAAGGCGTTTGTGGACGACGCCGCCCTGGTCAACATCCGCCCGGCCGATCACAACCCCCACGCCACCGAATACATCCCGCGGATGATCGACCTCATCGGCATCCTGATCGCCAAGGGTCATGCGTACGAGGTGGACGGCACCGTGTACTACGACATCGCCAGCTTCCCCGCCTACGGGCGGCTGTCGCGCAACACCACCGACAAGCTGCTCGCCGGATCGAGGGGCGAGGTCGACCCCCGCAAGCGTCACCCGGGCGACTTCACGTTGTGGAAGGCGGCCGGCGAGCACCGCCTCCAGCTCTGGCCCAGCCCGTGGGGCCCGGGCTTCCCGGGCTGGCACATCGAATGCTCTGCGATGTCGATGTCGCTTCTGGGCGAGAGGTTCGACATCCACACCGGTGGCGCGGACAACGTGTTCCCACACCATGAAGCCGAGCTGGCTCAGTCGGAGGGCGTGACCGGCCATCGCGTGGTGAATCACTGGATGCACGGAGGCTTGCTTCTCCTCGCCGGCACGAGGATGGCCAAGTCCGCGGGCAATTTCTTTCGGATCACCGAGCTGGTCGACCAGGGATTCGATCCGCTCGCCTTCCGTTATCTCGCGCTGCAGGCGAAGTACCGGACCAAGCTGAACTTCAGCACGGAAGGATTGGCCGGCGCGGACCGCGCGCTCGCGCACCTGCGCGATCGGCTAGCGGATTGGGGGGCGCGCGGTGACGCTCCTGCCGGCGAGCATGAAGCTGATGAATTCGAGGCTCGCTTTCGAGCCGCGCTTGCCGACGACCTCGACCTTCCGGCCGCCATGGCGCTGGTGTCCGAGGTGATGCGCTCAGGCCTGCCAGGAGTCGACAAGGCGCGCCTTCTACTTCGATGGGACCAGGTCCTCGGGCTGGACCTCGACCGGAGCGCTCCGCACCTCGATTTGCCGGTGGGTGCAACAGTCCTGCTCGACAAACGTGCGCACGCCCGCGCCGCCAGGGATTTCACGACTGCCGATCGCGTACGCGACGAGCTCGCAGACATCGGGGTGACGGTCACAGACACACCCGAAGGCCAGCGCTGGAAAGTTGTGAGGCGTCGTGGTTAGGTGGCCAGCAGGCCGGATTCACTCCGGCCGTCTCGTCCCACCCACGAACCAGACACTCCGGGCGTGGTTTGCGTCGGCGATAAGGCGCAGCGTCCTCTGGAGCCCCCACGGCGAAGCCGTGGGAGTTACCCAGGTTGTCCCTCGTGAATGTTGTAGGGCCGAGCCTTGCGGCCCGGCCCCACGAGAGGAAGGGTTCTAGCGAATCGCCCTAGGGACTACCAGACGATGAGCAGCGAGCTCTCCGAGCCGGCGCCGGGGTTGGTCGGCTTGTGGCTGTTGCTGTTGCCATTGCCGGTGCCCGTGCTCTTGCCCTTGTCCTTGTCCTTGGCGTTGCCTTTGCCGTTGTTGGTGCCGTTGTCGTTGCCCTTGTGCTTGCCCTGGTTTTCGCGTGCCTTGCTGGAAGCGAAGTCACTGACACATTCGCCAATGCCGTGCACCCCAAGGCGAGCCGCCGAGGCTTTGCAGGCGCCTACCTGCGTCTTGACCTGCTGGCCCCAGTTGGTGGGATTCAAGCTGCCCGTGACCGCGACCTCGGTCGCGGCGCCGGCCACGACGACCGCAGCGGCGGCCACCGCGATACCGGTGAGCAGCTTTGCCCCGAGCGCGGCTCCCGCGCCTCCCAAAAGTCTCTTCATGATCCCTCCTGACAACGGGGCTCTCCGGAGCGGGATCGGCGCGGCCGCAATCGGATCCAGGATCCGGTGCAGCTCCCGCTCCAGCTCGCTTTCGAAGTCGCCTGTTCCGTTCATCGGCAAGAAGGAACCATCTCTGCCGCTGAACTACCCATTTTTCTTTGCTCCGGCACGTGACCCGGCGAGCAGTTGCTGGAGCCGGGTCCGGGCAGCCGCGAGGCGAGAGGCGACCGTCCGTTCGGGCACGCCGAGAGCAATCGCGATCTCGCGATTGGTATACCCGTGATAGTGACGGAGCACGATGGCTGCTGCCTGCTTCGGCGGCAGCTTTCTCAAGGCGGTCACGAGGTCGGAGCTCTCCACCACCACGGCGGGATCAGCCGAAGGGGCAGGTCTGCCGACGCGACGCAGAATGGCACCGACCTCCTGGAGCCTCTCCCGGCGCTGGCCGTTGATAGCCGTGTTGATGGCGATGCGGTGGAGCCAGGCTTCGGCGGGGGCATCGGGCCGCCACGACTTCCAGGCCTTGAACGCGCGTTCGAAAGCGTCCTGGGTGCAGTCCTCCGCGGCCTCGCGGTCGCGCAGCATCGTGATCAGAGTCCCCAGAATCCGCCGGTACGAGTTGCGATAAAGGCGCTCGAAGTCGGCCTCTGAACCGGCTGTGTACTCAGGAACCGCGTCCGCCGGCCCTTTCTCGCTTGACTCCGAACGAATGTTCGTATAACCTCCCCGGCGCGTGATGTCCAGCTCTCCTGCCTTTGTTTCCACTGACTTTCCGGGAGAGATAACCCTGGACCATGTCATTCCCGGTGCCGCCGCGCGTTTTGCTCCACTCCCTGCTGACATGCGCCCGGAGCTCGCGGCAGCGCTTGCCGCGCGCGGCATCGTACGCCTATACACCCACCAGGCCGACGCATACCACGCCGTTCGCAACGGCCGTCACCTGGTCGTGGTTACGCCGACCGCCAGCGGCAAGACGCTCTGCTACAACCTCCCCGTTCTCCAGCGGCTGCTCGAGCACCCCGAGCGCCGGGCTCTCTACGTGTACCCGACCAAAGCGCTTGCCCAGGACCAGCTGGCAGAGCTGAGCGCCCTCAAGTTCGGCCTTCCAATCGACGTGCGCGTCGATACGTACGACGGCGACACCGCACCTGGGCGCCGCACCGCGATCCGCGAGGCGGGCCACGTGGTGATGACGAACCCGGACATGCTTCACACTGGCATCCTTCCGCACCACACGCGCTGGCGCCGACTTTTCTCCAGCCTCGATTTCGTCGTAATCGACGAGCTGCACACCTATCGAGGGCTGTTCGGAAGCCAGGTCGCCAACGTCGTCCGCCGCCTCAAGCGCATCTGCGCTTTCTACGGGTCGAATCCCGCTTTCATATGCGCCTCGGCGACGATCGCCAACCCACTCGACCTGGCCACGAAGCTGCTCGAGGAGGAGAACATCGAGCTCATCGAGCAGAGCGGCGCGCCGCGCGGCGAGCGGCGGCTCATCTTCTACAACCCTCCGCTGATCAATCGTGAGATGGGCGTGCGCCGGAGCTCGATGCTCGAGGCGCGGCGCATCGCAGCGCCCTGGATTCGATCCGGCGTGCAAACGATCCTGTTCTGCCGCAGCCGCCTGCAGGTCGAAGTGATGCTGAGCTACCTGCGCCAGGACCTGGCCCCGCGGCTCGATGCTGGTCAGCGCGTGCGCGGCTATCGGGCCGGCTACTTGCCCCTCCACAGGCGCGAGATCGAGGCCGGCCTGCGTGGCGGAGAGATCACCGCTGTGGTCAGCACCAACGCACTCGAGCTGGGCATTGACATCGGCAGCCTCCAGGCGGCGGTCCTCGTCGGCTACCCCGGGACGATCGCCTCGACCTGGCAGCAGCTCGGGAGAGCTGGCCGTCGCTCCGGGTCCGTTGGGGTTTTCGTGGCGTCGAGCTCGCCGCTCGATCAGTTCATCGTCCGTCACCCCGACTACTTCCTGAGCTCGGACCCCGAGGAGGGACTGATCGACCCGAACAACCTGCTGCTGCTCGCCGGTCACCTTCAGGCCGGCCTTTTCGAGCTGCCCTTCGAGGCCGAAGAGAAGCTGGGCAGAACCGACGTCAGCGACCTGCTCCGGGTTTTCGAAGAGGACGGATCCGCCACGCGATCCGCTGGTCGCTGGTTCTGGAGCCGCCAGGCGTTTCCCGCCGAAGAGATCCATCTCCGGCGCATCGCCGCCGACAACGTCGTCATCATCGACACCTCGCAGCCGCGCCCGTCGGTCATCGGCGAGATGGACCAGTTCTCGGCGCCGGTGCTCTTGCACGAGGAAGCCGTCTATCTCCACGAAGGTGCGCAGTACCACGTCGATCGGCTCGACTGGGACGAGAAGAAGGCGTACCTACATCCGGTCGACGTCGACTACTACACAGACGCCCTGGCGTCCGTGACCGTGCAGGTGCTCGACACCTTCGCGGGTCCCGACGGCGAAGCGATCGCCAGAAGCCATGGCGAGGTGAAGATCACCTCGCTCGCCAGCATGTTCAAGAAGATCCGATTCCACACCCACGAGAACATCGGCTCCGGCCCGATCCACCTGCCCGAGCAAACGCTGCACACCACCGGCTACTGGATCACCGTCGACGAGGAGCTGTGGACGGCGCTCGGCCGCGAAACGCTCGAAGCAGGGCTGCAGGGTATGGCGCATTCGCTGCGCCACGTGGCCAGCATCCGGTTGATGTGCGACCCGCGCGACCTGGGCGCTGTCGCGGAGGTGCGGTCCACCACCACCCGCCTGCCGACCGTGACCGTTTACGAGGTCTACCCCGGTGGGGTCGGCTACTCGCAGCGCATGTACGAGCTGCACCACGACCTCCTGGAGAACGCCGCGGCGCTCGTGCGCGAATGCCCTTGCGTCGCCGGTTGTCCGTCGTGCATCGGTCCGCTGCATCTCGTGGAAGGAGCCAAGAGCGCATGCCTGCGACTGCTGTCCGCGACCTCAGAGCACGCCTTGACCGTCTAGGCGGGCCGGCCCGGCCGCGGCCGCAACACATGGCCGCGCTCCCGCGCGGGTTCGAGCCGGTGCCGACACCCTTCGGAGACGCGATGCTGCGCGAGGACGTCATCCCCCTGCCGGCGCTCGATCCCGACCCGGGAGCGGTGGCTTATCTCGACACGGAAACGACCGGGCTCAACGGGGGAGCGGGGACCTATGTCTTCGCGGCGGCGGTCGCGCGGCCGATCGACTGCGGCCTGCGGCTGGCCCAGCTCTTCCTGCCCCAACCCGGCCTCGAAGCGGCTTTTCTCCACCAGCTCCGGGTGGAGCTCGAGGCGGCGGAGGGGCTGGCGAGCTTCAATGGCGGCTCATTCGACCTGCCCGTGCTGAGAACGCGCTGGGTGATGGCGAGGATGCCTGGAGAGCTGGCTTCGCTGCCGCACGTCGACCTGCTCACGCTGGTCCGCGCCCTGTTCCGGCATCGTATGGAGAGCTGCACGCTGCGGGTCGTCGAAGAACGACTGCTCGGCTACGAACGCGATGATCCGATCGCGGGCGCACTCGTCCCGGACGCGTATTTCGCGTACCTGCACAGCGGATCGAGCCCGATGCTGGAAGCGGTTCTCGAGCACAACCGGCTGGACGTGATCAGCCTGGTCCACCTCCACTCCCGGCTCCTGTCAAGGCTCGAGGGCGGCGACGCCAGCATGGACGCCTCCGATTGGCTGGCGCTGGGTCGCCACCGGCTCCGCCGGGGCGCCCGCGCCGACGGCTGGCATGCCCTTCGGAACGCCGCGGGCTTTGCCGGGCGCGCGCAGGGCGCACTTGCAAACGTCGATGAAGATGAAGCCGCGGCCACCGCGGGCCTGCTGATCGCCCGCCGGCTGGCGCGCCGGCGGACGTCGGTGACCGGGGCTGAGCGGCTGCTCGGATGGCTCGAGTCTCGAGTCGCCTCCGACATCCGGCTGCCGGTCGCACGCGCGAGACTGCTCGAGTGGCGGCGCCGGGACCCTCAGCTGGCGCTGGCGGTCGTGGAGGCCGCCCAGAACAGGATTCCGGACGAAGCGGCCGCCCTGGAAGCTCGCCGCACGCGCCTCCGCCGTAAGGCGGTCAACCAGCAGCTGCTTACGAAGCACACGGAAACGCCCGCTGCTTCGTTATTCGGTTAATGCGCTGCATCCGGCGGTCCGATCAGGTTCAATTCCACTGTGCCCATGAAAGCCAACGCGGTTAGGCGCCGGCGCCAGCGTGGCCAGTCCTTGGTGGAGTTCGCGATCTCCTCAATCGTGCTGCTCCTTTTGATGATGGGACTCCTCGACCTGTCGCGGGCGTTTTACTTCGCTGTGAACCTCGACGGAGCGGCTCGCGAAGGAGCTCGCCACGGAGCGTGGTTCAGCACCAACCTGAGAGCCAACAACTATCTGAAAGACACCGAGATCTGGAACGCCGTGAACCAGTCGCTCGGCGGCGCCGGCTTGACCGGGATAGGCGTAGCGCAAGCCAACTGTCTGGCCCCGACCGACAGCAACGGGTACAACAACAAGCCGTACCCGGCGTCGGCCTATCCGACCACTTCGCAGGGCGTGAACATCTACATCTGCTACACATACCCGGGCGGCGCGCCCCAAACCGGGACCATGCCGAATGCTCCCACCGACAACTCGTGGCGGCTTGGAGACATAAACGTCTCGCTGCTGATGAACTTCCAGCTGATCACACCGATGATCCAGAGCCTGTTCGGCAACGGCCTCAACCTGGCGTACAACGAGCACTTCACCATTCAAGGGAAGCCATGAGAACGAGATTTCGCCGGCTGACCGAAAGCGCCAGGCGATCGATGGCAAGCGTGCAGAGCTGGACGCGCAGCGAGCGCTCCCAGGGTCTCACCGAGTTCGCGCTGATTGCGCCGATCATCCTGCTGCTGACATTCGGGATCATCGACTTCGGCCGAGGGCTGTACTTCTACATCACGCTGCAGCAGGCGGCCAACGAAGGCGCGCGTGTGGCCGTGCGCGCTTCCTACTTCACCGATCCCAGCGGGGCGCCACATTTTTGGCCGTACGACTCCGACGTGGCCACCGCTGTGCAGGCCCACGCGGTGACCGAGGTCCTCGCCAACCCGTGTCCCAACGGGCCCATCCCCAACGGCGGCAACCCTCAGGGATCACCGCAGCTGCCGCCGCCCAACACCGGCTGGATCTTCATCACCGACCCAAGCCCCGCCGGCAACGGAAATGGTCTCAACGTCGGGCCCGACCCCACGACCTACGCCGTACCCAACGGCCCGCGCGGCGGGCTCGGCACAACTCCATCGGCCGGAGGCGGCTGTCTTGGCATCAAGCCCGCAGTGGGCAATGAGCCGCTCAAGGTGACCCTCTGGTTTGACTTCCAGCCCCTTACTCCATTGATTCAGCAAGTTGTCGGCAACCAGATCGTCATCACTGCTTATGCGGTTTATCGCGCCGAGTACAGCAACTAAGTCGCCCCAGAGGCGTCTGCAAGAGGGTCAGGCGATCGTCCTGATCGCCCTGCTGATGCTCGTCCTGTTCGCCATGCTCGGGCTGGCGATCGACTCCGGGCGTGCTTACGTCGACCGTCGCGACCTCCAGGCCGCGGTCGATGCTGGGGCACTGGCCGCCGGCGACTGGTACGAGAACTACAGCGACCTCTTCAGCACCAACTACGGGATTTTCCCGCATTCGAAGAAACTGTTCGAGACCGACCTGCGTCTCTACTCGGGCCCGTATCCCGATTCGCTTCCGCCCCCAAACTTCGTCGGACCACTCGGCAACCTCCGCCAGGATACGGACACCATCAACTACCCCGGCGGCATAACCCTGACGATCACGGCCACGAACACGCAATTCAACGGCTACCAGTTCGTGTTTTACGTCGAGCACCAGCTGCCGCTGGCGTTCATGCAGATCTTCGGCGGCCCGACGACCGCCTTGATCACCGCCACCGCGACATCGATCGTGGGCAACCAGCGCCAGACTCCGGCGCTGCTCACCCTGAGCACCGCCAACTGCGCCACCTCCCTGCAAGGAGGCGGCCGACTCACCGTCTTGGGAGACACATACTCGAACGGCACCGTCTGTACAGGCTTGAACCTGCACGAGGCAGGGAACTGCTACGGGGCGGCGGGCTCTCAATGCAATCAAGCCACCTATTACTGCTACAACGCGAACCCAGGCTTCATCCCGTACGACCCGAATGGGCCGCCACCGCCGCCGCACCCGCCTGGAGCCTGCGCAGGTGCTGACGTCCTCGGTGGGCCCATCGTGCCCGCCCCGAGCCTGCCCGACCCTGGGTACCTGGCCCCCTCGGTGCCCTTCTACTCGGGCTCGGGGGTCATGATCGACCACGGGTCTTATACCGAGCTGACTCCCGGCGCGTACAACGGCTTCTTCCTGAGCGGTCCCGGCTGTTACTTCCTCGACGCGGGCGTCTACACGTGGAACGGCAACTACGTGTCCCACGGTGGAATGGTCTCCAACGAGCTGAAGCCGCCTGACGAAGCGCTGTGGAACGGGCCGACGGGCTCGCAGGCACAAACAGGCGTCAACACGTTCTGGGGCGCCGGCGGCTGCGCGGGCAGCTTCGCTGTGGCAGCCACCCCCGTCGGCGGGGGCCAGGGCCTGCAGCATCAGAGCGGCCTTGGGGCTTGGGGCATCGAGGTGACGTCTGTGCGGTACGACCGGTTCCTCGACAACTCGCAATCAGGCAACGTGTGCTTCTTCACGGCATGCATGCGCGAGAGCGCACCCTCCGCGTGCCATGAGGCGAGCACAATCGACCTGAGCAACCAGGGGATCAACGTCAACATCACGGTTAACTCGCCGGGCGCCCAGTACTACAACGTGTACGTCAATCCCCAGGGCTGCGTTGGTGATGTCGGGTACATCGGCGGAACCCGCAGCGACTTCTCGTTCGTCAATACCTTTGCGGCTCCGGCTGCGGGTGCCACGCTCACTGGTGGCCTGGCGCCGGGCGGGTGGGCTTGCCCGGCGGCCGGGGTCACGGTCTGCAGCATCAGTTACAACAACGTCCTGCCTGCGACCACGCGCGCATGCAGCACCTGGTTGCGCGCCAACAAGCATTGCTGGACTCCGGAGGACGAGACGCCGCCAACGTGTTTCAGCAACTGCCCGCCGGTTGCTGCCGTGCCGCAGGAAAACGCCCCGTGGGGGCTGCAGTACTACGACAACACCGGTGGGGACGTCGCCAACGAGAACTACTGCCAGGCGGCGCTCACCTCCGGCGGCGACCCCGCCCAGCCGTGCGCGGCGGCCAAGATCACGCCTGGAGCTGTGCAGTTCTATTTTCCCGTCGGCTCTTGCGTCGACCAGAACGCCGGCGGGTACACGCACGTGTTCAGCGGAGAGCAGTACAACTGGATCGTCATCTTCCAGGCTGCGGGTCCACTCCCGATCCCACCCAACGTGGCCACCTGCAGCCCGAACCGGATGAACGGCAACGCGCTGACCCAGTACATCGGCACCATCTACTCGCCGAGCGCCGACTGGCAAATCCAAGGCGCCGACAAGTCGCCGCTCGCGGGCCAGGTGATCTGCTCGACCGCGACCGTCACCGGGGCGGGCCAGGCCGGCATCGACTTCAACCCGAACTACGCTGCTGCTCCGCCGGCCGCGCGACTGATCA
>Ga0209283_10001061_pt1 | contig 14603 bp, 16 predicted proteins | sample CZO8metaG_2_FD_188354 | JGI IMG/M metagenome (GOLD analysis project Ga0209283, IMG submission 188354) | Vadose zone soil microbial communities from the Eel River Critical Zone Observatory, Northern California, USA - CZOApr15con2H1.8 metaG... | ecosystem: Environmental > Terrestrial > Soil >...
CGACCGTGATCGACGACTTGGTGAGCGAGGCGAACGCGGCGAGCCGGATGAGGGACCCCTCCAACTCGCGGACGTTGCTGCGGATGTGGGAGCCGAGGAAGAGCGCGACGTCGTCGGGGAGGTAGATGTTGTCGGTGGCGGCCTTCTTCTTGAGGATCGCCACGCGGGTCTCCACCTCCGGAGGCTGGATGTCCGCGATCAGGCCCCACTGGAACCGCGAGCGCAGGCGCTCCTCGAAGCCCTCGATCTCGCTGGGCAGCTTGTCGCTGGTGACGAAGATCTGCTTCCCCGCCTCGTGCAGCGCGTTGAAGGTGTGGAAGAACTCCTCCATCGTCTGCTTCTTGTTTCCCAGGAACTGGATGTCGTCGAGAAGGAGGATGTCGCACTTCTCGCGGTAGCGCGCGCGGAACTCGGGCATCTTGTGCTGCTCGAGCGCGTGGATCAGGTCGTTGGTGAACGCCTCGCTCGACAGGTAGAGCACGTGGCAGTTGGGGTTCGCCTTGAGCGCGTGGTTGCCGACCGCGTGCACCAGGTGGGTCTTTCCCAGCCCGACGCCGCCGTACAGGAACAGCGGGTTGTAAGCCTTGCCGGGCGCGTTCGCGACGGCGGTGCAGGCGGCGACCGCGAACTGATTCGACGGACCGACGACGAACGAATCGAAGGTGTACTTCGTGTTCAACGTGGGCGGGCGGACGGGGACGCCCGGCGACGTGGTCGCCACGTTGGCCGTGATCTCCGCTCGCTGCTGCTGCGCCGACGAGGGCGCCTCGCCCTCCGCCTCGGTGCCCGGCCGCTCGCGAACGACGAACTTCACCGTGCACTTCGCTCCGTGCTGCGCCTCGAGGTCCTGCAGCAGCACGTCGAGCAGGTTGTCGCGGACCCAGTCGATCATGAACTTGCTCGAGTGGGCGAGCGTCAACTCGCCGGCGTGCAGGGAGACCGGCTTGATCGGCTCGAAGTAGGTCTGGAAGGTGTGCCGGGAGAGGCGGGCCTTGAGGCGCTCGATCGCGCGCGTCCAGAGGTGGACAGCCGCTTTCTCCGCCGCATCGTCGAATAGACCGTCCACAGGCTTGTTCACAGCTGTGGACAAGGAGCCCGACATCGGAAGTCCCCGTGTTGAAGACTCAGGAAATACAAGTGCTTACGGGACCCGCTCTGCGGGCTCGTCGCACCGTGAGTCGCCCTCTCGGATGTCCGCCGCCGAACGCACTTCCTGAAGCGGAGGCGGACCCTAGCACCGTGGTCCGAAGCGGATCAAGCGGGATCGCGGAAGTAGCCAGATCTACGCTGGATCGCCTACTTGTCCCCCGCTTCGGGCACCCGTGTCACGCGATCGGTGCGGGGCTCGAGGGGGAGTCGCGCAGGAAGGACGCATTCGTAGCGCACATGGAGACATCCGGGGCGTCGTGTCGCACGAGTGACGCGCGGGGAGCAAAGCCGACGGGATTCGTCCCCGCCGCGAGGGTCCCGCGGGGCTCGTGCCGCGCTCCGGCGTTCCTTGACACCCTGCGCCGGCCGTGCTTAGGTGCCGCGCTTTTCGCGCACCGCGTGGAGGCAGTGGCCGTGAAGCGCACGTACCAGCCGAGCAAGATCCGCCGCAATCGCGAGCACGGGTTCCGCAAGCGGATGAGCACCAAGCAGGGCCGCACCGTGCTGAAGCGCCGCCGCGCCAAGGGCCGGAAGCGGCTCGCGGTGAGCGCGCCGAAGAAGTAGCCGGGCCGCGATGCCCCCGGCCGATCGCCGCACGCTTTCCTTCCCCAAATCCGCGCGCCTGCTGCGGCGCAGCGAGTTCGCCGGGCTCAAGCAGCACGGCCGGGGTTTCGTCGACGGGCCGCTCGCCGCGAGTTGGATCCCGCGTCCCGCCGAGCCGACCCGGCCGGGAATGGCGCGGTCCGCCGCGCGGGTTGGAATCACCGTGTCGTCCAAGGTGGGAGAGGCGGTGGTCCGGAACCGGGTGAAGCGGCGCCTGCGCGAGGCGATCCGGCACGAGCTGCACCAGCTGCCCCCGGTCGACCTGGTGCTGGTCGCCCGCTCGTCCGCGACCCGCGCCACCGTGGCCGAGCTGCGCGCGTGGGTCCGCCGCGCCGGCAGCCGGATCGAAGCCGACCGGGGGAGCCAGCCGTGATCGTTCCGGGCAGCACCGCCACGGACTCCACACCCGCCGCGGGCGCCGGGGCGTCCGGCGTACGGGACGGCGCGTCCACCGCGCCGACCGTCATGTTTCACGTGGAACGTCTTCCGATCCGGCGCTGGACCGCGTCGTCCCAGGCTCGTGTCCCTGCGTGGCCAGCGGCCTCCTGGATGCGCCGCGCGGCCGCGCCGGACGGGGTCGCTGACGCGAGCCAGCGTCCGCGCCCGCCGGTCGCGAGGCCCGCGCTCCGCTCCGCTCCCGGCTGGCGGGCCGTCCTCGCCTGGCCGCTGCTCGCGCTGCTGTGGATCTACCGCCGCCTCGTCTCCCCCGCCCTCCCGCCGGCCTGCCGATACCACCCGAGCTGCTCGCGGTACGCGGTGGAGGCCATCACCGTCCACGGTCCCATCCGCGGGGCCTGGCTCGCCGCCCGCCGCCTGCTGCGCTGCCACCCCTGGGCGCCCGGGGGGCCCGACCCGGTCCCGCCGGCGCGCGTCCGCCCCGACCCCGAACGAGTGCCGAGATGAAAGACTCGAACCAGCGCCTCCTCCTCACCGTGGTCCTCTGCATGGCCGTGGCACTCGTCTGGAGCCTGGTCTTCCAGCCGAAGCAGCAGCAGCGGCCCCCCGCGCCACCAGCCACCACCCAACCTGCGCCCGCTCCGGCGTCTCCTCCCGCCTCGGCTCCCGCGGCGGGCGCTCCGGCCGCGCCGGGCGGCGGAGTTCCACATGGAACACCGGCGCCACGCCCGCCCGCGCGCACGGTGTCGCTCGATTCGGAGAGGCTGCACGTGGTGGTCACCTCCGAAGGCGCGGCGCTCCAGTCGGTCCAGCTCAAGGGCGAGAAGTTCCAGCGCCGCAAGCGCGGGTCGTCCGAGGTCGGCCAGGTGGATCTCGTCGAGCCGAATCCCGGGCTGCCGTTGCCCCTCTCCACCTCCCTGCGCGACGGCGGTGGCGCCGATCTGGTCCCCGCCGACGCCGCCTACGAGCTGGTCCGGCACGACGAGCGCTCCGCCGTCTTCCGCGCCGTCGCGGGCGGCGTGACGGTCCTCAAGACGTTCACCGTCGACCCGCGGCTCTACCGGCTGGATCTCGGCGTCGAGGTGCGGTCCGAGGCCCAGCTCTCGGGGCAGCTCGCCGTCCTCTCCACCGGCCACGGCGAGGCCCCGTCGGGCGGGTTCTTCACCGGCCACACCAACACTCCGGCGCGGCCGATCTGCAAGGCGGGAGGCAAGCTCGAGCGCCTCGCCGTGGGCGACAAGCACTCGGCCTGGGACGGGCCGGGTCCGGCCGCCTTCGCCGGCATCGACGAGCAGTACTTCATCCGCGCGGTGGTGCCACCGGCGGAGTCCACGGCGAGCTGCCACATCGAGGCGAAGCCCGACGGCGTGTTGCTGGCGACCCTCGCCGTGCCCGTCTCGGTCCCCCCCGGAGGCACGGCTGCGGCTCCCTTCGTGGTCTATGCCGGTCCCAAGGACACGGACGAGCTGGGCGCGGTGGCCCCCGTGCTGAAGGATTCGGTCGACCTCGGCTTCTGGTCGGTGATCGCCAACGTGCTGCTGGCGGTGATGAAGTTCTTCTACCGCGTCGTGCCGCCCCACAACTGGGGCGTCGCCATCATCCTGCTCACCGTGACGGTGAAGGTGCTGACCTTCCCGCTGCAGCACAAGTCGATGAAGAGCATGCAGGAGATGCAGAAGCTCCAGCCGCAGATCGAGGAGATCAAGAAGAAGTACGCGGGCGACCAGCAGCGGCAGAACCTCGAGCAGATGAAGCTGTTCAAGGAGCACGGGGTGAATCCCATGGGCAGCTGCCTGCCCATGGTCATCCAGATGCCCATCTGGCTCGCGCTCTACACCACCTTGCAGGTCTCGGTGGAGCTGTACAACTCGGTGTTCATCCCCGGCTGGCTGGACGATCTCACCGCCAAGGACCCCTACTACATCCTGCCGATCGCGATGGGCATCACGATGGTGCTGACGCAGATACTCACGCCCACGCCCATGTCCAATCCGCAGCAGAAGTACATGGGATACGCGATGAGCGTGTTCTTCTCGGTGCTGATGCTCAACCTGCCCTCCGGGCTCACCCTCTACATCTTCGTCAACAACGTCCTCTCCATCCTGCAGCAGATCTGGCTGCGCAGGGCGATGCGCCCGCCTCCCGCGAGCAGCCAGACCCTGGCCGTCACGCCCCGTCGCGCATGAGCGCAAAGGCCCGGCCGGGGAAGCCGCGCCGCAATCCGCTGCTCGGAGCGGCAGTGCTCAAGGCGCTCCTGCGCCGGCGCGCGGGCGACGACCTGGGCAAGACGAAGGCGCTGTACGAGGGGATCCTCCGCGATCTCGGGCTGTCCGACCAGCAGGTGGACAGGTACCTCGGCGAGCACGCCGAGGAGGTCGAGGAAGCCATCCGCGGCCACGGCCGGCGCGGCAGCTGATCCGGTCCGCCCGGCCCTGGACGGAAGGTGCGATGCAGACGTTCCACGTGGAACAGCGACCCCGGCGCGACTGGTCCGGGCGCGACGCTCCCGCGGGAGCAGGAGCGTGAAGGACCGACGGCAGGCGCCGGGGAGGGGAAGCTCGCGCGGGAGCGGGAACCAGCCGGGGGGCCCGAGGACCGCCTCGCGCCCGTCTCCGCCCGGCGGACCCGGCCGGGAAGGAGGGCGCGGGGCCGATCTGTTGGCGAGGAGCGTGGAACCTCAGCACCTCCGCTTGCTCGAAGAGGGCGCCGCGGCGATCGGGCTCCGCCTCGACCGCGAGCAGGTGGCCCTGCTCTCGCGGCACGTCGATCTGCTGCTGCGCTGGAACAGGTCCATCAACCTCACCTCCATCACCGATCCGGCCGAGGTGGTGGAGAAACACGTGATCGACTCCCTCGCGCTCGCGCCGCTGGTGCCCGCCGGCACCTTGCTGGACGCCGGGACGGGGGCCGGCTTCCCGGGAGTGCCCCTGCGCATCGCCCGCCCCGATCTGGAGGTGGTGCTGGTCGACTCCGTGCAGAAGAAGGTGGCGTTCCTCAAGAGCGTGCTGGCGGAGCTGCGCCTCCCGGGGGCGCGCGCGGTCGCCGTCAGGCTGCAAGGGGACCCTGCCGGCGAGCACCTTCCCCGGGTGAACGCGGCGGTGTCCCGTGCGGTCGCCGAGCCGCGCGCCTGGCTCGCGCTGGCCGAGCCGTACGTGCTCCCGGGCGGGCTCGCCTTCTGCATGCTCGGACCCTCGGACCCCGTGCCCGAGAGGCACGGCGACCTGGTCCTGCAGCGGGAGCTCGGGTACCGGCTTCCGTTCTCCCGCGCCGAGCGCCGGCTCGCCGTCTTTCAGCGAAAACCCTGAGCCGGCCGCGCTGCAGGGCACGCCGGACCAAAAGACGAACGCGGAGGCGCGGAGACGCGGAGATTTTCGGGTGGGTGGACGATCGATTGCGTGTGCCCGAGCGGGCGCTCGAACCAGATCCTCCGCGTCTCCGCGACTCCGCGTTGATCCCTTGGTCATTCTTCCGGCAGGAACTCCTCGTCGAAGGTGCGGCGAGGATCGCGGGTCTCCTCCCGAGGGACCACGCGCCGGGGCGTGTTCCACGTGGAACGCAACCTTGCGCGCCGGCGGAGGCGCGTGATACTGCCGCGAACGACCGGCCGTGCGGTGAAAGGGGACATGGCGCTCGTCCTGGCGATCGCAAACCAGAAGGGCGGCGTGGGGAAGACCACCACGGCGGTCAACCTGGCTGCATCGCTGGCAGTTTCCGAGCGCCGCGTGCTGCTGGTCGACCTCGATCCCCAGGGGAATGCCACGAGCGGCGTCGGCGTGGCGCGCGACTCCTCGGACCGGCCCTCCGTCTACCACGCGCTCCTCGGCGAGGCGCCGACCCGGGCCGCGATCCGTCCCACCGGCATCGAGAGGCTCTCGCTCTTGCCGTCCGACCCGGACCTGGTCGGGGCGGAGTTGGAGCTGGTCTCCGCCGGCGAGCGCGAGACCCGGCTGCGGCGCGCCCTCGAGCCGGTCCGCGGCGACTACGAGTTCGTGCTGATCGACTGCCCGCCCTCGCTGGGCCTGCTCACGCTCAACGCGCTGGTCGCCGCCGACCGCGTGCTGGTGCCGCTCCAGTGCGAGTACTACGCGCTGGAAGGGCTCGGCTCGCTGCTGCGCACCCTCGAGCTGGTCCGCGGCAGCTTCAACCGCGAGCTGGCGCTCGAAGGCGTGGTCCTCACCATGTTCGATGCGCGGAACAACCTGGCGAGACAGGTGATGGTCGACGTGCAGACCAACCTGCCGGGGCAGGTCTACTCGACCATCATCCCGCGCAACGTCCGGCTCTCGGAGGCGCCCAGCCACGGCCGGCCGGCCCTCCTCTACGACATCGAGTCGAAAGGAGCGCAGAGCTACCTCGCGCTCGCCGAAGAGCTGCTGAAGCGGCGCCATCCGGGCGCCGAGGCGGAGGAGCGGCAGCGCGCGCGGCGGTAGCGCGGTGCTTGCCAGGAGCGAGAGCGGATGGAGCAGAAGGTGACGAAGAGGCCGGCGCTGGGGCGCGGGCTGGGTGCGCTGATCCCGGGCGGTTCGGCCGTGGAGCGCAAGGGCGTCCTCCTGCTCGGGATCGAGGAGATCCAGCCCGACCGCGGCCAGCCCCGCCGGTACTTCGACGAGATCCGCATCCTCGAGCTGTCCGAGTCGATCCGGGCCAACGGGGTCCTGCAGCCGCTCCTGGTGCGCCGCGACGGGGAGGGGTACGCCATCGTGGCCGGCGAGCGGCGGTGGCGAGCCGCCCAGCGCGCCGGACTGCGGGAGCTGCCTTGCATCGTCCGCGACGTATCCGATCCGCAGGCGTTCGAGCTGGCGCTGATCGAGAACATCCAGCGCGAGGACCTGAACGCCATCGAGGAGGCGGAGGCCTACCAGCGGCTCATCGAGTACCACGGCCTCACCCAGGAGGAGCTGGCCCAGAGGGTCGGCAAGGACCGATCGACAATCGCGAACGCGCTCCGGCTGCTCCGCCTCCCCGAGCCGATCAAGCTGGCGATGTCGTCCGGGGCCCTCAGCATGGGCCACGCCCGCGCGCTGCTCGCGCTCGGCGACGAGACGGACCTGCGCCGCGCGGCGGAGAAGGTGATGAACGAGGCCCTATCGGTGCGCGAGGTGGAGCAGCTGGTCCAGCGCCTCAAGGGCAAGAAGGTGATCCGGCAGGAGCGCGTGCGCGCCGGCAGCGTGCAGCTCCGGCACGTGGTCGAGAAGCTGCAGCGCAAGCTCGGCGCGAAGGTCGCGCTGCGCGACCGGGACGGCGCGGGCACGGTCGAGATCCGCTACCACAGCCACGCAGAGCTCGACCGCATCCTGCAGTCCATCCTGGGCGAAGGCTGAGGAGCCGCCCCGATGCGCGAGATCTACGGCTTGGGAGGGAGCGGCGGCCTCGCCTCGCCCATCAGCGTGACGTGGGCGGGGGTCGCCGAGCTGCTCAACCGCGGGTTCGACCAGCTCCCCCGCGGCTGCTTCGCCGCGATGCTGGGGGCGCTCGCCCTGGGCGTGCTTCTCACCGTCCTCGAGCCGCGCTGGCACAAGTACGTGCCCTCCCCGACCGGCGTCGACCTGGGCATGCTGATCCCCGGCTACTCCATCATGCCGATGGTGCTGGGCGGCATCGCCGGGCACGTGTGGGCGAAGCGCGCACCGGAGAGCGAGCAGACCTACAGCACCCCACTCGCTTCGGGCTTCATCGCCGGAGAAGCGCTCCTGGTGCTGATCTTCTGTTCGGCATCCGTGCGTGAAGAAACCTTTGTCGCCGCGGGTTCCGGGGGAGATGCTAGAACAGCCCCAGAACGAGGTGACACACATGGCGATGCGCAGGGATGAAGTGGAGAAGGGCCCGACCGCGATCGGAGCGGCCGCGGCGGCACGTGCGCCGGGCGAGCTGAACGCCCTGCTCGGCAAGGGCAGCGCGTTCGAGGGCAAGCTGCTGTTCGAGGGCACCGTCCGCATCGACGGCAAGTTCACCGGCGAGATCGTTTCCACCGACACGCTCATGATCGGCGAGGGCGCGGAGGTGAAGGGACAGATCCAGGTGGGCTCGCTCATCATCGTCGGCGACTACAACGGCGACGCGAAGGCGACGAAGAGCATCGAGATCAAGGCGCCCGCGAAGGTACGCGGGACGCTCACCACCGCCTCGATCGTCATCGAGCGCGGCGTCTTCTTCGAAGGCAACTGCAAGATGGACACGAGCGGCGCGCCGCCCGCGTCCTCCGGGCCGCCGCGCCGGCCGACGCCGACCCCCGATTCCGCGCACTAGCTACCTCTCTTCCAACGAACGAGGCGGAGCCCCCGTCCGGGGATCTCCGCCTCGTTGCCTTTCACGCCTCAGTTCGAGGGCGGCCGGCTACTGCTTGGTGGCGGCCGCCGCCTGGCTCGGCCGCGCGGCCTCGACCTGCACCTTGATCTGCCGCGGCTTGGTCTCTGCCCGCTTCGGCAGCACGATGCGCAGCACGCCGTCCCTGCTCTCGGCCGAGATGTGCTCGGTGTCCACGGTGCTGGGCAGCGTGAAGCTGCGGCTGAACGCGCCGTAGGTCCGCTCGATGCGGTGGTATCCCTCGCGCTCTTCCGCCTTCTCCAGCTTGCGCTCGCCGCGGATGGTCAGCTGGTTCGCCTCGACCTGGACGTCCACGTCCGTCGCCTCGACCTCGGGCAGCTCCACCTTGAGCGTGATCGCGTCGGCGTCCTCGAACACGTCGACCGGCGGCGTCCACGCGGCCGTCAGGCCGCTCTCCTCGCGCGGGCCGTACGCCTCGCCGTAGGTCTTGAACAGCTGGTCCTGCAACCGGAACAGGTCGCGGAACGGATCGTACCGGGTAATGGCCATGGCAATGCCTCCTTTGAAATTTGAAAAACGAAAACGCTTTTTGCGCGCCGGGAATCTCCGGCGCCGGCTGCCGCAAGCGGCCGGGCCCTTCCCCGGCCTCCCTCCGACGGGGCGAACTTAACCAGCCGGGAAGCTCGGTCAAGGGCCGGAACGCATCCCAGAACGTTCCGCGAGGGGAAGGCGTAGCGCCGCCGAATACGGCGGCGACTAACGCCGCTTTCGCCGCGGCCGCGCCCCGGTCGGGCGCGCGTTCGGCAGGTCCTCGATCAGCCCGCCGGGCACCCCTCCTTCGGCCACCACGGTGGCGAGCGGGTGCTCCTTCTGCCGACGGCCGGTCCGACGCATCCGCTGCAGCTCCTTCTTGGCGGCGCGCACCAGCCGATCCGAAGCCGAGTCCATCGACGCGTACGGGTCGGGCGTGGTCTCCTCGATCTGGATGGTGCGCGCGCCCGGCATGTGCAGCGTCAGGTGGCACTCCTTGTCCACGCCGCCCTTGGTGCCGTTCACGTCGCCCAGCTCGACCCGCAGCTCGGCCGCCTCGTTGTCGTAGAATCGGTTGAGCGCCTCGACCACGTGCTCCTGCGCGTAGCTCTTCAGGCCCTGCGACAGGCGCAGGTGCTTTCCCTGGATGATGACCTTCATGCAGGGCAATCTGGCGCCGCCTCGAAGCGGGTGCAAAGGTCGCCTCAGCCCGTCATTGACCGACCAAGGGCTCCGTGCTACGGAACCGCGTCTTTCGCGCCCGTGAGCGAGGGAAATCGAGGGTTTGAAGTGATCGCAGGCAGCATTTCCCGCCGCTATGCCCGCGCACTGTTCTCGCTCGCCCTGGAAGAGGGCGGGCACGAGCGGATCGGCGAGGAGCTGGAATCGGTGGCCCAGACGATCCGCTCCTCCGGCGAGGCGCGCACGCTGGTCGAGAGCCCCGGCTACACGCCGGCGCAGCGCCACGCGCTGGTCGACGTGCTGGTGCAGAACCTCTCGCTCTCTCCGCTGGTCGACAGCTTCCTGCGGCTCCTGGTCGACCGGCACCGCCTGGCGGAGATCGCCGCCATCGCGCGGAGCTACGGAGAGATGCTCGACGAGAAGGTGGGGCGCGTCCGCGCCACCGTCATCAGCGCGAAGCCCCTGACCGACGAGGAGCTGCGGCGCGTGCGCGATGCGCTCTCCGCGGCGACGCGGCGCACCATCGTCCTGGACTCGCGCAGCGATCCGAAGATCGTCGGGGGTCTGGTGGCGCAGGTGGGTCCCAAGCTGTGGGACGGCAGCATCCGCACGCAGCTGGAGCGCATGCGGCGCGAGCTGAAGAGCGGGGCTTTGTAGGCAGACGGGAGAAAGGCGAGATGGAGATCAGGGCCGACGAGATCAGCCGCATCCTGCGCGAGCAGATCAAGACGTACGGCAAGCAGATCGAGGTCAGCGAGACGGGCACCGTGCTGTCCACCGGCGACGGCATCGCGCGCGTCTACGGCCTCTCCGGCGTGATGGCGGGCGAGCTGGTCGAGTTCCCCCACGAGCTGATGGGGCTGGTGCTGAACCTCGAGGAGGACAACGTCGGCGTCGCGCTGATGGGCGAGGGCCAGGAGATCCGCGAGGGCGACGTCGTCAAGCGCACCGGCCGCATCGCCGAGGTGCCGGTGGGCCCGGCGATGGTGGGCCGGGTGGTGAACGCGCTCGGCCAGCCGGTCGACGGCAAGGCCCCCATCGCATCGAAGGAGACGCGGAAGGTCGAGGTGAAGGCGCCCGGGATCGTGCAGCGCGAGAGCGTGCGCGAGCCGCTGCAGACGGGCATCAAGGCGATCGACGCGATGATCCCCATCGGCCGCGGGCAGCGCGAGCTGATCATCGGCGACCGGCAGACGGGCAAGACCGCCGTGGCGATCGACACCATCATCAACCAGCGGGGCCAGGGCGTCTTCTGCATCTACGTGGCGATCGGGCAGAAGCAGTCCACCGTCGCGCAGGTGGTCGACAAGCTGCAGAAGTTCGGCTCGATGGAGTACACCACCGTGGTCGCGGCCAACGCCTCCGACCCGGCGCCGTTGCAGTTCCTCGCGCCCTATACCGGCGTCACCATCGGCGAGTACTTCCGCGATCACGGGCAGCACGCCCTGATCGTCTACGACGACCTCTCCAAGCACGCCGTCGCGTACCGGCAGCTCTCGCTGCTCTTGCGCCGCCCTCCCGGCCGCGAGGCGTACCCCGGCGACGTCTTCTACCTGCACAGCCGCCTGCTGGAGCGCGCGGCGAAGATGTCCAAGGCGCGCGGCGGCGGCAGCCTGACCGCCCTGCCCATCATCGAGACGCAGGCGGGCGACGTGTCCGCGTACATCCCCACCAACGTCATCTCCATCACCGACGGCCAGATCTTCCTCGAGACCGACCTCTTCTACGCGGGCCAGCGGCCGGCCATCAACGTCGGCATCTCGGTCTCGCGGGTGGGCGGGAACGCGCAGATCAAGGCGATGAAGAAGATCGCCGGGTCCTTGCGGCTGGAGCTGGCGCAGTACCGCGAGCTGGCGGCCTTCTCGCAGTTCGGGTCCGACCTCGACAAGTCCACGCAGGAGATCCTCGCCCGCGGCGCGCGCCTCACCGAGCTCTTGAAGCAGGGCCAGTACGAGCCGATGCCGGTGGAGAAGCAGATCATCCAAGTTTACGCGGGCACGCAGAAGGACAAGAACGGCGTGGTCTGGATCCGCAACATCGAGGTGAGCGACGTTCCGCGCTACATGAAGGAGCTGGCCGAGTTCATCGAGACGCGCCACCCCGAGGTGCTCAAGCTGCTCCGCGAGAAGAAGGACCTGACCGACGACGTGCGCGCCGCCCTCGACCGGGCGCTCGAGGAGTTCAGGGACGTGTTCCGGCCCTCCGCGCCGGCGAAGGCGTAGGAGAACGTGGCCTCGCTCCGGATCATCCGCACCCGCATCCGGTCGGTGCGGAACACGCAAAAAATCACCAAGGCCATGAAGATGGTGGCCGCGGCGAAGCTGCGCCGGGCGCAGGACGCGGTCTTGCGCGCCCGACCCTATGCGCAGCTCATCGACGAGATGCTCGCCTCGCTGGCCCGCGCACGCGCCGACGCCGATCTGCCGCCGCACCCTCTGATGGCGGTGCGCCCGCCCCGCCGGGTGGAGCTCGTGCTGATGACCTCCGACCGCGGCCTGTGCGGCGGATTCAACTCCAACATCATCCGGCGCGGCCAGCGGTTCCTCGTCGAGGAGGGCGCCCGGTTCGAACGGATCCAGTTCTCCACGGTCGGACGCCGCGGGCGCGACTTCGCCCGCAAGCGCGGCATCGAGACCCGCAAGGACTACATCGGGTTCTTCGGGCGCCTCCGGTACGCGCAGGCGCGCGAGGTCGCCACCGACCTCATCCAGGCGTACGAGACGGACGAGCTGGATGCCGTCTACCTCCTCTACAACGAGTTCAAGAGCGCCATCGTGCAGCAGATCAGCCTGGTGCAGCTCCTTCCGCTCCAGCCGCGCGCGCAGGCGTCGCGCGCCCCGGGGGAGAAGGGGTTCATCACGCCAGAGCACCTGTTCGAGCCCAGCCGGCCCGAAGTGTTGCAGGCGCTCATCCCCCGCTTCCTGGCCATGCAAATCTGGCGCGCCTTGCTGGAGAGCGAAGCGAGCGAGCACGGCGCGCGCATGACCGCGATGGACTCCGCCACCAAGAACGCGTCCGACATGATCGGGCGGCTCACCCTCGACTACAACCGCGCGCGCCAGGCGGCGATCACCAAGGAGCTGATGGAGATCGTCAGCGGCGCCGAGGCGCTCAAGTAAGGATCCCGGAGACGACATGGCCGCAGTGGCAATGACCGAGATGCAGAAGACCGGGAAGGTCACGCAGGTGATCGGCCCGGTGGTGGACGTGGAGTTCCCGCCCGGGGCGCTGCCGGAGATCTACACGGCGCTCACCCTCTCGAACCCGGGCATCTCCGGCGAGCCCGACAACCTGACGGTCGAGGTGTCGCAGCACCTGGGCGAGAACACCGCCCGCTGCATCGCGATGGACTCGACCGAGGGCCTGGTGCGCGGCCAACCGGCGAAGAACACGGGAGCGGGTATCTCGGTGCCGGTCGGCAAGGAAACGCTGGGGCGCATCCTCAACGTGATCGGTCAGCCGGTCGACGAGCGTGGGCCAGTCAACGCCACCCGCCGCAATCCCATCCACCACGCGCCCCCGTCCTTCGTGGACCAGGATGTTCGGGTGCAGGCGTTCGAGACGGGCATCAAGGTGATCGACCTGCTCGCGCCCTACACCCGCGGCGGCAAGATCGGGCTGTTCGGCGGCGCGGGCGTGGGCAAGACCGTGCTGCTACAAGAATTGATCAACAACGTGGCCAAGGCGCGCGGCGGCTTCTCCGTCTTCGCCGGAGTGGGCGAGCGCACCCGCGAGGGCAACGACCTCTACGCCGAGTTCATCGAGTCGAAGATCGTCAACCTCGAGGAGCCGCAGAAGAGCCAATGCGTGCTGGTCTTCGGGCAGATGAACGAGCCGCCCGGCGCCCGCGCCCGCGTCGCGCTCTCCGCGCTGACCATGGCCGAGTACTTCCGCGACGAGGAGGGGCGCGACATGCTTCTCTTCATCGACAACATCTTCCGCTTCACCCAGGCGGGTTCCGAGGTCTCGGCGCTCCTCGGGCGCATCCCCAGCGCGGTCGGCTACCAGCCGACCCTGGCCAACGAGATGGGCGAGCTGCAGGAGCGGATCACCTCGACCAAGAAGGGCGCGATCACCTCGGTGCAGGCCATCTACGTGCCGGCCGACGACCTGACCGACCCCGCGCCGGCGACGACCTTCGCCCACCTCGACGCGACCACGGTGCTCTCCCGCGGGCTCACCGAGATCGGCATCTATCCCGCCGTGGACCCGCTCGACTCCACCAGCCGCATCCTCGACGCGAACGTCGTGGGCGAGAGGCACTACCGCGTGGCGCGCCGGGTGCAGGCGGTGCTGCAGCGCTACAAGGAGCTGCAGGACATCATCGCCATCCTCGGCATGGACGAGCTCTCCGACGAGGACAAGCTCACCGTCGCGCGCGCGCGCAAGATGCAGCGGTTCCTCTCGCAGCCCTTCGCCGTGGCGGAAGCGTTCACCGGCATCAAGGGCGAGTACGTGAAGCTCGAGGACACCATCCGCAGCTTCGAGGAGGTGCTGGACGGCAAGCACGACAACCTTCCCGAGCAGGCCTTCTACATGGTGGGCGGAATCGAAGGCGCCGTGGCGAAGGCCAAGACGATGGCGGCCTAGAAGCCATGCCGCTGACCCTCGAGATCGTCACGCCCGAGCAGCGCGCGCTGACGGTTCAATGCGACGAGGTGCGCCTCACCGGCGTGGAGGGTGGATTCGGCGTCCGCCCCGGGCACACGCCGCTCGTCGCCACGCTCGCTCCGGGAGAGCTGGCGTACGACGCCGCCGGGTCCACGCACCGCTACGCCGCCGGCGAGGGATTCGCGGAGGTCTCGGACGACCGGGTCCGCGTCCTGGTGGAAGAGGTCCTGCGCGCGGACCAGATCGACGCCCAGCGCACGGCGCGCGAGTTGGCCGAGGCGCGCAAGAAGCTGGAGGAGATGGGTCCCGGCGACCCCGACTACGACAAGGTTCGCGCCGCGGTGGAGCGCGCGGCGGCGCGGGCGCTG
>Ga0209283_10001062_pt1 | contig 14598 bp, 7 predicted proteins | sample CZO8metaG_2_FD_188354 | JGI IMG/M metagenome (GOLD analysis project Ga0209283, IMG submission 188354) | Vadose zone soil microbial communities from the Eel River Critical Zone Observatory, Northern California, USA - CZOApr15con2H1.8 metaG... | ecosystem: Environmental > Terrestrial > Soil >...
GGGCGGCCAATCCGCCAGCATGAACGAATTCAACCGGCTCGAACTCTATTCCAAGATTCAGCGCCCGCCGGAAGTCAAGTACAAGGATCTGGAAGCAATCGTCACATCGCGAATTGTGCGGAACCAGATACAGTTCGACTACCGCTATGACTTTTTGCGCGTCGCCGGCGACACCGTGCTGGTTCCCGTTACCATCCAGATTCCCAACCGCCAGCTCACCTTCCAGAATAAAGACGGTGTGCACTCGGCCACGCTGAACATCTTCGGCCGGATTACTACGCTTACCGGCCGCGTGGTGCAAACCTTTGAAGATCCGATCAGCAGAGACTTCCCGGATTCGCTCTTGGAAGCCTCGCTGAAACTTCATTCCATTTATCAAAAGGCGGTGCCGCTGCGGCCGGGCCGCTACCGCCTGGACATCGTCATCAAAGACGTGAATAGCGGCAACGTTGGGGTCATCAGCACGGCACTGCCCGTGCCGCGCTATGACGACGATACGCTTTCCGCCAGCTCGCTGATTCTGGCCGACCAAATCGAGCCCGTTCCGCTCAAGCAAATTGGCACCGGCCAGTTTGTCCTGGGCTCCTCCAAAGTGCGGCCAAAGATGAACGCTGAGTTCATCACCAGCGAGAAACTTGGCATCTACATGCAGCTGTACAATCTCAAAGTGGATGAAACATCGCACCGGCCCAGGGCTTCCATCCAGTACAGGGTGACCAAAGGCAACCAGGAAGTCTGGGGCATCACCGAGTATTCCGACCAGCTGAAACAGGCCAGCGACCAGATCACCATCGAGCGGCAGCTTCCGCTTTCGCCGCTGGGTCCGGGCAAATACAAGCTGGAAATCACGGCCACCGATCAGCTCAACAACCAGAAGATCTCGAAGACGGCGGAGTTCACGGTGAAAGCCGCGCCAGAGGTCAAGGCCGCGGCATACACTACGCCAGGGAGGTAGCACGTCGTGAAGGCGCTGCGATTCCTGTCCGGAAGCTTTAGGGGTCTGGGCTCCGGAATCCTGGTGTGTCTTTTCGCGGCGACGTCGGCATTGGCTGCGCCGCCGCCGTCGAGTTCGGCCGGTGCTCTCTCCGGCGTCGTGTTCGACCTTTCCGGAACGCCACAGATGGGCGCGACCGTCCTGCTCCTCGGCGAGAGCACTCATGCGACGCCGTTCACTCAGCTTCTGACGGATCCGCGCGGCGTGTTCTCCGGCGAACGGCTTGCCCCCGGCTATTACACAGTCCGAGTGACGCTGGCCGGTTTTCTTCCCACCATCGAACGCCATGTGCGCGTGGCAGCGCACTTGACCACGTTGGTCAAGATCGAACTCGATTCCGTCTTTGCCTCGCTCGACCGCTTGCGCCGCCAGCCGGCCAAACAGTCCGATCCCAATGATTGGAAATGGGTCCTGCGAACCGCTTCGAGCATGCGCCCGGTGCTGCAATGGACGGACGGCGAGAACAACACAACTCAGGACGCGACTCTGATTGCGGAGGGACAACAGCGTCTCCCGCGCGGCCGCCTGGAACTTACCAGCGGCGGACGCCGCCCTGGGTCCGTTTCCAATCTTGCCGATTCGCCGGGGACAGCCTTTGCCTACGACCAGAAAATCGGCAATGTCAGCCGGCTGCTCCTGGCCGGGCAAATGAGTTACGAGCATACGGCTGCCGGGGGCATTGCCACGGTGTGGCTGCCTTCCGGGTCGCTGGACTCCGGGCCGCAGACGGCGCTTGCCCTGCGCGAATCAAAGCTCGGCCCCTACGGCCTTACGTTCCGCAGCCTGCGGATGAACCAGTCCGGGAAAGTCGCGCTGGGTGACCGCTTCACGGTTCGATATGGCGCGGAATATCTCCTGGCCGGCATGGCCCGTTCGACATCGGCGATTCGTCCGCGCGGCGAAGTGGATGCCCGGTTTTCTGAAAACTGGCGCGCGGCGGTAATTGTTGCGGCAGAGACCGGCGCACCAGCGGATTATTCCGGGGACGACGAAGAGCGTTCCGCGTCGTTACAATCCGCGCTGAACCAACTCGACGCATTTCCGGCGGTGCTCTGGCGCAGCGGCCGGCCGGTGCTGGAAGGTGGCTGGCACAAGGAACTGGCGCTTGAACGCAGCATCGGCAAGCGCGGCACTTTGCAAGTGAGCGGCTTCCGCGACGATAGCCGCCATGTAGCCATCTTTGGCCGCGGCGCGGCCTCCAATCAGGATTTCTTCCAGGACTTTTTCTCTGACCTTTTCGCCTATGACGGCGGCCCCTCAAACTCCTGGGGCACGCGGCTCACTTTCAAGGAAAAGGTATCCGATGCTCTGGAATTCTCGGCGGTTTACGCCTACGCCGGCGGTCTTTCCCTAATCGACGCGGCTTCCACAGGGGACTTGCGCGACGCTCTCCAGACCCGTTATCGCAGCAGCTTGGCGGCCCGCATTTCCGGACGAGTGCCGCGTCTGGGAACCCGTATGGTGGCGAGCTACAAGTTCGTGGATGGACCCCTGGTTTCTCACCAGGACCTCTTTGGGGAATCGCAGAATCGGATTGACCCGTATTTGCACGTGAGTATCCGCCAGCCGTTGCCGCATGCTCTTTTCCTCGGGCGGGTACAAGCGTTAGCGGATTTACAAAATCTGCTTGCGCAAGGCTATACGGCAGTCGCCAGCCGGGACGGCCAGGTGATGCTGCTGCCCGCAACGCGTGCTTTCCGAGGTGGGTTGAGCTTCCAGTTCTAAGTCTTCAGGGTACCAGAAAATGAACGATGCATTCCATAAATCATAGATTTTTCGCGATGCCCTTCCAAGTGAACTGTAAGTTCTTGTATAATAGACATATATTGGAGCCGGGATACACCGCTTTATGGAATTCGACGTGCTCTCAAGACCTTGAGACGTGAGAGTGGGTGAGTCCAAGCCATGAACCAGAGCTTACGCAAGAGCCTCGGTGCGGTGGTTTTGGCGCTGGCCACTCTGGCCGCAGTAATTTTCGCCATTCTGAACTTCGATCAGCGTAACCGCTACGAGACTCCGGACGATGGTGTCACTTGGTGGGACTCTGCACAGGGAGTTGAAGCGTGGCATGTCGCGCCGGACGCGCCGGCAGCACGCGCCGGAGTCAAGGCAGGAGATCACCTGGTCGCAGTCAACGGTGCCGAGGTGCATAGCGCAACGCAAGTCACCCGGCGCCTGTGGCGTGCCGGGTTGTGGGCCCAGGTGCGCTACCGCCTGAACCGGCACGGACTCGAATTTGAGACCTCGTTGGTAACCGCCCCAGCGGCCAAGCCAACCTCCATCGAGAACCCCCTCCGTGTGGTCGGGTTGCTCTATTTGTTCATCGGACTGTTTATTTTCATCCGGCGCTGGAACGCCCCGCGGGCGATCCACTTTTACGTCTTCTGTTTGGTCTCGTTCATCCTGTATTCCTTCCATTACTCCGGAAAACTGGATGCCTTCGACTGGATAGTTTATTGGTCCAACATTGTTGCGACGTTGCTGGCTCCCGCATTGCTGCTGCACTTTGCCCTGGTCTTCCCCGAGCGTGCTGAGTCGCGCCTGCATTCCACGGGGAAGGTCGCCGCAGTATATGCGCTTCCGGCGACGTTGCTGACGGTCCATTTGCTTGTGGCTACGAGCGCCCTCGGATTTTTGGCTTGGCCGGGGTCGCGCCTAGTTCTCGCCCAGCTTGAGTTGGGTTTTCTGGGCGCGTGTTTCCTGGCTGCCGGATTCATCTTTTATTTCAACTATCGCCGCGCTCCATCCGGTGTCCTGCGACAGCAGTTGAAATGGCTTACGAGGGGAACGCTTGCAGGCACGGCGCCCTATCTCCTGTTCAACATCCTGCCCTTCCTGGCGGGCATCAACCTGCGCGCGTGGATGAACTATTCCGCTCTAACGTTGGTGCTCATTCCGCTGTGCTTTGGTTACGCCATCATTCGTTACCGCCTGATGGACGTGGACATTATCTTCAAGCGCGGCCTGGCGTACACGGCGGCCACCGCAGGCGTCGTCGGCGTGTACTTCGGATTCGTCGGCCTGATCGGCTGGGTGTTCCACGCGGCTGTGCCGAGCGGAGTTGCCGGCGAAATTGTCGCCATCATGGTTGCGGCCTTTTTGTTCCAGCCGTTCCGTGACTGGACGCAATCCCGCCTGGACCGCTTCTTCTACCGCGACCGGTTGAACTACCGGCGGACGCTGATCGAATTCGGCCGGACGTTGACGAACGAAGTGCGCCTCGACCCGATGCTTGGGTCGGTGATGGACCGTCTTTCGCAAACTCTTCTGGTGGACCGCGTCGCCGTGTTTATCGAGGAGGGCCAGACCGGCCGGCTTCGTTTGGCGCGCTCGATGGGCATCCGTTTTCATGACGCGCTCGATCTGAGTTTCCTGCGGCCGGATCGTCCGGAACTTGCCCGGGGCTACCTCTTTTACGAGTCGCCGCGCGCAGCGCGCGAAGAGTCAGAATCGGCCCGTCGAAGCCTGGAACAGCTTGACTTGAATTATTTCATCCCCTGCCGCATCCGCGAGCACACCGTTGCGGTGCTGGGCTTGGGGAAGACCGTGGACGGTGATTTTCTTTCGAGCGACGACGTCGAGCTGCTTTTCACCATCGCCGGTTACGTCGCCATCGCGCTTGACAACGCGCAGCTCTATAGCTCGCTCGAACAGAAGGCAGTCCAGATCGAGCGATTGAAGGACTTCAGCGAAAACATCGTCGAATCGCTCAGTGTCGGCGTGCTGACGGTGGACCTCGAGGGCCGCGTCGAGTCCTGGAATACGCAGATCGAAGACCTGATTGGCGTGTCCCGCCAGGACGCCGTGGGCCGTAAACTGGCGGAAGTGCTGCCGCAGGATTTGGTGGCCGAGATTGCCTCGCGCGAGTCGCAGGAGCGGGTGACGGGAGTTTACAAACTCCGGCTGCAGCGCGCCGGAAAACCCCTGCTGGTCAACGTTTCCATCACGCCGCTGGTCAGCAAGACCGGTGAGCGCATCGGCCGGTTGATCCTGCTGGACGACGTGACGCAGCGCGAGCAGGTGCAGGAGCAAAAGATCCAGAATGAGAAGCTGACGTCGCTTGGGCTCCTGGCCGCAGGCGTGGCCCACGAGGTCAACACGCCGCTGGCCGTGATCTCCAATCACATTCAGATGCTGGCGCGCCAGCTTCCGGGCGATGACCCGCGCCACACCTTAATCGAGAAGATCGTCAAGCAGACCTTCCGGGCGAGTGAAATCGTCAACAATCTGCTGAATTTTTCGCGCACCGGCGCGGCCGAATTCTCTCCGGTGAACCTCAATCAGGTGGTCGAGGAAACGCTGTCGCTCGCGGCGCATCCGTTCAAGACTTCGCGCGTCAACGTCATCAAGCATCTCCAGGACGACTTGCCGGCGGTGCTGGGCTCGGCCAACCGCCTGCAGCAGGTCTTCCTGAACCTGTTCCTGAACGCGCGCGATGCCATGCCCTCCGGCGGGATTCTGGAAGTGCGTACCGGCTCGCAGAACGGCAGCGTCGAAGTCGAAATCACCGACACCGGAGCCGGAATCCCGCGCGAAAACGTTCACCGCATCTTCGACCCGTTTTTCACCACCAAGGGCAGCGGGCGCGGGACGGGGCTGGGCCTCTCGGTAAGCTACGGCATCATCAAAGAACATGCCGGGAGAATTGATGTGCGCTCGACACCGGGGAAAGGCACGTCGTTCCACTTGGAGTTCCCCGTGGCGAGAAAGGCGGTCCATGCATAAAGGATCGATCCTGGTTGTAGACGACGAAGCGGAGATTCGCGAGGGCCTCGAGATGCTGCTGTCCTCGGAGGGTTACGACGTTGCCAGCGCCGAAACCGGAGACGCCGGCCTCGCCAAGCTGGAAGAGCAGCCGTTCGATTTGCTGCTGCTGGACGTCAGCCTGCCCGACCGCAACGGGCTCGAACTGCTCCGTGAAATCCGCCGCCGCGACCCGTTTCTCTCGGTGGTGCTCATCACCGCCTACGGCTCGATTGACATGGCGCGGGCCGCGTTCAAGAGCGGCGCGCAGGACTACATCACCAAGCCCTGGTCGAACGACGAACTGCTGGCGCAGGTGGCGCAGGCCGTCGAGTCCCGCCGCCTGCGTGACGAGAATCTTCAACTGAAGCGCGCGCTCAAGCAGCGCTTCAATTTCCCGAACATCATCGGCAAAAGCGAAAAGATGCTGGCGGTGCTGGACCTGGTCAGCCAGGTGGCGCCTTCGCGCTCGACGGTGCTGATCAACGGCGAAAGCGGCACGGGCAAGGAGCTCATCGCCAAAGCGATTCACTCCGCCTCGACGCGCGCCGACAAGGCGTTCGTGCCGGTGAACACCGGCTCGATTCCCGTGGACCTCCTCGAATCGCAGCTCTTCGGCCACGTGAAGGGCGCGTTCACCAGCGCCATCGCTTCCAAGAAAGGCCTTTTCGAAGTCGCCGACCAGGGCACCATCTTTTTCGATGAGATCTCCACCATCAGCCCGGAAACGCAGGCCAAGCTGCTGCGCGTCATTCAGGAGCGGGAATTCATGCGCCTCGGCGCCACCGAGCAGATCAAGGTGGATGTGCGCATTCTTGCGGCATCGAACTTGGATCTGCTGAGCCTGGTCCGGGAGGGGCGCTTCCGCGAGGACTTGTATCACCGCTTGAACGTCATTGCCATAAAGCTTCCGCCGTTGCGCGACCGCCGGGAAGACGTGCCGCTGCTGCTGGCCACTTTCCTCGAACGCTACGCTCAAGAAAACGGCAAGCCGCCGCGGCGCTTCACGTCTCCGGCGATGAAGCTCCTGGTGGATTACGATTGGCCGGGAAACGTGCGGGAACTCGAAAACGTCGTCGAGCGCGCTGTCGTGCTCTCGACGCAGGAAATGATGGACGTGGATTTGCTTCCGGAAAACGTTCGCAGCAAGGAAATTGTCCGGGGCGTGCGCTTGCAGCTCTCCGAATTCGTCCCGGCGCTTCCCGGTGAACCGGGCTCGCGAACCGGAGCCGATAATTCGCAGCCCTCGCTCTTTCAGATCATGGAAGAGGTCGAGCGGCGCATCATCGTGGACATGCTCGAGCGCACGGGCTGGAATCAGACCGAAGCCGCCGAAAAATTCCAGATCCCCCTCTCGACGCTCAATCAGAAAATCAAACGCCTGGGAATCGAAATCCGCCGCCGCACCGGTGCCCGCGGAAACGGCTTGGACGACGCCTACTCGTTCGCTGCAGGAAAATAATCCGCAGTGTCCCACTCACGGCTTGTTTGGACCGCGAAACACACGGTCTGATTTGAAAAGACGTACAGCCATGTAGAAGGCGCTGGCTGAAAGCGCTCCCGGGACGACGACCCCCAGCACTTCCCCCAGCCGGGCTCCCTTGAAAAACCTCAAGTCTGCGATCCCGTTGAGCGCATACGCGAGGGCCACCACGCCTGCCAGTGCCGCCAGAACTCCGAGGAGGAAGGAAAATACTCGATTCACCACGGATACGCTCCCGGTGTCCGTTTCTTGTTATGCCGCCGATCCGGCGCGACCTATTCTACGCGCTATTCGTCAGCCTTGTCCGAGGGGAAGAAAATACTGTGTCCCTTTGACGGGGTCCTGGAGGCGGCGAAGGAGCTGTTGGAGATCGGCGTTGCGATTGACGAAATCAATGTCCGAAGTATTGATGACCAGCAGATCGGAAGCGGAGTAGCGGAAGAAAAAGTGTTCGTAGGCGCGCACGACCGCTTCAAGGTATTCGGGTGAAATCTGGGTTTCTTCGCGGGCGCCCTTCTTGGCGATGCGTTCCCGCAGAACTTCCGGCTTGGCCTGGAGATAGACAACCAGGTCGGGTGGCCGAAGCTCGGCAGCAAACCGTTCGAAGTAACGGTCGTAGAGCTTCAATTCTTCGTCGTCGAGATTCAGGTTGGCGAAGATCTTGTCCTTCTCGAACAGAAAATCCGCCAGCACCGGCCCGGGGGCTTCCACGGCGAGCGCTTCGTGCAATCGGCGGTGGCGTTCCATCAGGAAATACATCTGCGCGCGGAAGGCCGCGCCCGGCTTTTCATTGTAGAAATCGGAGAGGAACGGATTGTCCTCGCAATCGAAGACGCGGCGGGCGTGAAGGCGCTCGGCAAGAACCTTCGCGAGGGTGGATTTGCCGACGCGGATTGGACCCTCCAGGACAATGAACCGAGGGGGCCGGAAAGCCGGACCGGGCGGCTCACCCGGCGAGTCTTTGGACTTCTTCTTGGTTGCCGACGGGGGACCCGATTGGCGCTGCATCGCGCGGGATTATAACAGACAGAGAGGCAAGGAAAGCTACTGGGCGTTTGACCCTGACGGGCCCGAAAAAACGGGTACTAGTCTTCCGAAAAGAAAACGGGGAGGGCCCTTGCAACCCTCCCTGTTTTTGTTCCGTCGTTTCCCTAGAAACTCAGGCGCGTGCCGAACTGTATCCAGCGGGCGCCGGAGTTGCGGTTGGCCGGGACCAATTGTGTGTTGATCACCCCAAAGGTGGCCGGGTTGGTTGTATCCAGGCCCGGGCCAGCTACTCCGAATCCGGGGTCCACGAAATTGACATGGTTGAACGCGTTGAAGAAGTCTGCCGAGAACTCGAACTTGAAGCGCTCGTGAATGGTCGTTGTTTTTCCGATCCGCAGATCGAGATTCCACAGTCCGAGCCCGCGGAGAGGATTGTCTCTTCCAGTCCGCGTGTCCGATGCAAGCAGGAGAGGCCGGAAGTTCTTGAGTGCTTGCTCTGGATTCGAGAAATAGTTGAGCCCAGTACCCCCGTTCGCCGGGTCGCCTGCTGTGCCGACGCCGTTTGATCCAGAGATGCCGCTATGGACGCCGCCGCCAAGGGAGTTCGGATTCACCAACGGGATTTCGCCGTCACTGAAGCCGAAGATGGAACCTCCGCCGAAGGCCTGGTTCCCCTGGGTTACGAGCAGGGGCGCGCCGTTCTGGGCATGGAAGATCCCGGCCGTGTACCATCCGCTGATCATCTTCTTGATGGCAGTGTGATGGTTGCTCAACCGGTGGCTGCCGCCAAACGGGAGATCGTAGTTGTAAATGAAATTGAAGATGTGCGGGTGGTCGAAGAACGAGGGCCCGTACTCGAGTTTGGGGAGGAAGCTCGACGCATAGTAGCTTGCGGAGTTCTGCACCGCGCCCACTTGGTCGAGCGATTTGGAGTAGGTGTAGTTGGCATCGAACTGCAAGCCGTGCCAACCACGATTGTGCAGCGTTACGACCATGGCGTGGTAGTTCGACACGTCGCGGCTGGTTCGCATGAACAAGTCGAACACCTGCCCGTTGTTGTAGGTCGGCAAGCCGAGGGCGCCGCGAAGCGCATCGAGGATTAAGAACAGTGTCGAAACGTTCCCGTTGATGAACCCCGTACCGTTGATGTTGACCATACAATCGGTTGCTGATGCGCCGCATCCCGCCAACCCTGCTATTCCTGGCAATTGGTTTTCAAACCAGGGCTGGTTGGACACGGTCGCGCCGTTCCTCAAGGACGTGGCAACGGCGTCGAACGCCTGAGCAAAGGTCTGCCCTGATGCCTTGTCCTTGAACATAATCGGCGAGGAGTTGAAGTTGATGCTGTTCGCCAGATGGCGCCCCAACCGGCCGACATAGCCGATCTCGAACAACATATTGCCGGGCAATTCACGCTGTATGTCGAAATCCAGCATGTGGCTGCGGCCGACCTGGAAGTCGGGGTCATTCTGGAAGCTGAGAATTTCGCTGAACCCTTGCGCTGGAACAACAGGAGAAGTCAGTGCGGTTGGATTTGGCGGAACAGGGATCGAGCCATCCACGCCGACTCGGAACGATGAACCTCCGGGCGTGGTATTTATGTTGCAGTTCGCTCCGCCGGGTCCGGAGGCGGTGCAACCGGGAGTAATGAGGTTGATGGTCTGTGCAAAACCGACGCCGAGCATCGGGATAATAACACTCTGCACTGTGTTCACACGGTCATAAGCAATGCCATAGCCCCCGCGGACGACCAATTTTCGCCCGCCAAACAGGTGGCCACCGAACCCGCTGGAGATATTCGGGTTCCACGCAAAAGAAAGCCGGGGTGCGAAGTCGCCTCGATCCACGTTGAACACATCGCTTCGGCCAGACTTCGCAATCGGCAGGTACGCTAGTGTCGGGTTAAAGGTTTGGCCGTTTGCGGCCGCGGCGGCCTTTTGCTGGATGTACTGGAAGCCGTTAATGATCGAGTCGCCGTTGTCGTGGTTTACGATAAAAGTTTGTTGCTGGTTTTGCTCATGGGGAGTGGTTTGCCAGCCGTAGGCCAGCCCGTAGGTCACCGTGAGCGAGGGCTTGATCCGCCACGAGTCCTGAGCATAGAACTGGTAAATTCGCAAGGTATCGCGCGAGATCAGCGTGGTGCCGAAAGGCTGAGGTTGAAGCTGGCCATTCCGAACGATCAATATGCCGACGTTGTCAATTAACCCCAGCGAGGCTGCATAGAGCCGGTCCCATTTCTGCTGGTCGTTTGGAGAGAGTCCAGGCGGCCGATTGGCGGCCGGGATGGTCAAAAAACCGACGTCCGCATCCTCGGCAGCAACCAAAGAAGTAAGCGAACCGATTACCTTGTCATCGCGGTCGTGAATCGTAGGCAAGAAGCGAATATCACCACCAAAGGAAAGCTGATGCTTGCCCTTGACCCATACAAGGTCGTCACCGTATTGCTTATTGCTGTCAATAATCGCCTGGTGGCGGGCGCGCTGCGTATCCACGTCCACGACGGTGTCAATGAAACCGGTTTGCACAAGCCCGGGTGCGAGAGCGATCGGGCCGTCAGCAGAACTGGTACCAGGAAGCGCCAATTGAGAGGCTGAAACGGACGGCCGAATCACGGTGAAGTCATCCCGGCTGCGAATCCATCCCGCGTGTACAGTATTGTTCAAGTTGTTCCGGATCTGCCAAGACAACCCCGACGTAAAGCCGTCTCCACGGATATTCGAGTCACTTGGATTCTTTACGGTCCCACCGCGGAGGTCTACTTGGCTACCATTGGGAGACAAATCGCGGGAGTAGATATACCGCCCAAAAAAGTGAATTTTGTCCGTAAAGTTGTGGTCGAGCTTGAAGGCGACAGAATCGTCTTTCAAAGGCGCGGGAACCTGTGTGGTGAAGCCAATTGTGTTGACCGTATCCGCCGCGCCGTTCGCGGTGTTCCCGGGTTGGCCCTCCGGCATCATCTTCCAAAGTTGCTGGATGGTCGGGCTAATCCCGATGCCTCTCGGATCGCACGCACCAGCGCCACAAGCAGTTGAAGTCTTAAGGTTGTAGGTGTTGCCCTCCAGATGGATGATTCCGTTCCGCAGATCGTCGCTCGGAACGATGCGCGTGACACCGAAAGACTGGAAAAACCGCCGCACCTCATAGTTCGAGAAAAAGAACGTCTTGTCCTTGCGGATGGGGCCGCCTACGCTCAAGCCGGCGCGGTTATCCCTTTGCTCAGCCCTGGGGATATGGTTAAAATTCCCATCCCACGAGTTGGCGTTCAGGTCGTCATTCTGGTGGTACCAGTAGCCGACGCCGTGCAAGGTATTGCCGCCCCCTTTGCTGACCAGTGCCACTTGGCCGCCCGAGGAACGTCCAAAAGTGGCGTTGGCATTGGTGACGTCCACGCGGAATTCATCCACAGTTTCAACTTGGATTGGCACAACGGGCCTATTATTTCCGCCGCCGGCGATGACGTTGTCGGTGATATCAATCCCGTCCAGAGTGAAGGTGTTCTGGTCGCTGCGGGCTCCTGCGACGGTGCCGCCGCCGCTGCCGAAGCCACCGCCATTTGCGGAGTCATATGGTGTCGAGCCCGGTTGAAGGGTCAAGAGCTCGCCAGCGCTGCGCGTCAATGTTGGCAAGCGATTCAAGGTTTCTCCCCCAACCACGTTTCCAATCGTCGCATCCGTGGTTTGTAGATCGACGCGTGCTTCGGCGGAGACTTCCACGATTTCGCTTGCGGACCGAACCACCAATTTCACATCAAACGTATAGCTTTTGGCGACTTCAACATTCAGATTATTGAACACGACAGTTGCGAAGCCCGCTTTGGATATCGTGAGTTTGTAGATGCCGGGGATCACACGAGCGAACGTGTATTGCCCGGTGTTATTTGTCTTTTGCTTTTGTTCTTCGTTGGTTGCGAGATTGTGCAAAGTAACGTCGGCATCCGGAACCACGGCTCCCGATTGATCGGTCGCAGTTCCCAAAACGGTCGCGGTCGACGCCGTTTGGGCATACGCATGATTGGAAATGCAAAACAGAAGGAGTAGAAATACAAACAAGCCGAGTACAGTCTGGGTGATATTTTTCATGACGCCTCCACCCTGCGCGGATTCGCAGATAAGATTCTGGTGCAGATCACTCAGAGAGAAGCATTACCGGGTCATGCTTGTGCTGCCATGCGCTTCACGCTGCTGGAGCGTCGAAAGCAATCCACATCCCGAAGCACATCCGCGGACCCTAAGGACATCACCCGGCTTGTGCCGCGATCTGAACGTCCACTTGCCAGGCCCACACTGCCTATTTGTACGGGCTATTACACTTCTGTCCGGCACCCTGTCAAGCTGAATTTAGTTGTTCGCGCGCACCGACTATGTCGCTTGGCCGGGCCTTCGCGTCGCGCGGCAGTGGTGGCCTCCATCGGGACCATCTGCGTCCCCCTTCTCGAAACTTGCCGGCAATGGCCCGCGTCCCAGAAGAGGCTCTGCGCCGGCGTTTCTGACAGGCTATAATCCCCGCGTCGCCGTATCGCTCCCTGGTGTTCGCCTGGGACACTTGGAACGTTGTATGCGACGGCGGCGTATCCCTTTGTGAAGGGTGAAAGATCTTGCGAATGCTCGCGACGCTCTGTCTGTTGTTGCCGGTGGCTGCCTTGGCGCAGCAGCCCCCGGCGGAGCAATCTGCGTCTGCCCCGCCGGTCACGTTGACGCTGCGCGACGCGCTCGACCGTGCCAGCCGGCAAAATTTGGATCTCGCTACGGCGCGCCTTCGCCGCGCAGTTTCTCAGGCCGGGATTCGTATTGCCCGCCAGATTCCCAACCCCACGTTTAACTTCACCGCGTTGCGCGACACGCCGCACGAAGGCCTCTTCTTCGACCAGCCGGTGGAAATCGGCGGAAAGCGCGGGCGCCGCATCGAACTCGCGCGGCAGGAAGATTTCCTGAGCGGCGTCGAAATCGATTCCCTGGCCCGCCAGGTTCGCCGCCGAGTCCGCGAGGCCTATCACACGGCAGCCCGCGCGCGTGCCTTCACGGCGCAGCAGCAGCGCGCGCTGGATCTGGCGCGGCGCGTCCGCGAGATCGCACAGGCGCGATTCGAGGCCGGTGAAGTGGCGCAATTGGAGGTTCTCCAGGCCGATCTCGAAATGGCCCGCGCGGAGACTGAGCTGGCCGTCGCGAAGCAGCACGAGAAGGTGGCATTCAGCGAACTGAACCTGGTATTGAACGAGCCGCCGGAAACCGCGTGGGAGTTGGCCTCGCTCGAGGAGTTGCCGCCGGCGGTAACCCTCGCGGACCTCGTGACGCGCGCGCAAGCTTCCAATTCGGACTTGTTGCGCCTTGCTCAGGAACAGAAGATCGAGCAAAGCCATCGCGCGCTGCTCGAAGCCGAGCGCATTCCCACAGTTGGTCTCCAGTTCGGAACGGATTTCAATTCGCCGGGCCCGGGAGGGTTCCGCGTTGGCCCGCGCGGCCAGATTTCGCTTGCTCTGCCGATTTTTTCACGCAACCAGGGCGAGCTGGCGCAGTCGCAAGCCGCTTCGAGGGTGCTCGACAGCGAAGTCGCGGCCACGCGCCGCGCCGTCGCCGGACGCGTCGAAGCAGGTTACTATGAATGGTCCACGCGCCAGACCGAAGTGGACCTCTATCGGCGCACGCTGCTGCCCGCGGTGCAGCGCTTCGAAGGCCTGGCGGAGGAAAGTTACCGCGCCGGCCGCGCCAGCCTGCTGACCGTGCTTAACGCACAGCACAGCGTTCAGCAAGCCGAGCGCGAGTATCTGGACAGCCTGCTTGCCTTGCAAACGGCATTCGCGGACCTGGAAGAAATTGTGGGCGCGCCTCTCGACTAAAGGAGCGATCCGGTGAACCGCATGAGACGGTTTCTTACTCTGACGGCGCTGCTGCTTCTCGCCTTTGGCCCAAGCGGCTGCACGCACAAGGCCTCCGGCAACGAAGACGAGGGCGGCGGCGCGAATGCCATCGCTGAGGTCACGCTTACGCAGGTCCAGCGCGCGGATATCGGCGATACGCTGCATCTCACCGGCACCATCGCCGCACTGCCAAACCAGGATGTCCGCGTCAGCTCGTTCGTTGCCGGCCGCATTGCGGAGATGAAAGCGGCCGAGGGCGACCACGTCGCCTCCGGACAATTGCTCGCGAAGATTGATGATCACATTTACCGGAACCAACTCGCCCAGGCGGCGGCCGCCGAAGCTCAGGCCAAAGCCAATCTCGAGAACGCCAAACTCAACCTGGCGCGCGATGAGAATCTTTTCACCCGTGGCATCGCAGCGCGAAAGGAATTGGAAGACGCACGCATGCAGGCCGCCGTGGCCCAGGCGGCGCTGCAGCAGGCCGAAGCGTCGCTATCGCTTGCGCGCCAGCAGCTTTCACGGACCGAGATCGTT
>Ga0209283_10001068_pt1 | contig 14567 bp, 14 predicted proteins | sample CZO8metaG_2_FD_188354 | JGI IMG/M metagenome (GOLD analysis project Ga0209283, IMG submission 188354) | Vadose zone soil microbial communities from the Eel River Critical Zone Observatory, Northern California, USA - CZOApr15con2H1.8 metaG... | ecosystem: Environmental > Terrestrial > Soil >...
AGTACCTGAACCCTGCCTAGTCCCCTGCCCTGACCTGCTCTTCCAGGAACCTCTCCACGCTGTTCACATATACATCGGCGAAATCCACCATCGGACGTCTCGCCTCGATCAATTGCATCGCCTCCCCCAGCTTCCAGTTCAGCGAGCACAGCACTGCCAGCGCCATCATCGGCGCCCGGTGTACTCCGGCGGCGCAATGAATGAACAGCTTCGTACCCTCTTCCTCGAGTGCTTCCAGCGCGAACTCCACCCCCCGCTGAAAAACCTCCGGCGGCTTGGGCTGGAAATCATCATCAATGGGATTCCACAGCACCTTGATTCCGTACGGTTCCGCCAGGGCCGTGTCATCAAACTCGACCTGCATATCGAGGATGTGGGTCACGTCCGCGCGTGCCACCGCCGCCATGTTCTCCGCCGTCCAGATCCCGCCCCCGACCGCGATCCGGCCGGTGACCCATGTCATGTCCATCCCGAGAGTCCTGCGTGGTGTAGTTCCGTGTGGCGTGGTTCCGTGTGATGCGGACGCCCACGCCCGCCTCCCAAATCCTCGCGCAAGGGCATCCTGCCCTTGCACGGCCGCCGACCAACGACTAGCGACTAATGACCAACGACTCGCCCACTGACTGGCTTTCATTTTACGGTATCACCTTCACCCGCCACACGTTCCGGTTCGCAATCTTTCGTAACTCCAGCTTCCAACATGGGATTTTCCGGCAATCCCAGACGGCGCAGCAGCGTCCTCGCCAGCGCATTTTCCACGGGAGCCTCTTCTTGTTGGCCGGTCGCAGGATAAAGCCCGATCATCTCAAACAGGTACTTCATCGCGGCAAAGTGGCCCTTCTCAGCCTCGCCGATCGTGGTTTCCACCATCCCCACCGCCTGATCCCCGACCAGGCTCATAATTTGCTCGCGGATCGCCGCCAGATCCACCGCCTTGCGCGACCCTTTCCCCGCCGGGACTTTTTTTGGATTCTTCCTCCCGGTCTTTGCCCTGGCTCTCTTCATGCACCTTCATTCGCCCCAGATAAACTAGAAACGATAACCGCCCCAAAAAGCTTGGGCGCGCCTTGCAGCGCGCCCTCAGAAGTTTTCTTACTATCTAAATTCAGAATAGCAAATTGCAGGGGGAAAATGGGACATGACTCCCAAAATTTTATTTGCCCTGTTCAGAGTCACTTACGAGAATTTCGTCGGTTTTGCCCTCTTGACAACTTTCTGGCGGCTCTGCATTCACGGCAGGCAGCCGCTCCAACAATCCTCCTTGCAGGAAAATGTCACTCAGCCGGTCCAGCGATCCGAGTGCACTCTGTTGGCACTGCGAGCTACAAAGGGAAAACGGGCTGACACTACGGGAGCTACAACGCGCTTCGGCGTTAGATTCGCTGAAGTACACGTTGCAAACAACGCTTGGTTTTGGCATCTGAAATGGCAGCTTAGACGCGCTGAGCTATTTCGTGCTCCGCGGGCCTCTGTTGGTCTAAGCTGCCTTCCGAGGGTGGATGCTCTCGCGTTTCTGATGGGCACGCTTTTCCCGTATGCCCATAATTAAGAGAGCACCGGTCACGACCCCGAATGCGAGGAATGGAATAATCAGTCCCATCTTAACTGCTCCCTTCCAGCCAAATTCCCACAAGGATGAAGCCAAGGCCAACGAACGCAAGAACGACCAATCCAACAATGGCTGACCCCTTTATAGACCCCTGATAAAAGGCTGCGTCGAGCGGAACGAAAACGACGAGGAGTATACCAATCTCGCGTAACGACTGCCCGAACAGTTCAAAGCGACGCAATTCATGCCTTCCGAAATCCTGCCCGTAGACCGGCGGATTGCCAAGAATTGTGTCGGAATTTGTAGCACTAAAGTAACTCTCAACTCAACAACATTTTAGACGCCAAAGATCGCACAATGGCCATTATTTCCTTGTAATTTTCCCCCGAAAATACCTAAACTCCTTTGCGAGCTTTGGTTTGTGAAGGTGATCATTCCGATTTTATTGCCCCTGTTCAGAGTCACTTACAAGAATTTCGTCGGTTTTGCCCTCTTGACAACTTTCTGGCGGCTCCGCACTCACGGCAGGCAGCCGCTCCAACAATCCTCCTTGCAGGAAAATGTCACTCAGCCGGTCCAGCGTTTCTGGAAAGCGGCGGCCCACCGTGCGCCGCCAGCAACCCAGGAGGCGCGCCGTCTCGTCCTGGGTGTGATCCTGGAATACGATCTTCGTGATCAACTTTTTTTCGAGGTCGTCGAGTTTCTCCAGGCAGCGCTCCACGTCGAGCACGAAGATCACTGCCCCTTCAAACGTGGTCACGTGATACGACGTAACTCGGGTACGAAAAAACTCCCGCCCCAGCAGTGACGGCAGGCGTCCCGCCTCCACCGAGAGCCGCAGATAGCGCCTCAGCAGACCCACCGTCCGGTCGCGATACAGCCACAGGTCGGCATCGCCGCCCTGGTTTTCCGGGAAAAGAGCATCCGAGAGAAGGGTCTCCGTGAGAAGAGTTTCAGTGATAAGAGTTTCTGTGGGGGGAGATTCTGTGAAAGGGCCTTCTGCAAGGGGATCTTCTGTGGCGAGAGTTTCTTCAGGGGAGGCCTCTGTGGGGAAAGTCTCCCCAGGGAAAGATTGTGTAGGGTCAGATGACTCGCCCCAGGTTGGCCTGGGAACAGCTGCCCCTTCGACTTCGCCCAGGGCAGGCTCCTGCTCGCCCGCCCAGCCCAGGTCGGCAGCAATTCCCACCTGGACGTGCTCGACATTTTTCGGCGTCCCCGCCGTTGCCCGCACCAGCGGAATCACAATGGCCGTCATGCGTTACCGCCTTGCCCGCAAATCACCGCCAGTTCAGCTCGTTGGGCCTTGATGTCCACTTTGTGATTCACCGGCAAGCGGGGTTTACTCGTCTTCTTCGGGGGAGCGGGCAGATCCAGCATTTCCACGGCACACGCGGCGCAATATACGTCCGGCGCACCCCGCAGACGCAACCACAAGCCTCCGCACCGCTCGCAATACTTCAGCTCCAACTGCACGATTTCGGGATCTTCGATTTTCATGATGGCCTCCAGCTCAGTCGTCAGTCTTCAGTCGTCAGTCTTCGGCCAGACCTTGGGTTTAGCTGACGACTGATGACTGACGACCAAACAAAAAGCCCTGTGCCGATTCCTCGGGCACAGGGCTCGTTTCTCTTACGATGACCTGTTTAAGTTATTTAGTTATGAGTGCATTTTCAGACTAACGACTAACAACTAACGACTAACAACAAGCGACGAACGACCAACCGCCAACGCCTAAGTTGCCGCGGGCTGGCGAAAATAGCCCTCCTCGTAGCCGGACTTCAGCACGCGGCCATTCTGCACCACCACGCTGACCCGGCCGGTAAAGTGAATTTATTTCCTTGCAGATGTTGTGCTTGTCGCGTGAATAGCGAAACGCTATAGTCATGCGTCATTTTTGCTGTGGAAATTCCCCGGTCTCGAATCCGCCTCGTCGCAACTCGAGCGCAGACTCGTGGATAGGCGGCATGGCATGAGCCTGCCTGCAGTCTGGCTAGGAACTACATTTCCTTGCAGATGTTGTGCTTCTCCAACAAATAGCAGCACGCTATAGACCCGTGCTATACTCCCGCCATGAAATTCAAGGTTTTACAGGACAACCTGCGCAAAACTCTCTGGTCGCGCATCGAAGAAGGTGACCTGACCGGCCTCCGCCTGGCCAAGGAGACCGGATTCAAACAGGCGCACATCTCCAATTTCCTCAACCGCAAGCGCGGCCTGAGTATTGAAGGCATGGACAAGGTGCTGAACGTGCAGCGCCTTTCCGTTTTGGACCTGCTCGATCCCGGCGAGATCAACAAGCGCGCCAGCATTCTGCCTCCCAGCGAGGGCGACTTCCAGAATGTACTTCTGGTCAACAGCGCCGTCGCCGCTACCCAGCCCCTCGTGCTAAGCATGAGGGTAAAGGAGATCCTGAAGTTCAAGAAAAGTTTCCTGCGCAAGCTGCGGGCCGAAAGGGAAGGCGACCGCGACCACTGGGAGCGCTTCGTGCTCATCAAGGTGGATGGCCGCGAGGGCATGAGCATGTACCCGCGCCTGCTGCCCGGCGCTACGGTCCTCATCGACCGCCATTACAACTCGCTCAAGCCCTACCGCAAGGGCGAGTCCAACATGTATGCGGTGGCCAAGAACGGCGCCTGCACCGTGAAGTACGTGGAACTGGCCGGCCGGCACCTTGTCCTCCGTCCCCACAACCACGCCTACCCGGTCGAAGTGGTGCCGATGGAAGAAGGCAAGACCGCCGCCGACTACCTCATCGGCCGCGTTTGCTACGTGGGAATTGAGACCTAGAAGCGGCGTCAGCCCTCGGCCGCCGGACCTCAGACTTGTCAGGTCCAAATGTTTCGCGGACCATCCAACGGAAATCGCGAAGCTGCTGGCTTGAGAGTCGAACGGGAGCGAGACGGAAATGCCAGCTCTCAGCCTTTAGCCGTTGGCCCTTAGCCAAACGCCTTCCGGTCTGCCTTCAGCGCTGGGCAGATTCGGACCTTCGTGGGCTTAAACAGCCAGTCCGGTGGGTTCACGTTTGCGATGCTTTCGGACTTGAGCTGAATCCCTCCCGAGAAACAGATCGAGGCGTAGATAAATTCGAGCGAGATGAGGGAGCGGAGCGCACACCACTCCCTCATGCGCCCCAAGAGCGCCTGACAGCCGACACCCTAAGCCTTCTGCTATCATCGCTTTTTTGCCGCTTCATACACCCAGATGGACGACGAGATTCCCAGTATTCGTGTTCCCACGGAGGCATTCATGGAGGAAGCACACGCCACCGCGGCCGGGGCGCGCCGCAATGAGGACATCGCACTCGATCTGATGAAATTCATCGCCATGACCACTGGCTACGGCCGAACCAGTTCTTCCGGAGTCGGCTTCCAGGGCAGCGGCACCGCGTCGAAGCCGGAAGAGTACGCCGCCCACCTGCTCGAGCTCTATGGCAAGTGCCTGGAAGCGGTTGCAGGGAAGAAATAGGAATTAAGAATTGACGACTGCTGAATTAGACTGACGAATTTGACCGAAGGACTGAATGAAGCAACCGCTTCGGCTACTCCGGCATCAAGCAGAGACAAGAGAACCTTCGATGACTATGCATTTGACACAGAAGCATAGGAGCGGCAAGATTGAACTGCCGTGACAGGGCGGCGGGTGCTAGCTCCGCCGGTAAACGCCAGGGGTGTGCGCTGTGAGCACTGTCCAGGCAGAACACCGCTTAGGCCCGATCCTGTGCGGATTCAACGTGCAAAGGAACTACGCTTCGATCCTCCATTGGATGAAGGCATTCGGGAGATCGTGATCACTTTAGTGGCAAACGGGATAGAGACTTTTGAGTCATGCCAAGGGGGACCGGGGCATAGTTTTCCTGTCCCGACGGTCCGCTTTGAAGGTTCGAGTTCGGAGGGGCTACGGGCACTCTCCGTGGCGCTAGAAAACGGTCTACCGGTCTACACACTCCGGCGAACGTGGGGCGTCGTTGATGGCCTCATCCACGGGCCGTGGTGGGAGATGACTTTTGTATGTCGCCACTAACGTCCTTCGGCGTTGTATTTCTGGCAGTCCGCGCAGAGCCTATAGCCGCCGGTGCCAAAGCGTCTCTCGTGTTGCGGGATGTCTCGGCCAGAAGGGCACGCGCCATTGTTGTGGTGAACACGATTCTGTGCGGGCTTTTTCTCTTCGTTGATGGAGTAGAAAGTGGGTACGAGAGTCATTGGGTTAGTCTCCTACTAAAGATTGAAGAACCTAAAGGGTTCGGTCCAATGAGGGAAGGCGAACCTTATATCACAGTTTCGGGGGGGCACTGTAGAGGGATGTTGGCTGTTCCGTTTTCCGAACAGAGATCAGAAAATTGCCGGATGGGAGCGGTTAGCCAGGTAGCATGCCACTCGTCAGAGGGGGAGAAATGGATTGCTGTCATGGACGTGTGGCTTGGTCTTGGAATTTTCCTGTTGGCTGCAGGCGTAGGGGCACTCCTGACTGCCATTGCCTACTCGTCACGGATTCGGAAGCTCAGGGCCGAAATAGAAGCCGCTAACGAAAAGGACCGTCGCGCCGCATGAAAAGGGGCGAGAGACGATTCGACTTGCTGGCACAGGCAAGATCGCAGTATAAGAAAGCGTGGCGCGGAGAGGGTGGGAGTTGAACCCACAAGACCCGCGAGGATCGGCGGCTTATAAGGCCGCAGGGCTTAACCGCCATGCCCAACCTCTCCGTGCCTGGAATGCTGGCAGAGAACGACCTGTGGATGGTGCGTAGACCTGTGGATAAGTCGGCAAAAACCCAGAAAAATCGCGGGACTCAGCGTCTCAAAGTCTCAAAGCGGGCGTTCGATAAGGTGCTGGGGAAGCTGATTCAGACCAAGCCGCAAAAACGCAAAAATGCTTCGAAATAGTCGAATACAAGTGTAGCTGCTCGCTACAGTTCCGATAGGGATGCAGATCTTAGCGGGATCGGTCACCTAATAGTCTTGCTGATAATCGCTTGGGGTCTCTGCAAGTCAAACAAACTCGTCACGATTCTCTATCGGAATTTCCGAACTTCCTGGAATCAAATCCAGAGATGGCGCTCACGGCAGGAGAATTTCACTTGGAAAAATACCCCTCCAGAAATTAGCGGACGCCTGCTGTGGGGCGTAGCCTACATCACATTTATCGGCAGCATAATGACCGTTGAATTACTCATTGCGTGCGCAGCCGTGGGGGAGAGCCTGCAACACATTCAGCCATAAGGACTTGCTTTTGGCCTTTTTTGATATAATACTTTCGTGACTTTTGGTAGACTGGCGAATCTCAGTAGTGTATAGGGTGACCTCCCTACGGTACTCCTCGTCGCTGGGTTAAGGAGTACATAAAGTGCTTGCGATCGTCATTTCCGCAATCGTCTTCGCCTTTGTCGTCACGGTGGTCGTGATGTTTCTCGTCACAAAGGTAGTGGAGGATCGTGCTGCACGCACTGCATTTTTCATCACAGGTGCTATTACACCGATTCTGCTGGTCGTTGCCACGGTTCGAACCGTGATGCGCAGGCATCGCGAAGTGCCGCCTTGTCCGCAATTCCTAGCCAATGTAGAAAAAGAGATTGAGCAGGAACGCATCGAGGTTTTCGGGGGTAGTCGCTTGATACCACCACTTGCGGCTGCTTGGCAGGCTGCTTACCTTCAATCTTTGCAGCGCACAGCCTCAAAGGTTTCAAAGGTAGGCTCTGTGTTTAGCGCCTTGACCTCATCTCAGAAGGATCAGCCTGTTGCACCAGTGCACGTCGGTTAAGAATGCCGGACAAACGGAGTAAAGGCATTCTCCTCTACCAGCTTGGCATACGGCATCGGCGCGACTCCCGCCATCCTGCTGACCGTCTGCTCGAAAATGTCCGCATCTTCCCGGCGGTTGAACCTGTACCCGAACTCGTCCAGATACCGCTGCAAGTGCTTTATCGAAAGCTGGTGGTACGTCCCTATTACGGCCCGCTTGAGCAGTGAGAACGCATTCTCAACCGTGTTGGTGTGGACTTCGCCCCTCACATATTCCTTCCGGCTGTGCCGGACTTTCGAGTGCCGGACGTTGTGGAATTTCGTCAGCCGGAAGTTGTAAGCTCCCGCGTCATCCGTGACGATGTGCTGTGCGCCTTTGTCCACGTGCTCTGCAATGGCTTCGTAGAGCGTGCCTTGCTTGTTGTCGCGTACTTGGACTAGCCTCACCGGGCCGCCACGTTGCCGCATTCCGAGCACTACGTCTTTGTTCTTCAGCTTGCTCTTGTGGCCCCGCTGCTTTCCGCCGATGTACGTCTCGTCAATTTCTACGGTGCCAGTGAGCTTGAGACCGTCCGGCTCGTCCATTGCTTCCCGAATCCTGTGCGACAGATACCAAGCCGTGCGGTAATTGCAGCCCAGGTGCCGCGAAAGCTGAAGCGCCGACACGCCCTTTTTGGCGTCCACGATCAGCGCAATCGCCGTGAACCATTTCGAGAGCGGCAGGTGGGAGTCGTGGAAGATCGTGCCCGTAGTAGCGGAGAACTGCTGTTTGCAGGTCGGCTCAAGGCACTGGTAAAGCTGCGCGCGTTTATTCTTGCTGGCGGTCTTGCGCGTGATCCGCGAGAAGTTTGCAGAGCCGCACGTCAGACAGCGGACGCCATTCGGCCAGCGCCGCGACTCAAAGTAGGCTAGGCACTGCTCATCGGATGCGAAGGCTTTTGAAACCTCTATCAGTCTCATGGTCTACCTCCGAAGTACATGTAGGCAGCCACGCCAATTAGGAGAACGAACAGAATCCAGTAGCCGATTCGGGAGCCGCCTTTTTCTTCTTGTGCCATGTCAAAATTGTACCCTTGACAGCCATCTGTGTCAAGTGCATAATCATCGAACCTTCCTTAGCGATCAGCACTGTCCGGAACTCACGCGCAAAAATGCGCGACGTGTGTGGCGTTTCGGACGCGTTTGTCTTAACCTAATGCAGGCGTGGAGGTGTCCATGCTTACTGTTCGTCCTTCCCCCTTGCGGCGACTGCGCGCCGCTCTGGTGGTGATCCTCGCTTTGGTTTTCTCCACCGCGACGATGCGGGCGCAGTCTACGACCGCAACCGGCAGCATCCAGGGCACAATCACCGATCCCTCTGGCGCCGTCGTTTCCGGTGTTCCGATTACCGTTACCAGCCAGATAACCGGCCAGGAGTTTCACCTCGTCTCGTCGGCGGCCGGCACTTACAACTCGGGTGCAATCCTGCCCGGGACATACCTGGTAAGAATCGATGCCAAGGGCTTTCGCCCAGTCAGCATTCCCGTCATCGTGCAGGTGGGCGTGGTTTCGGCGGGTAATATCAAGCTGCAACTGGGGACCGAACGCCAAGTGCTTACAGTGGAGTCTTCCGCCGTCAGCGTGAACACCGAGCAGGCAACGGTGCAGGGCGTGCTTACCCCACAGCAGATAGAGGAACTGCCTGCCAACGGGCGAAACTTCCTCGACCTGGCACAATTAGAACCGGGTATTCAGATTCAAGATGGAGGCGATTTCCATCCTACGAAGACCGGTTTCACCGGCGTTTCCGTCGGTGGGCGATTCGGCCGCACCACCCGCATTGAGGTGGATGGGGTTGATATCAGCGACGAGACTGTCGGCGCCACCACGCAGAACATCCCGCAGAGCGCAATTCAGGAATTTCAGATCAGCCAGTCCTTGCTTGATCTCCCCACCGAACTGACCTCCTCGGGCGCGGTCAACGTGATAACGGAAACCGGTACAAGTCAATTTCACGGAGAAGGCTTCTACAACTTCCGCGATGACAGCACCGCCGCCAAGGTTCGTTCCGGAGTTCCTTTCCAGCGCAACCAGTTCGGGGGGCGTTTCGGAGGGCCGCTCATCGCGGACAAGGTCTTCTTCTTCGTGGCTGCGGAACGCACCAAGCAAGACTTGGTCGCCCCGGTCGCGCTTTCGCCACCATTTGATGTGCTCGACAACAATTTCCGTGCGCCGTTCCGTGAGACCGAAACGATGGGGCGGCTGGACTGGCAGATTCGCCCCGCCTGGCGAGCCTTCTACCGCTTCTCCTACGACCATGACAGTGTAGTTGCTACTTTTCTGCCCAATACGTTCCAGCCCTTCAACAACCGCAACCATACGCCGGTGCACGCTCTTGGTCTGGACTTCACCACCGGCGGGTTCAATCACAGCATTCGCTTCGGGTATACCAAGTTCAGCAACAGCATCGCCGATGCCACTATGAGCTCCGGCGCCTTCGACCCTTTGCCGCAGATTGAGCTGGGCATCGGCGGCGATCCCACCTGCGTGCAATCTCCCAACCTATTCTGCTCCGGCCCAACCGTCCTCGCGCCCCAGGCCACTTACCAGAGCAACAAGCAAGTGAAATATGACGGGAGCCGGAGTTATCGCAACCACATTGTGCGTTACGGATTCGGCGTGAATCGCATCGTGGCAGGAGGGTTTGAAGCTTTGTTCAAATACGGGCCCGGGGTGCTTTCCGAATTTACTCCCCAGACCGAAGCCGCGGCATCTTCCGGGCCGTTCCCAAACGGGGCGGCGAATCCCCTGAACTATCCGGTGACGCAGGTCGTGATCGGCAACGGCCAGGGTTTCTTCACAGAAGTTCCGGCGTTCGGTCTCCCCGGCGGCGGCCGCGCCGATACTCGCATTTCGGGCTACTTGGGTGACACATGGAAGGTCAAGTCCAACCTGACCCTGAACTTGGGGCTGCGTTACGTGCGGGACACGGGCCGCAGCGACGGCGATATCCCGCCCATCCCGTGCTCGGAACTTTCGCCGCTGCTGGCGCCCTCGCTGCCCCAACCCTGCACCGGCAACCTGCTCGACCTGTTCGGCAGCGGGCTGGGCAACCGCGTGCGCCAGCCCAATCACAACTTTGTCCCGCAACTAGGCATTGCCTGGGACCCGCACTCGACGGGAAAAACAGTTCTCCGGGCCGGCATCGGTTTGTTTTACGAGAACGCGATCTTCAACAACGTCGTCTTCGACCGGCCCGCCAGAAAGGCAAGCGGGCTATTCTTTGGCGCGGCGCGCCCGTGCCCCGGCGGCTCGATCGTGTTGCCGGACGGTACCCCACAAAGCGTGGGGTTCTGCGGGGAGCCGATCGGTGTGGCTGCTCCCGAAATTATCGCCTTGCAGCAGACCTTCGAAACCGAAACTGCCGCCCTCGGCGCTGCGGGCGTGAATCGTACTTTTGTGGGCAATACCCTGGCCGAAGGATTTAATGTCACCGGCAACGAGTTGATCGCTCCCAACTATCGCACTCCCTATTCCATTCAAATGAACGCGGGTATGCAAAAAGAGATCCGCCGCGGGACCGTATTGAGCGCCGATTACGTCCGCAACGTCGGCCTGCACTTCCTGCTGGGAGTTGATACGAACCACGTTGGGGACGCCAGGTTCTTGGACAGCAATGCGGCACTGGCGGCCGTAGACGCCACTATCTTTCAGAACCAAGGTGCCATGCAGAACTGCGGAAACTTACTTCCGGTTAGCGCCGGCGCCAGCTCTCAGGCGGCGATCAACTGTTACCTAGCTCACTTCAACGGGCTCACTCAAACACCCGGCGGTCCTGTCCCCGACCCCTTTGCCGGCACCGTTGGCGACTTCGCTCAGTACGGGCTGGATTCCGGAGCCACCTTCGGTGGCTTCCCTGCAGCTGTGACAGGTCTGGCTCCAGCCTTCCCTGGCCAGAACTCCAGCCTGGGCGAGAACCAGATGCTGTTCCCGATCGGCCGCTCGGTCTACAACGCCGTGCTGGTTTCCTTGCGCCAGGATGTCAACCATCCTTTGCCCGGGGTCAAGCACCTCAACCTGCAGATTTCCTACGCGCTTTCCCGCTTCCGGAGCGTTGCCGAAGATCAGGACTTCATCAGCAACGCCATCGATTACCGCAATCCCCTGCACTTTTTCGGATCCAACGGGCTCGACCGCACTCACCAGTTTTCGCTGGGCGGTGTCATGGACTTGCCCTTTAGTCTGCGCCTCGGTTTGATCTCGCATTACGACACAGCGCTTGCGAACAGCCTCACCCTGCCGGTGAGCGGCGGCCCCGGAGAGATTTTCCTCACCGACATTACGGGAGACGGGACCACCGGGGACCTCTTGCCCGGAACTAACGTCGGCTCCTTGGGACGGAGCGTAAAAATAAGCGGCCTGAACAACGTGATCAATGCTTACAACAGCACGCTGGCTGGCACCCTGACGCCTGCAGGTCAAGCCCTGGTACAGGCAAACTTGTTCACGCAGGCGCAGTTGGTGGCGCTGCATGCGGTCACGCCCACAATCCAACCTGCCCCGCCCGGCCAGGTTGGCATCGATGCCCTGAAGACTGTCGACGTCCGCCTTAGCTGGGTGCTGCAGCCCAGCAAGGTATGGGGTTCGGCGCCGGAATCGCTGACCATTCAGCCCATCGTGAGCGTTTTCAACGCATTCAACTTCGCGAATTTTGATCCCCCGTTGCAGGTGCTAAGTGGAACGCTGAACGGAGCGGCCGGTTCCGCGAATGGCACCACTCCTGCGTTGCGTACTAATCGCATTGGCTTGGGCACAGGGATATTCTCGTTGGGGGCCCCGCGGATCCTGGAATGGGGACTGAAGATCAGCTTTTAGCCGTTGTTTCGTGGCTCACACCGGACTCTGGGCTCCGAAGAAATAATTCCAGCGCGCAATGCGAGATCTGCGGGACGGGTCGAAGACCCGTCCTCGCATGATTCATTTCCTGGCGTTCATTTGCTAGCGGCGGCGCTTGCGGCCTTTGCGGCGGGAAGATTTCTTCGCCTTGCGCGCCGGCTTTCTTCTGGCGGGCTTCCTTTTCGCCCTGCGCGCGGGTTTCTTCTTTTTCGCCGGCTTCCTCTTGGGAGCTTTGCGCGCCGGTTTCTTCTTCGCGGATTTTTTCGCCGGCTTCTTCGGGGCGGGCTTGGACGGGCCTCCGCCACCTCCTGCGGGCTGCGGTGGAGGAGGAGCCGGGACTGCGGGTTCGGGGTGCGGCTCACTCACGCCCGGGACTTCCGCTTCTTCTTCCTCTTCTTCTTCCTCGTAATCCTCCTCCAGCGAATCGCCAAAGGCGCCGCTGTTACCGAATTCATCCATTTCGTCATCACGTCCGTAGAGGGTCTGATCAAAAGTCATTTTTCCTCCTGGTTTCGGGCTGCGCGCGGCACCGGGACGCTGCGCAAGCGCTGCATGCTAGGGAAATAGAAAGACAACCAAAAAACTTTCGGCTGAACGGGGCGCGATTATAGCACAGCGTTTTCGTGCAGGCCGTAACGGCGGCTACCGTCTCCGTTGCATATTACACCCTAAGGGCGGACTTCAGACCTCGGACGTCGGCCCATGGCCGTCAGCCCTCGCAACGAGGCTCTTGATCCTGAGTCCGAAATCTGATGGCGGAGTTCTAAGGTCCGAGGTCCGGGGTCTGAAGTCTGAGGTCCGAAGCCCGAAGTCTGATGTCTACCTTACGCCCCTGATCACCAGAATCATGCCGGGCCGTAGGCTGGCCAGATCGCCGTTGTCGCGCTTCAAGGCTGCTACCGTGGTGTGATGAGTGGAGGCAATGGAGGTCAAGGTCTCCCCGGGTTTGACTTTGTGACGCACTAACGATTTGTCGCTCACCACGTGTAACGTCCTCTTGGATTTCGACTTAGATGCGACCGACTGGCGGCTTTCGCTGGCGCTGGGAGTCACGGGCAGATGCACATACAAAACCCGGCGCCCACGTAGACTGTCACCCTTCAGGCGATTCCAACGGCGGACCATGGTGGGTGCCACGCCGAAATTGTCCGCTACCGATTGAACCGTATCTCCCTTGCGCACGGTATAGCGTGTGGCGCGGCGGGTGTAGGTGGCTGCGTCCTCCGTGGTAGCGTGTTTGCCCGGGATGATGGGGATGATGAGCTTGCTTTCGGGTTGGAGATCTTCGTCGCCATCGAGCTTATTCACTCGGGCGATCGCGCGTGGAGTGGTGCGATAGGTGCGCGCCACCGCGGCCAGAGTGTCACCTGTGGCCACCTTGTGATAACGCCACCACACCCGCATGTCCGGGGGAATGGATGCAATGGCACTCAGATATGTATCCTTGGTGCCCGCCGGCAGGTGCAGTTCGAAGGGTTGGTCCTTAGGAGTGGTCCAGCGCAACAGGCTGGGATTCAAATCCTGCAGCGCGGCGGCGGACGAATCCACGCACTGCGCCACCAGGCGTAAATCCACCGCGTAGCCGATCTTCAGCGTGTCATACGGAACCGGTTTTTCGGGAACCACTTTGTCCAGCCTGTACTGTGCAGGATTCTTGGCCATGATGGTCACGGCCACAATGATGGGCACGTAGTTGCGCGTTTCTTTGGGCAGGACGTTGCGCCTGTAGAGCTCCCAGAAGTCGGCATAGCCGGTGCGCTTGACCGCCTGCTGCACCGTGCCAGGACCGGAATTGTAGGCGGCCATGGCCAGGTACCAGTCGCCGAACTGGTTGTAGAGATCTTTCAGGTGGCGGGCGGCGGCCCGGGTGGCTTTCTCAGGATCCTGGCGTTCGTCCACCCAGCGATTGCGCTCCAAGCCGTAACCCCGGGCGCGGCTGCCCATGAACTGCCACATGCCGCGTGCGCCCGCGCGCGAAACTGCCAGGGGATGAAAGCCCGACTCGGCTTGCGCCAGATAAATCAGCTCCTGCGGGACGCCTTGGTCTTTCAAGGTCTTCTGAATCATGTCGTGGTAGCGCCCGCCGCGCACCAGGGCGTGCTCCAGCGTCTCGCGTCCACGGGTGGAGAAATAATTGATGTAGCCGGCCACCGGGTCGGTCAGCATGAGCGGCAGGTCGGAATATGTGGCTTTGACCTCCGCCTCGGCCTGCGCCTTGACACGCGCATCCACCGGCGGCGTCACTTCGTTGACTTCGTCAATCGGGGCGGGCTCGGACTTCTGCGCTGCCCCACCGTCACTTTCCTGCAGGGCGGCCAGTTCGGGACTGTTCTCTGCTTCCAGGATCTTGTCAAACTCGTGCTGGATACGTTCGTCGGAGAGCACATATTCCTGGTTGCCGAGGAGGTC
>Ga0209283_10001075_pt1 | contig 14510 bp, 12 predicted proteins | sample CZO8metaG_2_FD_188354 | JGI IMG/M metagenome (GOLD analysis project Ga0209283, IMG submission 188354) | Vadose zone soil microbial communities from the Eel River Critical Zone Observatory, Northern California, USA - CZOApr15con2H1.8 metaG... | ecosystem: Environmental > Terrestrial > Soil >...
GGAAGCGGGTTCGGAGATTTCGATTCTCAATCCCGAGGCCGAGCGCATGCTCGGGGGGCATAAATGCGACGCGCATTCGCTACCGCCGTTACTCTCGGCTGCGCTGGAGCAGGCTCGCGAAACCGGCGAAGAGCGCGAACTGCCGCTGCTCTCCGCTAACGGAGCGAACACGACCTGGGTGGCTGTACGGCACGCGTGGTTGGAGCAGGAACCGGCGCACTCGACGTCCGTGTTCATCCTGCGCGATGTGAGTACGGCGAAGAAACTGGAACTGGAGCGCGAACAGCTCGGGCGGCAGCAGGCGCTGGTTGAGATGGCGGCGCTGCTGGCGCATGAAATCCGCAATCCATTGGGCAGTTTGGAGCTCTTCGCCGGACTCTTGGCGGAGGCGAACCTGGAAGGGGACAGTCAGCGCTGGATCGAGCACGTACAGGCGGGGCTTAGAACATTATCCGCGACCGTCAACAACGTGCTTCACCTGTACAACACGCCCCAGCCGGAACCGGCAGAAATGGACCTTGGACAGTTGCTCGACTGGGCTCACGAGTTCCTTCTTCCGCTCGCCAAGCAGGCGCGCGTCGAGTTGCAGCTCACCAATGGCTTGCGCGGCGTGACCACCCACGCTGACCGGCACCGGATGGAACAGGTGCTGCTCAACCTCGCGTTGAATGCGTTTCGCTTCATGCCGGGCGGGGGATGGCTCAGCCTTCGTGGTATCGACTTGGGCGTGAGCGGTGTGGAGATCGCGGTGCGGGACACCGGGCCGGGTATCGCCGCGAGCGATCTGCCTCGCATTTTTCAGGCGGGATTCAGTACCCGCCCAGGCAGTTGCGGTCTGGGCTTGGCCGTTTGCCACCAGATCCTCGAACAGCACGGAGGCACGATCGGCGCCGAAAGCCGCGCCGGACATGGCGCAACCTTCCGTCTGTATTTGCCTCACATCGGAGCCGCCCAGTGAAGCGCCTCCTAATCGCGGACGACGATGCCGGCATGCGCGCCGCTCTCGAAGCCCGCTTCCTGCGCCGCGGCTGGCAAGTGGACTTGGCGGTGAATGGAGCCGAGGCGCTGAGCAAGTTCCGTGAGCGGAAGCATGCGCTCGTAATAACCGACGTGCGCATGCCAGGCCGCGACGGCTTCGAATTGATGCGCGAGGTGCAGTCGGCCTCGCCGCGCACTGCCGTGATCCTGTTGACTGCTTACGCCTGCGTTCCCGACGCGGTCCAGGCAATCCGCAGCGGAGCGTGCGACTACCTGGTGAAGCCGGTGTGTTTCGAGAAGTTGGAGCTGGCCGTCGAACAAGTACTGCGCCGTGCGCAAGAAGAAAACAAAGACACAGAGTCGCTGATCGGGCATTCCGCGGCGTGGGAACAAGCGCTGGAGCGCGCGCGCCAAGCTGCGGCCACCGATGCCGACGTGCTGATCGAAGCCGAAAGCGGCACCGGTAAGGAACTGGTGGCGCGCCTGATTCACCGTCTGAGCAATCGCAAACAAGGTCCGTTCGTGGCCCTAAATTGCACGGCTTTCCCCGAATCGTTGCTCGAAAGCGAACTGTTCGGGCACGCGCGCGGCGCGTTCACCGGAGCGGTGGGCGCGCGGCCGGGCAAGTTCGAGACCGCCAACGGCGGGACGCTGCTGCTGGATGAAGTCGGCGAGATGCCGCTTCCACTTCAGCCGAAGTTGTTGCGCGCCTTGCAGGAGCGCGAGTTTGACCGCCTGGGATCGAATCACACGGTGCGGGTGGATATCCGCGTGATTGCGACCACCAACCGCCGCTTGGAGGCTGCCGTCACCGAAGGCCGATTTCGCGCCGACCTGTATTACCGGCTGAACGTCATTCCGCTTTCGCTGCCTCCGTTGCGCGACCGGGCGGGCGACATTGCGGAACTGGCCAGCCATTTTGCCCAGCTCTATGGGGCGCCGGCGGTACCGGCGGTCTTGACGGGCGAACTGATGGCGCGGCTCGAACAGCATCCCTGGCCGGGCAATGTGCGCGAGCTGGCCAATTTCATACGGCGTGCGGTGGCTTTGTCCCGTGGCGGAGAAATTGGTGTCGAAGCTTTCGACCACGGAAAAATTCCGGCACGTAATGTGCCCGGGCGGGAGTGGAAGCCTGGCCTCTCGCTGGAGGAGATGGAACGACAGTTATTGGCGATGACCCTGGAATCGACCGGCGGCAACCGCTCGCGGACGGCGGAACTGCTGGGTGTGAGCCTGCGCACCGTGCGCAACAAGATCCGTGAATATGGTCTGCCTTCGAGGAGCACTTATGTCAATGTCAATGATTGATACTCCACTGATGCGGGGCCTGGAGCGCGCGCTCGATCAGGGTGCGTTCCGGCACCAGCTGCTTACGGCCAACCTTGCCAACGTGGATACGCCGGGATATCGCACGCGCGATATTCGCCCGTTCGCAGGCGAAATGCAGCAAGCCATGTCCGGTGAAGAGCCGCCTTTCACGCCGGTGGCGCGCGCGATCCCGGGGTTACTGGAGCGTCCCGACGGAAACAATGTCAACGTAGATCGCGAATCGCTCCTGATGGCCGAGAACCAACTGCACTTCCAGGTGGCGGTGCAGTTTTTACGCGCTGAATTCCGGCGCCTGTCGGAAGCGATCAACGCAGGGAGCACCGCATGAACCTGTTTGGCATGCTGGAAATGAGTGGCTCGGCTCTGGGAGCGGAGCGGCAGCGGGCGGAAGTAGTGGCCAGCAATATGGCCAACGCCCAGACTACGCGCACAGCGGCTGGCGGTCCCTATCGCCGGCAGATGGTCGTGTTTCAGTCTCAGCGAGTCCCGCGATTTTCGCTGGCGCTGGCCGGGTTCCATCGCGAGACGTCTTCGGCGGTGCGCGTGGCCGCGGTTGTCGGAGATCCGCGCGCGCCAGTGTTGCGCTTCGAGCCTGGACACCCCGACGCCGACAAGCAAGGCTACGTCGCCTACCTGGGCATCGCCTTCGACTGCAGCCTGGTTTCGGCCGAGCACCTTACGTATCGCGAATTCCTGCAGCGACTTCCGGAAACTCCTTATCTGGCGTCCTGCGATCTGTTGCCGATGGGCGCAGTGGCGGTACAGCAACTCGATCTCTCCGTTGCCTTCCCCGTTATTGATCTCCTCCTAGGAGGCGAAGGCAAAGGCGGCGACCTGGGCCGCGAAATTACCGAGATCGAAGAGCAGATTCTGGAGAGCGTCATGCGCATCATCTGCCGGGAACTGCAAACGAGCTGGCAGGCGATTGGGTTGGAATTCAAGTTCGGTCAGCGACAGACGGTTGCGCACGCAGAATGTTTAATGGTTCCCGAGGAAAAGAATCTGTGCCTGAGTCTGGAAGTCAAAATGGAGGAAACCCGCGGCACTCTGAACCTGGCTGTCCCCGCCATAGTTTCCAACGCTCTGCTGCGAAAGATCTCCTCCGACTTGAGCTATCAGCGGCCCCGCAGTCCGGTGGAAGCCCGCCGCAGGATCGAGAAAAGGCTTCTGGAATGCTCGTTTCGCGTGGACCTCTCCACCCCGGATCTGCCACTGTTTTTACAGGACCTGGCTGATTTGACGCCCGGTACAGTACTGTCTTTTCCAAGAAGCCCTTTCGCGCCCGCGGTCCTGGCGGTGGACGGAGTGCGCTTGTGTTCGGCGATGCCAGTGCGCGTGAACGCCCGACGTGGCGCTCGTGTGCTTTCTGTGGAACCCGTCCCAGCGCCGACAGGTGAGTTGTGACAGAAGCCACCGGCAAGCCACTCAATCCCGAATTAAAGGCATGGTTTGAAGCCTGGGCGACCTGCACGCAAATGGTGCTGTCCCAGATTTTCGGACACCCCGTGACGTTCGAAACTCCGTCGGAAGCGCTGCCGGGCGCCGACTCCGACTTGTGGTACACAGTTGTCGCGGGCGGAGCGTTGCGCGGCGAGATGACGTTGCGTTTACCGGCCGCCTCCGGCACGCGTCTCGCTCAGAAATTTCTTCAGGAAACAGAACCGCCACCGGCTGAGCCTTCGACCGAACACAAAGAAGCGCTGGAAGAACTTCTGCGCCAGATTGCCGGACAAGCTGCGACCGCTCTCGCTTCCGCCGCGGGAGGGGAAGTACAGTTCCACGTCGCGGCGTCGGCAGCGCCTTCGTGGGCGGCGTCGGCTACCACATGCCTTTACACCCGGGACGAAGCGGGAACCCCGGTCACAATTGAAATCCAGATCAGCGTAGCGCTAGCCGCGGCTCTACAACCACGTGCGGATGCACAGCCCGCGTCCGCTCCACCGCCCGCGCCCGCCCCACCACCGCCCCCGCCTACCGCTGCCAGCTATGAACGCTTGCGGGACGTGATTCTCGATGTCAAGCTTCGCTTTGGAAGCCGCCGCATGCTGCTGCGCGACGTGCTCGCGCTCAGTGCCGGAGTCGTAGTGGAGCTCGACAACAACCTCAACTCTCCTGTGGATCTGCTGCTCGATGGCCGCGTGGTTGCGCAGGGCGAAGTCGTGGTCGTGGACGGCAATTACGGACTGCGCGTCACTCAGGTTCTGGATTCCGTACCGCCGTCCTGAAAATTTCCCCATGCAAAAACTGTTCAAGACTCTGACATGGCCAACCCATTGGAAGAAGCGCTGGGAAGAAATGGGTCTCCCATGCGGGCTAGAATCCTGCTCGGGTTCCAAATCGCCCTGGACCCGTATTTGGCATCCCCCGACCGGAGCATTCCTGCAGGGCATCTTCTATTGCCGGCCGAAATGCCTCGAGACGGCGCTGATCGCACAACTGGCGCGCCTCTACCCGTTGGCTCCGGCAGCAGCCCCGTCCAACCGCATTCCCCTTGGACTGCTCATGGTCGCGCGCGGCTGGTTGACTCACGAGCAGGTCGTCACGGCCCTCGCCGCGCAGCAATCGGCCCACTCGGGAAAGATCGGAGACTGGTTCGAGAAACTCGGATTCGCCACCGAGCAGCAGGTCACCTCTGCCCTGGGTTTGCAATGGGGATGTCCAGTCGCGTCCGCGCCTGACGCGGCGGTCATCGCGCCCGTTGGCCGGATCCCGCTCGGAATCCTGGAGGCCTTTCAGATGCTCCCACTGCAATTCGTGCCGTCTACCAACATGCTCCACATCGCATTTGGCGAGCGCGTCGATCACGCTGCGCTGTACACCATTGAGAAGGTCCTCAATTGCCGCACCCGACCCTGCGTGCGGGGACGCAAGAGCGTGGCCGCCGAATTAGACCAGATGCGGCAGCAACCGCGACCGCAGGAAGTTGAATTTGGACCCATGTACGACTGCACGGAGATCGGACGCGTCAGCGCGAGCTACATGGCAAGGCTGGGGGCAGACGATGCCCGGCTCGGCCGTGTGGGACAGTTTATCTGGCTGCGTCTGAGAGTACGCACCTCGCACACCGACTTACTGTTCCGTCTAGGGGTTGAGTCTCCGAGAGCGCAGAACGTGTTGAGCCCGCCCTAGGTGTGGCCCACATCCCCGTTCTCTGCGTCCATGCGATGAAACGAAATTCTCTCGATCGATTCGTGGAGGCAAGGTACGCCGCGTCTCTACGAGTCTGTTAAGCGGCTAAACGCGGGTCACTGCGAAGCGCCGTTCAGCAGATTTCGCAACACGGCGACCTCCGCCTTGATGCCCGCGCGGAGTGAGGGCTCCACGTCCGGCGCAAAAAATGGAGAGTGATTGGACGGCAGCATCCCTTCCACGCCCTTGGTTTCGGCATACTTCTGCGGGTTGGCGCCTCCCAGACTGAAGTAGAGAGAGGGGACGCCCGCTTGAACGAAAAAAGAGTAATCCTCGGAGGGCGCGATCGGCTCGGTGGTGATTACGTTGTCTTTGCCGAGCGCAGCTTCGAGCGGCGCTCTGAGACGCTGCGCCAGTGCCGGATCGTTGTAGACGGAATCAGTGCCCTCGGGATGTTCGATCAGAGGTTCTTTCGGCGCTCCGGCGGCCAGCGTTTCGGCTTTTGTGATGCGGGTAATGGCTGCCAGAGCCTGTTTGCGCACGTCAGCCTTGTAACTTCGCACGGTAAGGCCAAGCTCCGCCTGGTCGGGGATGATGTTATTTTTCGTGCCCGCCCGAATGTAACCAACTGTCACCACGACCATTTCTCCTGGCTTGACCTCACGCGACGCGATGGTCTGCAACGCGAGAATCGTTCTCGCGGCGATGACGATCGGGTCAATGGTGGTATGCGGCTGCGAACCGTGGCCGCCCTTACCGTAGATCGTGATCTTAAGGGAATCGGAATTTGTGTTGTAGATGCCGGGAGTGATTCCCACTTGTCCGGCAGGAAGATTGTTGCCGACGTGGAGGGCGATGCCTACGGACGGTTTCGGAAACCGCGTGAACAGGCCATCGTCGATCATCCCTTTGGCTCCGCCAATGGTCTCTTCGGCGGGCTGACCGATCAGCATGAGAGTGCCGTGCCAGCTTTCCTTGCTGTGCGCCATGATGGCCGCTGTCCCCACCAGCGCTGCCATGTGCAGATCGTGGCCGCAGGCATGCATGACCGGGACATCGCGTCCGGAGTCGTCCTTGGCGTGGACTTTGCTCGCGTAAGGAAGGCCAGTCTTTTCTTCGACAGGAAGCGCGTCGAGTTCCGTGCGCAGCATCACCGTCGGTCCGGCGCCGTTCTTGAGAATGGCTACCACCCCGGTGCCGCCGACTCCTTCGGTGACTTCATAGCCCAAGCTGCGCAAACGTCCCGCCAGCTTAGACGCGGTGTGCGTTTCATGCGACGAGAGTTCGGGATTCTGATGTATATCGACGTACAGATCATGGGCCGCGGGATAGACGGCTTCTAATTCTTTGGGAGTGGCAACGGTCTGGGCGTAGGCGGAAACAACCAACGAAAAAAGGAGGAAGAGTTGTGCTTTCATGGTCAACGCATGATAGCTGCCAGAGGTGGATACGGCAATTAATGCTTCGGGGTTGCCCGTCACGCGGGCGCAATCGGCAGTGTCGGAATGGCCACAGCTCCGGTTTGACGATTTTACGGTCTGGGCGGACTAACAGTGGCATCAACAGTGCGGCGGCCTTCGTAGTCCGCCAAAATGCTTCAGTGTTGGGTTGCGGACGCTCCCGTCCAGAGTAGAATGTGGCGTCTCAGAAGAAGGGAACGCGGAGCATCTTTGAACAACTTACCGCCGCGAGCCTGACGACATAAATGGGGTGAGTCCATCCCGGAAAGGATTCCTTGCGATGAGGATTGGCTTTGCTCTTCCCAATATCGGGCCGGTCGCTACTCCTGAAGCCGTGATCGCGGTGGCGGAGCGTGCTGAGCAACTGGGTTATGACAGCCTTTGGACAATTGAACGGCTGCTTTATCCGGTGAAGCTACAGAGACCTTATCCCGTGACCGCCGACGGTTCGCTTCCTGAAGTGTACAAACACGCACTGGACCCGCTGGAGACTCTGACCTTCGCCGCCGCGCGCACCAGAAAAATTGCTCTCGGGACGAGTGTCCTGGATATTCCTTACTACAACCCTGTTATGCTGGCACGCCGCCTGACAACCCTTGATTTTCTTTCCAAGGGTCGTGTTCGGGTGGGCCTGGGCCTGGGCTGGAATAAGGACGAGGTGGATGCCACAGGTGCGGACTTCACGCAGCGCGGCGCCATGGCAGATGAATTCCTGCAGGTGCTCAAGGCCATCTGGACTACGAACCCGGTTGAGTTTCACGGTAAGTTCTATCAAATACCTAAGTCTTACATTGGTCCTAAGCCTGTGCAGAAGCCACACCCGCCCATTTACATGGGGGCCTTTGTACCTAAGGCGCTGAAGCGCCTCGCCAAGTACGCGGACGGTTGGAATCCAGTGGCTATTCCGCTGGACGGCATGGCGCAGATGTTCGATTCAATCAAGCAACTGACAAAGGAAGCGGGGCGCGATCCGTCGCGTATGGAGCTGATCATCCGAGCACATCCGGAGATTGCTGACAAACCGCTGGGCAAGGAACGCTCGCTTTTCTCCGGCACGTTGGATCAAATCAAGGAGGATATCGCCAGATGTCGCGGTATTGGCGCCCACGAAATTCACTTTGATCCTACCTTCATGCAGGGGGGCCAGGCCCTAGACCGCTGGCTCGCACTGATGGATCAAATGCGCAAACTGGTCTAGTGCATTAGATCGTTGGTCAGAACTTGCCCCAGTACGCAATCCGCGTGGGGGTAATCCGGATGATCGGTGCGTCGTCGGGAAGCATGCCCGCTGCATATTGCGGATACTTCTTTCGCAGCTGGCGAATTACTCTGGCGCGTTCCGTGGTTGCCGATTTCGGAATCAGCTTGGCCGTTCCACGGACGAGGACGAACCAGAGCCTGGTCCACGCTTCGTAATACTCATCGATAAGAAGCGCAACCTGCGGCGTCGCCCTGATGTGCCGCACGCGTGCAAGCCTTTCCGGCGCGAGACGCTTTGGCTTCTTATCAACTGCCGTATAGAACACTGAGCCGTCATAAAGAAAACAGACAGGCACAACATGCGGTCTGCGTTTCGCATCTAGCGTCGCGAATCGAGCGACCCTCGCTTCTTTCAGCCTGGTTCGAATTGGGGACGAAACCTGGTTAGGCCTGCGCCGCATGTCACAACCTGGTGCGCTCCGAATCGTAGGTTCTGTGCCTTCCCAAGTCAATGACATGGCGTGGAACGAGCTTGGTCTCATCTGCCGACCCGTGCCGTCTTGCGCACAGGATTTGCCGACCATCGGTGAGCGCAGCGGACGATTCTGGTTCAGTCGTCGGCTACTCGGAACCACCGCAGCCCCGCGCTGTTTGGCATGGGGGCAAACCGGCCACTTGAGTACTAGTCCCCGCTGTGATTGTGCGCCTGCCGTTCAACCGACCAGATTTGCGCGGCGTCTTTTTCGAGCGGATAGACGTGCACCATCCAGTTGAAGATGATGGGACGGAACGTTCCGCCGTTGGCGTCACAATCTTCCTTGGTGACGATCGATCCCAGCAGGCCGAACTCTGCGTTCGGGCCGAACAGTTCTTTCCTGCGGTCCTGCGGAGGAGCGCAGAAGTTCACGTGCTCGTGCCACTGGGCGACGCTGAGCGGAATACGCTCATTCAGGTCGTCTTCTGTGAGACGCTTGGGCGCGGTGTACATCACCCCGATCATTTTGTAGCCCTCGCCGTGCTTCTCATAAAGCAGCGACGTGGGGTGCTCGGGGTTGAAGCTGAACGCCGCCTCGAATCCGTACTGGTAGTTGGTGAAGTGATAGTGCTTCTGGGGCAGGTTGGGCAGGAAGATCTTGAAACCGTCGTTGAGCGCGGTCTTGTAGTCCTGATACTTGTCTGCGACTTTGCGGGCGGCGGCGACGATCCGATCGGCCTTTTGTTGATCTCCGGCCTGGGGCTCGCGCCAGGTGGTCCTCTTCATGTGCGGGCCCATGTCCATGTGGCGTTCTTCCATGGAGTGCATGGCGTGGGCGCCGGCATCCGGGTCGGCGGACATGTCGTGGTCCTGCATTTTGGATATGTCGTGACCGGGCATCTGCATGCCGCTCATATCGTGATCGGTGCTCTGCTGTGCCGCAACGATCAGCGTTATCCCCACCAGGCAAACAATTAGAAGGAAGCTGCGTTTCATCGGTCATCCCCCAGCACTTCTCCTGGTACTAACCCCATTCGCGATTCACAGTTTCCGACAAACGCCAGTAGTTCGCAGGTTACGGCAGTAATTGGGAAGTCACTGCCACCGAGGAAAAAGAGGGGATCAGGTGCCAGTCGGCTGCGCAGTATCGGCTGAACCCAAGCCGAAGACGCTGGAGAGCCGGTCGGCGGCCTGCGTGCCTGAGCGTACACAATCCGGCACGCCGATTCCGGTGAAGCCGTTGCCGGCGAGCACGAGTCCGGGGAGGCTCCCACAAAGAGTCTGGATGCGTTGCAGGCGCTCCAGATGTCCAACTTCGTACTGTGCCATGGCGCTTCTCCACTTGTAAACGCGGGCAAACAGGGGTTCGGCGGCGATGCCAATGATCTGCTTCAGCTCGCTGCGCACAATGCGCAAGATTTCATCTTCGCGGCTAGCGAGGATCTGCTCGTCGCGAGCGCCACCCAGGAAGCAGCGGACGAGGGCGCGATTCTCGGGAGCGCGGTGGGGAAACTTGTTGTGGACGAACGTAGCCGCCAGCATACGGCGGCCTTCACTACGCGGCACCAGGAAGCCGAAGCCGGGCGGGAGGGATCGGCGGACGTTTTCGTCGTAGCCGAGTGTGACTGTGACCGACGAGCTGTAGCGGATCCCTCCGAGTTCGGAGGCTAACTCTTCATTCGTCAGGCGAAGCAAGGACGCGGCGGCGGGAGCCGGAGTGGCGACAATAACGGCATCGAAGTGATCGCTCTGGTAGCCGGCGGAGACGGTCCAACCACTGTTCTCGCCCATCACACACTCAACTGGAGAAGAAGTACGCAGCGCTCCGGCGTCGAGGCGGGTAACGAGCGCATCCGCCATCTGCTGCATGCCTTCCTTGAGCGAGGTGAATAGGGGGAGCGGGCTCTTCGCGGCGACGCCCATCTTTTTGCGAGCCGAGAGCATGGCGCGTCCCAGGCTGCCGTGCTTGGCCTCCATGTCGGCAAAGCGCGACAGCACGGCACGCACGCTCAATTGTGACGCTTCGCCGCCATAGACGCCGGACAGGAGCGGGTCGGCGAGACGATCAACCATCTCGGGACCGTAGTGGCGCTCGACCAGCTCGGCGACGGTTTCGTCCTCGGATGCTTTGTGCGGCGGGTGAAACCACTCCGCCGCCATACGTATCTTGGTGCGCAACGAGAACAACGGCGAGAACACGGTGGGCAGGATCTTGGTGGGCACCATGAACATCAGGCCGTCGGGCATCACCACCAGCTTGCCCTTGACGAGGATGTAGGTCTTGCGTTGTCGGTCGTTGGAGCCGATGAGTTGATCGCCGAGGTCGAGCTTGTTACAGAGCTCGATGGCCCACGGCTTTTCGGTGAGAAACGAGTCGGGGCCGGCTTCGACCAGGCACCCTTGCACGCGATCGGTGACGAGCACGCCCCCCAGTCGCGAGCTGGCCTCGAACAGGACGTACTCCACGGGCACGCCTCTCAGGCGCCTTTCCTCGAGCGCGTACGCGGCCGAAAGGCCGGAGATTCCGCCGCCGATGATGGCAATACGCTTCATGAAAATCAGTTCGTAGAGACGCGACTTGCCGCTCTGCGTTGCGCGGCCGTGATGAAGTGCTGCGGTATACGCAGCAAACTGCGTCTCTACAGTTGCGTTTCTGGCTGCCGCTGCTCGCTCAAAGCACGCATCCTAGTGTGCACCAACTCGGCCAAGGCGGCTGTCAGCGTCGGCGAGCCATTCAGCGACTCTGCACGCCATAGGCGCATGCCCTCTTTCTCCGCAAATTTTTTGAAAAAAATGTCGATGTCGTACAGCACTTCGACGTGATCGCAGAGAAAACCAATGGGCTGAAGGAACACGCCGTGACGGCCCTTTGCCTTCAAAGCAAGAATCGTCTCCTCTACTGTTGGGCCGATCCAGGGACCGCCCGACATGCCTTGACTTTGGAAGGCGAAGACCCAGTCGTCCGCGGAGAAGCCGACTTGTTTCGCGACCAGCGCAGCCGTTTCCTTCGACTGCGCTTCATAAGGATCGCCTTCGGTGATGGTTCTCTGGGGCACGCTGTGCGCCGTAAAGATTACGGGCAGTTTCGTTCCGTGTTCCGCGGAGGCTTTCTCGTGCCCACAACGCAACTTCTCGGCGAAAGCTTGCGCGAGCAGGGGTTGGTAGTGCCACTCCTCGACAAAATCCAAGGCGAACGGGAGGCTCGTCTCATCGACTACTGCGCGGCGATAGAGGCCGACGCTGGTGCGTGAGTTCTGGGGCGCGAGGCAGATAGCGATCACACGTTCGAAGGGTTGCGCGGCGAGGGCTTTCACGGTATCGGCGATAAACGGTTTCCAATTTCTCATGCCGACGAAGACGGGCATTCGCAGGGTTTGCGATAGCTGGGCGGCCTGAAAAAGTGTCCAACACGTTAACGGTGAAAAACCGATTAGCGAATAGCGGTGCCGGATTTCTTCGATGAGCGCCGGCTGCAAGGAACGACCGCCAGTGACATAGCGCAGAAATTCGGGAACCTGATCGGTATTTTCTGGGCTGCCGTGGGCCAGCAACAGCACGGCCGTCTTGGAAGGAGCTGCCACAAACGAACTCACGTGGTTGGCGCAGTAACAGCGGCCGCCAAGTCCCAGAGGGCACGTGCTCATTTCTTGAACTCCGCGGAGTGCTCACGCACGAAATCACAGAGCGCTCTTACGTTGTCCACCGGGGTTTCCGGAAGAATACCGTGACCGAGATTGAAGATGTGGCCGGGACGTCCGGCGGCGCGACGCAGGATGTCTTCAGCACGCACCTTCAGCTGCTTCCAATCCGCAAATAGCAGAACGGGATCGAGATTGCCCTGCACGGAGCCTTTGAAGTTCAGGCTCTGCCAGCCGACGTCGAGCGGGATGCGCCAGTCCAAGCCGATCACTTCCGCGCCGGCTTCTTTCATCGCGGGCAAAAGGGTAGCGCTGTCGGTGCCAAAATAAATGATGGGCACTCCGGTTCTTTGCAGGCGCTTCACGAGTTCCGTCACGTGGGGCAGAACGTAGCGGCGATAATCTTCGACGCTCAGGCATCCAACCCAGCTGTCGAAGACCTGGATAGTGTCGGCGCCGGCGCGCACCTGCTCAGCGGAGTACTCCGTGGTCACGGAAACCAGTTTGCCCATGAGCTCGGACCAGGCGTCGGGTGCGGAGTACATCATCTTCTTGGTAAAGACGTAATTCCGCGAACTGCCGCCTTCAATCATGTAACTGGCTAACGTGAACGGCGCGCCGCAGAAGCCGATGACCGGCAGCTTGTCTCCAAAGTGCTTGCACACAATCGTGACTGCTTCGGAGACATAGCCGAGGTCGGCCGCACGATCGGTGCGCAGGGCGGCGACGTCCTGCATAGTGCGAATTGGCTTCTTGATTTTCGGACCCTCGCCGGCAGCGAAGTGAAAAGGCAGCCCCATGACTTCGAGCGGCAAAAGCAGGTCGGCAAAGATAATGGCCGCGTCTACTTTTAGAATTTCGGCCGCTTCGATGGTCACCTGCGCCGCGATTTCCGGCTTCTTGCAAATCTCGATCAGGGAATATTTCTTGCGAATGGCGCGGTACTCGGGCATGTAGCGTCCAGCCTGACGCATGAACCAGACCGGCGTGCGCTCAGTAGGCTGCGCTTTCGCGGCTCGCACAAAGAGGGAATTGGGGGCAGACATGAACCTTCCAATTTAGCATTTTCAACGAAGTACAGTTTGGCACCACCGCACGCACGCGGAACGGCGCCGCTTAGACTCGAAATCTCGTTCCCGAATCGTGCATCAAGTTCTTATCGCTCCCATAAATTTAATTTTTTAGCAAAAGCTTCGATGCGCCGCAGAAGAAGTATGCGTTGGACTGAAGCAAAGTTACTCGCTAAGGTCTGCTTGCTGGCAGCGGATACGCACAGTGATTCGCTGCATGCACCAGGGGAGAAAGTGAGCAACCATAATGAAGGGTCGCTCCTATGTATGGACTGTACTTGCTATTGCAACTCTTTTGCTGACATCTGCGGATCGCGCGCACGGCCAAGCGAGCGCATCTCCCTCGGTGAACGATGAGGTTCTTCAGCATATGCATGAACTCGAACAGACGGTTAAGGAACTTCAAATAGAAGTCGCCGCGCTCAAGAGTGGCGAGAAATCGGCTCCGGCAGCGGTGCCGCAGAACAATCTCGTCAGCAGCGCGGCTGCAACTCCAACTGCCACGCCGCCCGGTCCTTCCCTTGCGGGATTCCTGGGACCAACTTCGGTTAGCGGATTTGTGGACGTGTACTACGGTCAGAACTTCAACAATCCGACATCACGCTCCAACGCGTTCCGATTTTTCGATGGGGCTACCAACCAGTTCGGTTTGAACATGGTTGAACTGGTACTCGACAAGGCGCCCGATGCCAACAACAGCCGCACGGGTTACCGCGTGGCACTTGGGTTTGGACAGGCCATGAACGCCGTCAATGGCAGCGACTTCGGCGGCCTGGGATTCGATCAATACCTCAAGGAAGCTTACTTCTCCTACCTCGCGCCGGTTGGCAAGGGTCTTCAAGTGGACATCGGCAAATTTGTCACGCCACATGGCGCCGAGGTCATTGAGACCAAGGACAACTGGAACTATTCACGGGGCCTTCTGTTCAGCTGGGCCATTCCTTATTACCACTTCGGCGCGCGGGCGAAGTACGCGTTTAACGACAAGTATTCGCTCACCGGATTTTTTGTAAATGGCTGGAATAACGTCGTCGATAACAATACGGGGAAAACTTATGGCATGACTTTCGCTTGGACTCCAACCAAGAAGTTCGGGATCATCCAGAACTACATGGCGGGTCCGGAACAGACGGATATCAACTCCACGTGGCGCCAACTCAGCGACACGGTCATCACGTATTCGCCGACGAACAAGCTGTCTTTCATGGTTAATGGCGACTACGGACGAGGT
>Ga0209283_10001076_pt1 | contig 14500 bp, 12 predicted proteins | sample CZO8metaG_2_FD_188354 | JGI IMG/M metagenome (GOLD analysis project Ga0209283, IMG submission 188354) | Vadose zone soil microbial communities from the Eel River Critical Zone Observatory, Northern California, USA - CZOApr15con2H1.8 metaG... | ecosystem: Environmental > Terrestrial > Soil >...
AGGAGACGACGCGGTCCTGTTCGCCGAAGTCGCACGGGCGATTGACATCATGCGCAGTTCCGGCGTGGACAGCGTTGGTCTGTACACCCCCAAACTTGAGTCCGGGGAGTAGCACGGGTTTATTTGCGGGATGCGAGGGGCGTTCCCGCAGGATTTTTCGTCGCGAGGTGTCGCATGGGAATTCCGGTTCCAGGTTCTTCGCGAGGAGCGAAGGCCGAAATCAACGTCGTACCGCTGATCGATATCTTGTTAGTGCTGCTGATCATCTTCATGGTGATCACGCCGATGACTTCGAGGGGACTGGAGGCGCTTCTCCCCCAGCGGGACCGTGCCGCTGGGCCCACGGTTAGGCCGGGCGCGATCGTGGTGGTCCAATTGGATGCGAGCGGGGCTGTTCGCATCAACGCTGAGGCGGAGACTTGGGCGACGCTAGGCAGGCGCTTAACCATGGTTTTCCGGCAGCGTACCGAGAAAGTCGCCTTTGTGAGAGCGGATGATCTTGTCGAATTTGCGGACATTGCGCGCGCGATTGAAATCATGCGCGATGCTGGAATTGAAAGAGTTGGATTGCTCACGCCTCGAGTGGTCTCGGGGCTTTAACGGTCTTGATTGCCCCTCTCAGGGCAGAATCTAAATTACGCAGGGGATGGAACGTTTTCTATGAAACGTTACGCACCGGCTGGCTGGAACCGCAAAGTGGTGTCTCTTGCGGTGATACTCATTTGCGCTGTTGCCTTCAGCGGCTGCAATAAGCTGAAGGCGCGCGATCTGCTCAACCGGGGCGTTCAAGCGTACAAGAACGGGCTTTACGACGAAGCCATCGCGGATTTCCAAAAAGCGAGAGAGCTTGACCCCGGCCTCCTGAACGCGCAGCTCTACTTGGGCACAGCTTATGCCAGCCAGTACATCCCCGGAGCGCCATCCGAGGAAAATATCAGCAAGGGCACACAAGCCATCAAGGAATTTCAGGAGGTGCTGAAGGTCGATCCCAACAACCTTACGGCCATTGACCATATTGGCTCGATTTTGTTCCTGATGGCAGGCACTCCCTTCTCGCCCGAAAAGTTCGAAGAGTCGAAAAGCTACCACGAAAGGCATATTCGACTGAAGCCCGACGATCCGGAGCCGTATTATTGGGTCGCCGTGATTGACTGGACCCTGGCTTACCGCGCCAATGTGGACATCCGGCGCGAATATAACAAGGCTAATCCCAGAAAGCAGATCAAGGATGAAGACCCTCTGCCACCGAAGTACCGCGAGGAATACACGGCGAAATACCAGGCCATGGTGGAAGAAGGAATCCAGAAACTCAACACGGCCATAAAGCTTCGTCCGGATTACGAAGACGCCATGGCTTATCTCAACTTTCTCTATCGCCGGAAGGCAGATATGGTCGAGTCGGCCGAAGAGCGCGCCAGCCTGATCAAGCAGGCCGACGATCTGCTGGATAAGGTGAAAGAAATCAAGCAGCAAAAAGCGAATCAGCCGCAAAGGTCGTAACGTTCGCTGGAAAACGCCCCTGCGCGGGACCTTCTTTCTTCCCTCGCCGCAGTGGTCTTTGAACCGTAAATTCCCGCCAGCCCTCTCAGCGCGGATAATTCTAGCCGCCGGAGCATGCCGGGCACTACAATAGATAGACGATGCCTTCGCTTGGGAATCCGCTGACGACGCTCACGCGCGAGAGGGCCCAACGGCACCTCCAGGCGCGATTTGCCGCGCTGATTGAAAAGGTGCGGCAGACCAGGCCCGGAGAAGATTCCGAGCTGGTCCGCCGCGCCTTCGTGGTGGCCGCCGAGCAGCACAAGGACCAGGTGCGGCAGTCCGGCGAGCCGTTCCTTTCCCACCCGCTCGAAGTCGCGCACACTCTTGCGGACATGAAGCTCGACGTAACCACGATCTGCGCCGCGTTGCTCCACGACGTCGTGGAAGACACGCGCGTCACCCTCGGCCAGATCTCCGCCCAGTTCGGCAAAGACACAGCGCGCCTGGTCGAGGGCGTCACCAAAATCAGCCGTCTCGATTTGCTCGCCCCGGAGGCCCGCCAGGCCGAAAATGTCCGCAAGATGCTGCTGGCCATGGTTCACGACGTCCGAGTCGTCGTCGTCAAGCTGGCCGACCGCCTTCATAACATGCGCACGCTGGAGTTTCTTCCCACCGAAAAACAGCAACGCATTTCCCGGGAGACGATGGACATCTACGCCCCTATCGCCCACCGCCTCGGCATGGGCCTGATCCGCAATGAGCTGGAAGATATGGCCTTCCGTTATCTCGAGCCCTCCGCCTACCTGGAGCTCAGCAAGCAGGTCGCTTCCAAGAGCAAGTCCCATGAAAAGTTTCTCAGTGAAGTGCAGGAAACGATTCGGAAGAAACTGGTCGAAAACAGCATCCCGGCGGAAGTCGAAGGCCGCATCAAGGGCCTGTATTCCATCCACCGCAAGATTCAGCGCCAGCAGCGGCCGCTCGAGCAGATCTACGACCTTCTCGCCGTCCGCGTCATCAGCGATTCCGAGCGGAGCTGTTACGCTGCCGTCGGCGTAATTCACCAGATTTGGCGGCCCGTCCCCGGGCGCTTCAAGGACTACATCGCCATCGCGCGTCCCAATCTCTATCAGTCGCTGCACACCACCGTCATCCACGCCGGTCAGCCCTTCGAGGTGCAAATCCGCACGCAGGAGATGCACCGGCTCGCCGAGCAGGGTTTTGCGGCACATTGGAAATATAAGGACGGCAAAGATGTTTCCGATGCCGATGACCGCCGCATCGTGTGGATGCGGCAGCTCATCGAGTGGGTGCAGGAGATGCAGGAGCCCGGCGACTTCCTCTCCACACTGCGCGTGGACCTGCATCCGGTCGAAGTCTACGCCTTCACGCCAAAAGGCCGCGTGATCGAGCTGCAGCGAGGCGCCACGCCCGTGGACTTCGCCTATGCCGTGCACACCGAAGTCGGCCATCAGTGTACCGGCGCGAAAGTGAACGGACAGATGGTGCCCTTGCGGCACCCGCTTGCCAACGGCGACGTCGTCGAGATTCTCACCCAGAAGGGGCACACGCCCAGCCGCGACTGGCTAAGCTTTGTGAAGACCTCGCGGGCGCGCACCAAGATTCGCCATTGGATCAATCTTCATGAACAGCAGCAGGCCGCCGAAGTGGGCCGCCGCCTGCTTGAACGCGAGGCGCGCCAGTTCGGCCGCAGCCTGAAGAAAATTTCGCAGGAAGATCTGCAGCGCGTCGCCAGCGACTACGGGTGCGGCAAGCTTGACGATCTCTATTCGGCGCTGGGGTTCGGCAAGTACTCCGCCCGGCAAGTCCTGAGCAAGGCCCTCGGCGAACCTCTGGCGGACGCGCAGGCCGCTCCGGAGGAAAAATCCCCGCGCCTCGTCAGCACGGTCAAGCGGATGCTGGGGATCAGCGATGCGGCCATCCTGGTCCGTGGGCACGGCGACCTGATGGTGTACCGCGCAAAGTGCTGCAACCCCATCCCGGGTGACGACATCGTCGGTTACGTCACGCGCGGACGCGGCGTCGCCGTCCACAATAGTGTCTGCCCCAACGTCCAGAACTTGCTCTACCAATCCGAGCGCCGCATCAGCGTCGAATGGGCCGGCGTGACCGGGGCGACCTTCCCGGTCCATCTGCTCATTCGCACTAAGGACCGCACCGGGATGCTCGCCGAGATCACCTCGGTCATCAGCGATGCCGGGTCGAATATTCGCACGCTGGAAAGCCGCCCGGACGGTCTGCAAGCGCGCATTGAAGCAAGCCTCGAGATCGCGGACCGCAAGCAACTCGAGCGCATCCTCACGAATTTGAAGAAGATTTCAGGCGTGTTCGGCGTCGAGCGGTTGTACCAGGTCTGACGCGAGAGATTCTCCGCGGGCGCTTGTTAATCTTCGCGGCACACCGCCGGGCAGCGCTTCGCTCTCCCCCCTACAATAGGTCTCATGAGGCGCTCATCCCTTATTTGCGTGCTCGTGGTTGTCGCGCTGGTTCTTCCCGGCTGCAAGCGGCTTCGCGGACCGGACACGCAACCGCTCGACCAGGCGGGAATATGGTATGAAAAGGTACAAGAGCTGAAGGGGCTGGAGGTAAGCGAGTCCGAAGTTGCCGAGATCGTCCGCTTGAAGCAAGCCGGCGTTTCCGACGCTACCTGCGTGGACCTCGTCAGCCAAGCGCGCGTGCAGAAGCGTCCTTTTGCGGATGCCGATGCGGTACTCGATTTATTCAAAGCCGGCGTCGCAGAACCAACGATTCTGCAGTTAGGTCAAATGAAACAACTGCCCGGCTGGGCGGGGGAAGCGGTCGCCATTCGCCTTACGGGCCTTTCGGACAAGGTCCTTCTTGCAGTAGCTCGTCGCCGTGCCGCAGGGCAGACCGTGCTCTCTGGTCCCGTCATCGCCAAGCTCAAGAATGTCGAACTGACCGAGGCTCAGATTCTCGATCACGTCAACCGCGGCACCACCGACGCCCAGGCTGAACAGATCGTTGCCGCGAAGCGCCGTGCCGCCGGCAGTACCGGGTTTGTTCGCATCCACGGGCGCAAGCCTCACTGAAACCGTCCATCGAAGCCTCGGACATCTTTGACCGCACCCTCCCGCCCCGCTAGAATCCTTCCATCTTGACCGTGGCTCGCATCCTCCGCCTCTTGCCGGGAATCGCACTGGCGTCCTTGCCGCTCCTGCTGGGTTCCTGCGCCGTGCCCCTCGGCCCGCGCTACACCATCGAGAAACAGTCTCTCGACGTGCATTTCATCGCTGAGCCTCAGCCGCACATCGAAATCCGCGCATGGTATCGCCTCGTCAATACCGGCAACCAGGCGTTGCATTCAATTCTTATTCGACTCCCCAATCGGCAGTCCTATGATGTTTCGAATATTCATGCGCATTTGGACGGAAAGGAAGTCGCGAGTCACAGCTTGATTGGAGGGGCTTCGGAGACTTCTCAAATCACGTTCGAATCGCCCTGGGCGCAAAAACAGCCGCACGAACTCATATTCAGTTACGATGTGAGCCGAGGAATCACTCGGCAGGCGCTCACTCTGTTTAGCGCGGACGATTCCTTCTACCTTTCGCCAGGAGGCTGGTGTCCCGAACTGCAGCCCCCCAAAGGCACCTTCGCCAAATTGAACGGGCCGCGGCGAAGTTGGGAATTCACACTGCGGATTCCAGAAGGGTTCGCCGTGCACGCCAGCGGACATGAACGAGGAACCAAGAAATCAGGCGGTGAGATTGTTCATCGATTCGAACAGCAAAGCAGGGATTATCTCCCCTTCGCGATTGCCGGCCGGTATCAAGTGCGAGAAACCCGTGTGGCGGGGAAGATCATTGTTTTCTGGACTCGCCATTCGCTGGTACAGGATGACGCTCGCCGGATTGGAGATTATGTCGCGCAAATTGCGTCAGGATTGGATGCCGTCCTGGGTGCACGCGCAAGTCATCCGGAAACGGTCTGGGTCGTTGAGTGCCCCTGTTCAGGCCGGACTGTCGGTCTCGCTGTCCCTGAGGGAGCGTCCGCGGCGGCTTTGAGCACATACGGTCCGATTCCCGACGCGGCATTGATAGACGAAGACGGTGTGAGTTCCGGAACCATTCCTTCCGTGGCTTCGAAATTCGTGCCATCTTGGCTTGGCCTCCCGTGGGGTCTCACACAGGAGAGGCTTTCGATGCCTATCGCGGAATTGGGATCGTATGCGTCTTCTGTTGCAGAGCTATCGGCAGGACGACAGGAAACGCGCGAGCACGAGATTGCCGGCTTGCTGGCGCAGTTCGACAGCGGAAGAGCCTCCGAAGCAAAAGGGATCGAAAATGAGAAGGAGCGGAACCGCTGGTTGCAGGAGCCGGAGAAAAAGGATCCTTTCAAGAGCCTATTGTTCTTCTTCGCGCTGGAAGACCAATATGGCCGCGAACCCTTGCACCACGCCATTGCCCGGATGATTCACGCGCGCCGCGGAAGAGGGTACGATTTGGATGATCTTCGTTCGGCACTGGAGGCGGAGACCGGACAAAGCGTGGCGGAGTTTTTCCGCCGCTGGCTCGACCAGCCGGGTATCCCCGGGGATTTTCGTGCCCGCTACTTGCAGGCCGGACCTTCGACTACCAATACACCCAAGGAGAAGCAACCATGAAAGAAGCCGTGCACACGGATCGCGCTCCCAATCCCATCGGGCCCTATTCGCAAGGCATCAGAGCCAATGGCTTTGTTTTTCTTGCCGGCCAGGTGGCGCTCGACCCGAAAAGCGGCGAACTGATCAGCGGCGACGTCCGCCAGCAAACCGAGCGCACGCTGGAGAACCTGAAGGGCGTGCTGGAAGCCGCGGGCGCCAATCTCAATCACGTCGTCAAAGCTACCATCTTCTTGAAGAACATGAGCGATTTCGCCGGCATGAATGAAATCTATGCGCGGTATTTCCCAAAACTTCCGCCGGCGCGCTCGACCGTCGAGGTCGCCCGCCTTCCTAAAGATGCCCTAGTTGAAATTGAATTGATTGCCGTGAGCTAAGGGCGGTCTGGGCTTTCCCAGGCTTCGTGTACTGCGACGGCGGTGGCCATTCCAACGGCAATCAGAGGGATGACGTAGAATCGGTTCCGCCCGGCGGGCTTCGGTTTCTTCCCAGCCTGCTTTGTACCGGCGCCTTGCGGTTCCTGCGGGTCGGGGGGACTAAGCAGCACGCGGTAGGAAGTCGCTTCGGGGACCGTCTGCGTTTCGTCTCCCACGGTAATCTCGAGCGCCCCGCGCCGCGCCGTCACCAGCAACTCCGTGGGGCTGAGCAGGGTTACCTGCGCCTGCGTCGGGACATTGCCCAGCGGGCGAAGGCGCGCTTCCGACGCCTGCATCTCGATGGCTCCGGCAGTAGCGGAGGACCAGGCCACAGTTCCCCGGCGAAGCGTTGCGCGGATGCCGGTGGAGGTGCGCGTCACCACGGCGGCGCTGCTGGTGAACAACTGGAATTGCGCCGCTCCCGCGCGCACCCGCAGGAGTCCGACGGTATCGGTGGAGAGGGTATCGCCGTCAAACACCGTTGCTCCGGTGGCGGTTGGCACCGCGCTGATCTGGGCGCGCTCCGCCAGCGTCACCACGCCAACCGGCGCAGCCGGGACGCCCCAGGCCGCCGCCGAGAGAAGAGATACCGATGACACAAGCGCGAAGAATCGCTGTGAAGGAACTTTCACGAAGTGTTCAAACGATTGGCTGTAGCCTAGGGTAATCTACCTGGCCAGTCAACAAATACTTGATACCGTGCCAGAGAATAATCGACATGCCCTGCAAAGCGGAAACCTAGTGCCAGTGAGCGCCTCTGAGCAATTGCGACACTGGCTGGCCCGGTGGACTCCGTACTGTTACAATGCTCGGCAGCCATGAGTGACTGGCGCCAAATCCAGGCGCGCATCCGGAAAGCAAGAGTGACCGCCGACCCCGCGGGACAGCTCGCTGCGCTCTATGAGCGCACCCGCGACGCCATGGTGGCGTTTGAATTGGCGCGTCATCACGAAAAGCGCGGAGAGAATCAAGAAGCCGCGCGGTGGTACACCGCCGCTGCGGAGCGTTTTCGCCGGGCACAATGGAAGCTGAAGGCTCAGGAGGCGCTAGCCCGTCTGGGCGTCGCAATTCCAATCGAAACGCCCGCACCAAGTTTTCATGCAGAAGAAGCAGCACATGCTGCGTCCTCTTCGCAACCGCAGAGTCAGTTACCGGCCCCCGTTGAAGAGCACAGGTCGGCTATCCAAGAGGACTCAATTGGCGAGCCGTCCGTCGTAGCAGCCCCGCAGCCCGCCCGTGAATTCGATTCCGGGAGAAAGCGCCGTCGGCGCGGCCGCCGCGGAGGACGGGGACGCCGGCGGGGACCAGGAGAAGCGGCGGGACCCGTTCATACCAGAGGAAGCTCAGCGGGCGCATCACTGGAGCCGGTGGTGCCTGCTCCCCCTCTCGCGCCTATTCGACTGGAGCGACCCGCCCCGGAATCGCTGACCTCAGCCGTCCGCCCTGAACCGCGCGAACCGGCTCCCGAGCTTGCAGGGGAATCTTCTCTTGCTCCCGTGCGCGGACGCGCGGGCGATCCAGGGCTATCCTCTCGAATTGCGCTCCTCGAATCGCAACTGCGCCGGCTGCTCGCCTCTCCTCTATTCCGTGTCGAACAATCGGACCAGGCGCCGGCAGGACCTGGGGTGTTTCTTCTCTCCGATTCCGAGCAGACGACCTACTACTACATCGAAGAATGTCAGACCTTGCGTATAGGAGTGGCCAATCTGCTGCGCTCCGAGCGGGCCGGAACCACCCGCCGTGGCGGCGAGGAATCTTTGCGCGCGCGTTTTGCCGAGCACCTCGAAATCAGCGAACCGAAAGTTGCCAAGTATTTGAAGGACTATTGCGCGGTCCGCTGGCTGCAATTGGATGAAGGCGCTCCACGCTTGGCGCATTTCGCCATTGCCGTGCTGCGGCCTGTCCTCAACGACTAGCGGCTTGTCCAATCGGAAAAATGCAGTCCTAGCACTCGTAACGGTAACCCCCTCTAAGGCCTTCCAGTTTGGCAAAAAAATTGCCGATTAACTGCAAAAAAGTACCATTCACCCCCCCATTTCAGCCACTCAGCGGAACTGGCTGGACGGGGGAGTGTTTCCGAGGGAAGCTATAGTCCCATAAAGACTTACGCGGAACCTTGTGACCGTGGTAGGTTGTAAGGGCCCCAGGGGGCTATGTGGGGCCGGCTCGCGTTCGACAATTCTATTCCAATTTTGAAAGTGAGGTTATCGAGTGATGTCTCGAACGATTGGCACGAATGTACTGAGGGCGTTCGACGCTGCCTTGTGCAAAGCGGCCGGGGTGACATTCGACACGATCCAGTTCTTCAATAGACGCAATCCCAATCCGTCGTTTACGCCGAAGTGGTCGGATAAGCCGCTGTTGAAGTCCTGGGAAAAAACCAAGCCGACTCTCGGCTGGCCGCGGAAGACCGACTCCCTTTGTCCGGACTGCGTCAAGGAAGCGCGCCAGGCGATTTTCGACGGCAAGAAGGATTGGCGCGACCTGATGAGCGAGAAGGTCGGCGAGATCAAGGCGGAGATCATTGAACGCAACGGGGAAATCTGGATGGTGAAGGATTGCCCCATACACGGTCACTACGAGGATCTTATGGCCGTGGACTCCCGCTTCCTCTCCTGGATCGAGAAGAATTTCCCGGGCCGCGACATTCCCGCCCACAACGACGAGGACCTGCACAAGCACGGCTCGAGCACTGTCCGTTACGGCCGTGGCTCGGTTCTGACCGTGGACCTCACCAACCGGTGCAACATGATGTGCGACCCCTGCTTCATGGACGCCAACCAGGTCGGCTACGTCCACGAGCTTTCCTGGGACGAGATCCAGGAAATCCTGGACAATGCCCTCAAGATCAAGCCCCGGCGCCAGATGTCCGTGCAGTTCTCGGGCGGCGAGCCGACGATGCACCCGTACTTCCTGGATGCCGTTCGCTACGCGCGGAAGTGCGGCTATAACAGCGTGCAGGCGGCCACCAATGGTATCGAGTTCGCCAAGAGCAAGGATTTCAGCCGGAAAGCCTTCGAAGCAGGCATGCGTTACGCCTACTTGCAGTTCGACGGCATCGGCAACGACGCCAACAGCCACCGCCAGGTAGGCAACCTGTTTGACGTGAAGCTCCGCGCCATCGAAAACATGCACGAGGCGGGCATCGAGATTGTGCTGGTCGTCACCATCATCAACAACGTGAATAACGACCAGGTGGGCGCGGTTGTGAAGTTTGCGATGGAAAACCCCAAAAAAATCGCGTTCGTCTCCTTCCAGCCGGTTTCATTCACCGGGCGCGACGAAGACATCACGCCGGAGCGCCGCCTGCGCCAGCGTTATACGCTTTCGCACCTGGCACGCGACGTCAGCCATCAGGTCGGCAAGGTTGAGCCAACCCGCGATTGGTTCCCGATTTCCTTTGTCAGCACCTTTGCCGGCTTCTCAGACCTGGTGCACGGCCCTGATTCGCAGTGGGGCGCGCTCTCCTGCGGTTGCCACCCCAACTGCGGCGTCGGCACCGCACTGATGATCAACAAGGAGACCAAGGAGTGGGCGCCCGTGCCGCGCTTCCTGGATGCCCCGCAGCTCGTCAAGGACGTCACCGCAATCACCGATGCGGCTCGCGGCAAGGCCTTCTCCAACTTCATGATGGGTCTCGCTCTCTTGAAGAACTACAAACCGTTCCGGGGCCCCAAGGGTCTTACCCTGTACGATCTCTTCAAGAAATTCGACAAGACTTGGGCGCTTACCAAGGATTCGCACAAGAAATACGGCCGGACCAGTCCCGACCGCTCGCTCGAAGATGCCATGAAGCGCCGTCAATCAGACCCCTGGAATTTCCTGTTCATAGCGGGCATGTGGTTCCAGGATCTGTTCAATTACGATTTCCGCCGCACCGAAATGTGCATCATCCCGTATGCCACGCAGCAGGGCGAAATCTCCTTCTGCGCCTACAACACGGGCATCGGCTGGCGGAAGATCATCGAGAACATGTACAAAAACGCGACCGTCGCGCAGTGGTATAAGACGCACGGCAAGCACGAGATCTACGCCAAGGGGAAGAGCGTCAATCTCAATAGCTATGAGCACTCCCTGGTGATTGACGAGAAGGATGCCGCTCACGTGCGCCACATTGAGCACGATATCCCGTTGACCGCCGCCGAAGAAGACCGCATCCGCCGGAAGAAGGCGCTGGAGGAACAGGCTAAGGTCCGGGCAATTTACGAAGAGCTGGTGCTGAAGAAGTCTCAGCCCTCAGTCGTGCAGATCGGGACTATCGCCGATATCAAGAAAGCGGTTCCCGCAGGCGCAGCTCCGGTCGTGAAGGTTGCCAACACCAACGGGAACGGCCATTCCAACGGCAACGGCGCCGAAAAGACGGAAACCGCCGAGGCCGCGACCGTCGCTGGCGACTAAACAAGCCCACTTCCGCAGGCAATATCCAACTGCCCCCGGCCAAGCCGGGGGCAGTTTTTTTCACCCCCATAACATTTTTTTGGCACCTTTGCGCGTCGTGGTTCATCATATTGCCATGGAGTTTCCCATGCCGCCGCAGAAGGCCCTCTTTAGCCCGAAGACATTTCGATTCTTTCGCGAACTCGGACGCAATAATCGCAAAGAGTGGATGGACGAGAACCGCGGCTGCTATCAGGATCATATCGTCCAACCGTTCCGCGCTCTGCTCGAGGGGCTTACGCCCGCCGTGCACAAACTGGACGCAGGCTTCGACGTCGGCGGCCGCACCGGCACGAATTTCTCGCGCATCAACCGCGACATTCGATTTGCCAGGGATAAGTCCCCGTATCGCACCCAGATGTACTTGATGTTTCCCGGGCCAGGAGGCAAGGGCTGGCAAGGCGGCCAGCTCTATGTCGGAATCTCCACGGATATGGTCACGGCAGGCTTTCGCATCTATTCCGATTACAAGAGCAAGACGTCGTCGCTCGCGCAGATTGCACGGCCGCGCGTGCTCGCAAACCCGCGGTGGATTTCGAAACAGAAACGCCGCCTCGCGAAGAGGTATGAAAGCTACTGGTATTCCAGCGAGAAGCGCGAGTGGACCAAGCACCCCGGCTGGCCCATCACCCCGGAGGAATGGAAGAAGCTGCTCGGCTGGATCGTCCGCCGGAAAATGACGCCCTCCGCGGCGGCGCGCGCAAACTTCCCCAAGGATATCGCGAACACTTTTCGCGACCTCTTCCCGCTCTATGAATTCACTTCCCTGCGAAGCTGACTAGAGACAGCGTCCTGTTCGGTTTCTGGGTCGACGCTCGCCAAGCTGTCCAGGTGCACGCCCTTGCGCTCCGTCCCGACAGAGCATAGAATCCAGGCAATCCCATCGGGGGAATAGCGGGCCCAATTCTAGGCAAGGAGGAACCATGCGACGCGCATTCTGGCTTTTGTTGGTTTTGTGTTTGGCTGCAGCGGTTGCCTTGGCCCAATACGGGTCTTCGGCGCAGGATAAATCAGCGCCTGGCGCAAAACCTGATTTTGACATGACCGCCAGTTACATCGAGGCGTGCAGTTGCGACATGTTTTGCCCCTGCTATTACAACACCCACTCGACCATTCACGACGGCAAACAGTTCTGCAAGGCAAATCTTGTTTTGAAGGTGGACAAGGGCTATTACAAGGAGACCAAGCTCGACGGCGCCAAGGTTTGGATTGCCACCGACCTGGGCAGTGATTGGACCACCGGGAAAGACTCCTGGTTGGTGGTGAACTTCGATCCCAGCGTCAGCAAAGCGCAGCAAGCCGCCCTCGCCGACATCCTCGGCCAGCTCTATCCGATCCCTTGGCAGAAAAAGGCCGTTGACACCGCCGCGTTTACGTGGAACGTGGACACCAAGACCGGCGTCGCCGAAGCCAAGATGAGCAACGGCAAAGGCGAAGTCATCCTCGAACGCGTGGCCGGCAGCGAACCCAATCACGAAGTCGTCGTCCACAACCTCCATTACTGGGGAGCGCAGTCCAACACCGGCTTTCGCATGTGGAAAACAAAGCATGAATACTACGAGGGCCACGACGAAAAGACCGACTTCAGCGGGACGAACGGCTTCCTGATTACCATCCACTTCACCGGCAAGGCCAAAGCCGCCTCAGCCGACTAGATTAGTTTGGAGGAAAATATGGTGCGACGATCTTTTCTCTCGCGGCTCGCCGGTTTGCCTTTTCTCCGATTGGGCGCGGCCCAGGCGCCGGCGGCGTCTAAGACGTTGAAGATCATGATGAAAAGCGCGTGGGGATCAAATGACCCAACCAGGGCATCATTTCCCTTCGTGCATGGACTAGTGCTTGCCGAGGCCGGGCACGAGGTGCAGATTTTCCTCGTGGGGGAAGCTACGAATTTGATGCGCAAGGCGACGATCAATGCGATCATGCCGGTGGGCTGGCCTCCGCTGAGCGAGACGCTCGAGAAAGTTGTGGCAAGACGCATTCCGATCTTCTCTTGAGGGGCCTGCTCCCGGGCGCGTGGCGTCACGGAAACAGACCTGAATCAATGTGGAGCGAAATTCGGCAGCCCGGCGATCTTCGTCTCGCTCGTGGAATGGGCGGACCGGATCGTCACCGAATAATGCGCGGCGAATGTTTTTGAGAGGGCGGGCGCGCTCCAAAGAAACCTCGGACGGCGCTTCGCTACCCACTTTGTGCACGTGGGAAGCGAGAGTCTCTTAAACTCAATCTCTCCGGGGGCGCGAGCTATCGTGCCCCCGCGCGTTCCCTTCAAAATTCCTCTTCGTCATCTGCCTTTTTTACACGTGTGGCCTTCATCGTAATGCGGAAATCCCGCGAGCGCACGCCTGCGAGAATCGCCTGCCGAGTGTCTGCCGGCAGGGCTTCCGGAGGATAAACTCCCGCCAAGTCTTTAGGAAAGTTCTTGATAAATGCGGCGGCGATATGAGCCGTGGCAAAGGCGATCGGCGAAGTGAACAGCCCTTGCTGGCGGATCTGGTATAGGGAAGGAAAGGCGCAGTCCCAGCGGATCAGCATCGCCTGTTCCTTCTTTGTGCCGCGCACCAGCACCGCCGCAGCAAACCGCGCATTTTGCAGGATTCCCCGCCGAATCAGTTTGGCCACCATCCGCGGCGTCGGCGTCTTGGGAAAACGGTGTGCCACGATGCCTCGCGAGCGGCTCAGCTTCCCTTGCTTGTGCCAGCGTCGCAGCCGGTCAATCTCGTTCCCGCCGATTTTCACGTCCAGGTCGCGCATCGGCACGAAGTGCGGCAGCGTTCCCACCTCGTCCTGCGCCGCCAGCACCACGCGCGTTTTCCCCACCGGCCCGGGAAAACGAAACCATTCCGCCTCGCTGAATCGCTTCGCCAAACGGAACTTGCCTCCCCGATACATCCGCGGATGCGAAACCGCTTCGTCAAAGGAACCCTCCGCCGACCATTGCGATACCGGGTCTTCGCTCTCGGTGCTTTCGTAGAGCCGAATGTGGACCCTTTCCACTTTATCCAGCAGATCCGCCCCGCGCCTGACCAGCAGGTTGGTCAATCCCGGAGCAACGCCCGCATTGACGACCCCTGTCCGGTTCTTTTCCTCAAACCGTTTTGCATAGCGCAGTTGTTCCGCCTTGAAAGGGTTCCGCGTCAGGTGGGAGCTGAGATCCAGATAGTGCGCCCGCAGGCGCAGCGCGGCGCGCATTACGATTTCGTTAAAGACCGATGCCGAGGCGTTGACGATCAAATGGCAGCCCCGGGCTGCGCGAAGAACCCCCCAGAGGTTCCGCGCATTCACTTCGCGAATGGGTATCGTGCTTCTCTTTCCCAGGAAGCGGTGGGCACGCCCCGGGTCGCGGTCACCGCACCAGACCGTGTGCCCCTGCCTCTCGAGTAGCTGCGCCAGCAGCGAGCCGGTGGCTCCGGCTCCCAGAACGAAGATCCGCATCGGCCCGCAACTCTACCATAACCATTTTTGACTCTGTGGGCTTACTTGCGCGGAGGGTTTCGTGGGGCTGGCGAGCCTCGCAAGAGTCCTTCAG
>Ga0209283_10001080_pt1 | contig 14471 bp, 12 predicted proteins | sample CZO8metaG_2_FD_188354 | JGI IMG/M metagenome (GOLD analysis project Ga0209283, IMG submission 188354) | Vadose zone soil microbial communities from the Eel River Critical Zone Observatory, Northern California, USA - CZOApr15con2H1.8 metaG... | ecosystem: Environmental > Terrestrial > Soil >...
TATGGAGCGTGTCAAGTGATTTCCCGCCATCTGATTTGGCATGGGTGGATTTTCCGGAGCTACGCGTTGTGGGGCGCGGGCGAAGATTCGCGGGGCATCTTTGCTGTGGCGTCGAGCACCTCACGGACTCTGCGGCCGAGACTCGCAGGGCTGTAAGGTTTTTGCAGCAGCGTGGCGCCATTGGCAAGAAAAGGTTCGAGCGAAGCAATCTCTCCCATGTAGCCGGTGGTGAAAATGACGGAAAGCTGCGGCTTGATGGCCGTGAGCTTCTGATACAGCGCCGGACCGCCCAGCCGGGGCATCACCACATCGAGGACCGCCAGGGCAATTTCCTCTGCACCGGCCTCGAACAGACGGAGTGCTTCTTCTCCGTCGCGGGCGACGACCACGCGGTAACCAAAGCCTTCCAGCGTTTCGAGTGCCATGGTGCGAACCCCTTCGTGGTCCTCGGCGATCAAAATCAGCTCCTGTCCGCGGGGAACCGGGGAATCGTTGCGGGCCGGGAGAGCTTCGATTTTTTTGCTGGGGACGTGCTCACGGGCAGGTAGACGCGGAAGGTGCTGCCCACTCCCGGTTCACTATAGACCTCGATGAAGCCGTGGTGCTGCTTAACAATCCCATATACGGTAGCCAGACCCAACCCCGTGCCTTTACCCAGTTCCTTGGTGGTGAAGAAGGGTTCGAATATGCGCTCCCGGGTCGCCGCGTCCATGCCCACGCCGTTATCGGAAACGTTGAGAGCGACGTAGCGTCCGGGAATGGCGTAGAGGTGGAGCCGGCAATACTCCTCGTCGAATTCGGCCATGCCGGTTTCAATGGTCAGGTGTCCGCCCTCGGGCATGGCATCACGGGCATTCAGGCACAAGTTCATGAGCACCTGCTCGATTTGCGAGACGTCGGCACGGATCGCGGCCAGGTCCGGCGCCAGGAGCACTTTCAGCTCGATGTCACTTCCAATGATCTTTTCGACAAAACTGAGGATGGTTTCGACGGTCTGGTTGAGATTGACATCGCGCGGCTCGAGAATCTGGCGCCGGGCAAATGCCAAGAGCTGCCGGGTGAGCCCGGCGGCGCGGTCGGCCTGATCCCTGATCTTGCGAAAGTGCTCGTAGGCAGAAGGAGACCCACCAGGCTGATCCAGCCCGATTTCGGCCCAGCCGTGGATCGCGCCGATCACGTTGTTGAAGTCGTGGGCGATGCCGCCGGCGAGCTGGCCGATGGCTTCGAACTTCTGAATCCCTCGAATCTGCTGTTCCATGGCGCGTATCTGAGTAACATCCTCGGCAAAGAGTTCATAGGCCGCGGATTCCTGGTTTTCCGCGGGGACCAAGCGGCCGCTCAGCCGAACCGTGAGATGGGCGCCGTCCTTCCTTTTCCATTCAGCCTCAGCACTGTCTACACGGCCTGTGCGGTTGCACTCCTCGAGCAAGGCAGCGCGCTGCTGCGGGTAGCGGAAAATATCGTCCAGAAGATTCCTGCAGAGGAGCTCGTCGCGAGAGTCGTGGCCGAGCATGCGCACCAGAGTCGGGTTGACATCCAGAAGCTGCCCTGTGGCGCGAGAGCGGAAGATTCCATAGGGGGCATTGTCGATGAGCTCGCGGTTGCGGGCGTCGCTGCGGCGCAATTCCAGCTCCGTACGCTTTCGCTCGGTGACGTCCAGCATGATGGTGTTGACACCGCGGGGCACTCCATCCTCGCCGAGTAAAGGATAATAGCTGGTGAGGAAGTCTCGTACCACGCCGGGTTGAGCCTGGATGGCCGTCTGGAGTTCAACGCCGATGAGCGGCAGGCCCGATTCCAGCACCTGGCGGTAAAGAGGTTCGACAGTGGCAGCCGCATCCGGAATGATTTGCCTGAGCTGGCGGCCGATATGCTCTGAGGCAGGTATGCCATTGTTGGCCGCGAGTGCATCATTGACGCGAACATATTTGAGATTCTGGTCAACCAGAGCAAGGCCGATAGGGGCTGTGCGGTAGAGTTGCTCCAATTCTGCGAACTGTTCGCGGGCGCGAGCCTCACTCTCTTTGAGCGTCTCGGTAGCCCGCCTACGCTCGTCGCGAAGCGATTTCTCCTTGATGGCGCGCCGCACGGCGGATGGCAGACGGGAAAGGTGGCTCTTGGGAATGTAATCGTGGATGCCGTGCTTGATGCATTCGACGGCGGCTTCTTCGCCAAGTCTGCCGGTGACCAGCAGGAAGGGGATTTCCTTTCCTGAACTCTTGAGAGCCTCGAACGCTTCCATGCCGGTCCAGTCGGGGAGACGGTAATCGGATAAGACGATGTCAAAGGTCTTCAAGGCCAAGAGAGCCTGAAACTCTTCGCGGGTTCCGGCCACGGTCGCTTCACAAGGAATTCCGGCACGGTCCAATTCCTGCAGGCAGAGTTCGACGTCCGAGCTGGAATGCTCCAGGATGAGGATGCGCACGGGTTCCGCGGACCCGGAAGGTCTGCTTGCCGGCGAAATGGACGGATTTTCGGTCATTCCGTCGAGCCTCGAGTGTCACTGGCAGTCATAGGCGGCGGCTTACTCATGCCCATTGCAGGTTCCTAGTCGAGATCGAAAGTTCTGTGAACCACAATCATCCGTTACCGGCAGGCTGGAGAGGGCAGTCTGGCAGAATAGAAAAGTTTTCTAGAAGGGGATTCTTATCTTGAACCAGTGTGGAGAAATGTCAAGATACGCGAAACGCTTGCGCCCGAATGAGTTAACTGCCAATCCTGGACCACGGCGAGGATGCTTCAGTCATCGGCCCGTTTGGGCGAAGCCGGAGAGAGTGACCCGGCCGCGCGCGTTCGCCCCAGGAGGTACGACGCAAGACCTGCGATCAAGCCACCGGCAAGAATGATGGCTTCCCAGACCAGGCCGGTCGCCATGGTCAGCGCCGGGGCCCCGCCAAAGGGCGCCACGAGTGCGACCAGGGCCGCCTCGCGCACGCCGATTCCGCCTTGCGTAACGGGAAGCAGTGCCGCCAATTTTGCCAAAGGCCAGGCCAGCACCCAAACACGCAGCGGCAAATGCAACCCGCACCCCGAGGCGATGACGGCGGTCAGCCAGACCAGCGCTCCTTGAATCACCAGGCCGAGCAGCCAGGCCTGAACCACGGCGTGCTTCCTCTGCACCATCGCTCGGAGCGCGCGCCGGAGGCGAACAACGAGGCGCCGCAGACGGAACGGCAGTGCGTGCGCCGGCACGAATCTCTTCAGCCCGAGGAAAATCACGGTGCAAACGATGAGAACTATCGCCGCAACGGCAAAGATTTCTTTGAACAATTGCCGCCCCACGGAATCGAGCGATTTGGGCAACAGCAAAACACCGGTCAGAGCTAGACTCCCGAGCGCAGCCATATCCACGAGGCGATCGAGGACGCTGCCCACGACAGCCGCAGCACGATGCCGCGAGAGCCGCAGCGCCAGGCCGACGCGTACGACGTCCCCGCCAACAATCGAAGGGAGGAACAGCGTGCCAAACAGGCCGCCGCCGTAGCAGCGAACCGCTTGCGCGTAGCTCAGCCCGGCGCCGGCCGCGTTCAACATCAGCCGCCATTTGACCACGCCGACGGCGTGGACCAGGAGATAGGCCGCCAGCACGAAAAACCACAGCGCGGGGGGAACTCGGTGGAGTGAAGCGCTGAGCTGTCCGAGCGGCAGGAAGTGAAACAACAGCCCAAAAATGACAGCCGCGCCGCCCCATCGCAAAGTGACGCCGAGCCAGACGCGCGAGCGGTGCGGGGGATTCATGGGGGTAAAGACGCCGTCCGTTGCAGAGGGACTCCTCGCCACTCGAAATGAAGAGAAACCCGCTAGCTTGAGAAAATTTGGCCGATCTTGGTCGCGAGTTCGAAATCGAGATTGCTGATGCCGCCCACGCTGTGTGTGGAAAGGTCCACAACCACTTTATTCCAAACGTTGCACCATTCCGGATGGTGGTTCATGGCTTCGGCCACCAGAGCAACACGCGTCATGCAGCCGAAGGCGGCGACGAAGTCCTTGCACTCGAAGGCGCGGTGGAGTTTTCCGTTTTGAATTGTCCAGCCGCTGAGGCTCTTCAGGCGGCTTGCGATTTCCTGCTCGCCCAGCTTTTCTGCGCGCATCGTAGCATTCCTCCCGCCAGTCCGAGCAGCACCACACCGGTTCCAGGCGGCCGTGATTTGCTGCTCGGCATTGGCGACATTATCCGGGTTCCGGCGCGAACCGGCAAGTGCGGCGGGCTGCAAGAGCGGCGCGGAATCCGATTGAACGGCGGGGAAAACTCTTCTATGGTAATTGACTCGCTTCGACGTGGAACACCCTGTGACCGGGGACGCACGCTCTGGGACCCGCGGACCCGCCACCCGCACGCATTACGGAGATCAACATGAAGAAGAAGATTCGGGCCATCCAGTACGGTGTCGGGCCCATCGGCGCTTCCATCGCACGCCTGATGCGTGAAAAACAGGCCGTCGAGATCATCGGCGCGATTGACACCGATCCCGCCAAGGTTGGCAAGGACCTCGGGGAAATCACCGGGGCGGCGGATGCTCCGTGGAACGTGAGGATCACGGATAGCGCAAAAGAGATGCTGTCGGAAGCGGCGGACATTGTAATTCACTCGACGTCCTCGCATCTGCCGAACGTCGCGGACCAGTTGCTGGCGTGCCTCGAAGCGGAATCTTGCGTAATCTCCACGTGCGAAGAACTGGCCTATCCCTTCCGCAAATACCCGGAACTGGCCGCGAGGCTTGACGCGACGGCGAAGGATTGGGGCGTGGCTCTGGTGGGAACCGGCGTCAATCCCGGGTTCGTGATGGACAAGCTGGTGCTGACGCTCGCGGCGGTGTCGCAGCGCGTGGAAACGGCTCGCGCCGTGCGGATTGTGGATGCGTCGAAAAGGCGCCTACCGCTGCAGAAAAAAATCGGCGCGGGAATGACGGTCGAAGAATTCCGGGCGCAGGCTGCCGCCGGGGTCATCAAGCACCACGGATTGCCCGAATCGGTCGCCATGGTTTCCGACGGCCTGGGTCTGGGAGTGGACGAAATCATCGAAACAATCGAGCCGATGGTGGCCGCGGAACAGGTCGTGACCGAGTATCTCACCGTCGAGCCGGGACAAGCCGCCGGCGTCCATCAGATTGCGCGCGGCCTTTCGGGCGGGACGGAAAAGATCTATATGGAGCTGCGGATGTTTGTAGGAGCGAAAGATCCGGGCGACACGGTCGAGCTCACCGGCCATCCCAACATCCGCATCCTGATCCCCGGCGGGACCCACGGCGACATCGCTACGGCTGCCGTGGTCGTCAATACGATTCCGGCGATCCTCGACGCCCCAGCAGGCTTGCGCACTTCGCGCGACTTGCCCATGGGATTCTTCCCGCCCGCAGCGAAACCGTAATGAACCGGGCTTGCTGCGCTCACTTCTCCCAGAAGCGGCCGACGGCGGCGTAGTCCAGGTCTTCTTTGGCGGCCCCTTTCACCGCGTTGTAAATTTCGCGGGCGGCGGCAGTGGCCGGCAACGCCACACCAATCTGATTCGCGAGGTCCAGCGCCAGTCCGAGGTCTTTGTGCATCAGGCGCAGCGGAAAGCTCGGCGCGTATTCGCGCTTGAGGAGCAGCGGCGCTTTGACGTCGAGTACCGCCGAGCGGGCCATGCTGGATTGCAACACCTCGACAAGTTTTTCGCCGGGCAGCCCGGCGCCCTGCACCAGCGCCAGCGCTTCGGCTAACGCGTCCACTTGCAGCGCCAGGATCATGTTCATGGCCAGCTTGATGGTTTGCCCCGCGCCATTCGGGCCGAGATGAAACCAGCGCTTGCCCATGGCACCGAGCACCGGCTCGGCGTCCCTCAGAGCTTCCGCATCGCCGCCGACCATGAAAACGAGTTCACCTTTTTCAGCTCCCCAGGTGCCGCCGGTCACCGGAGCATCGAGGAACCTAACCCCGCGCGGGCTGCACGCTGCGGCAATGCGCCGCGCCAAGGAGGGCGCGACCGTGCTCGAATCCAAATACGTGCTGCCCTTGCGAAGTCCATCGAGCGCGCCCTGGGGCCCCCAAAGCACTTCTTCGAGCGCCGGTGGATCGCTGACAATGGTAATGAGCACGTCGGCAGCCGCTGCGGTCTCGCGCGGTGAAGCCGCCAGCCGCGCGCCTTGCTTCACAACCTCCTGCGCGCGGGATGCCGTGCGGTTCCAAACCAATACGGAAAAGCCGGCCTTCAGGAGATTGGCCGCCATCGGCCGGCCCATCAGCCCCATTCCGATGAACCCTACCGTCGGTTTCACAAGACCCCTCCAATGAGAAATGGCAACCGGGAAATATAGCGTTATTTGGCAAAGGATGGGATGGAATTTTAGAGGGACGATGAGCGATCCGAGGAGAGGAACGGGGAGGCTTACTTGTGCCCGTTGCGGTTAGGAAGGACGGAGATTTCTTCAGCCACGGCCTGCCAGGTCTTGCCGGAAGACACTCGGGCGACGGTCGAGAGCTGCGCTGTTTCTCCGGACCCGATGCGGACAATGCACTGATAGGGGATTTCCCAGCGGAAGGTTCTCACCTGGCCGTGCTGATCGAACTTCTGTTCGAGAAAAATCGACCGGCCGGAATCGGCGGCCAACGTCCCGGCAGCAGGCAGGAGGAGGTCCCCCGCGCGATACTGCACTTCGACACGATGGCCTAAAAGGGCAGAGTAACGCGCCATATAGCCAAGTTTGGGAAGGATGGTCACACCGGTCAATAGTACGAAAGTCTAAGGGTGCCTGTGGATACTGTGAATTTGTCAAAATGTGGAATTGTGGAAATCTAGTGATGTCCGCCGTGGCCGTCTGCCACAGACGCAGAGACGGCTTCGGGATAGGGCTGGTCGGCGCGAATTCGCAGATCGGCCGTCAGCATCAACAGCAACGGCGTGACGATTCCCCACGTTAGAACCGCATAGACCATCGCGAGCACCCACCCCAGCAGGCCCTCGGAGCCGCGCGTGAAGCGGTATACGAAGCAAGCCGCGAGAAGCCCGATCAACGTTGTAATCAGACGGCTTGGCCGGGACACTTCGAGCGGCTTTTGACAATGGGGGCATGAGAGTGTGTCGGAATACGCGGCAACGTCTCCGGCGGGAACTTTGCCCATGCACAACGGACAGATGCGAATGGCCACGCGCTCACCTCGCGCCACCAGAGTACGGGCTGAGTTTGGGCCTGTCAAACCGCCCAGGAGGCGCCGCGGAATGTTCGTGGGCGCGCGGAGCTGGAGACCCGCTCTGCCTGGGCAGGAACGCGCGGGATCTCCGTTTAGACAAAACCTTCAGAATCTGCCCGCGCTCGCTGGATGGCGCCATCGAGACACTTGTCTGTTTCGTACGCGAAGAAGCAGGTTCTATTGACTCCGAGCGCGACGGAATTACAGACTAGCGGAAAGTTGATGTTGCGACACCGCAGTCCATTCGCGACGCAGCCGAAAGCGGCGAGGGAATACTTCTCCTCGACGAGCGTCTGAATCGGGAAGCAACCAATAGTCAGATGCACTGATTGGTGGACTGCGAACCGTATCTACAATTTGACGTTCGCCAAAGGAGAAGAAGAGCATGAGGAATACCGTCTTGGCAGTGGCGGCCGCGAGCTTGGTGGCCATGTTGTCTAGCTGCGTTCCGCCACCCCGACAACGCGCGCGCGCCCCTCTCGCACCCTGCTACCAGCAGCCCGGCTTCAGCAATACGACGCTGACAACAGTGATTACCGTGAAGCCTTACGCCGGAAAAGTATGGACTTTCCCGGAAGCACCCTCCTACATTTCCAGCGCGATTCTGAGCCGTTTAAGTGCAGATGGCAGCCCGCGAAATTTGAGTTTTCAAGAGGCAAACGGCGTGGTGCCCAACCTGTACATCAACGTGACTCTCAACGAATCGACAGACGGCACCCATCAGGATACAGCGTACGCCGATGTAAGCGGCTTGGGCCGTGGATCCCTCTTCCAAGAAAGCAGCGGGCAATCGCCCTATACGTCTTGGCAGGCCGCAACAAACAATCTTTCCGACAACATGTACACCTGGTTTGCGAATGGCTGGAGCTTGACGCGGGGATGCTCGAGCGCAAGCACCACTACGGGACGGAAAAGACGCTAGTCGTAAGCGGAAAAGTCTACCGCGCGACTCCGACGACGGATTTGCCGCCGGGGGGAGCTCCGCTCACGAATTGCACGATACGCGCGCGAGGGTCGCTCGGCGATCGCAGGGTCACCATGACCGCGTCGCTTTGCTCGTGGTTATCTCCCCAGCCTTCCTAAGACCTCCCCGGGCCGACCTCACAGCCGCGTCCCACGGCAAATCACTTCTTGACTTTGCTGCCGAACCCTTTATGTTTCCCTTCGCGGGTTCACATCACCAGATCGCGCTGGAGCCTTTCTCATGCGCCGGAACGTTTCCATGACGCGCCTGACTTTTCTCTGTGCAGCGCTCGGACTATCCGGAGTTTGGACAGCGCATCCGGAAGTTGCGGTTGCGCAGGAAAAGGCTATTGTGCTCAAGGCCAGCACGATTTTCGACGGACGCGGCCACATCCTCCACGACACGCGTATCGCTATCGAGAACGGCAGAATCGCGCGGCTCGATTCCCGGGCCGAGGGCGTGACGTACGATCTGCGCGGGCTGACGGTGCTGCCGGGGTGGATTGATGTCCACGACCACATTACCTGGCATTTTGGACCGAACGGGCGGGTGGAAGACAAAGAGGAAACGCCGGCGCAGGCGGCCCTGGCAGAAGCGGGCAATGCATGGACCACGCTGCTCGCTGGATTCACTACGATTCAAAGTCTGGGCTCGCCGGAGGACCAGGATCTCCGCGCCGCCATTCATCGGGAGGCGCTGGCGGGGCCAAGAATCCTGACGGCGCTCCGCCCGATCGTTGATCCCAGGCTGACGCCGGAGCAGATTCGTGAAGCGGTCAGGCGGCTGAGGGCTGATGGCGCCGACGTGGTCAAGATCTTTGCCTCGCGCAGCATTCGCGAGGGCGGTGGACCGACGCTCAGCGACGAGCAGTTGCAGGCAGCGTGCGGCGAGGCCAAAGCCCAGGGGCTGCGCAGTGTTGTTCATGCCTATCGGTCGGCGGTCCGCGCGGCCGCGCTCGCCGGATGTACGCAAGTGGAGCACGGTACTTATGCCACCGACGAAGACCTGCGCGCCTTGGCGGAGCACGGGACTTTCTTCGACCCCCAGGTCGGGCTGGTGATCCACAACTATCTTGATCACAAGGCGAATTTCCTGGGCATCGGGAACTATACCGAGGAAGGATTTGCCAAGATGCAAGAGGTCCTGCCGCTCAATCAGGAAATGTTCAAGCGTGCGCTGGGCACAAAAGGACTCAAGATTGTCTTTGGAACCGATGCCGTCGCCGGGGCCCACGGGCGCAATGCGGAAGAGTTTATCTATCGCGTGGAGGACGGCCAGGACCCCATGGATGCCCTGGTTGCCGCCAACTCCCGCGCCGCGGAATCGCTCCACATGCAAGATGAGATAGGCGCCATTGCGCCGGGCATGCAGGCGGACATCATTGCCCTCGACGGCGATCCCTTGAAAGACATCACAGCGGTCCGCCGCGTGGTTTTCGTGATGAAAGGCGGAGTTATTTACAAGAATGAGGTTCCCGCGCGAGAGCCGGCGCCGAAGAAATAACCCCGCGAAACATTCGCAGGTCCCGGCTTGACTTTTTCCGCCGGCAGACTATCGTCTATCGCGCTGACAAATGCCTGCAAAGGAGGATTGACGATGCGTAGAGTGGCTGCCCTTGTGGCTTTGCTGTCGTGTTGTGGCGCTGTGTGCGCAGCACAGGCGCAGAAACCGGCGCCGAAGACGATTGTCGTCAAGGCCGCGCGGATGTTCGATGGGAAGAGCGACTCGCTCATCAGGCCCGGCCTTGTGGTCATCACCGACGGAAAAATTGCAGCCGTGGGAGCCGGGGCCGCCATACCGTCCGGCGCCGAAGTCATTGACCTAGGCGACGCCACGCTGCTGCCCGGCTTCATTGACGCGCACACGCACCTTTCGATGGAAGCGAGCGACGACTGGAAGCAGGCAGCACTCAATCGCCTGCAAAAGCCCGTGGCCGAGCAGGCGCTCGACGCCAGCGTGAACGCGCGGAGGACGCTGCTGGCCGGTTTCACGACGGTGCGCGATGTCGGCTCGAGCGATTACCTGGATGTTGGCCTGCGCAACGCCATCAACAGCGGCGCGATCGCGGGTCCGCGGATGCTTGTGACTGTACACTCCATCGGGTCCACCGGCGGCCACTGCGATCGCGGCGGCGGATTCCGCGCCGGGCTTTTCGGCCGCGAAACCGACCCGCTCGACGGCGTCATCAATGGCCCCGAAGAGGCCCGGCGGGCCGTGCGCCTCGATCATAAGTACGGGGCCACAATGATCAAAGTCTGCGCCACCGGCGGCGTGCTCTCGCTGACCGACGACGTGGATACGCCGCAGCTCACCCAGGAAGAGCTGAACGCGATTGTGGATGAAGCGCATGCGTTGCGGCTGAAGACTGCCGCGCACGCTCACGGCGCCGAGGGCGCCAAGCGCGCCATTCGCGCCGGAATCAATTCCATCGAGCACGGGTCGTTTCTCGATGAGGAAGCGCTCGACATGATGAAAGCGCGCGGGACCTATCTGGTCCCCACGCTGATGGCTCCTGATTATTTGCGCCAGAAGTTGGACGCGGGCGTCTATTTTCCCCCGAAGATTGCAGCCAAGGCGCGGGACGCAATTGCCTCCATTCAGTCCATGTTCAAGCGCGCGCTGGCCAAGGGAGTCAGAATTGGACTCGGCACCGACGCCGCCGTCTATCCGCATGGGCTGAATGCCGGAGAGTTCCACCTGATGGTGGACCTGGGAATGAAGCCCGTGGACGCGCTCAAGGCAGGAACTTCCTCCGACGCAGAACTGCTCGGACTGGACAAACAGATCGGCTCACTGGAAACCGGCAAGCTCGCCGACGTTGTTGCCGTTCCGGGCGATCCCATCGCGGATATCCGTCAGACCGAGCATGTCTTTTTTGTCATGAAAGAGGGGGTGGTCTACCGGAATGACCGTGCCGGGGCAACGCGGTAAGCGGACGGCGGCTCCCGGAGAATCAAGAGGAGGCATTCCATGCCGGATCTTTCCATCACGATTGCGTCAGGGCTCGCCGGTTATTACGAAAAAGTCGCCCAGGAATTACACAAGTGGGTGGACCCGATATCACAGGAGCAGCTCTGGCGGCGCCCTTATCCGTATGGCAACAGCGTCGGGCATCTTCTGCTGCACGTTACGGGCAATCTGAACTACTACATCGGCGCGCGGATCGCCCAAACCGGATACGTCCGGGACCGTGACCTTGAATTCAACGAGACCCAGCGCAAACCGAAAGAGCAGGTCTTGCAGGAATTCGACCGCGCCATTTCCATGGTGGTGGCGACGATTCGCCGGCAAACTGCCGAAGATTGGGTGGCGCCCTATTCGGCCGAGCGTGAGGCTACCGCAAAGGACCGGTTTACGATCTTCGTGCGTTGCGCGGGCCACGCCTACCATCATGTCGGTCAGATGATTTACCTGTGCAGAGAACTAACAAAGGGGACGCAGCAGCAGGCGGCATCATCTTAGGTCCTGACAAACTGTTACGTTTCCAGCTTGTAGCGCGTTCCGGCGAGTTGATACAGCCGCTTCCACACCAGGCGGTTGACGACCACGACGATGATGGCCATCAGGATGGTCGCGGCGAGCAGCACGTCGAAGCGGCCCGAGTCGCTGGCTGTGCTGATCGTTGAGCCGAGCCCTGTGGCCATGAGTATCCTGCCTCGAAAATGAAAATATTCGGCGATGATGCTGGCGTTCCAGGCGCCTCCGGAAGCCGTCAGCAGTCCAGTCACCAGATACGGGAAGATTCCGGGGAGAATCAGCCGCCGCCAGCGCTCCATGCGGGTGAAATGAAATACCTCCGCAGCTTCTTTCAAATCGGTCGGAATGGCCATCGCACCGGCGATGACGTTGAACAGGATGTACCACTGCGTGCCGAGCAGCATCAGCAGCAAGGATGCCGCTCCCATGCCGCCGCCCCAGCGGACAAGAACGAGCAGCACCACCGGGAATAGCGCCGTGGCCGGGACCGAAGCGGCAATCTGCACCAAGGGTTGCGCAATGCGCGCCAGTCGCGGGCTCGAGCCGATGGCCACGCCCGCCGGAACCGTCCAGAGCGCGCCCAGCAGAAGCGCTGCGTTCACGCGGAAAAACGTGAAGCCCGCGGCGCGCAGCAACGCAGAAATGTCAGAGCGGTGCAAATCTGCCAGCGTGACGCCCGCACGGAAAACGCCGTACGCCAGCCCCGCGGCCAACGCTGCTCCAACGGCGTAGCCTGTCCATACCACAGTGCCCGAGCGAATTCTTGAAGGTTGCGGCATAATCCCGCGCCCAGCTCGCGGAGCGAAGGCCAGCGTCAGCCATCGCGCGACCGGAGCGACAGTGTGCCCGTACATCCAAATCGCGAAGCGCGACCGTCCAAGCACGCCCAAAAGGCTGGCCTGATGCTCGTGCGCCGCTTCCACTTGTTCGAACTTGAATTTGTCGGCCCAGGCGATGATGGGCCGCCACACAATCTGGTCGAGCAGGACAATGACGGCAATCAGCACCGTGAGTCCCCACAGGATCGCAGTGGTATCTCCGGCGCCGGCCGCCACCTGCAAGTAGGAGCCCAGGCCCGGCAAACGGAAATCGCGCTCGCCCAGCACGAACATTTCGCAGGGCATGAGGAAAAACCAGCCTCCTGCCATGGACATCATGGAGTTCCAAACCAAACCGATTGCGCCAAAGGGAAGCTCGAGTTCGAAAAACCGCTGCCAGCGGCCGAAGCCGTAGATGCGCACGGCCTCATCGAGCTCGCGCGGGATGGTTTTCAGTGAAGAATAAAAGCTGAAGGCAATGTTCCACACCATGCCCGTAAAAATAAGCAGGATCGAGCCCAGCTCCACGCCAATCTGGCGGCGCGGAAACAGCGCCATCATGGCCAGCATCACTCCGGGAAGAAAACTCAGCACGGGGATGGACTGCAAAATATCCATCAGCGTCACGAGCATGCGCTCGAGCTTGGGCGAACGCGCGGCGGCAAAGCCATACGCGAGCGCGAAGACCAGACTCAATCCGTAGGCGATGCTCAAGCGCACCAGCGAATAGACCGCATAGAGCGGCAGCATCGCCGGGCTGCGGGAGATTTGCGCCACCGCATGCACCGGACCCAGCCAGGAATGCCCCAGCGCAAGCACTCCGTAGGCAGCGCCCAAGACCGCGGCGAAGACGGCGAGGTCCGCGAGCCGCGACCCGGTGCGCTTCCCCGCGACGGCGCGCGCGAGCAGCGCGGGCGGGAGCAATCCACCGGAAGGCGGTGAGGGAGTGGTCACGCCGGTCAGGTCTCGGTCAGGATCAACCGGCGGGTCGCGGCGTTGTAGTCAAACAGCTCCGCGTAGCGGCCCCAGTTGATGGCGATATCGAGTTGCCGGCGCGCTTCCTCTTCGCTGAAGTGCTCTTCGAGAAGATCCATGAAAAATTCGTCGGGGAGCGTCCGGTCGGTTTTGGTTTTGAGCGCGCACTCCATTTGGGCGAGCAGCGGCACGTGGGCCAGCGCCGCGCGGCGGAAAATCTGTTTGCGCGTCAATATATCCGCCTGCGCGAACGTCGCGCCCTCGGGGGTGATGATGGCGTCGCCTTCTTCCACGCGCAGGAAATCAAGAATGCGCGCCGTTTCCACGATGGGGAGCAGGTCGTCTGCTTCCAGAGAAAGGTCCGCGGCAAGGCGGTGCAGGTCGGCGCGGCCGCCGCGGTCGTGGAGAATCTCCACCAGGCCCGCCAACCCGCCGGGGCGCACGTGGGGCAGCATCAGAATTTTTCGCGGCACGCTGGGTTGTCCGGAATCCTGTCCGGACGCGGCGGCCAGGGCGCCGGGTTCCGCCGCGGGCTGCGTCAGGATTTTATACACGTAGTCCACGATCTGGGTGAAACGCTCGGCCTTGCGGTTGCGCGGATGCGGCAGCCCCACGGCGAAGTCCGCGCGAATGCGCGCCGGGTTGTGGCTCAGCACGACGATGCGGTCGGCCAGCGCCACGGCTTCTTCGATGTTGTGGGTGACCATAAAAATCGCGCGCGTGGGAATCTTGTGCTCCTGCCACAGTTCCAGCAGTTCGCCGCGCAGCGTTTCCGCGGTCAGCACGTCGAGCGCGGAGAACGGCTCGTCCATGAAAAGCACTTCCGGCTCGACCACCAGCGCCCGCGCAAAGCCGACGCGCTGCTTCATTCCGCCGGATAGCTCCTTCGGAAACGCAGTCTCAAAGCCGTCCAGGCCGACCGCGTCAATGATTTTGAGCGCGCGCTTGTGCCGCTCGAGCGCGGGAACGCCGCGGGCTTCGAGGGGCGCTTCGACGTTGTCAATCACGGTCAGCCAGGGAAACAGCGCAAAGCTCTGAAAAACAATCGAGCAGTTCGGCCGCTGGCCGTC
>Ga0209283_10001082_pt1 | contig 14460 bp, 10 predicted proteins | sample CZO8metaG_2_FD_188354 | JGI IMG/M metagenome (GOLD analysis project Ga0209283, IMG submission 188354) | Vadose zone soil microbial communities from the Eel River Critical Zone Observatory, Northern California, USA - CZOApr15con2H1.8 metaG... | ecosystem: Environmental > Terrestrial > Soil >...
CCGGAGGCCCTGAGGCTTGCGCCCAATCTGGAGGTCGCTCGCGCGAGCGCGAGCTCCTACGCGATCAGCGCGCGCGGCTTCAACCAACCTGTCGCAATTGCCAATAAGCTGCTGGTGCTGATCGATGGTCGTGCGGTCTACACGCCGCTTTTCTCGGGCGTGTTCTGGGATGCACAGGACGTGATGCTCGAGGACGTCGAGCGCATCGAGGTGATCAGCGGACCCGGGGCGGCGCTGTGGGGCGCAAACGCCGTGAACGGCGTGATCAACGTGATCACGCGGCGATCATTGGATACCCAGGGCGGATACGCGTATGGTCACAGCGGCAACCTCGAGAGGGGATACGGCGCGCGCTACGGCGGCGCGCTTGATGGCGGGGCGTCGTACCGCGTCTACGGCAGGTTTTTCGACGTCTTCAATACCGCGCGCGCGGACGGCGTCACGGCGAGCGACGGCTGGGGCAAGGGGCAGGTCGGCTTTCGCTCGGACTGGGGAACCACCGCGAACGGATTCACGCTGCAGGGAGATGTCTACCGGGGCAAGCTCGATCAGGCGATGGGCGACGATTCGAGCATTTCCGGCAACAATCTCCTCGGACGCTGGAACCGCGACCTCGCCGAGTGGGGTCGCTTGCAGGTGCAAGCGTATTTTGACCACACCGAGCGCGACATCCCGGGGACGTTCGCCGAGCGCCTCAATATCTTCGATGTCGAGTTCCTGCACGGCCTGCGGGCGATCGGGGCGCACGCGCTGACCTGGGGCGGCGGGTACCGGTACGGGGACGACCGGGTTACCAACAGCGCCGTCCTTGCATTTCTGCCCGCCGATCGCGGCCTGCGCTGGAGCAACGTTTTCGCGCAAGACGAAATCGCGCTGGAAAACAACCTGAGGCTCACGCTCGGCGGCAAGTTCGAGAACAATTACTACACCGGCACCGAATTCCTGCCGTCCGCGAGGCTTGCCTGGAAACCCCAGCCGCAGCGCTTGGTCTGGGGCGCGGTCTCGCGCGCGGTACGGGCTCCGTCGCGGATCGACCGCGATTTATTCGTGCCGGCACGAACGGGGCCGCCGCCGACGCCTGCGTTAGACGGCGGGCCCGACTTTGTATCGGAAGTTGTCAAGGTATTCGAAGTGGGATACCGGGCGCAGCCCTCGCCGCAAGCAACCTATTCGATTTCGCTGTTTCACAACATCTACGACAAGCTGCGCAGCGTCGAGCCCACCCCCGGAGGCGACGTCGTGCTCGGCAACAAGATGGAGGGCACGAGCGACGGAATCGAAGCCTGGGGCAGCTATCAGGCGGCGAAGAACTGGCGCCTGAGCGCCGGAGGATTTTTCTTGAGACAGCGTCTGCGCCCGATGCCCGACAGCGGGGATACCAAAGTTAGCGCCGCTGGCAACGATCCGAAGCGCCAGTTCATGCTGCGGTCTTCACTCGACCTTCCCGACAGCGCGGAGCTCGACGTGGGAATTCGATACATCGCGGCGCTGCCGAACCCGAGCGTCCCGGCTTATACGGCGGTGGACGCTCGCCTTGCGTGGCGGCTGCGGCGCGAATTCGAGCTTGCGGTCGTCGGGCAAAACCTCTTTGACCCCGGCCATCCGGAGTTCGGGAACGCGGCCACCCGGAGCGAAATGGCGCGCGGCGGGTATGTGAGGCTGAAATGGTACTTCTGAGCAAACGATCGGGTTGGAAGCCCGCCGGGCTCGATGAGCGGGCGATGCCGGGCGGCGCGGCGCGATGGCTGCGCGCGTGCGCTTTTTCGATCGTGGTGGCGGCGGGTTTCGCCGGCCCGCGCGCGGCGCAGGCGGACGCGCAGGCCGACGAGTACCGCGTCAAGGCGGCGTTTCTCTACAAGTTCGGCGGCTACATCGAATGGCCGGTCCAGCGCTTTGCGCGTCCGGACAGCCCGCTCGCGATCGGCGTGATGGGCGCGGACGCGCTGGCCGATGAGCTGGCGCAGATCGTCGCCGGCCGCAGCGTCAGCGGCCGAGCGGTGCAGGTGCGCAAGCTCAGGCCCGGCGATCCGATCGCGGGCTTGCACATCCTCTTTATCGGCCGCGCGGACGACGGCCGGCTGCCCGAGGTTCTCGCCGCGGCCAAGGGCCGCGCTTTGCTCACGGTCACCGAATCCGACGAGGCGCTGGAGCTCGGCAGCATGATCAATTTCGTCGTGGTCGACGACAAAGTGCGCTTCGACGTCGCGCTGCCTCCCGCCGACTCGGGCAACCTCAGAATCAGTTCGCGGCTCCTCGCCGTCGCGCGCAAAGTCGTGTCGAAGCCGTCATGAAGCACTCACCGCGCTCATTGCGGCAAAAGCTGCTCGGGTTGATGCTCCTCACCACGCTGGTGGCATTGATCGTTGCCCTGGGCGCCATGATCGGCTACGAGCTGCGCGTCTACCACCGGATTCTCGTGTCCGACATGACGACCCAGGCGGAGCTGCTCGGTCGCACGATCGCGCCGGCGCTCGCGTTCGACGATCCCCGGGTGGCGAAGGAAAACCTCGGCTTGCTCAGGTTCCGGCCGCTGGTCGGCTCCGCCGCGGTCTACAACGCGCGCGGCGCGCTTTTCGCCACCTATGCGCGCATAGACGACGAGCACGCGTTTCCGAAGCTGCCCGAGCCCGACGGCGCGCGCGTCGAGGACGGGAACCTCGTCCTGTTCAAGCGCATCGTCAACGACAACGAGATCCTAGGCACGGTGTACCTGCGCGCCGACTACGAGCTCTTCGGCCGGGTGTTCGATTACCTCGGGATCGCCGCCGTGGTTCTGATCGCCGCGATGCTGGTCGCGTTTTTCATGGTGTCATGGATGCAGAACATCGTGACCCGGCCGGTCCTCGCGATCGCCGAGATCGCCCGGGAAGTGGTGGAACGGCGGGACTACTCCCGCCGCGCGGTGAAGATGAGCGCCGACGAAGTGGGAACGCTGGTCGAGGCGTTCAACGACATGCTGGCGGAGATCGAGCGCCGCACGCTGGAGCTCGAGGCCTCGAACGCGAAGCTTGGGCGCGAGGTAGAGGAACGCAGCCGCGCGGAGCGGGAAATCCTGCGCCTCAACGCCGAGCTCGAGGACAGGGTGCGCGAGCGCACCGCGCAGCTGGAGACGGCCAACAAAGAGCTCGAGGCGTTTTCCTACTCGGTGTCCCACGACCTGCGCGCGCCGTTGCGCGCTATCGACGGATTCGGCCAGGCGCTGGTCGACGATTTTCCGCAGCATCTCCCGGAAGCCGCGCGCCGTTACCTGACGAGGATCCGCGCCTCCACGCGGCACATGGCGCAGCTGATCGAGGGTCTGCTCAACCTGGCCCGCGTCTCCCGCGGGACGCTCGAGCCCCGTGCGGTGGATTTGAGCCAGATCGCGAAGCAAGTGGTGGACGAGTTGCAGCAGCGCGAGCCCGGCCGGGCTGTGCAAGTCTCGGTTTGGGACGGGATGCGCGCCGAGGGCGACTCGCATTTGATGCGGGTCGCCCTCGAGAACCTCATCGGCAACGCGTGGAAGTTCACGTCGAAGTCGGAGAAGCCGCACATCGAAATCGGCGCCCTGAAAGATCACGGACGCGCAACCTTCTTTGTCCGCGACAACGGAGCGGGCTTTGACATGGCCTATGCCGACAAGCTTTTCGGCGCGTTTCAGCGCCTGCACGCCGCGACCGACTACGCCGGAACCGGGATCGGGCTTGCGACTGTTCAGCGCATCGTGCACCGGCATGGCGGGCGCATCTGGGCCGAGGCGGAAGTGGGCAAGGGCGCGGTGTTCTTTTTTACGCTGGCGTTCGAGGCGGAAGGGACCGCAGAGGTCCCGCCGATCGAGGAAAGAGCCCATGGATAAGACGCCGATCCAGGTGCTGTTCATCGAGGACTCCGAAATCGACGTCGAGCTCGCGCTGCGCGCGCTCGATCAGGGCGGGTTCGACGTCTCGTGGGAATGCGTCGGGGCCGAGGAGGAGCTGAAACGGGCCCTGAGCTTGCAGAGGCCTCAGGCGATTCTGTCGGATTTCTCCATGCCCGGCTTCGACGGGATGGAGGCCCTTCGGCTGTCGAAGGAGATGGCGCCGGGCGTTCCCTTCATCTTCGTCTCCGGCACGATCGGCGAGGAGCGCGCGATCGAGGCGATCCGGCTCGGCGCGACCGATTACGTTCTCAAGGACAACATGCGGCGGCTCGGCACCTCGGTCAGGCGCGCCCTGTCGGAAGCCTCCGAGCACGAGCGCGTGCGCATCGCGGAGGAGGAGCGCGCGCGCCTGGTGCAGGTGCTGGAGGCGACGAGCGACTATGTCGGGATCTCCGACCCGAACGGGAAGATCATCTACATGAATGCCGCGGGACGAAAGCTCACCGGAGCGCCGGAATCGGGGGACGTCGGCAAATCGACTATCGAGGTCCACCCGAAGTGGGCGAGCGAGCGGGTCGAGGGGGAAGGGAGGCGCAGCGCCGAGCGCGACGGCCTGTGGCACGGCGAATCGGCCCTGCTCGGGGCCGACGGAACCGAGATCCCGGTGTCCCAGGTGATCACCGCCCACAAGGGCCCGGACGGGGCGATACGGTTTTTCTCCACCATCGCGCGCGACATACGCGAACGCAAGGCCTACGAGGCGCGTCTGCAGTATTTCGCGAATTACGATCCGCTTACCGGCCTGCCGAACCGCTCGCTCCTCGGCGATCGCGCGCTTCAGGGAATCGCGCACGCGAAGCGCGCGGGCCGGCCGACGGCGCTGCTCGTCATGGACCTGGACCGGTTCAAGCTCGTCAACGAAAGCTACAGCCACGGCGCGGGCGACACGCTGCTTCGCATGGTCGCCGATCGGCTGCGGGGCGCGGTGCGCGAAGGCGACACGGTGGCGCGGCTCGGCGCGGACGCGTTCGCCGTGCTCGCGACCGATCTGGCGCGTCCGGATGACGTAAGCGCCGTCGCGCGCAAGATCCGCGAGGCGATGCACTCGCCGTTCTGGCTTGAGGCGCGCGACCTCCACGTCACCGTGAGCATCGGAGCAAGCGTCTATCCGCGCGACGGCGAGGAGTTCGACATCCTGCTGCGCAACGCCGACGCGGCGATGCACCGCGTCAAGGCGGAAGGGCGCAACGGATTCCAGTTCTACGCCGCTGCGATGACGCGCCAGGCCACCGACCGGGTGGAATTGGAGAACGAATTGCGGCTCGCGCTGGGGAAAGGCGAATTGGAGATCCATTATCAGCCCCAGGTCGTCCTCGCGAACGGCCGTATCGTCGGCGTCGAGGCCCTGATGCGGTGGAACCACCGGGGACGGGGGTGGATTTCGCCCGGGCAGTTCATCCCGATCGCGGAAGACTCCGACCTGATTCACCCGCTCGGAGAATTCGCGCTCACCGAAGGCTGCCGGCGGATCAGGGCTTGGAGCGACGCCGGATTCGCTTCGCTGCGGCTCGCCGTGAACGTCTCGGCGCAGCAGTTCCGCAGTCCCGGCTTCGTCGAAGCGGTCGGGCGCGCCCTGCGCGCGTCCGAGCTCGAGCCGGCTTTGCTCGAGCTCGAGCTCACCGAGAGCGTGCTGGTCGAGAATCGCGAGGAGGCGGCCGATATCCTCAAGCGCCTCAAGGCGCTGGGCGTGCAGATCGCCGTGGACGACTTCGGCACCGGCTATTCGAGCCTGAGCTATCTGTCGCGGCTGCCGATCGACTGTCTCAAGATCGACCGCTCGTTCGTCAGCCGGGTAAACGAGAGAGGGCACGATGCGGCGATCACGCAGGCGGTGATCTCGCTCGCGCATTCGCTCGCGGTGCGCGTGATCGCCGAGGGGGTCGAGACCGTGGAGCAGCTGGAATTCCTGCGCATGCACCGCTGCGACCAGGGCCAGGGGTATCTGTTTTCCCCGGCCGTCGATCCCGAGGCGATGGCGAAGCTCCTGGCGGCAGGATCGCTGGAACCGGACGAGCAGTCCGCCGCGAAACTCAAATGAAGGAACAGCCGGCTGCGCCGGGGAGACGATAATGGAAAAAATCATCATGCTCGTCGAAGACAATCCGGACGACGAGGAGCTCACGCTGCGCGCGCTGCGCAAAGCCAATATCGCGAACGAGGTTTTCGTCGCCCGGGACGGGACCGAGGCGCTCGATTTCCTGTTCGGCACCGGAAGGCACGCCGGGCTCAAGACGCTGCCCATGCCGGCGGTGGTCCTGCTCGACCTGAAGCTTCCGAAGCTCAACGGGATCGACGTGCTGAAGCGCATGCGCGCCGACCCGCGCACCAAGCTGATCCCGGTGGTCGTTCTCACTTCGTCGAGCGAGGACGAGGACATGCTGAAAAGCTACCAGTCGGGCGCGAACAGCTACGTGCGCAAGCCGGTCGAGTTCTCCTCCTTCGCCAACGCGGTCACGCAGCTCGGGATGTACTGGATGCTGCTCAACCAGGTCCCGCCCAACCGCGCCTAACCCCGCGCGCCGCGCGCGCTACCGTTAGTATGACGGAATGAGCGGCCTTGCCATCCGCGGCGCGCTGTTGCTCGCCCCGCTCGCCCAGCACAAGGGCAGGCTCGTGCTTTCGGTGCTGGTCATCGCGCTCGGCGTGGCGCTCGGCTACGCGGTTCAGCTCGTCAATCAGGCGGCGATCAACGAGTTCGCCGCCGCGGTGCAGACGCTCTCCGGGGAGGCCGATCTCGCGGTGCGGGGCCCGCGCGCGGGTTTCGACGAGTCGCTCTACCCGCGCATGGCGGGATTGCTCGAGGTCGCGGTGGCGAGCCCGGTGCTCGAGCTCGACGCGCGCCTGCCCGGCCGCCGCGACGCGCTCAAGATTCTCGGGCTGGATATCTTCCGCGCGGCGCAAATCCAGTCTTTCCTCGCGGGCGGGGAAATCTCCGACCGCCTGGATTTTCTTCGCCCCGACCGGATTTTTCTCTCTGGCGCAGCCGCCGAGTGGCTGGGCCTGAAGAAGGGCGATGCGCTCTCCATCCAGGTGGGTCTGCGCGTGATTTCGCTGCAAGTCGCCGGGACTCTCGGCGACGGGCGCGGGCAGCGATTCGCGGTCGTGGACCTCGGCGCGGCGCAGGCGATTTTCGCGCGGCCTGGAGTGCTGAACCGGATCGATCTGCGGTTGCGGCCCGGGGCCGATCCGCAGCGCCTCGCCGGGCGTCTGGGCTCCGAGCTGCCGCCGGGCACGCTGATCGAGCGGCCCGAGGCGGACGCCGAGCGAACCGGGGCGCTGTCGCGCGCCTACCGCGTCAATCTCAACGTGCTGGCGCTGGTGGCGCTGTTTACCGGCGGATTGCTCGTCTTTTCCGCGCAGGCGCTCGCGGTGGTGCGCCGGCGCTCGCAGCTCGCGCTGCTTCGCGCGCTCGGCATGACGCGCCGCGCGCTCGTTGCGATGCTCCTCGCCGAGGCCGCGGTCGTCGGCGCAGTGGGCGCGCTCGCCGGGATCGCGCTCGGCCATGCGACCGCCGCCATCGTGCTCCGCCGCTTCGGCGCGGAGCTCGGCGCGGGATATTTTCGCGGGCTCGAGCCGACGCTCGCGCTCGATATGCCCGCGCTCGCGCTGTTCTTCTCGGCCGGCGTGCTCGCGGCGGTGCTCGGCAGCCTCGCGCCGGCGCTCGAAGCCGCCCGCGCCAGGGCCGCGTCGGCCTTGAAGTCCGGCGACGAAGAGCGCGTCCTCGAGCGGCTGCGGCCGGCGTGGCCGGGGCTCGCGGTGCTTCTTGCGGGCGCCGTCCTTACCCAAGTGGGGCCGGTGCGCGGCCTGCCGTTCTTTGGCTACGCCGCGATCGCGCTCTTGTTGATCGGCACGGTAATCCTGATGCCGCGCATCGCGGTGCTCTGCTTTCGCGTCGTGCCGCTCCTGGGGCCGCTCCCGGCGCGGATCGGCCTCGCGCAGCTTCGGAGCGCGCCCGGACAAACCGGTGTGAGTCTCGCCGCGATCGTCGCGAGCGTGAGCCTCATGGTGTCGATGGCGATCATGGTCACCTCGTTCCGCCAATCGCTGGACGAGTGGCTGGAGCGCGTGCTGCCCGCGGACCTCTATTTGCGCACGGGTGCGGGCTCCGACACGGCGTTCCTTTCGCCCGCCGAGCAGCGGGTGATCGCGGCGCTCCCGGGCGTGGGCCGGGTCGAGTTCCTGCGCAGCCAGCGGCTGTTCGTCGCTCCGGACAAGCCGCCGATCACGCTGCTCGCCCGCGCCGTCGAGGCGGAGGGCAGGGTGCCGCCGCTCCTGGGAGCGGCGTATGTCCGCAAGCCGGGTGACCCGCCGGCGGCCTGGGTGAGCGAAATCGCCTCCAACGTATACGGTTGGCAGCCGGGCGCCGTCATCGAGCTTCCGCTGGGAGGGCGGCAGGGGCGCTTTACCGTCGCCGGCGTGTGGCGCGACTACGCGCGCCAGCAGGGCGCGGTGCTGATCGAGCGCTACGAATATGTGCGCACCACGGGCGACGCGAACGCGAACGACGCAGCGCTGTGGCTCGCGCCGGGCGCGGACCCGGCGAGCTTGTCGCGCGAGATCGAGGCGCGCGTCGCGGGCGGTGCGAACCTCGAGATCGCGGGGCCGGGTGAGATCCGCGAGCTCTCGCTCAAGATCTTCGACCGCACTTTCGCCGTCACCTACGCGCTCGAGGCGGTCGCGGTGATCATCGGCCTCCTCGGGCTGTCCTCGGGCTTCGGGGCGCTCGCGCTTGCGCGGCGGCGCGAATTCGGCATGCTGCGCCATCTCGGCATGACGCGGCGGCAGATCGGCGCGATGCTCGCCGCGCAGGGGCTGCTCGTCAGCGCAATCGGTCTCGGCGTGGGCCTCGCGCTCGGCTGGCTGATCAGCCTGGTGCTCATCCACGTCGTCAACCGCCAGTCTTTCCACTGGGGCATGGACCTGCACCTGCCCTGGCAGCTTCTGGCAGAGTTCGTGGCGGTGATGCTCGCGCTTGCGACGCTCACCGCGGTTGCGAGCGGCCGGCAGGCGATGAGCGGGGACGTGGTGGGGGCGGTCAAAGAGGACTGGTGAAAAAGCGGGATTTCGGGATCGGGGATTGAGGATTCACTGCTGGACGAATGCGGCCCGTCGGCTTTCTGATATCGGCAGCTTTGGGGTTGTTCTCCCTGGGCACGCCTGCGGCGGAGGACTATGCACAGGTGCGCCCGGACGTGGCGCTGCAGTTTCCGCGCGACTACGGCAGCCATCCGCGGTTCCGCAACGAATGGTGGTACATCACCGGCTGGCTCAGGACGAGCGGCGGCGGCGAGCTCGGCATGCAGATCACGTTCTTCCGCAACCGGCCGCGCGTCGCCGAGGAAATTTCCAGCCGGTTCGCGCCGCGGCAGCTGCTGTTCGCCCATGCGGCGCTCGCCGATCCGGAGGCCGGGCGGCTGTTGCACGATCAGCGTGCCGCGCGCGCGGGGTTCGGGCTCGCCGAGGCGGCGGAGGGGCGCACCGACGTGGCGATCGAAGACTGGTCGCTCAAGCAGACCGACGGCGGCTATGCGGCGGAGGTCGCGGCGCGCGATTTCCGTTACGCGCTGCGGTTCGAGGCGAAGCAGCCTCCGCTGCTCCAGGGCGAGCGCGGCTTCAGCCGCAAAGGACCGGGCGCGGCGCAGGCGAGCTATTACTACAGCCGGCCGCACCTCGCGGTCAGCGGCAGCGTCGTCATCCAGGGGCGCGAGCTGGAAGTTTCAGGCGAAGCCTGGCTCGATCATGAATGGTCGAGCGAGCCCCTGGCGCAAGAGGCGGTCGGCTGGGACTGGATCGGGATCAATCTTTCCGACGGCGGCGCGCTCATGGCGTTTCGCATGCGCGCAGAGGACGGCGGCAGCTTCTGGGCGGGCGGCGCCGTGCGGGGCGCCGACGGCCGCGTCCGCATCCTGAAGCCGGGAGAAGTCCGGTTCGAGCCGCTCAGGCGCTGGCGCTCGCCACGCACCGGCGCCGAGTATCCGGTCTCGGTGCGCGTGCACGCCGGCGCTCTGATCCTGGAGCTCGAGCCGCTGATGGACGACCAGGAGCTCGACGCCCGCGCGAGCACCGGCACCGTTTATTGGGAAGGCGCGGTGCGCGCAAGAGGCGAGAAGGCGCCAGGGCGGGGCTATCTCGAGCTGACCGGGTATTGGAAGCCGCTCAAGCTCTGAATGCACGCGCGCTTCCGATAGAATTGCGCTCGAGATACCCTTGGGAAAATCGGGTTGCCCGCAAATCCGGAACCTCGTTTCGTAACCGTCCAGGGCCGCAAGCTCGAAGTCCGCACCATCGCCGGTACCCATCGCGACGCGCCCACGCTCGTGTTTCTGCACGAGGGCCTGGGGTCGGTGTCGATGTGGCGCGATTTCCCGGAGAAGGCCGCTGCGGTCGCAGGCTGCGCCGCCCTCGTCTACTCGCGTTACGGCCACGGCCAGTCGGAGGTGCTGCGCGAGCCGCGCGCCGTGGACTACATGCACGTCGAAGCGCTCGAGGCGCTGCCGGAGCTCCTCGACAAAGTCGGCATCGACGACCCGATTCTCGTCGGGCATTCCGACGGCGGCTCGATCGCGCTCCTCTACGCGGCCGTGCGCGATGGTGTCAGGGGCCTGGTCCTCATGGCGCCGCATGTCTTCGTCGAGGACATCGGCGTGAAGAGCATCGCTAGAGCGAAGACGGCGTTCGAGAGTACCGACCTGCCGCAGAAGCTCGGCCGCCACCACGCCGACGCGACGAAAACGTTCCGCGGCTGGAACGATATCTGGCTGCATCCTGATTTCCGCGGCTGGAGCATCGAGGAACACCTGCCGCGCGTGTATTGCCCGGTGCTCGCGATCCAGGGCTTCGACGACGAATACGGGACCATGGCACAGCTCGAGGCGATCGCGAAGCAGGCCGGCGGCCCGGTCGAGCTGCTGCGCCTCGCCGATTGCCGGCACTCTCCGCACCGCGATCAGCCCGGCGTGGTGCTCGAGGCGATGGCGCGTTTCATCGGCCGGCTCGGCGAAGGCGCGTGAAAACCGGAATCGAGGATCGAGGGAAGACCTTGGTCCGGAGCGCAATTGCCAGTATCCTTGCTGCCTTGTTCTTCATCCTGAATTCTAAAATCCCGGTCCCGATATGAATCTCAAGCTCGACATCTTTCCGCACATCTTCCCTCAGCCGTTTTTCGAGCGCGTGAAGGCGATGGCGGAGCAGAATCCTTCGCTCGCCGGGCAGATCAAGCGCTGGCTGCACATCCCGGTGCTGTGGGACCTCGAAGCGCGGCTGCGCATGATGGACCGGTTCAAGGGCTACAAGCAGATCCTGACGCTGTCGCTTCCGGCGATCGAATTCCTCGCGCCGCGCGACAAATCCCCGGAGCTTGCCATACTCGCGAATGACGGAATGGCGGAAATCGTCGCAAAGCACCCCGATTACTTCCCCGCATTCGTCGCGTCGCTTCCGATGAACAATATCCCCGAAGCGCTGCGCGAGATGGACAGGGCGATCGAGAAGCTCGGCGCGAAGGGCATCCAGATCTTCACAAACGTGAACGGGCGGCCGCTCGATGATCCGGAGTTCTATCCTATTTTCGAGCGCATGGTGAACAAGTACGACCTGCCGATCTGGGTGCACCCCACGCGCACGGCGAAGTTCGCCGACTATGTCGGCGAGAGCAAATCGAAGTACGAGATCTACTGGCTGTTCGGCTGGCCCTACGAGACGAGCGCCTTTATGGCGCGGGTCGTGTTTTCCGGGACGCTGGAGAAGCTCCCCAACCTCAAGATCATCACGCATCACCTGGGCGCGATGGCGCCGTTCTTCGACGAGCGCATCGGCTACGGCATGGACCAGCTCGGCACGCGGACTTCGGATGAGGACTACACGGAGATCCTCAAGCGCATGGCGAAGCGCCCGGTCGACTACTTCCGGATGTTCTACGCGGACACCTCGGTGAACGGATCGAGGTCGGCGACGCGCTGCGGCCTGGACTTCTTCGGCCCGGACCACGTGCTGTTCGGTACCGACTGCCCCTTCGACCCGGAAGGGGGGCCGCTCTTCATTCGCGAGATCATCAAGACGATCGACTCGCTGAAACTCAAAGACGGTGACCGCCGCAAGCTCTATTTCGGCAACGCCATCCGCATGTTGCGGCTCGAGTTGCCCGATGCCCTGAAAGAGAGGCCGAAAACGAAATCGCGCGCGTCCCGTGCGAAGCCGCGGAAGAAGGCAAAGAAAGGCAAATGACGATACCGCGCGAGCGCGTCGAGTATTCGGCCATCGTCGATCGGCGGAAGCTCAAGCTTCCCACCGGGAAGCGCATCGTCGTCTGGACCATCGTCAATCTGGAGGTCTGGGACATCTCGCGGCCGATGGCGCGGCAGGTGCTGCCTGCGCCGACCGGCGTGTCGCTTTTGCCCGACGTGCCGAACTGGAGCTGGCACGAATACGGCATGCGCGTGGGCTTCTGGCGCTTCCATGCGCTCTACGAGAAGCTGCGCGTCCGGCCCACGGTCGCGATCAACGCGCGCGTATGCGTCGACTACCCGCGCGTCGCGCAGGCGTGCAAGGACGCGGGCTGGGAATTCATGGGCCACAGCTACGAGCAGGGGCCGATCCACAACGAGAAAGACCAGCCGGCGATGATCAAGCGCTCGCTCGACACGATCGAGCAATTCACCGGCAAGCGGCCGGTCGGCTGGCTGGGGCCTGGACTTACGGAAACCTACGACACCCCCGAGCACCTCACCGCTGCCGGCGTCAAATACATCGGCGACTGGGTCTACGACGACGAGCCGACCGAGATCTCCACCGCAAACGGGCCGCTCGTCACGCTACCCTACACCGTCGAGTGCAACGACATCCCGACGATGATCGTGCAGCACCACGAAGCGGCGTACTGGACGCAGAAGTGCATCGACTGCTTCGACCGGCTGTACAAGGAGGGCGCCGAGCGGCCGAAGATCATGGCGATAGCGATTCACCCCTACATCAGCGGGCAGCCGTTCCGGATCAGGTACCTCGAGCGGGTGTACGAGCACATCGCCAAAGCGAAGGGTGTTCTGCACTGGAACGGCGAGCAGATTCTCGAGTGGTACCTGAAGGCGAGGAAGGAAGCCGAGTAGGACAGGTCGGGAACCCCCGATCGGCTCAGGCGTCCGCCGCGTCCTCCTGCAGGAACTGCAGCACCGCGACTTCGTCCCGCCTGAGCGCGGCGGTGGGATGCTCGCGGCGCGCGGGCTGAGGCAGCGGTGCGGAAGAGAGCGGCGCGGTGAGGCCCTGCAGGTAGGCGCGCACCAGTCCGGGGTGAACGTAGTATTTGCGGCACACGGCGCGCGTGTTGCCGAGGCGCTTCGCCACGGCGTCGATCGCCCGGATCATATTGCGCTCGGCTTCGCGCCGGCTCTTCGCCGGCCCCAGGCGGAAAAGCTCCCTGGCTGCGAGCATGGTGCCCGCCCAGGTCCTGAAATCCTTCGCCGTGAGATCGCGCCCGGTGATCTCGCGAAGATAGGCGTTCACGTCGTCCGATGAGATGGTCTGGCGCTTGCCGGACGCGTCGATGTATTTGAACAGTTCCTGCCCCGGCAGATCCTGGCACTGCTGAACGATGCGGGCGAGGCGCCGGTCGGTGATCGACACGATGTGATCGACTCCGCTCTTGCCGCGGAAGCTGAAGAGCAGTTTCGCGCCCTTGATCTCGACGTGACGGTCGCGCAGGGTGGTGAGGCCGAAGGAGCGGTTCTCGCGGGCGTACTCGTCGTTGCCCACGCGGATCAGCGTCTTGTCGAGCAGCATGACCACGGTGGCCAGGATCTGGCGGCGCGTCAAGTCGCGGGCACGAAGGTCGCGCTCGACGCGCTCGCGGATCTCAGGGAGGATCTCGCTGAATTCGAGCATGCGCCCGAACTTGGATTTGTCGCGCGCGTCGCGGTACAGCGGATGGTAGCGATACTGCTTTCGCCCGCGCGCGTCGCGCGCGGTAGCCTGGATGTGGCCGTCGGGGTCCGGGCAGATCCAGACATCGGTCCAGGCGGGCGGGATGACGAGGGCATTGATGCGCTTGCGCTCGGTTGCCGAGGTGATGCGCGAGCCGTCCGGCGCGTAAAAGGCCCAACCCTTGCCCGCGCGTTCCCGCCGGATCCCGGCGGCGCCGTCGGTGACGTAGTTGAGCCCGGCGCGGGCGGCGGCCCGGCGATGCTCCTCTATCCGGGGCGAGGTCATCGAGGTGCGCCCGCGAGGGAACGGCAGGCGCCTGTCACAGCTTGATGCACACGTTGGTCGGCTCGGAGTAGAAGTTGAGCGAGTGCAGGCCGCCCTCGCGGCCGATGCCGGAGAGCTTGGCGCCGCCGAAGGGCGTCCTGAGGTCGCGCAGGAACCAGCAGTTCACCCAGGAGATGCCGACCTCCATCGCCTGCCCGACGCGGTGGCCGCGCGAAAGGTCGCGCGTCCACACCGTGGAAGCGAGACCATAGGGCGTGTTGTTCGCCATTTCGACGGCTTCCTCTTCGCGGTCGAAGGGCGCGATGTGGGCGCAGGGACCGAAGATCTCCTCGCGCACCGTGCGCGCGCTTTCGGGGAGCCCGGTC
>Ga0209283_10001091_pt1 | contig 14424 bp, 7 predicted proteins | sample CZO8metaG_2_FD_188354 | JGI IMG/M metagenome (GOLD analysis project Ga0209283, IMG submission 188354) | Vadose zone soil microbial communities from the Eel River Critical Zone Observatory, Northern California, USA - CZOApr15con2H1.8 metaG... | ecosystem: Environmental > Terrestrial > Soil >...
CCACCTGCGCCTCCAGGTCGGGCGACTCGAGGACGGCGAGCTGCTGGCCCTCCTTCACGCGGTCACCGCGATCGACCAGCACCCGCTTCACGTACCCGCTCACCTTGGCGTACAGCACGGCGCGCCGGTCCGCCCGCACCTCGGCGGGGAGCGACACGACGTGCTCGGCCGGGGCCAGCTTGACGCGCGCGACGCGCACCACGGGCCCGCGATCCAGGTCGCGGTGGAGCTGCTCGACCTGCCGGGCGTTGGCCCGGTGCTCGCGCACGAACAGCACCGCGGTGCCGGCGACCGCGGCCAGGACCAGCACCACGCTGGTGGTCCGGACCACCGAGCCGCGCGGCGGCGGGGCTTCAAGATTCTCTTCAGCCATGCAACGACTCCGCGGACGCGCCACGGCTCTCCGCGGCGAATTGCTCGTCCAGTTGATGCGCGCTGGGCGGGGCGCGGCGCAAGAGGGTGTAGACCGCCGGCACGACGAAGAGCGTGATGAAGGTGGCGACGATCAGCCCGCCGATCACCGCCCGGCCGAGCGGAGCGTTCTGCTCGCCGCCCTCGCCGAGCGCGACCGCCATCGGCACCATGCCCAGGATCATCGCCAGCGCGGTCATCAGCACGGGCCGCAGCCGCGTCTTGCCCGACTCGACCGCCGCCTCCAGGACGCCCATGCCCTGCGTCACGCGCGCGTCGTTGGCGGAGTTCACCAGCAGGATGCTGTTCGAGGTGGCGATGCCCACCGCCATGATGGCGCCCATGAACGACTCGACGTTCAGCGTGGTGCCGGTCGCCGCCAGCATCCAGAGCACCCCGATGAGCGCGCCGGGCACCGCCACCAGGATGATGAACGGGTCGAGGAACGACTGGAAGAGGACGACGAGCAGCAGGTAGACGAGCGCGATCGCGAGCACCATTCCCACGCCCATGCGGCCGAACGCCGCGAACATGCTCTCGCTCTGCCCGCGGATGTGGATGCGCGTCGCCTTGGGGAGCGGCGGCAGCAGCGACTCGATCGCCTTCTCGATGTCCATGGTCACCGCGCCCAGATCGCGCCCGCTGGCGGAGGCCTGCACGTCCACCACCCGCTGCACGGACACGTGGTTGATCATCGAGAGAGTGCTGTCGGGCCGCAGCCTGGCCACCGCGCCCAGGTACGAGGCCCCGCCCGACGGCTGCTCTCCGGGCGTGGCGGGCACGGAGGAATTGATCAGCTGGACGTTGCGCCCCAGCGGCATGCCGAGGAGGGATGGCACCGAGTCGATCTGGCGGAGCGGCGTCTGCACGACCACGAAATAGTTCACGTTGTTCTTCGGATTGATCCAGAACGACGGCGCCACCAGCGTGCTGGAGCTGAGCGAGACCAGCAGGTTGTTCGCCACGTCCCGCTGGGTGACGCCGATCTGCGCGGCGCGGGCGCGGTCCACGTCGAGCGCGAGCGCGGGGTGCGCGAGCACCTGCGGGATGCGGACGTCGGTCGCACCGGGGATGCGGCGGATCCGCTTCGACAGCTCGCGCGCGACCCCGAAGCTCTGCTCGACGTCGGGACCTTCGATCTGGACGTCGATGGGTGCCGAGAGGCCGAAGTTCAAGACCTGGCTGACGATGTCGGCGGGCTGGAAATAGAGGTTCGAGCCGGGGAACTCGTCGGGCAGCTCGTGCCGGATGCGATCCATGTACAGCTCCGTCGGCCGGTGGCGCGGCTTCAACGCGACGAGCACGTCCGCGTCCTGGCTGCCGGTGTTGTCCGTCTGGACGAAAGCCAGGTTGTACGAGATGGGCACGCCGATCATCGAATTGATCGTCTGCAGCTCGTCCGCCGGGACGATCTCGCGGATGCGTTGCTCGAGGCGCGCCACGTTCCGCTCCGTCTCCTCGATCCGCGTCCCGATCGGCGCGCGGTAGTGCAAGCGCATCTGCCCGGCGTCGACGGACGGGAAGAAATCGAGACCCACAACGAACGGCAACGCCGCGGTGCACAGCAGCACCAAGCCCGCCGCGCCGATCACCATCCCCCGGTGCGCGAGCACCATCGACAGCGCGCGCCCGTACGCCTCGCGGAACCGCGCGAAGCCCGCGTCGCGCCAGCGGTTGAAGCGGGCGGCGAACCCGGGTCCCTTCTGCTCGAGATCCTCCTTCTCGAGCAGGATGCGCGCCAGCGTGGGCACCAGCGTGCGGGACAGCAGGTACGAGGCGAGCATCGAGATCACGACGCCCAGCGCCAAGGGCGTGAAGAGGAACCGCGCAGGCCCTTCCAGCAGGACCACCGGAAAGAACACCACGCAGATGGTCAGCGTGGCGGCCAGCGCCGGCACCGCGATCTGCCGGGCGCCGTCGAGGATGGCCACGGTCAGGGGCTTGCCCAGGTGGCGGTTCCTGTGGATGTTCTCCACCTCCACGGTGGCGTCGTCGACCAGCATGCCGATGGCGAGCGCGAGGCCGCCCAACGTCATGAGATTCAGGGTCTCCCCGCCCAGGAACAGGCCGACGAGGCCCACCAGGATGGCGAGGGGAATGCTGGTGCCCACCAGCACCGCGCCGCGCCAGCTGCCCAGGAAGAACAGGATCATCAGCGAGACCAGGACCGAGGCGATCACCGCCTCGTGCAGCACGTTCTGGATGGCGGCGCGCACGAAGACCGACTGGTCGAAGTCGATCTTCAGCTCCATGCCCTCGGGCGCGGCGGCCTTGATGATGGGGAGCTGTTCGCGGGCGCCCTCCACCACGGCGAGCGTGCTGGCGTCGGCTTTCTTCAAGATGGCCAGGTAGGTGGCGCGGCGCCCGTCGATGCGCACCATGTTGTTCTGCACGGCGTAGCCGTCGCGCACGCGGGCGACGTCGCCGAGCGTGATGGTCGCGCCGTCCATCGCCTTCACCGGCAGGTCGTTGAACGCCTCCACCGAGTCGGGGCTGGCGTTGAGCTTCACGTCGTATTCGGTCCCGCCGATCTGCGCGGAGCCCGCGGGCACCAGCACGTTGCTGGCGAGCACCGCCTGGACCACGTCGTTGGGCGAGAGGCCCTTGGAGGTCACGCGCGCCGGATCGATGTCCACCATGATCTGGCGCGACTTGCCGCCAAACGGGGCCGGGGTGGCCAGGCCGGGGATGGTGAACAGGCGCAGCCGGACGAAATTGAGCGAATAGTCGTACAGCTCCTGCTCGCTCAGCGTCTTGCTGGAGATGGTGAGCTGCGCGACCGGGACGTTGCTGGCGTTGTAGCGGATGATGGCGGGCGGCGTGATGCCCGGCGGCATGATCCGGCTGGCTGTCAGCGAGACCGATACGATCTGCGCGATGGCCCCGCCGATGTCGCTGCCCGGCTCGAAGTAGACCTTCAGGATGCCGATGCTGCTCATCGACTGCGAGTCGATGCGCTGGATGCCGCTCACCGTGGTCGACATGGCGCGCTCGCTGATGAACACGACGCGCCGCTCCATGTCCTCGGCGGACAGCCCCGGGTAGTTCCACACCACGATGACCACCGGGATGTCGATGGCGGGCAGGATGTCCGTCTTCATCCGGCTGGTGGAGAGCAGCCCGAAGATGGCGATCAGCGAGCAGAGGACCGCGATGGTGTACGGACGTCGGAGGGCGAGACGGACGATCCACATGCAGCGTCGGCTCCCAGGAGGACTACAGCCGGTGTTCGATGCCCCTCGGCGGCGACGGATGCAAGAAGAAACGCCGGCCAGCCGCTTCCCTCCGCGCCCGCCGCGTGGTTTACGGGGGCGCCATGCGCCGTCGGGTCTTCGTCATCGCCGGGGAGTACAGCGCCAATCCACGCTTCCTGCCGCCGTCCCGGCGGGGGCGCGCCTTCCTGGCCGAGCCGCACCCGGAGCTGACCCGGGAGGAGGTCACGCGGCTCTTCTTCCGCTACCCGAACCGCAGCGAGGACGGCCGCACCAAGCCGGAGGACTGGAAGCGCGAGTTCGGCCTCGATTCGCCCGTCGGCCTGACGGACCTGTTCGCCTCCGCGGCACACCGGGCGCTCACCTCGCTCTGGCAGCTCACCGGGGGCGACTACGTCCGGGCGCGCGACTTGATCACGGACCTGTACGTCACCTCGATGCCGGGGCTCGACCCGAACGAGCGGATGAACATCGGCCTGGTGCCGCAGGCCTTGCGCGCCTCGCTGGCGCTCTCACCGCGGGTGGTGGCGCAGTACGTGGTCGGGACCTCCGACAGCGGCGCGTGGGCATTCGCCCAGGCGGTGCGCGCCGCGCGCACGGCCGAGCAGCCCGCCACGATCGTGGTGGTCGCCGGCCAGATCATCCCCTCGGGTTACGCGTCCCAGTACCAGATCCGCACCGTGCTCGGAGAGGACGACCAGCGGCGCGGGCTCGACATGCTCGCCGTGGGCGACCTCCTGATGGACGCCTTCAAGCGCAACCTCGGCCTCTCGAAGGAGGACGTGTCCGACTTCCTCACGCGGGTGGCGGCACGGAAGTTCCAGGCGGGCGCGCAGTACCCGGCGGGCATCCAGGCGGGGAAGCCGTTCCGCCGCGAGTTGCCGCGGACGCCGTACTTCCACGCCTCCGACATCGCGGCGCCGTGCTGCGGCGCCGCGGCGACCATCATCACCTCCGACGAGGAGCTGGCGCAGGCCGTCGCCAACGCGCGGCCCAAGCGGTACCGCGTCGCGCCGGTGACCGAGGTGCTCGGCGTCGGCGAAGGGTCGAGCAACGAGAACTTCCTCCACCGCCAGTCGCCGATCGTCTTCGGCACCGCGATCCGGGAAGCGCTCGCCGCCACGGCCGACGACGCCCGGGTGCCGCTGTCGGCGTTCGCCTCCTGCGGGTTCGGCGTGGCGCACGACGCCTTCCCCAGCATCGAGCTGTCGTTCCTCCTCGCGATGGGACTCTCCTGGGAGCGCAGCGCGGAGCGCATGAAGGAGGGCTGGTCGAATCCCTTCGGCGGGCTGCTCAGCTTCGGCCACGCGCTGGGCGCCTCCGGGCTGGTGCAGGTGAACAAGGCGCACCACCTGTTCAGCGGCGACGAGCGGTACCTGCAGGACGGCCCGGGACCCAAGCGGCAGGGCTTCCGGGAGAGCGGCGCGATCGCCTACACCACCTCGGTCGGCGGGCCGCTCTCGCACATCGTCGGGAGCCTCTTGCGCGGCGGGTTCGAGCGCCTCCGCCCGCTCGCGGAGCGCGCCCTGCTGCGGGTCGGGCAACCGGAGCGCACCTCGGCGGTCGACGAGTGGCGCGCGCGGAGGCACCAGCTGGGCCTGGTGGCGCGCGCGCACCTCTCCCGGCTGCGGGGCCCGGGCGAGCCGTGGCTGGTCGAGGGCACCACCTACGTGAGCATCCGCAGCGCGCTGCGCGCCCTCAGACCGGACGAGGTGTCGCGGCTCACTTTCGACGGCCTGGAGGAGCTGGTCCTGCCCGAGCGGCTGGAGGAGGTGCGCGGTCAGCTGCGCCACGTGGTGCTGGTGGTGCTGGGCGAGGCAGAGCGGGTGGCTTCGATGTTCGACGTGTTCCGCCTGCTCACCGACGAGGTGCGCGAGCTGGCGGCCGGCTGGCGCGAGATGGGATGGGTAGCGAAGAAGGCCGCCGCGCTGCCCGACGACAAGCTGGCCGAGCGCGTGAAAGACACGCTCCGCGTTCCCTTCGCGGTGCTGGGCGGGACCTCCGACGATCCGGCGACGCGGAGGCACGTGCTCTTCCTGCCGGCCTCCGGCATCGACTATCGGACCTTCGACGACATCGACCTCGTCTGGCGCTTGCCGGACGGGACCTTCCAGGCAGCGCCTCCCGACCCGATGCTCCTGCCCTTCTGGAACGCTCGCGCCGCCCGCCCGGAGCGGGAGACCCCGCCGCAGCGGCCCGGCTTCCCCAGCGAGATGGTCGACGGCATCCTGCAGCAGAAGGAGCCGGAGAGCGCGGCGCAGCTGCAGCTGTTGCGCGTGTGGTTCGCCGCCGACCCGCCGCGGCCCGCGCTCGAGCAGGCCCTGCGGCGCGCGGGCTCCGCGATGGCGGCCCCGCCGCCGCCGGTGCGCGCGGTGGTGTACCTGGGCGAGATCGCCGACCGCGGCGAGCTGGAAGACCCCGGCGCGGCGCACGAGCTGGTCGGCCGCGCGGCACGCGACGCGCGCGCCTTCCTCGAGGCGTACGAGACCAGCGTGGCGCAGTTCGGCGACCGCGTGGCGTTCGGCGCCTTCGAGCGGCCGCCGTTCCGCACCCGGCCGGACGAAGGCCTGGTCGGCGCGGCGCGCTTCGCGCGCGAGGTGGCGCGCGCCTCGCTCGAGCACGGCGTGGTGGTGCGCGCGGTCGTCTGCGCCGGCGACGGCGCGGTGTACGACGACGCGTCGGGCAGGCCCGGGCTCGCTTCGGCGGCGAACGTGCGCGCCGCCGAGCTGCTCGCGACCATCCGCCAAGGGCCGGCGGTGCCCACCATCGCTGTGGACGGTGGGAAGGGGCTCCTGCTCGAGCGCCTGCAGCAGCGGCTCGCCGGCTGGGAGCTGGACCCCGACGGCCCCGCCGGCTGCGCCGTGTGGCGGTTGCCGCACTGAGGGCGGGCGCCGCGGCGTTCAGTCCGCCGCGGCGCCACGCCATGCACTACTTCCGGATGATTCCGTTCGCCGCCTGCTGGAACAGCCGGTCGGCGTCGGCCTGCAGCAGGAACCGCTGCTGCACGAGCCGGTTCGCCGCGGCGGTGACCGCGTTCACGTAGTCTTGATGGGTCGGGTACCGTTCCTCCAGCGACCGCCGCGAATCGCCAGGCACCCGCTCGGCCCTGGTCTGCGCGAACGGGATGTAGCTCCCCGAGAGGCTGCAGAGGCCATCCTCGAAGCGGCCCGGCGCGCCGGGGCTGGCCGGCGGCGCTCCCATGTTCCAGCCGGTGTACGTCCCGAGCGGCGCCTGGACGGTCACGTCGCGGATCCCGCCCAGGTCGTTGCCGTCGGCGTCGACCTGGGGCACGCGCACGCCATACGTGTCCTTGCCGACCTTGGGAGGCTCGGTGGTGATGACACCCGTCTCGTCCAGCCCGTTGAACAGCGGGCCGTAGTCGAGGACATGGAGCGGCGTCGCGACCTTCTGCCACCGGACCGCCGGCCGCTTCGTTGGCGCGGCGGGACCGTCGGGCGAGAGGTTCGCGTAGCTGTTCGCCGGGATGGCGGGGAAGCTCACCTTCTCGGGCGGCACGAAGGTGCCGTCGTCGATGCGCGGCTTGGTGCTGGGCGGCGGCTCCTTGCCGTCCTTCACCCAGTCGGTGAACGCGACCCACAGGGCACGCATGGTCTCCGCCTGCGGATTCGGGTTCGTCTGCTGCTCGCAGTCGCCGAACGCGGGTCCGCTGACTGGATTGAAGGCAGCGGAACCGTGCTGCGTGCTGGCCATGATGTACGAGCGCGTGTTCTTCGCGTCGGGCAGATCGCGCTTTCCCAGCGGATCGGTGAACCCGAGGGACTGGCGTCCTTCCCAGATCTCCAGCGCGGTGGCGACGTGGAAGATCTTCGGGCAGGTGTGCGTGCGGCGGCAGCGCCGCAGGATGCCGTCCGTCTGGTGGGTCAGCGGATCGTGCACCGTCTGGTAGGTGAAGGGGAACTCGTAGGCGGGATACAGGTGGTCCACCGTGTATCCCCAGGCGCGGCCAGGCGCCGAGAACCGGGTGTTCATCGGCAGGCGCCCGCCGCCGATGTGCGGGTAGGCGCCCTCGAAGACGATGCGCCCGCGCTCGTCCTCGTTGAAGCCCAGGTGCAGGAAGGTGCGCATGCTGCGGCCGCTCTGCGAGCTGCCTTCGAACACGGCCAGCGTCCCCGCGCGCTCGCGCCGCCCGCCCTCGTCGTCACCCTCGTCGCCGTCGTCGTCATCTTCGTCGCGGTCGCCAGCCTGCGGCTCGACGAACAGGGGGTTGGCGGTGCCGGCGTCGTCCTGCCGCGCATGCTTGAAGAACGAGATCAGGTCGCGCATCCCTGCCCAGCCGAGCGCGAGCACGGTCGGGTCCTTGGCGCGGTAGATCAGCTCGTACAGGACGCCCGGCTGGAAGCCGGCCGGCAGGCAGATCTGCGTCGCGCTCGCTACCACGCCGCCGGCGCCCGTGCACGACGAGGCGAAGAACCACTGGTCATTGGGGACCGGCACGCGCGGATCGTTCACGTGCAGCCGCTTCGTCAGCGTGGGGACGAACCCGTCGGCGAGCGGCTTCCGATTGTCGGTGCTGACTGTCGCATAGGGCGCATGCGTCAGACCGGTGAAATGACCCGAGCTCACGTTGAGAACGGTCACGGCCGCCGAGGCACCGGGACCGAGCTTGAGCTCGGACCGGACGGTCCCCGTGATGCTGGAGCCGTCGCGGTTGCGCGCGACCGGCACCTTGGCGGTCATGCGGCAGTTCCCGGGCAGGACGTCGGGCTGCCAGCCGCTCCAGATGATGGTGAACCCCGCGTTCTGCAGGAACCCGTCGCCGGCGCCCACGGGATCGTTCTGCCCGCAGGTGGGGCTCCCCTGCACGCCCAGGTTGAACGTGTTGAGCCCGCCTTTGTTGCCGCGGTTGTGCACGTTGTAGAAGAGGATGCGGTTCCCCTTGGTCATGTCGTGCGGCTTGATGAGGTAGAGGTCGGCCGAGTACTCGACCATCCCGCGCGCGTTGCGAGGCGCGAGCTCGATGTCCTGGATGATCGCGTTTCGCGGATCGCGCGGATCGACCTCGCCGAAGGCCGTGCCGACCAGCTTGTCGAAGGTGCCCACGTTCCCGAAGCTTTGGCCTCCGAACGCGGGAGTGGTGGTGTAGACGATGCGCGTGATGCGCGCTTGCGCCCGCGGCGCGGCCGCGAGCGACACGGCGACCAGTAGCAGGGCAATGCGACGGGTCATGGTGCCTCCTTGTGGGGCGGGGCGCCCGAGAATCCGCCGCGGTCTGTGTCCCGTGGTATCAGACGAAGGTCTCACAAGCTGGAGCCTGCCGGGCGAACGCGGCTCGACGCATTCCGCGCGGCGGCGTAGAGGACGGGCATGCAGCTCGAACGGGTCGGCGAGGCGATGGTGCTGCGGATGCGGGCCGGGAAGGCCAACGCCATCGGCCCGGCGTGGCTCCAGCGAATGGAGGCGCTGCTCGACGAGGCGCTCGCCGCGCGCGCGCGGTCGCTGGTCATCACCGGCTACGAGGGGTTCTTCTCCGCGGGGCTCGACCTTCCGGCGCTGGACGCGCTCGACGAGCAGGCGATGGGCGCGTTCATGTCGGGCTTCTCGCGGACGATGCTGCGCATCTTCGAGCTGCCCATTCCGGTCGTGGCGGCGGTGAACGGGCACGCGATCGCCGGCGGGTGCGTGCTGGCGCTGCAAGCCGACGTGCGCATCGGGGCGACGTCCGATTTCCGCATCGGGCTCAACGAGGTGCAGCTGGGCATCGGCCTGCCGGCGGTCGTGCTGGAATCCCTGCGCGCCCAGGTGCCCCCGCCGTCATTGTTGCCCATCGCGCTGGAAGGGCGCCTGTTCTCGCCCGAGGAGGCGCTGTCCGTCGGGCTCTTGCACGAGCTGTCTCCCGCGGACCGCCTCGAGCAGCGGGCGGTTGCGCGGGCGATGGAGCTGGGGGCCCTGCCGGGCTCGGCGTTCGCCACCGTCAAGAGAGGGCTCCGAGCGCCGGTCGCGCAGCGGGTGCGGGAGCTCGCGAGCCAGGACGCTTCGCGGTGGGCGGAGACCTGGTCCACCGACGAGGCCCGGGAGCGCCGCCGGCGAGCGATCGAGCGTTTGTCGCGCAAGAAGTAGTCGCCGCCGGACAGTCGCCGCCCGTAAGGCGGCGCTGCGCTTTCGGAGAGGCCGGGCGGGCGGCGCCATGCTTTTCACAGCGCGGCGGTCGCGGTTGAGCTTTCCTCACAGGGACGCTACAAGGGCGCGCCTGGGGAGGACACATGCTCAATCGCGCGATTCCGGCCTTGTTGCTCGGCGCTTCCTTCGCGGCGCAGGCGCAGACCCCGCAACCGCAGCCCAAGCCTGCCGGCAAGGTCGAGGTGCTCTGGCTGGGCCAGTCGGCGATCCGCCTCACCACGCCCGGCGGCAAGGTCATCGTCATCGATCCGTTCCTGACGAAGAACCCGAAGACGCCGGCGCAGTACAAGGACCTCGACGCCCTCGGCAAGGTGGACCTGCTGCTCGTCACCCACGCGCACGGCGATCACCTCGGCGACGCGCCGGAGCTGTCCAAGAAGAACAATGCGCCGCTCTACGGGCCCGCCGGGATGTGCCAGTCGCTGATCACGCTCGGCGTGCTCCCGGCGAACCTGGCCATCCGCATGGGCAAGAGCGGCACCATCACGCCGCTCGGCCCCGGCATCCGCATCACGCAGGTGCACGCCGAACACAGCTCGGAGCTGGTCTGGCACAACCCGGCGACCGACAAGGACGAGACCCACGTGGGCGGCGAGCCGGTGGGCTTCATCCTCGAGCTGGAGAACGGGTTCCGCATCTACCACATGGGGGACACCGGCCTGTTCGGCGACATGAAGATGATCGGCGAGCGCTACCACCCCGACCTGATTCTCATCCCCATCGGCGGCCACTTCGTCATGGATCCGAAGGACGCGGCGTACGCCACCCGCGACCTGCTCAAGCCGAAGTTCGCGCTGCCCTTCCACTACGGGACCATCCCGCAGCTGGCGGGAACGCCGGCCGAGTACCAGCAGGCGCTCGGCAACGCGAAGGTCAAGGTGTTCCCCATCCAGCCGGGCGAGAAGATCACCTTCTGACGGAGCCAGCCATGAAGAGCTTCCTGCATCAGTTCTCGCCGGTGGCGCTGATCGCCGGTGCCCTGGTCCTGCCTGCGCGCGCGCAGCAGCCGGCCGCGCAGCCGGCGGCCGTGTCCCCCGAGCAGGCGCGCGCGAAAGCCATCGACGACCTGGTGGCCGCGAACCGCATCCTCGCCGACCAGGGCGTGCTCGACGGGTACGGCCACGTCAGCATCCGCGTGCCGGGCGACCCGAAACACTTCCTGCTGGCGCGCTCGGTGGCCCCGGAGCTGGTCACGGCGGCGGACATCCTGGAGCACGATCTGGAGGGGAACGCGGCGGCGCCGCCAGGCACGACGCTCTTCGGCGAACGGTTCATCCACGCCGCCGTCTATGCGGCGCGGCCGGACGTGCAGGCGGTGGTGCACAACCACGCGCCTTCACTGATCCCCTTCGGGGTGACGGGCGTGCCGCTCCGGCCGCTGTACCACATGAGCGCCTTCCTCGGGTCCGGCGTGCCGGTCTTCGACATCCGCGCCGCGGGCGGCGACACCGACATGCTGGTGAAGACGCTGCCGCTCGGACAGGCGCTGGCAAAGACGCTCGGTGCGAACAACGTCGCGCTGATGCGCGGCCACGGCGCGGTGGTGGTGGCGCCGGACATGCCGCGGGCCGTCTTTCGCAGCGTCTACGCCGAGTTGAACGCGCGCCTGCAGGCCCAGGCCATGCAGCTCTCCTCCAAGGTGACCTACCTCGACCCGGAGGAGGCGAAGAAGGCGCAGGCCACCATGGAAGCCACCGTGGGACGGCCGTGGGAGCTGTGGCGCCGCAAGGTGCAGGGCAAGTGACCCGCTTCGTCCAGCCGGAAAAGGCGCGGCGGACCTGAATCAGCCGCGTTCGCCCTTGGCGCCTCGCAGGTATTTCTCGATGTCGAGCGGGAACTGGCGCGTGTCGATGGGCTTGGTGATGTAGCCGTCGCACCCGGCGTCGATGCTCTTCTGCTGATCGCCTTTCATCGCGTAGGAGGTGACCGCCACCACCGGTATGTCGCGCAGGCCGGGATCCGCCTTGAACTCGCGGGTCAGCTGCAAGCCGTCCACGTCCGGGAGCTGGATGTCCATCAGCACCAGCCGGGGACGGACGGCGCGAATGGCCGCCCTCGCCGTCAGCGCATCGCAGGCCGTGTGCACCTCGTATCCCTTCTTCTCCAGGAGCCAGCGCAGCAATTTCAGATTGGCCTCGTTGTCGTCCACGATCAGGATGGGCTCTCCAGCCATTCCTGCCTCCCTTCTCACTTCGCTGCCTGCCCTCGCGGAAGGAAGGCGTTCAGCTCCCGGAGCAACGAGGCAGCGCCATCGCTGCCCTTGGCCACCACGGCGTGCACTGTCTCACGCAGCCGCGCGTGATCGTGGGCCGAGAGATCCTTGACCGTCCAGACGATCACCGGCGTGCGGCGGCCCGCGTCCATCTTGCGGAAGCGCTCGAGGAACTCGAATCCGTCGACGCGCGGCATGATGAGGTCGAGGACCACCGCGACCGGGCGCGACTCCGCCGCGGCCTGCAGCGCCGCTTCCGCGTCCTCCCGGCAGATCGTCTCGTACCCGGAGCGCCCCAGCGTGGCCTGCATGAGCTTGAGGCAGCCCGGATCGTCGTCCACCACCAGCACCGCGCCGTGCCGCTCGGGGACGACGCCGGCCCGCCGGAGCGATCCGAGGAGAGCGGCGGTGTCGATCGGCTTGGCGAGCACGTCGGTCACCGTGAAACCCGCCACCGCCCCCTGCTCGGCGACGACGGTCAGCACGACCACCGGGACGTCGGCGTTGCGGGCCTCGGCGCGGATCCGCGCGAGTAGGTCGACCCCGCTCATGTCGGGGAGGATCAGGTCGAGGGTGAGGGCATCGAACGACCGCTCGCGGAACCTGGCGAGGGCCTGCGCGCCGGTGGCCGCCGTCTCCACCGAAAAGCCCGCCGCGCTGAGCGCCTCCACGATGAGCGCCTGGTCGGCCGCGTTGTCTTCGATGACCAGGATCTCCGGCGCCCCCTCCTTGCGCGACGCCACCTTGCGAGCGACGGCGGGGCGCGCCTCGCCCTTGGCCAGGCGCGGCAGCACGGCGTGAAAGACGCTTCCGGTTCCCGGCGTGCTGCGCACGCCCACCGAGCCGCCCTGCGCCTCGACGATGCGCTTGGTGAGCGCCAGCCCCAGGCCGGTGCCGCCGTGCTTCTTCGCCGCCCCCGCGTCGAGCTGCTGGAACTCGACGAAGAGTCGGGCCAGGTCCGCCGGCTGGATGCCCGACCCGGTGTCGTGGACCTCGAGCCGGAAGAAGTCCGTGCCCTCGGGCGAGGCGCGGACCGTCACCGACCCGCCGGAAGGCGTGAACTTGAGCGCGTTGGACAGGTAGTTGTAGAGCACCTGCTTCAGGCGGGCGGGATCGAGCGCCACGCGCCCGATGGAGGGATCGACCGCCACCTCCACGCGGACCTTCTTGTCGGCCGCCGCCGTGCGCAGGATCGCGTTCACCTCGCCGATCAGCTCGGGCAGATCGATCGGCTCCGGCCGGAAGTCCAGCTTTCCGGACTCGACCTTGGCCAGGTCGAGCACGTCGTTGATCAGGCGCAGCAGATGGCGGCTGCTGGTCAGGACGTTGCCGAGGAACTCGCGCTGCTCGGCCGTGAGCGGACCGACCTCTCCGTCGTGGAGGAGCTGGGTGAAGCCGAGGATGGCGTTGAGCGGCGTGCGCAGCTCGTGCGACATGTTCGCGAGGAACTGCGACTTGTACGCTCCGGCCCTGGTGAGCTCCGCGGCCTGCCGCCGCGTCTCCGCGAGCAGGCCGCGCAGCTCGGCGCGGCCCCGCGCCACGTCGAGCGCGATGGCGAGCGCCTCGCGCACGGAAGCGAGCAGCTCGGTGGAACGCTCCGTCCAGGGCTGCAGGCTGACGAGCTCGAGGACGCCGGTGACCTTGCCGATGCGGAGCAGCGGAACCAGCGCGATCGAGCGTGGCGACCCGTCGGTCAGGCCCGAGCTGACCCGAAGCTGGCCGGCCGGGGCATGCACGACCATGATCTCGCTCTGGAGCGCGGCCTGGCCGACGAGGCCCTCGCCGGGGCGGAAGCCCAGGGCCCGGTCGCCGGCCGAGAGCGCGTGCTGTCCCAGCACGCGAAAGACGCCGTCCGGGTCCGCGGCGTAGAGGGCTCCCACGGGACAATCGAGAGAGCGGCAGAGGGTAGAGACCGCGCGGTCCGCCACCTCCTTCGGCTCCAGCTCTCCGCGGAGCTGGTCCGACAGGGTCGATTGCACGCTCTTCAGCCAGTCGACCTGGCTCCGCTCGGATTCGAGCTGCTGGAGGCTGTGCGCCATCTGGTTCGCCTGCCTGGCCAGCTCGCCCAGCTCGTCACGGCTCACCACCGGGATGGCGGAGCGGAAGTCGCCCTCGCCGAAGCGGCGGAACCCGGCCGTGAGGTGGGCCATGCCCTCCAGCATTTCGCGGCTGATCCAGAGCGACAAGAGGAGCACCACCACCAGGCAGGCGATGCTGAGACCCAGGCGCACGCGGGAGCCGGTCCGCTGGGCTTCCGCCGCTGCGGAGAACGCGTTGGTCAGCTCCGACTTGTCGAACGCCGTGGCCTTGTCGAGGAGCTCCGCCACCCGGGTCCGCTTCCCCTGCAGTTCCCCGATCTGCGCGACGACTCCCTCGCCGGTCTCGCGGGCGATGAGGCGGGCGGAGACTGCCAGCCCCTTGGCGTGAAACTCCTCGACCGCCTGCGCGAGC
>Ga0209283_10001106_pt1 | contig 14360 bp, 11 predicted proteins | sample CZO8metaG_2_FD_188354 | JGI IMG/M metagenome (GOLD analysis project Ga0209283, IMG submission 188354) | Vadose zone soil microbial communities from the Eel River Critical Zone Observatory, Northern California, USA - CZOApr15con2H1.8 metaG... | ecosystem: Environmental > Terrestrial > Soil >...
TCCATGCTCGATGAGTCGCGAGAGGTTGCCATGCTCAATCTCGCTTGCCGCCTCAGCGATGAGCCGCGCTGCCGCATACTCCAGCACCACCGATTGCAACGTGAAACTCCCCCGGCGCTGCCCACGCTCCACCAGCGAACGGCGTCGCAGTGCCTCTACCGCTTCCAGCACCTGTACACGCGGCAGGGGCGCACCCAGCACCGAGAGTAGTTCCTCGATGCTCACCGGCTCGCGCAGGATGGCCAGCCACAGCAGCACCGTCTGCTCGGCTGCCGAGAGGCGTGCAAATTGCTCACCTAACAGTTCCCGGACACTGCCGAAGACCACCTCGCCCTGCTCCAGGAACGGCGCGAGCTCGCCCGCGAAGAGCTCCATGATGGTCTGCGCTACGATCTTGAGGGCCAGTGGGTTGCCCCCATACCACTCGATCAGCCGCTCCTGTTCGGATGGAGTGCCTGAGACGTCTTTCTCCTCCAGCAACTGCCGACTTCCCAGGGCATCCAGTCCGTCCAGGCGCAAGGAGCGCACGGGCGTTGCGCTGCCCTCCAGGGCCACGAGCTCGCGCGGTTTCTCCCGCGAGGTGAGCAGCAAGCAACTCCGGTGCTCGGTTTCAGCGACACGGCGCAGCAGCCGTCCGTAGTCTTCATAGCCTGCACGCATGCGGCCCGTGCCCGTTCCTTCCTCCAGCAGCACTTCGAGATTATCCAGCACCAGCAGGGCACGCGCTTGCCGCAAGTGCTCCAGCAGCAGGCCCAGGCGTCGTTCCAGGCTGGTCGGCGCCTCCCGCAGCGGTTGGGGGGCAAGCACCTGCAGGCAGTCCTCCAGCAGCGTGTCACAAGCGGGGGCATCGCGCAGGGAGCGCCAGAGCACCACCTCGAAATGCGGGGCGACCTGACGCATCAGGCTCACCGCCAGCGCCGACTTGCCGATGCCGCCCAGGCCCAGCACGCTCACCACCCGGCAGCGCTCCTGGAGCACCCACTGGGTCAAGCTGGCCACCTCTCGCTCGCGGCCATAAAAGCTTGGCACCGCCAGCGCCTCGCCCCAATCCACCCGTCGCTCTGGTGTCGGCTGAGCCGTGGGCACCTCGCCTCGTTGGGGTTCCTCCAGCGGCACAGCTGGCAGGAGGGTGAGCGCAGGACGCGGCCGACCGAGTAGTGCCGCGAGCCAGGATTCATCCAAAAGCAGCTTCTGATGGGCCGCGTGCCAGAGGGCACGGATCTCCTCAGCCTCACGCCCAGCGGGAAAGGCCTGCTGCTGCACACACAGCGCAAGGAACGCTTTGAGATGCTCCGCTTTGGGATACGCGCTGCCAGCCTCCCATTCCGCTACCGCCCGCCGCGAGACATGCAGCAGCTCGGCCAGGCCTGCTTGTGTCAGGCCAATGTTCGTCCGCAGCGTCAGTATCATCTGACCGAAGGCATAGTCTCGCTCACCGTAGGAGGATCTCTTCACGAGCGGTCTCCATTCTGCGTGACCCACCGGAGCGACACACGATGAAGTGATGTGAAGTGACACGTCATCTGATGGACGGTGACTTCCCCAGGTAAGACCAGTATACTCTGTCTATCAGGTGTCCCTTCCAAGCCGGTCAACGCCTGTCCGGGGTTGTATGGGGGCAATGTCAAGTGACTCCATACAACCCCTGCATTGTCTCCCTCTATGATAACACATGTGCTGGTCGACGAGGAGCCTCTTGCTCACGCTCTGCCGTTATCTTCCCCTCAGAAGTGAAGCAAGTTGAAGTGACATGCCATCTGATGTACGCTGACTTCTCTCGCCTATTCTTCTACACTGTTGCTTGAGGAAGTCAATAGCCCATGGCGAGCATGGGTATGAACCTTCTCACAGAACACTGTTTTTCGTTGTGATTCACTCATTTAAAGGAGGAACGACATGCAAGTCGTACAACAAGCTCTTCAGAGCTTTCGAACAATGTTTTTAGTTCGTGGCATCATCGCCATCGTGTTTGGCGTGCTGGCCCTCGTGTTGTCACCGGGGATTACGCTGACCTTCCTGGTGTACCTGTTTGGTGCCTACGCCGTCATAGGCGGGATTGCTGCAGTGGCTACTGCTCTGCGTTATACCAAAGAGGATGGTTGGGCACTGCTGCTGGTTGAGGGCATCCTGGGCATTCTGGCAGGCGTCGTCGCCTTTGTCTGGCCGGGCATCACCGCCTTCGTGTTTCTTTTCCTGGTTGCGGCCTGGGCGATTATAACCGGCATAATGCAGATCGTCGCTGCCTTTACGCTGCCATTAGGTACTGGGCGCGCATGGCTGCTGGGGCTGGCAGGGCTCTTATCGGTCGTCTTCGGCGTTCTCATCGCCTACCGGCCCGTTTCCGGGCTGGTCGCCCTGGTCTGGTTGATCGGCATCTACGCCATTGTCTTTGGCATCCTGTACATCGTGACGTACTTCCAGACCCGTTCTCTGGCTTCTAGCCAGGCTTAACCTGTATCCAGCACGTTTTGCTCGCGCTGTCCGACGTAGTCTCCCGATTTATCGTGGAGGGTGAGCAGCGAGCAAAACGTCACGGATGCAGAGGTGAAACGCAATGGCTTTTCTTGTTAACATGTGTGCGAGAAGAGCAACAAAGCCAGGTCATCTCGGGGTATGCAGGAATGGCATCGGAGAGCCTGACAATGGTGTGTTGTAGCAGGAGATGACTTCATCGTGGAAGTGAAACATCCAGGTCGTCTCGACTGGCTGGCACACACCGAAAAAATGGAAAGGATGAAGAGCGTGTCATACATGCAACAAGGAAAACACAGCACCTCGCAGGGAACAGAGCCTCCTGATGGCGTCCTGTTGGGACAATCTCTCGCAGGCGACGAGTACGCCTTTGAAGCCCTGGTAAACCGGTATCGCAGTCCCTTACTGAACTATATCCGGCGTGTCCTCAAGGACGACGAACTGGCTTACGACGTCCTGCAGTTTGTCTTGCTCCGGCTCTATGTCTCTCAGCCAACGTTGCTAAAGGACGTGCCACTTCGAGCGTGGTTGTTTCAGGTCGCACACAATCGCTGCATGGACGAGTTGCGCAAGCAGCAGTGTAGACCTTCGATTCATTTCTCTGAACTCTCCTGGGAAGATGATAACGAGGGGATAGCGCTGGTAGAGTCCATCCCGGATCCACAACCGTTGCCGGAGGAGATCGTGGAGCAGCTTGATCTACGCGCTGTCCTGCACCTGGCGATACATAATCTCCCGCCCAGGTTTCGTTGGGTCGTCCACCTGCACTGTTTCGGGCACCTCACCTTCTCTGAAATCGGACGCACCCTCAAGATGCCCGTGCCCACCGCTAAGGCGTACTATTATCGCGCTCTACCGCTGCTACGTTCCGCACTCGCAAACAACACGGCCGTTTCTTTGAGCTCGTAGCGTCAAAAGGAGAATAAGGAGCTTGTCTATGCAATGGGTTGTTTTTACTGCCGCGTTTTTCGCCTCCGCCGTTGAGTTTGTGGAGGCTTTTACCATCGTCCTGGTCGTTGGCGTCACGGTTAATTGGCGAAGCGCGCTGCTTGGCGCTTTAGCCGCCACGGCGACACTTGCCGTGCTGGTGGCAACTCTGGGGGTCGCGCTTGTCCAGTGGGTTCCTCTCGATGTGCTTCGCCTGGTCGTCGGCATTCTCTTGCTCCTCTTTGGATTGAAGTGGTTGAAGAATGCCATCCTGCGCTATAGCGGCTTGAAAGCGGTCCACGATGAAGATGCCATTTACGAGGAAACCCGGGCGCAACTACGTGCTCGTGGACAGTTCGATGCCTCTTCGTCTCGTTTCGACCTCTTCGGGTTTCTACTGTCGTACAAGTCGGTCTTACTCGAAGGACTCGAAGTGGCGTTCATTGTGATCACCTTTGGGGTGAGCGCGGCAACAAGCACAGTCTCGCGCTCCAGCGGGATTGCTTCTGCCGCGCTCGGTGCGCTCCTTGCCGGCCTTCTGGTCATCCTGGTAGGTGCGCTCGTGCGCGTACCACTGACAAAAGTGCCGGAAAACACGCTGAAGTTCGTCGTCGGGATCATGTTGACGACCTTTGGCACCTTCTGGACGGGTGAGGGATTTAGCGTGGCGTGGCCGCTGGCGGATGTCTTTCTCCTCATCCTCGCCGCCATCTACCTGTGCGCGGCTTTCTTGCTCATCGCCTGGCTCAAACAGGTGAAAAAGCAACAGCAAGCGCGGGCGATAGAGAATCAATCAGCTCCCACTACCGCGCAAAAACAGGAGGTTATTCCGTGAAGATCATCAAAGCCATCTACAATTTCATCGTCGGTGATATGTTCATCCTGATAGGTATCGCACTGACGGTGACTATCCTGGTGCTCATCAATAACGTTAGTGCCCTGGCCTCTCTCAAGGGCTTTTCAGGTCTGTTCCTGGTCATAGGTGTTCTTGGTAGTCTTGTTGCTTCACTGAGCCGGGAGGCATTTTCCTCGCCTCGTTAGCTGATTGAGGAGAAAGAGGTTCAAGCACATATCATGCCAGCTCTTCCCTCTTCTCTTCAGCTGCAACCCCTTCTACACCATTCAGGTGACGGACTGAACCGGCACGCCTTTCCTTTTTAGGAAGACATTGCGGCCTCGATTGCAGCCAGGAGCGTCTCCAGTTTATAAGAAGCATCGTGGCGTACCCCATTGATGAAGAAGGTCGGTGTGCCGTTCACGCCACTGCGTACACCGCTCAGGAAATCCTCGTGCACGCGATTGGCATGCACATGCTCAGTCATCTCGCGCTCGAACCTCTCCTTCTCAAGATGGAGTGCGACCGCATAGTGGACTAAATGCGCATCGTCGAGCGCACTTTGATGCTCAAAGAGGGAGTCATGCATCTCCCAGAACTTCCCCTGGACGGCGGCAGCTTCCGCGGCCTCGGCGGCATGCTGGGCATGCGGGTGGCTCTGGCTCAGGGGAAAGTTCCGAAAGACAAAGCGCAGCCGATCCCCCAACCGTCGCTGAATCTCCTTGACGATGGGATAGGCCTCCCCACAATAGGGACACTCATAATCACCGTATTCCACCAGTGTCACCGGGGCGGTTTCTGGTCCCTGCCGATGATCTCGCTCACCCACTGAAGGGGTGAGCGAGGCCGTTCCTGATTGTTGCGTCATTGAGAGGCCTCCTTCGTCTTCAACGCTTCGAGGGCAGTCAGTATCCCATCTGCACCAGGGTTGATCCCTACAGGAGAGACATAGCTCCAGCGAATCATCCCCTGGGCATCAAGCACAAATAAGGCGCGTTCACTCGTCCCATCGTGATGACGATACACCCCATACATTTTGGCGACTGTCCCCTTGGGCTCGAAGTCTGCGAGCAAGGGAAAGTGCAACTTCCTGTCGTGGGCAAAAGCGGCGTGACACCAGACCCCATCCACTGAGATCCCGATCAACTCGGCATGGAAGCGGCCAAACTCCGGTAGGATCTCGTTATAGAGGGCCATCTGGTCACCGCAGACGGGACTCCAATCGGCAGGATAGAAGGCGAGAATAACGGGTTGACCGCGCAATTCGCTCAAAGACACCGATTGATCAGGCGTACTCTGTAAGGTAAACTCGGGCGCTGCAGTACCAGGTTGGAGCGCTCTCGATGGCTCATCTTGAGCAGGCTGGTTCTCTCTCCGATCTTTCTCAAGGCTCAAAACGTTTTCTTCCTCTCTAGATTGTGTGTACTTGAACGCGTCTACACCTGCATGACAACATTCACACCACTGGCCGATATTCCTGTGACTTCTAGCGTATCCTGGTTCCTCCGCATCAGCGAACCTGTGGGAGAACCATTTTCTAGCGCGAGAAACGCCTGCTGCTTCAGATGACGTAGTGTTTTTACCCGAAGCCCTTCGCTTCGGAACCCGTACACTATTCAGTTCTCAAGGTACTACCGAGATTGTACCACAAACAGAAAGGAGCAAGGGCTAAAGCCACACACACCTAACCACGGCCATTGAAATGGCGTGGCTTGCGGTGGGCTAAAGCCCTAATCTGTCAATATGGCTATTGACCAGTGCGATTCGTGACGAAGCGCGCCGTCAGGCTAGTTCGTCGACGTGTTGCTGTTCGATTGATCCGTTTGCTGTGCCGTTTGCTGTGCTTGGAACTTGCTGGCCCATTGTTCGATCTGCTTTCTGGCTTCCGCTTCCGCCACGCCATAGCGATCCTGGATCTTGCCAGCCAGCACCTCGACATCGCCTTTGATTTGCTCTACGTCGTTGTGCGTGAGTTTACCCCACTCGTGACGTACGCTTCCACTCATCAGCTTCCAGTTGCCCTGAATCCTGTTCCGTAAAGAGTTGTCTTTCACCTTTTGGTTTTCCTTTCGTTTGTTTTGTATGTACTTGCTACGCTGATCATTGCTTCTACCTCCCCTCTTGCAGGGTGGGGCAGTTACGTGCGTAACTTCATGATTAGTGTACGCGAAGAGCGTGAAGAAAAGCGTTGGCAACGGCATAAAAAATGACTATTAAGTGTGTGGAGCAGTCGCGTCTTCGGGGGGAAATTGCTCGGGATGTTCTGCTTTCCAGCGCTGCCATACCGCGACAATGATCTGCTGCAGGACGCCAGCCACCGGGACCGAGAGGATTCCCCCGAGCACACCAAAGAGCTGGCTACCTACCAGCAGTGCGAAGAGCGCCACAATGGGGTGAATTCCGACGGTACGGCTATAAATGCGTGGAGACAAAATCTGTCCTAAGACGACTGACTGGAGCAGCGTCATGAACACGGCCACGATCAGGGCCGTCAGCCAGCCCTGCGAGAGGGCAGCCAGAATACACAGGGCACCTATCACAATACCCCCGATCACCGGAATAAAGAACAGGAGGAAGAAGAGCAGGCCGAGCAGGGCGGCATAGGGGACGTGCAATAGCGCAAGCATGAGGCCGGTACTTAACGCTCCGATCGTTGCCAGTATCAATGAACCACGAAAGTATCCTCCGATGCTCTGGTCGAGGGTATGCACCAGGAAGTTTATTGTACTCTGCTGGGCTAACGGAGTTTTTTTACAGAGCCAGCGAATGATGCGTGGGCCGTCTACCACAAAGTAGACGCTGAGTGTAATAACGATGACAAGCGCGGTAATGTTATTGATGGTCTGCAGGAGAAAAGGTAAAGTTCCCGAGAATGCTCGCAGCAACTGGGAAACCGCCTGATCCCTGAATTGACCCAACTGCTGCTGGGAAAAGCCGAACTTTTGCAGGAGATCGAAAACTGGCTGCAAGGAGCGCTCTCCTGCCGGGCTAGCCAGGTACTTGAGGAATTGAGCCAGAGAGGAAGATTGCTGAAAGAGGGGAACCACCACCAGAGACAATCCACCAATGATGATGATGGTGACGACTAGGTAGGCAATCGCGACGGCAAGAGGGGGCGCGAGGCGACGTTGCAAAAACTGGACGAGCGGATAGTTCAGGTAGGCGAGCAGTGCCGAAAGAATGATACTGATCACCGCTACTGAGATCAATGAAATCCCATACACGGCAGCCGCACCAATGGCGAGGCACCCTAGAACCGTCAAGGTGATGAGAAACCGTCTCGTCCAGGGGGAACGCGAAGAGGTTGTATCAGTCCGCTCTTTTTCTTGGACTGTATTTGAAGTCATAATATCTGTTGTCTTTCTCGAGCGCACTCGCCTGCCTGATGAGGCCTGAGAGCCAGCGCGTATATCTCCTCAAAAATTGTCAAAGAAGCATTTCTGTTCTTTACTTGTATGATATCTGTAGAGAGTGAAAGAAAGCGTTGATGAAGCCGTAAAAAATATGAAGTGATGGGAAGTGATACGTCATCCGATGGACAGTGACTTCCCCAGCCAACACCGGTATACTGGTATCTGTTAGGATGTGCCTTCCAATGGGGTCAACGCCTTGCTGTGGTGGTAAAGGGGGAAATGGTCCTGGAAGCCGACCAGACATTTGGAGAGAATGCTTGTCACCCTGAGCGCAGCGAAGGGTCTGGCTCGACGGACGGAGAGATCCTTCGCTGCGCTCAGGATGACAGCCAGGACACCACTCAAGTCCGCTCAAGTCTTCTCTCCAAACGTCTGGAAGCCGACAGGGCCGGTAGCGCTGTGCCGCATTTCTTGCTATGATAGAGGCAATTGGTCTCTGCTCTTCGAGAGTGACCCTTCGCTGCGCTCAGGGTGACAAAAAAAGCCAGTCCTGTCATCCTGAGCGCAGCGAAGGGTCAGCAAAGATCGATTCCCTACGATGTCTTTCGCAGTTCTGCGTGAAGCAAGGAGAGGAGATGAAGCGTATACCTTCCGATCAGCACGAACGGGAGAACGCCTTCGGGCGCTCCTGTGTGCGGCTGCGCAAGAGCATGGGCCTGACCCAACGAGCATTGGGCAGGCTCCTTGGCATCAGCGAGCAGGCCATTGGGCACTGGGAGCGCGGCGTGCGCTCTCCCAAACTAGAGCATCTCAAACGGTTGCTCGCACTCTGCCACCGGCGTCACGCCTTTACGCCAGGTCGAGAGCACGAAGAAGCACAACAGCTGTGGCGGGCAGCAGGAAAGCCCGCGGACTTCGATGCCTTCTGGATGCAGGTGCAGCTCGCAGCACCATCTGCTTCCCATGCTCTCGTGTTACTGAAACGGGAGGCAGCCCAGCCCGTAGAGCTGCAGGTGAGCCAGGAGACCTCAGCTGCATCGTCGCGCTTCGATTGGGGTGACGCACTCGATGTGCGTGATTTTTACGGGCGCGAGGCCGAGCGCCTCCTGCTTGAGCAGTGGGTGGTCATGGAGCGCTGCCAGATGGTGAGCGTGCTGGGTATGGGAGGCATCGGCAAGTCTGCACTGGCGGTCACGCTCATGCACCATGTGGCTCCCTCCTTCCAGACAGTGGTTTTTCGTTCCGTCCGTGATGCCCCTCTGTGCGAAGATCTGCTCGCCGACTGCTTGCAGGTGCTCGCACCTCGGCCACTGCGTATCTTACCAACAAGCGTCGAGCGAGGCATAGACCAGCTCCTGGAGTCCTTGCAGGCACGCCGCTGTTTGCTCGTGCTGGATAATCTCGAAACGCTGCTGCAGGCGCACGATCCCGAGAGCCGCTATCTTCCTGGCTACGAGGACTATGGAGCACTGCTGCGCCGGGTGGCCGAAACGGCGCACCAGAGTTGCTTGCTGCTCACCAGCCGGGAGAGCCCCGCCGACCTCGTGCCGCTGGGTGGCAGCCGGACGCCTGTGCGTGCCTTGCGCCTCTCAGGGCTGGATGCCGTCTCATGCGAGCAGCTGTTAGAGGAGAAAGACGTAGCAGGCGCCACGCCCGAACGGGAGCGGCTGATCGAGCGGTATGGGGGCAACCCGCTGGCCTTGAAAATCGTCGCGGAGACCATCGTGGAGCTCTTCGGGGGTGAGATCGCTCCATTCCTGGAGCAAGGCGAGGTGGTCTTTGGCAGTGTGCGTGAGCTGCTGGGCGAGCAATTCGCCCGCCTCTCAGCAGCCGAGCAGAGCGTGCTGCTGTGGCTGGCGATTGTGCGCGAACCGGTGACCATTGAGGAGCTGCTCTCGGTGCTGGCGACGCCGCTGCCGCGCGCACAGGTGCTGGACGTCGTGGAGGCGCTGCAACGCCGCTCGCTGTTGGAGCGAGGGAAACGCCGGGAGACCTTCACGCTGCAATCGGTGGTGCTGGAATATGCAACCGCGCGGCTCATCGCGGAGGCGAGCAGCGAGATCGAGCAGGGCAGGTTGGTTCGCCTGATCGAGCATGGACTGGTACAGGCGAATGCCAAGGAATATGTGCGGCAGACCCAGCAGCGGCTCATTGTGGCTCCACTGCTCGTGCAGTTGTGGAGTGTGTACCAGGGGCGAGCTGCGGTGGAGGAGTGCCTGTTCTCACTGCTGGACCAACTGCGCACACAGGCAGATGACGTGCAAGGCTATGGACCGGCGAACCTGCTGGCGCTGCTGCGAGAGCTTCGTGGGCACCTGCGTGGCCTGGATCTGTCGCAGGTCTCCATTCGCGGGACGTCTCTGCAAGGAGTCGAGATGCAGGATACGACGCTGTCGGGGGCTACCTTGCGTGACACCACGTTTACCCAGGCCTTTGATGCCTCCTGGGCGGTGGCCATCAGCAGCAACGGGACCTACTGGGCTGCGGGCAGTAGGCGAGGGGAAGTGCGGGTATGGCGAGAGGCGGGCCAGATGCTGCACCTGGCCTGGCAGGCGCATACCGGCGAGGTACCGGCCCTCGCCTTCAGCCCGGATGGACGCACGCTCGCCTCTGGGAGCTGGGATGGCATCGTCAAGCTGTGGGACCTCGAGCGTGGCGCCCTGCTCTGGACGAGCTCGCAGACCAACAGCATCCAGAGCCTCGCGTTTGCCCCGGATGGACGCACGCTCGCCAGTGGCGGGTTAGATGCTGTCGTCCGGCTCTGGGATGCTCAGCTTGGCACGAACCTGCAGACGCTCTCCGGCCATAGTGGCCCTGTGTACACGCTGGCCTGGAGTCCCGATGGAAGCCTGCTCGCCAGTGGGGGCTTCGATGGAGGCATTCGACTGTGGGAGATGCAGGGGGCGCAGCCGGGCACCGGCGTGCGGATACTCGCGGGGCATACCGACTGGGTGAAGGGGCTGGCCTTTGCCCCCGATGGAAGAACACTGACCAGTGGGAGCTTTGATCGGACCGTCAAGCTGTGGGATGTGGCCAGCGGAGGCTTACGCGAGACGCTCGCAGGGCATACCAACAGAGTGGGGGCCGTAGCCTGGAGCCCGGATGGGCGCATCCTGGCCAGTTGCAGCCTTGACCAAACGATCTGGCTGTGGGACGTCGAGAGGAGCAGCTACCAGATGGTGCTGCATGGGCATACCGCTGGTGTGTACGGTATCGCCTTCACGCCTGACAGCCGCAGCCTGCTCAGTGGGAGTGATGATGGCACCCTGCGGGTGTGGGAGATGGAGAGTGGGCAGTGTGTGCATATCATTCAGGGCTACGCGGTCTCGCTCTACGACGTGACCTGGAGTCCCGATGGCATCCAGCTCGCCAGCGCAGGGACGGATATGCTGGTGACCATCTGGGATAGTACCGGCAGGACGCCGCACAGGGTGCTGCGCGGCCATCGCTACCTGGTGTATGGCGTGGCGTGGAGTCCGGATGGTCGGTGGCTTGCCAGTAGCGGGTGGGACAATGCCGTCCGGCTGTGGGACGCGACCACGGGCGCCGCTGTGCAGATCTTGCGAGACCCCAACCACGTCGACACCATCTTCTTTGGCGTGGCGTGGAGTCCGGGTGGAAAGTTTCTGGCCGGTGCGAGCTCTCAGCATGGAGTACAGGTGTGGGATGTGACCACAGGCACCTGCCGCTGGGTCGGGCGTGGGCAGCAAACCAGGATCCGTCGTGTCGCGTGGAGTCCGGACGGGACTCGTCTAGCCAGTTGTGGCGATGATGGCAGCGTCTTCCTGTGGGATGCCTCGGACGGCACGGTGAGAGCTTCGCTGCAAGGGCATCGTGGCAACGTCATGAGCGTGGCCTGGAGTCCCGATGGGACTCGGCTGGCCAGTGGGGGCGGGGGCAGGGGGGAGCTCTTCGTCTGGGAAGTGCAGAGTGGGGAGTGCCTGTTCGCCTTGAACGAGCCGAGCGCGATGGTGAACGCGGTGGCCTGGAGTCCGACGGAAGCGCTGCTGGTCAGTGGCGGCAGCGATGGCATGCTCCGCTGGTGGAACGTGCACAGCAGGGAGTGCGTGAGGGTACGTAAGGGACATCAGGGTGCAATCCAGTCGCTCAAGGTCAGCCCGGATCGGGGGAGGCTGGCCAGTTGCGGAGATGATGGCGTCATCAACGTCTGGGATCTCGAGATCGGCGAGCTTCGGCGGACACTGCGGCGCGACCGGCCCTACGAGCGCCTCGATATCAGCGGGGTGCAGGGATTGACCGAGGCACAGCGAGCCTCTCTGCGAGCGTTAGGAGCTGTTGAGGATAAATTAAGGCCGAGATAGAAATGAAACCTGTTAAGAAGACACAGCAAGATCGTTCAGCGCATGTGACGCATCCTCAGGCTTCACAGGACACTGAGGAAGTGGTGGTTCCAAATGTCGCTGCACTCGTCGCTATGCTTATGACCGGCCTGCTCTATCTGGCGCTTCCACCAAATGTGATCATCGGTCCTAACTGGCTCCTTTTGGTCGTTGAAGGGGTGTTTGTGGTTCCACTCTTCATCGACCTGCTGACAGCATGGCAACTCTCACATACGGCGAGACGCATCCTCATATTGGTCCCCCTCTGCGTCAGCACGTTGGCACTTATTGTCGGTGTTGCTCTCCTCATTCTCACGTTGCCAACTGATACACACGCGACCAATTTGTTACGGACTGCGGCCTTGCTGTGGTCTTTCAATATCTTGGTCTTCTCCATGTGGTATTGGGAACTTGACGGAGGAGGCCCCTGGAAACGGCATCTCTCTGGACATCACGCCGCAGATTTTCTGTTTCCACAACAAGCAGATGGAAAGAGTTGGGCGCCGCAGTTTCTTGATTATCTGTTCGTCGCCTTTACTGAGGCCACCGCTCTGAGTCCTACTGATACGTATCCGCTCACAAGACTTGCGAAAGCGCTCATGATGATCGAGGCAGTACTTTCACTCACCGTCATCGGAATACTGGTCGCCCGTGCAGTCAACATTCTCGGAGGGTGAAGAGGTAAGATGACCAAGGTAGATTGCAAGAGGGTGCAGTATGCTGGACAATTGGCGAAACAGGATGCGGGTGAAGAGGTAAGACGACCAAGGTAGATTGCAAGAGGTGGGTCTTGCTCGCTGCCCACCCTGTTGTGAGGTCGGACAGCGAGCAAAACGTGCTGGATACAGGTTAAGCCTGGCTAGAAGCCAGAGAACGGGTCTGGAAGTACCCCACGATGTACAGGATGCCAAAGACAATGGCGTAGATGCCCAGCAACCAGACCAGGGCGACCAGCCCGGTATTGGGCCGGATGGCGATAAGAACGCCGAAGGCGATCGATACGACCCCGGCCAGCCCTAGCAGCCACTCGCGCCCAGTACCCAATGGCAGCGTAAAGGCACCGACGATCTCCATGATGCCGATCACAATCGCCCAGGCTGCAATCAGGTAGAGAAAGACGAGGGCGGTGATGCCCGGCCAGACAAAGGCGGCTACGCCTACCAGAATGCTCAGGATACCCTCGACCAGCAGTAGTGCCCAGCCCTCCTCTTTGGTATACCGCAGGGCAGTAGCCACTGCAGCAATCCCATTTAAGACGGCGAACGCACCAAACAGGTACACCAGGAAGGTAAGCGTAATGTTCGGTGACATCACCAGGGCCACTACGCCAAACAGAATGGCGATGACGCCACGAACCAATAACATTTTTCGAAAGCTCTGAAGAGCTTGTTGTGCGACTTGCATGTCGTTTCTCCTTAATTGTTGAATTGTTGAATTGTTGAATTGTTGAATCTCAACTAAAAAACAGTGTTCTGTCCGTACATGGGCGTTCCTTTCGTTTCTCCAAAGTACGTCGTGCAGGTACGGCAGTGAATTGGGAATCCTCTTGATGATGCGGATAATCCCATGAGTCTTACGCGTGTGCGTTTATGTAAAGTGTAGTCAACAGATCGTTCTGTGTCGTTCATTCCTCCTTTCACTAAAAATCCTTTCTGGATGCCCGCCTCCGTTCACGGGGCGGGAGGAAAGAAAGGCACCGTCAAGTGGGAATCCGTCCTCTTGCACCTTTTGTACATGTGTGCTATCCTGTGCATATAGGCTTAGGCACTCCACTCCGGTGGAGAGAGACAGTTCGCCTGTATGGTACCTTTCCAACTGAACGGACGGGTTCCAAGCGAGAATCCACGCTTGGGTAAAACGTTCTTGGTATGACGCTCCTTGTTCGGAAGTGGGCAAGCCACGCTGGACAAGGACAGGCTGGTTGTCAGGCAGCCTTGATGTGTCGTCCGGTGAAGCCAAAGCTGGCGTTCCGTAAGAGATACCAGAGTTGCGGCAGAGGACAGACACAAGTTTATCGCCTTCTAGGCGATTGAGCATCTGACTTATTCGTAAGGTTTACATCCCATCCTCAAAGAAGCATTTCTGTTCTTTACTTGCATAATACTTGTAGAGTGTGAAAGAAAGCGTTGATGAAACCGTAAAAAAAGAGGCTGACAGATTCTTTGTATTCCAGGTATTCGCTCCGCCCTGCCTCAAAAGCTCCAGGTGTTGTGGGTTTGCCATTAGGTTCACTATCTCCTTTCCTCTAATAAGTGTAGCAATGTCTTATGGCAGACTACCTGCTGTGCGTAGAAAAAAGCGTTGGCAGGAGCGTAAAATGCATTTCTAGTACTCCTTTGTTAGTTTTGTTTCTCAAGGTCACCCGCCTGCGGCAGCTTATGAGAGGTTTCTGTAGTGGCTGGCAGGGCGGGCGCAGCCCGCCCTGCCAGCCAC
>Ga0209283_10001108_pt1 | contig 14348 bp, 13 predicted proteins | sample CZO8metaG_2_FD_188354 | JGI IMG/M metagenome (GOLD analysis project Ga0209283, IMG submission 188354) | Vadose zone soil microbial communities from the Eel River Critical Zone Observatory, Northern California, USA - CZOApr15con2H1.8 metaG... | ecosystem: Environmental > Terrestrial > Soil >...
GAGACCCGTGATGTTGTTGTCACTCGCGCGATTCGTTTGCCAAATCATGTCTGCCCGAGGCAAATAATTCGCTTGTGCGAGGCCAATCCCCGCCTGAGCCGCGTTGACCCGTTCCAACGAAGCGCGCACCGCCGGGTAATTCTTCAGAGCGAAATCGACAGCCTCTTCCAGCGTGAGCACTTTTTTCGTCTCCCCGCCGGACTGAGCCCGAGTGGTCGGCACGAGATTCACCCATAGAACCAGAGTGAACGCAATCCATCGAAGGTAGGGGCGAGAATTCGTTAACACCGTTTGCTCCTCATTTTTGAAACTCCAGTCCCGGGACGCTAACTTAAGCGAGCGAGTGATACAGCCCTTCCATCAGCTGCATACCGCGATCGAGAAGGTCCTGATCGGAGATTCCTTGTCGTGCCCAACCCTTTAATACTTCATCGATCCCATAACCTTCTTTGCGTCCGAACTTGCCATCGGATAAGTCCGCGTCATGAATTACCTCGGAAATAACTTTCACCCTTCGGTCGCGAATCCTAAATTCCTTTTGCAGGGTCTCGAAAGTGCAGTTGTCGCCGCGATGCCCGAAGCCGCCGTGGAACATGTCGAATGCGACGGCCTCGCGTGGCACCCGTTCTTCCGGCGCGAAGGTAAATCGCGCCTTGGGATCGATGAAGCGCCGAATCAGCCACGCGGATGCAGATCGGTCCACACCGGGACTCGGTCTCGTCACCCATACCTTGTTCTTGTAGTCTTGCGGCTTGATCCGCGGGGTCTCTGGCAACCGCATGGCCACGCGCTTTTCATCCGCCCGCGCAAGGAGCTCCCCGACACGCTTCTGTAAGGGACTGTTGAAGAAGTCGACCTCAACAATCTCCTGGAAACGGCTCCGCAACCGGCTTAGAAGACCAACGGCCCGCTTCTGTACGGCGATGGAAGAAAAATTTTGCAGTTCGCGGATCAACTCCTGGTACTCGCGCCCCCGCGCTTCCGCAAACCGCCCAATCAATTGAGGAGTCGAGATGTTGTCGATGGATCGCACATGAACAATGGAAGCGTCGCCGCCGTACTTGCGAATGGCCTTTGCGATCCATTGAAGCCGTTCTTCATTCATGGAATCACTTGGAAGCAGGTAACCAGAGTTCCCGAGCGGCACTGTCCCGTAGCGTTGCAGCTTGCGCCAAACTTCCACCCGTTGACTCGCCCGACTCGCAGGCAACGTGAAGGTCAGCAACAGCCACGGAGTGTTCCTTTCATTATTAGATACATTCATTTCCAGGAGAAGTTACATCCATAACAAATCCTTGTCAACCTGTGGCATGGAACGACGCAACAGCCTCCTGGAGAATGCCCGCAGAACCGAATGCACTGATTAACAACAGCAGCATGGACAATCTCCATATTCGACGACGAACTTTGTCACTTGCTTGCGCTAAAGGGACAGCTCGAGGATAAACGCCACAGATTTTCGAGTGCATGTTCGCAGGCGTGGATGCCGATCTGTGGACGCTATGGGAATCACGTGAAGGGCAGACGCGCCGAAGAAAAAAGGGCAGCTCGGTGAGGAGCTGCCCTTTTCCGTCCCCAGAGGAGGGACGGACCGCAAATCGCCTGATCTGCACTACGGGATGTAGTAGCGGAACGAGGTTATCACCATGTTGTCCACGGCCTTCGGTGAAATTCCCACTGCGCCCGCGACGTTGTTGTTCCCGGACCAGCCGCTCTTAGTGAAATAGGAGTATTGAACGCCCCAACGCACGCCGCCCTTTGGTCCGTTGTAAAACTTATACCAGAATCCGGCGGTCCCCTCGGTAATGATGCGGATGTCGCCAGCGCAGGTCCCGCCAGTGGATGGCGTAAACGAGCCAGAAGGCGGGTTCTCGGTGCTGCAACCCGTGTTGTTTGCAAAAGGTGAGCCGTATCCGCCGATCCGGGTGTTGGAGGAAGTGAATGTTGTCACTCCTCCCGCAGTGGTTGCCGTGACCGTTCGATATCCCACATACCCGGCGCGCCACGCGTACTCGGAACCACCGTAGAGGTAGACATCCAGTTTCGCGTTCGGGTGGAACTCCAGCGCTCCTAGTCCGTGCACCGTCCGGATTAGCGCCAGCGTGCCGTCGGGACGCGCGGTGGCGTCCGCAAGCTGCGCTGAGCCATACCGGCCAACGCCGTCGCCGGCCATTCCTTGAACGGCCAATTCCAGCTTCTTCGCAAACAGCGGTACCCGCACACTTGCTCCCATACCGCCACCCGTTCGCGTGTCGTTAAACGATCCAGCCGCCGAAGGTGACGTCGCGCCAGCCGCGCACGTCAGCGCCGGGCCATTCACAATGACAGTGGTTCCGTTCGGAGTTGGCGTAACCACGGCGCAGGGATAGACGCGGTTGCGGAATGTGCTGAGGATGCCGAACACTTCGTAGTGTCCATAACCTGGATCGAAGGCGGCTTTGACCACCAAATCTGGCGCCTTGTTGGGCGTGTACCCGGTGGCGTCGAATGCATTGTACAGACCGCCGCCCGCGCCCGGCGCATTCACGAAAAAGTTCTGTGAAGCTGTACCGGTCGCTGGAGTAAACGTGCTGAACCCGCGGCCGCCCAGCGTGATCTGCGGCGCTTCGACCGATACTCCCAACGCAAACTTGCCGCCGAAGTCTTTGGCTATGCGGAAACTCGGCTGGCGAGCCCACGTGTAGCCCACCTCGTATTGCGGGTCGGGCACCATCGGCTGAATTTCCCCGCGATTCTGGATGCCCTTCCGGTTTTCCGTCGCTAGCGTCCACATCTGTCCGCCGGTGAACGCCCAGCCGCCCCACGCCACCTGGCCCCAGATCTGCCTCTGGCGCAGGCAGTAGCTATTGCTCTGGCGATTATTGGACGTGGTGCATGCGCCCAGCCAATCTACTTCGTAATAGCCAGTCGTCTTAGCGTTCCCAATTGTGCCTTCGCCCAGCAAGCTGATGCGCGAGTGTCGTCCGGTAAAGTTGAGCTCAGAGACTTTCGCCAGCGAATTCCCCGGGTACGGAATGCTTGTAAACGGAGTATTGATGTCGGCGCTGGTAGCGCGGCTGCGATAGACGCCGCCGGCGTCCAAGAATCCGCCCGGCGTGATGGTGATGCCCTTGAATTTGATATTCGCCGGCCCGGTCTCCTCCGCCTTCTTCGCGTCCGCCTGTTCCGTGGCCACGGTGGTCTTGAGGGCTGCGTTGCTGGCCTTCAAGTCGCTGACCGTGGAGTTGAGCGCCACGGAGGTGGACCTCACTTCGGCAGTGGTGTTCACGGCCTCGGTGGCTTTGGTGCTCGCTTCGGTTGCACGAGCGTTGGCCGCCGCCGCCGCTTCGCGCGCTTCATCGATCTGGCGGTCGCGCCTGGCGAGCTCTTCCTTCAGCATCTGAAGCTGCTCCTGCTGCGATTGCAGCGTCTGGCGGAGCTCTTCGAGCTGGGCCGCAATGGCTGCCTCGGAGTTCTCAGCTTTCTTGGCAGTTCTGGACTTCGCTGGCTGAGATGCCTTGGCAGGTTGCGGATCGGCGTTGTTTGGCGTATCAGCAAAAGCAGTTCCGGAAACGACGAACATCGATAGTGTGAGTGCTGCTAGTTTTTTCATTTCCTCTCTCTTTGGAGCAAAATTCGACCTTACACCGGAAAAAATGCCTGCCACCCCGCGGCAAAAGGTAAAGGCCCCGTCTTACAACTACGTCAACTGAATGTGAATATCCTGTAACAATACATGGGAATCCACGGGAAACCATTGACGCATAAAGAGTTAAGGATTCTTAAAAGGTCAACAACAAGCCGGGACCGAAACGAGCGGAAATATACCGGTCCGGGAAATGTTTCGGCCTTGCGACAGTAGTAGGAAGAACCGAGCCATTCACAAACCCTCAAACACGACGTCCCGTGATTCGGCAGGGTAAGTTTTATTTCGGCATTGAAATCGTATAGGCGAGCGCCGTGTGGGTCAAGCTCCAGATTATGGATGGAATGCATCTGAACTATCAATTGTGAATTGGTACTTCGAAATTCGACGTCGATGATATCTGGCCGAAGTGGTTTTGTCCGTACATAGATCGACTTATGAGACTGTCCGTCTCCCTTCTGACCTACCTCCATGGGCACTCATAAGGATTTCTTGACAACCAGCGGATGGCCAGATATGAAGAGGGAGCTTTGGGCCTTCACGTCTAGAGGATCTGACTCGCGCTCCAATCGCGGGTCTGCAGGGGGTAATGCAGATGAGAGTGAAACCATTTCGGGTCGTGATGCTTATGCTGGCGTGTTTCTTCATAACTGTTGCATGGTGCCAACGCGGGCTTGCGCAACAGCGGACGGACAATACGCCTGCTGTGAATCCGCTCGTTCGCTTACTTCAAGTCAAAGGCATCCTGACGGAAGAAGAAGTGGCGCGGATTAACCAGGCATCATCTCCGGCCGAGGCCGACCAACAGCTTGCGAAGCTGCTTCTGATAAAGGGTGTCATCACGCAGGCCGATTACGACCATACGTTTGGTGCCGCAACCGTGGTGAGCGTTTCCACTACGGCGACATCGACCGCTAATGTGATTCCAGCAGTTTACCGCGTGCCCGTCAATAACGGCTCGAATTCAGCCTCACTCTCCTCCAAGCCGCTTGACCAAGGTGCAGCGGCTCCGCCGCAGGTCATCCCCGCCGTCGCTCCTCTTCGCGTTCTGCCCATCGATACGCCCAAGCGCGAAGGCATCGCCCCGGACTTCAAGATTGGCAACAACATCCGCCTGCGACCCTACGGCTTCTTCAAAGCAACTGCAATCTATGACACCTCTTCACCCTATGGCAACGATTTCCCACTGCCTGGATTTATCGGAGACACCAACGGGCCGGACAAGATTGCGGAGTTCCACCTCAAAACCAGGTCCTTGCGCTTCGGGACAAACTTTGAATGGCTGGACATGGCTCCCAATGTGGTGATCACAGGAAGGTTTGAAGTTGACTTTGAGGGTAATTTTACTCGCGCCAACAACCGCAATATCAGCTCGATTCGTTCGAGCCAGCCTTCCATCCGGCTGGGTTACGGCAGAATCGACTGGCATGCAACGGACCGCACCGCGGTCAACTTTCTGGCCGGCCAGGACTGGACACTGTTTGCTTCATCCACTTTGCCGAACCTCCTTGAGAGCACGCAGTCCGGAGGGTTCGGATTTGGAAATATCTTCGAGCGTCAGCCACAGCTCCGTTTTGGTGTGAATCACAATTTCGGCGGCTTTTCAATTGAGCCGGACTTCGCTGTTGTTCTTCCCGCATTCGGTAACCTGCCTTCCAACGTGGCGGACCAGCTTGGCTTTGGCGAGCGCCAGGGTGCTGATTCCGGCCGGCCCGAAGTTCAAGCGCGCTTGGTTGCGCAATTCCAGTTGGACAAGTCTCCCGGTGTGGCACCTGCGCAAATCATCTTCAGCGGTATGCAGGGCGAACGCTCCGCAGTGGTTCTCGCTTCTGGCGTCCCCACACCTGCCGCAAGCACAGGACTCCCCGCCAATTTCTTCAAGGCGGCCTTCCCCACAGGTGCCCGCCTCACTACCAATCGGGCCGGCTACACTGTAGAAGTTCAGCTCCCGACTCGCTTCGCGACCCTCACCGCCAAGTACTTCCGGGGCAGCGACCTCCGGTATTATTTCGCCGGGCAGCTCTTCGCTGAGTTCAACGACACGGCCGGATTCGCGACTTTCGCTAGCACGAACGGCGCCTCCATGGACGGAAGCTCAACACTCGTCTTTGGAGCCATGGGAGCTACTTGTAGTAATACGAATGTTGGCGGCTGTACGCCCGTCGTCGCGCCTCAACGCGCGCCTCGTTCACAAGGCGGTTTCCTCAACCTGGGACTGCCGCTTTCCCGCTGGGCCAACGCCAATCCCTCCGGGCGGAACGCCGGTTGGACCCTGTATCTGCACTATGGCTACGACGCAGTCTTTGCACCCGACGTTCGCCGTCTCGGCGGTGGGCGCATGAAGGGCGACCTCTTCTCCGGACAACTGCAGTACAAACTCAACAATTGGGTCACCTTCGCCGCGGAGGAATCGCTCTATCGCACGCGGGCTCTGCGGCTCACTTCGACGGGACTGTATCCTCTCTTCGATGGACGCCCGATGCGCGAGTGGAATGACATTCGCACCGAAATCGGCCCTATCTTCACCTTCTAAACCTGATGCTTTGTCAGTGGCTCATGTGGCCATTGGATCGAAGCTCCGTGCCAAAGCTCCGTGCCAAAGTCTGGCTGCCTTATTAGATCTCGTGTAACCTTATCATTCAAAACTAACGTGGACTCCTGGCTCATTGCTGGTCTTATATGCGTGATCTCCGCAGTCGCAGAGGGTCTGCTGGCGGGAGTGATGATGAGCGCTTCTTGCAAGAACTGAAGCAGCCGCCGTGGGCTTTGCGTAAGGGAGTCGAGTTTTGGATCTCATTCGCATACTATGGGGCTGCGTTTGTGACTCTGTGGCGACTGTTTGACCTAAGGAAGACTGGCGAATTCACGCTTTTGCCTCTGATTTTATTGACAGCAATGATGACCCTCAATGTGGCATGGAATTTTGTGTTCTTTCGTCGAAGAGATCTTCGTGTGAGTTTTCTGTGGTTTGCTCCATACAGTCTCATAGTCTTGTCGCTCCTCTGGTGCATGTCTAGAATTGACCTCCTGGCAGCTTGTCTTCTCTTAACCTATGCACTTTATCTGCCCTATGCCTTGCTATGGTCCTATCGAGTCTGGAAGCTGAACATGCGGGCCTAGCCTTAGTTCTGCCGGCCCGGCTTGCATTGACATTAAGCTCTAACACCTTCCGGGAGTCGATTGTCCAGGCTTGAAGACAAAAAGAAGAGCACCTATACTTGCCCACCTACAGCTTTTTTGATCTTCATCCGGCATGAAGGCCGACGGCGTGATGTCAAAGTTGTCTATCGAAGCTACGAAGGTCGACGCGCGCAATACTTACGCGCGCCGGCAAACAACCCAACGATTCCAGCGCTGCGATGGAGGCCGTGTTGAGATCAACTGGACCCGTGTGCTTCTCGGTGGGCTCTTGGCCGGGGTCATTATCAACGCATTCGAGTTCGTCACGAACGGCGTAGTTCTCGCAAGTCAATGGGAGGCTGCGATGAAGGCTCTGGGACGATCAATGTCCGAGAGTGCGCTGATGGCCTTCACGATCTTGGGCTTTCTCACTGGAATTACCGCAGTCTTGCTATATGCGAGAACCCGGCCCAGCTTCGGCCCTGGCGCAAAGACCGCGGTCTTGACTGCCTTTGTCTTGTGGATAATTGGATATGCCCTGCCCAGCTTTAGCTTCAGTGCAATGGGCTTGCTACCGAAGCGACTTCTGTTGATCGGCACAATTGTCAGCGTCCTAGAAGTCATCCTTGCCTCAATCGCCGGAGCATGGCTGTATGAAGGAATAGATTGAGAACCCTCCGGTGAGCACGAATCTGGTGGTTCGATTCTGTCGGGAACAAGACGAAGTTTCTTTGCGAGGAACCGTTTGTACAACCTATCCAGACTTGGGGCTCTCTGTGAAATTTAAGAAGGGGCCGGCCTTGGGCACCGAAGAAATTGGAGGAACAACCATGAAAGTACGTGAGTTGGTAGCGCGTCTGGAAAAGGCCGATCCGGAGGACATTGTCCTCATAGACAGCGCTTCGCGACGCCTGCTCCTGCTCAACCAGCGAGCGGGAATGTTTCAGCCGTTGGATGAGTATGAGGCGGTCGCGACATTGACGGAACCGGATAAGCAATTCCTCCGAGTTTTGCGTGTCCAATTTTGAGGTCTTTAGGTGTTCGATAGAATCCGCTCCGAAGTTTCGTGCTTTGCTGAAGGTCGCCTTCTTTCTGGAGCTGTGACGAGTTCGGTAGCGCGAAACGTTCTACAGGTTACCTTGAGTTTGGGGAGATTTGGCATCCGACTGCGCTGGCTGTTCGTTTCCTTGCATTGGCGCCTGGTCAAGCCTTGTGTATTTAGCCGGAGATGGGCGGACACCGAGGCATTTCGGTGGCAGCCGCTCTCAGCCTACGCGGCCTCGAGTTTCACCTCCTGTTTATGCAGCGTTGCGACTCCTTCTAAGAGCGCCTTAGGGCGTGCAGCCCTGAGCGCGGTAGCCCGGATGGGCGCGCGGCACAAGAGTCCTCTGTACGCGGGCACGCTGTACTACAAGCTAAATAATTGGGTTACTTTCGCGTTTGAGCAGTCACTCTACGAGACAAATGCTGTGCCAGGTCCGGCCGGGCAATTGCCAGTGCACCTGGCTGTCAGTCCAATCTCTCAGACACCGTCTTCCATTGGACGCCCTTTGCGAGAGCGACTTCGACTGTCGGACGGCCATCCTTGATTGCTGGAAAGATGCTCACCGCACGGAATCCTGGGTTGCCTTTTAGTACGTTGGCGAGAATTGTGCGAAGCGACTGCTTCGTTTTCGACATCGTTTCCTTTTGCGCTTTTGCTGCGGTGAAATCCCCACCGCTGGTGGTGGGTTCGGTCCAGGCAACCTTTCCTGTATCAGTGTCGACCACAACCTCCGAAAACGTATCGCCCTTGGCCGTGTAGACCGACAACTGCAACTCACCATCTTCGATCTCAAATTTCGCCGAAATGGGTTTGCCCGCGTGCGCGCTGACGGACAGGCCTTGGTCGAGAGACACTTTCGCCTGGGCCACCGCCTTCGCGAGTCCGGCGCGGTCTTTGTCTTGAGACCACAAGCCCGGATTCACGACCAACCAAACGATCAGCAACCCCATAACTGATACTGCTTTTCTCATGGCATCCTCTTCAGGGCTTCGTACGTGAAATCACCTTGCGCCCCTACTTGGCAGTCACACGCAAATCATCGAAGTAAGTGACTGAGTCTGCTTTGGTCCACAGACCGACTTTGCCAGCATCTTTGAACGAGTCGTCCGTTGCTTCGATCTTTTTAGCGCCGTCGTAGTAGCAGAGGATTTTGTTGCCGACGCACTCAACCTTTAGCTCGTGCCATTCCCCCGATGTAACCTTGAAATTCGCGCCCGCAAATTGACGGCGGTTTCCCGCGACCACGTGGTACAGCCTGTAGTTATCTTCCAGCGCGTTGGCGCGGACGATGTAGTAGTTATTCGCGTCCTTCAGCCGGAATACCAGTCCTCCGGCGCGGTCCACTTCGCCGGAAACCGCTTTGAATCTCACGCTGAGTTCGAGGTCTTTGAAGTTGCCTTCGTCCGCAATGAGAAGCGGAAAGCGATAGTCGGTCGTGTCCGTCGACGTTTGCGCCGCTACGTTGGGTTTGGAAGGCGCGCTAGGCTCTGCCATCACTACCCATTTGCTTTCGGCTCCTTTTCCCGTGCGCGCACTATGAAACTTCGCCGGCATTGCTCCCACGGCGTCGCTATCGAAGTTATATGTGAAGGAGGCACCTGCGGACTGCTGCGGCGCAGGAGTCTCCGGTTGAGATGCATAGGAAGAATATCTACCCTCCCTGGATTCAAGAATCACCCAGGTCAGGACCGAAACTGCGACAACCGCAAACAGAATCCCTAATATCCTTTTCATTGCGATCCTCCTTTTGACTGAGTTGTAGAAGAATACTTCGCGAGCGGCAGAGCTTCCACAACAAGGATGCGCGATTGGCCATTTCCTTCATGCATCTTCGGCAGTTCTTCGCGCTTCAATCCTGCACTGTATAGATCCAAATCTCAGCGCCGTGATCGGCGCGGGCGGGAACGGCCAAGTAAAAACGATCGAAGCCCTTTTTCCCTTTTCCAAAGTACCCGGCCGTACGGGCCCCCAAAGACGAGGGGATCTTGACGAGTAGCTGGTAATGGTCAGGATCCTTTTGTTGAAACGCGTAGATAAGACCCTCTCCTCCTGCCATGTAAATGCGTTTGCGCGCGGCGTCATAGTACAGGTCATCCGCGTCCTGGACGCTCGGAAGCGCGGCAATCATGTGACCCGAGGTCGTGTCAAACACAGCCAAGCGTGCCGGTTCGTGCGTGCCAACGAAAAGCCGGCGATCGGCCTCATCCAGCGCCATGGGAAAGTTATGCTCCAGCGTCAAAGGCCATCGGGAAATCGCATGAGTGCTGCGATTGATGACCGCAATCTGTTTCAAGTCCGGCAAGTTTACATAGATATTGGGTCTGGACGTTTCCAGTTGGAAAGACTCCGGATGGGCACCCAGTTTGTATTCTTCCTCAATGCGCTTGTTGGTTGCCGCATCGACTGCCCCGATGGCCCCTGTCTCTTCATCACCATACCCTACGTAAACACGCTTATTCGCAGCGTCGTATCGCAGGTTATCGACATCACCGTGGAAGTCAATCTCCGTGATGAGATCGAAGGAGGTTCCGTCGTATATGTAAAGCTTTCCTTTGCTGCTCCCGACAAACAGCTTGTTCTCTTCAGAAGCGTAGACCACGCCCTGAGGATTCGGCACCCCGGTTATCGTGTGCTCCAGGGTTCTCCCGCTGATGTCGATCACCTCGACGGTATTGTTGCCCAGTGCGGAGACAAACAGCTTTCTTCCACTCGTACCAAAATGATCGAAACGTCCCTTGATGCCCTCCAAAGGAATCGCTTCGGTCAAAACGAGCGGGCGTGGGCGCTCAGGAATTGCATTTTTTTGAGCGGCCACACGTGTCATGCCTGCGAAAGCCAGCGCTACAAGGAGGTAAATACCGCAACGTTTTTTCACCGTGTCCTCCGTGTCAGTATCTCAGAGAGTCCGACATTCGCTTAGCCGCGCACGTTGAACCGGTTGCCAACAGGAATCGGTCCCGCTTGAGGAATATTTTAGCCTGAAATTGCGTAAATCAACCGTGCCATGACCCGGACTTCTGCTCACCCCTTGGCGGAGAGGGCGTCTATCGCCATTGGGGTGGTCTGTCAGGGAGAAGAAAGAAATTCGTATTGTTGTTTTTTGCAGAGAGGAGAAGGTGTGATCATGCGCAACGTATGGAAGTGTGCTTTGGGCCTGGTATTGGGACTTGGCGTTTTGGCGGGGAATGCGGGGGCGCAATTCAAGAATGGGAGCCAGCCGACGGAGCTGAACATTCCTCGCCTCAGCCAACGAGGTACGGTGTCGCAGAGGCTTGGGCTGACGGACATCACCATTACATACCACCGGCCGGGAGTTGGCGGGCGGGAGATCTGGGGCAAAACCGTGCCGTTTGGAAAAGTGTGGCGCGCGGGGGCGAACGAGAATACGACCATTACTTTCTCGGACGATGTCTCCGTGGAAGGGAAAGCGCTGGTTGCGGGCACTTATGGGCTGCACACCCTGCCTGACAAGGATCAGTGGACGATTATTTTTTCGAAGAACTCGACTTCCTGGGGCAGCTTCAGCTACGACGAGAAAGAAGACGCGCTGCGCGTCAGCGTAAAACCCCACGCCGCAGAAGCGTTTGAAGTGCTGACGTATGTTTTTGATGACGTCAAACCTGATTCGGCGGCCGCAACTTTGCGATGGGAGAAGCTCGCGGTTCCCTTCCATATTTCCGTGGATGTGAAAGCGGTTGTGCTGCGCAGTATCAAGAACGAGCTGCGGAGCGTCGGCGGATTCACCTGGGCAGGATACGAAGAAGCGGCGCAATGGTGCCTGGACAACAATTACAACCTGGAAGAAGCGCTGAAGTGGGAAGACACCTCGATTCAGAATGAAGAGCGCTTTGAAAATCTGGAGACGAAATCTCGCATCCTCGACGCGCTGGGACGCAAAGAAGAATCCGCCAAAGTGGTTTCCAAGGCGTTCGATAAAGCCAGTGCGATCCAACTGTACTCCTACGCCCGCGGCCTGCAACGATCGGGGAACGCTAAGCGCGCTTTTGAACTGTATCCCCAGGTTCCCAAGAAGGATGCGAATCATTGGACCAGTCACCTGGCGCTGGCGCGAATTTCCTCGAACACGGGTGATTTCCCGACGGCTGCCAAGGAAATGACACAGGCGATCAGCGGGGCACCCGATGCGACGAAACCTTTTCTGCAGCCGTTGCTGAAACGGCTGGAAGCGAAGGACGACATCAATAAGTAGTCGGGTTCCCCCTTCCGGTTCCGAGCCGGAGGGGGTACACCCTCACCAATTTACAAGATTATTAAACGAAACGACTTGTGAAATTTGCATTTCATAAGCTGTTGAAAAGAAAAGTGGATGCGCGGCGGTATTTTGGACGTTTCTGGATCGAACGCGCAGTGGACACGAGACGAGCGAGAAAAAAGCAAAGTCAAAACTCGCACCCTTCAACCGAAGGGTGCGGCGCCTCCGGTTCATCCTTCTCGCTTGTCTCTTGGTCACCCGCCTAGCCGTCGAGTCCAACTTCGCTCAGCCACTTTCCCGGTGACCGTTCCGTTCTGATTTAATGCTGATTGGCCTCGGTCAGCGCGAGCACGGCATAGGCGGTCGCGGCGTCGTTCATGAAGAGCGCCGTACCTGGAGAGAGGTGATGTTCCACGTTCTTGTTTAAGGAGTAGGACAGCCAGAAGCCCTCCGTCTTGTTCTGATTGGCCGCGAGCCATGCGAGCCCCTCCTTCTGATGGGCATTCTCGCGGGGAATTCCCGTTTGTTGCAGCGCGAAGGTGATCAGCCCTGTGGCGTAGCCGTCGCTCTTCGCTTCCTGCGGCGTGCCATCGTTTCGTTTCCAGGACCCAACCAGTGAAGAGAGACTCCAGCCTCCGTCTGGTTGCTGCTCACCCAGAACTTCAGTGATGATTGCCTTCTGCTGTTCCGGCCGGAGGAGATCAGGCAGTTTCGCCGAAGCCCACAATAGGACGACCCGATTTATGGTGGTCTGTGCTGCGCATTCACGGTTCAGGTAATCGCGCAACATCTTGAGGCTATTCTGGATTTCGGGTCTCGCCCGATAATTGCCGGGAACAGTGCCCACCGCTACCGCGGCAAGAGTGGCCCCGTAAAAGTCCGAATCGTCTGCTTCCCACGGCTCATTAGCAAACCGCAGCCACGACCACGCGCCCATTTTACTTCCCATTGTTTGCTGCTCCGCCCACATGTTATCCAACGCTGTGCGCGTGTCGTTGCTGAGCTGCCCGTTTTGCGCGTCATTGCTGGCAAGGATCAGCGCATTGAGGACGGATTCCGTCCCGCGAGACTCGACCGTCTTGTACACGCCGCGATCCGCATCGCTGTAGAACGGAGCGACTTCTTTCCAAAGCCGCACCCGCTTGGCGACGTTGTCCAGGAGTCTGCGTTCGTTCGCGGAAGGAGCTTCTTCCCCAAGGGCCTTACGAAGGGCAGGCCGCGAGAGAGCGTAAGGCACCGCGGTATGACACGAGACGCAGAAGGTGGCGTGATCGCGCGCGGCCTTTGGCCATTCCATCCACCAGCCTGCCCTTCGATCGAGGTAAGCGGCGGCAGCCTTGTGATCCCAAGAGCTGGCGATTTTCGTTTCAGGCTGATGGAGGGAAATCGCCAGAGCCTTCGGATCTTTGGAGCCGGCGGCACTAGTTTCCGCGTGCCAACAGACCGCAATGATTCCTGCTACCAGGCACGTCGCCAGGGGGCCTATTCGTTGCACGGTAACATTCATAGGGATCGTCTCCCTTTACGTACAATTCGAAAATGCATCTTGTCCCCTCAAGAACAAAGCGCAAGAAGCATCAATCCAACGCGGAGAGGTTACCATGAACACCGCGAGGCACCCCAGTGGCGCCCCCTGCGTTTGGATGATCGCGAGTGAGACATCGAACTCCCGGCAATTCGCATAGGTCAGGGACAACCGGGGTTCATCGAACGCCTCTCCGGGCTCGGATAAATGACTAGGCGTGGGAGAGCGCCGGTTGCTTGTGCTCCGCAACGGCCGCAAGGGCGGCCTCGATGATGTCAAAACCTTCGTCGAGTTGCTCGTCGGTGACGACCAGCGGAACGAGGATGCGAATCACGTTGTTGAAGGTGCCGGCGGTGATGGTGATGAGACCGTGCTCGTAGCAATACTTGGCGATGGCTTTGGTCTCGGAGTCGGCGGGCTCGCGCGTTTGCGCGTCGCGCACCAGTTCGATGGCGCACATGCCGCCGAGGCCGCGAACGTCACCGACCAAAGGCCATTTCTTCTGCCAGCCTTGGGCGCGCTGTTCAAAGTGTTTGCCGATGGTCGTGGAGCGCGCCAGGAGGCCGTCTTTCTCGATGGTTTCGATGGCGGCCAGCGCGGCGGCGCAGGAAAGAGGGTGGCCGCAGTAGGTTCCGCCGAGAGCGCCGACGCTGGGTGCGTCCATGATTTCGGCGCGGCCGGTCACGGCGGCGATGGGCATGCCTCCGCCGAGCGATTTTGCCATGGTGATGAGATCAGGCTCGATGCCGAAATGTTCCGAGGCGAACCATTTGCCGGTGCGGGCGAAGCCGGATTGCACTTCGTCAGCGATGAAGAGAAT
>Ga0209283_10001111_pt1 | contig 14333 bp, 10 predicted proteins | sample CZO8metaG_2_FD_188354 | JGI IMG/M metagenome (GOLD analysis project Ga0209283, IMG submission 188354) | Vadose zone soil microbial communities from the Eel River Critical Zone Observatory, Northern California, USA - CZOApr15con2H1.8 metaG... | ecosystem: Environmental > Terrestrial > Soil >...
AGTTCTTGGTGGCACAGACTTCAGTCTGTGCGATTTTGGTGACGACGACTCTCAACCCCACAGGCTAAAGCCTGTGCTACGAAACCAAGCAGTCGCGACTCTCAAAAGGGTCCGCGGCAAGCCACTTTTTTCCACGCGCATAGAGGGCCTCGGCCTCGGGGCCTTGGAGTCCGGGCATGTCGGTCTTCACATCGTAGCCGAGGGTGGACTGGAGGTAGGCGAGATGGCGATAGCCCTCGGGGAAGCGCTCCAGAATCCTCGGGTCCAACCGCAGCGTCTGGCAGGGATCGACAGGGTCCATGCGGTCCTTCTCATAGAACAAACGCCGCAGGACGATGCCCCAGCGGGCGTCGCGCTTCTCGAAGAAATCGTAGAAGCGGCCGGTGCACAGCACGTGCACCAAGACGTCGTGCACCCGCGCGCGCTGGGAGATCGTCATTTTAGTTTGGGCGATGGCGCGGTTGCCGGCGAGATCCATCGACGTGCCGCCGAGCAAATGCAGGATGCTCACGCCGCGCTCCCAACCTTCGCGGCTCACGCGAATGAATTCGTCGGCCGTGCCTTGAAACCACGTGGCCATCATGTAGCCGTCGTCGTGCCAGACAGTGCGGAATCGCTCCCAGTCGCCCGAGTCGCGCCACACGGCCCAGTTCTCAATCACTTCGCGAATCGCCAGCTTGTCCAGCCTTGCCTCGTCCATTGATCTCCCTCACCTCATATCCTTGACGCGAGTTGGAGTTGCTGTGTAGCAATTGAGAATCCTACACTTCGGGCCTCAGGGCTGGAAAGCACTGTTCAAGCGATGCTTTATGTCGGGCCTAACCTTCCGGCGTCAGGGTGAAAAGGTCCGCGCTCCGAAATCACAATCCGCGATCGCACTCGAAGCATTTCTCTGAAATTGGGAAATTAGCAGGCGCCTTCCAGCCATGGCTGTATTCAGCAGTAGTGGTATTATTCCAGCCAGATTTCGACCGACGTTCATAACCGGGGCTTCGGGTGCGCTGGTTAGACTGTGACTGCGGGGGAGTGCTGTGAAAACTTCAGGATAGGGATCGAATGGAGGAGGGAAATGAACTTGCCCGAGAAAAAATCAGTTCCCCGCATCTTTCTGAGTGCTGCCGTGGCTATTCTCATGCTGGCGTGGCACGTTCCGCGCCTTCGAGCGGACCAAATCCCCTCAGGCTGGGCCGCCTCCAACATGAGAGCGATCGGCTACAGCGACCTCAACGGACATGGCGCGTTCAAGATGGCCATCAAGCAGGTGAATGGCCGGTGGTATCTCTACCTGGGCCATCTCTGGGAGCGCGGGTGGACCATTGTGGATGTGACCGACGCGGCGAACCCCAAGGTGCTGAAATTCATCCCTGGTCCGGCGAACACGTGGACCATCCAGATGGAACTCCACGACAACCTGATGATCACGGCGCTTCAGAAATTCACCCCCGAGTGGGGCGCTGATCCTGAGAAGCCGTTCGACGAAGGAATTTTGCTCTGGGATATCAGCGACCCCGTCAATCCGAAGCAACTCTCGCACTGGAAAACCGGCGCCACGGGCACTCACCGGAATGGATACCCTGGCGGCAAATACGCCTACCTGTCGGCTGGGATGCCTGGATTCAAGGGCAACATTTTAGAGATTGTGGATGTGGGCGATCCGAAGAACCCGAAGGAAGCCGGGCGGTGGTGGGCGACTGGCCAAAAGGAAGGGGAAGCGCAGACGGGCGGCGGCGCTATGGCGGGTTTTCATGGCCCTCCGATCATGGATGGGCATACCGCGTACATGGGCTATGGGTCTGCGGTAGTGATCCTCGACATCAACGACGTGGCGCAACCGAAAGTGATTGGACGGCTCGACTTCAACCCACCCTTCAAGGGCGGCGCCACCTCCATGCATGACGTGCTGCCGATCCCCGGCAAGTCGGCGCTGTTCGTTAACTCGGAAGGCGGCGGAGGTGATACCCCGCAACAACCGCCGACATGCACCGGGCCGCTCGACTTTGCCGCCATGGTGGACATCAAAGACCCCAGCAAACCCCGGCTGATGTCGCTGTTCCCGCTTCCTGCGCCTCCAAAGGATGCGCCGTACACGGACTTCTGCGACAAGGGCGGGCGGTTCGGGCCGCACAACACAAACCTCGAGTACCACCTGCCCGATGTGGAAAAACAAGGCGACCTGATCTACCTGACCTACTTCAACGCGGGGCTGCGCATCTACGACATCAAAGATCCGCGAATGCCCAAAGAGGTGGGCTGGTTCATTCCCCCGACTCCACCCAAGCGCATTGGCCCTCTCCCGGCAAAACTGGTGACCCAAACCGAGGACGTGTTGGTGGATACGCGGGGCAACATCTATATCACGGACAAGCAGTGGGGGCTGTTTGTCCTTCGCTACACTGGCGAGGGTGAGCCTAAGCCTACGGCGCAATAGCGCGCAGCGTAGCGGGTCGTCAGCTACCGCGGCAAGATTTACATTTTTGGCGACGGCTCTCAGGGGAAGACTTCCCGAGAGGAATCGTTGGCATTGGGCCTTGCCGGACGCCAATAGAATCTCGATACACGATGCGAACGAATCGCCGGGTGGTCCGAATCGAGTGGGGAGACTGCGATCCAGCCGGGATCATCTTTTACCCTCGGTACTTTGCCCTCTTTGACGCTTCGACCCAGATCTTGTTTGAGCGCGCGGGCTGTGGCCTGAGGGACATGCAGAAACATTACGGGATAATAGGTTTTCCGCTGGTGGATGCGCGCGCCCGCTTTCTCTTACCTTGTGGCTATGGGGAGGAGGTCGCCATCGAATCCGCCATTTCGGAGTTCCGCCGTAGCAGTTTCCAGGTCGAGCATCGCCTCTACAAGGGCGATGCGCTGGCCGTGGAGGGGTTCGAGGTTCGGGTCTGGGTCGCTCCCTCCTTGTCCAAACCAGGGCAGATGGAGGCAAGGCCGATTCCTGCCGAGGTTGTGAACAGATTTGCAGAGTCCGAGTCATGAGAGGGGAGAACAAGAGTTCGCGGAGCCCTACACCAGGATTTTTGTCTGCGACTGTGAAAAGAATTCATAGCGGTTCTTTGCCCTGCCGTTAAGTTGTTTCCTATCAGCAACTTATTTTCACCTCAACTGGCATTTAGCTTGCTCGGCCTTATTGGTCCTGGCCCTGACTGCTTGTCGATTTATTCCCGGGAAAATGGACTAGGGTACGGCCTGCTGTTGTTCTTTACATCTTCGGCAATGCAGGGGAACGATGAAACTCGGCCTTCGTCTGATTCCCATCCTCGCTCTAGCCATTACCGTCGTCACATTTGTTGTGGCTCGAAACCAGGTCCGCGCTGAAAAACGCGGGCTGCGCTCGGATCTAGAACGCCGAACAGAAATCTTAGCGGAGAGCCTGCAAGAGACCGTGGAGCCTGTTGTGCAACGCGGGGCGGTGGTCCAACTCCGTCGGATCGTGGGGCGGTTCGGAAGCCGCGAACATTTGATTGGTGTGGCCGTGTATGACCAGAAGGGCGCGCCACTGGCCACCAGCCCCCGAATCTCCTCCTTCGTGGACCGCCCCCTGCGAATATTCGAGCAAAGCAAAGATCAGGACAAAGGCCTTGGGACTTATGAAACGCTGGATACTTCGGACCTGTACATTTACGCGCTGCCGCTGCATCGCGGCGCTGAAGTCGCCGGCGTCCTCCTTCTGTTCCATGACGCCTCGTTTATCGAAGCGCAAAGCTGGCGGATTTGGCGCGATGCCATCTGGCACGTCGTTGCTCAGGTTGTGCTCATCATTCTGATTACCTTTTTCGTGATTCGCTGGACCATCCTTCGGCCGATCAAAAAGGTGGCCCAGTGGATGCGAGACCTGCGAGAAGGGAAAGCGGCGCCGCCGCCGTATGCCGTGGCGGAAGGCTTTCTCGGCCCTTTGTCCACTGAGGCTGCCTACCTGGCTCAACACTTGGCGGAGGCGCGGGCGACTGCCAAAGAAGAGGCCCGGCTGCGGGAAGCCGGGGATTCACTTTGGACGGCGGATCGCTTGCGCGCGAACATCCACCGGAGCCTCCATGCCAATTCCTTGTTCGTTGTGTCGAACCGCGAGCCGTATCAGCATATTCGGGGCAACAAGGGCATAGAAGCTCGCGTGCCCGCAAGCGGGCTCGTGACGGCCCTCGAGCCCATCCTCTGCGCTTGTGACGGGACCTGGATCGCTCATGGTTCTGCGGACGCGGATCGCCAGACCGTGGATGCCCACGACCGGTTGCGCGTTCCCCCCGACCAGCCGCGGTACACGCTGCGCCGCGTGTGGCTGACAAAGGAGGAGGAAGCAGGCTACTACCTCGGCTTTGCAAACGAAGGAATCTGGCCGCTCTGCCATATTGCGCATACCCGGCCTGTCTTTCGGGCGGCGGACTGGGAATACTACCAGCGCGTGAATGAGAAATTCGCAGAGGCGCTGTTGGCGGAAATCGAAAAGGCGGAGAACCCCTACGTTCTGATTCAGGATTATCACTTCGCCTTGCTCCCGCGCCTTATCAAACGAAAGCGGCCCGACGCTCGCGTGGCCATTTTTTGGCATATCCCTTGGCCCAACCCTGAGGCCTTCCGAATCTGCCCCTGGGAGCGGGAGCTGCTCGACGGGTTGCTCGGCGCGGACCTCATCAGCTTCCACATTCAAGCGCACTGCAATAATTTTCTGGAGACCGTCGATCAATCCTTAGAGAGCCGGATTGAATGGGACCGCTTCACGGTGAACCGCAGTGACCATATCACTGCCGTGCGGCCGCACCCGATCAGCGTGGCGCTTCCGGATTGGAGCCGGGAGACCGGCGTGAACACCTCTGCCGAGCAGAACCGCGCGGATATTCTGGCCGCCTTTGGGCCGGAGGTTCTTTTCTTTGGCGTCGGCGTGGATCGCGTGGATTACACGAAGGGAATCGTGGAGCGATTCCGCGGAATCGAGTGCTTTCTCGACAAACACCCCCACTTCCAGGGGAAATTTGTGTTCGCCCAGTTCGGCGCGCCCAGCCGGACCGACATCCGGCGCTACCAGGATCTGGTCGCCGAGGTGGAAGCCGAGGCGGAGCGAATCAACCGGCGTCTGCAGAGCGAGCGATGGAAGCCGATCGTCATGTTCAGCCGCCACCACAGCCATCGGGAGATCGAGCCGTACTACCGGGCGGCGGACTTTTGCCTCGTCACGTCGCTGCACGACGGCATGAATCTGGTCGCCAAGGAATATGTTGCTTCCCGCGAAGACGGGGACGGGGTGCTGATTCTGAGTCAATTCACGGGGGCCAGCCGCGAGTTGCGTGACTCTCTTCTCGTGAACCCCTACGATACGGCGCAAATGGCGGAAATGATACGCCGGGCACTGGAGATGCCGGCGGAAGAGAGGCGTGCCCGCATGGAGCGCATGCGTCGGGTGGTGCGCGACCATAATGTCTACCGCTGGGCCGGAGAGTTGATTTCAGAATTGTCGGAGATTCGGCTGGATGCTCCGGAGCTGGCGGAGACTCGATAACCTATGGCGCTGGCCCGTGGAGTTCCCCATCTCTTTGATTGTTGGGAGCAAGTCCTCGCGCGCTTCGAAGCGGCCAATCACGTCCACCTTTTTTTGGACTTCGATGGCACCCTGGCGCCGCTTCATCCTTCTCCGCGAGATGTGAAACTGAGTGGCGGGCTGAGGCGGACCCTCCGGCGGCTGAGCCGGAATCGCCGCGTGCACGTGGCGATTGTAAGCGGCCGCCGGAGAGCGGCGCTCCGCCGCTTCATCAGCGTTCCTCAAATTGAACTGATGGGGCTGTTTGGATCGGAGAAGAACGGAGAACTCATCCTCCCGCTGAAAACAAGAGCAGCTCTGCCCCGCTTGAGATCCCGCTTCCAATCCGGGGCCGTTGAATATCCAGGCGTATTCTTTGAAGAAAAGGGTGTGAGCTTTGCGATTCATTTTCGCAATGCGCCTGCGGATGTCCAACAGCGAGCGCGGGTCTGGATTCGGAAATTGGTCCTGCACTTCCGCCCCAATTTCCACGTGATTCCGACTAATAACGCTTGGGAAATCGTGCCGCGAGAAGTGCAAGGCAAAGGCATTGCGGTGAGGGATTATATGAGGAGGCTGCGTGCGCGGGGCCTAGCGATTTATCTCGGGGATGATTTGGCCGACGAGCCTGCCTTTCAGGCGTTGCGGCGGGGGATCACCGTCCGCGTTGGCCCACTTTCTCCGACGGCGGCTCACTTTCGGCTGGAGAATCCGGACGAAGTGAACACATTTCTCGGAAGATTGGAGGAAGAACTCTCTTGAAAAGCGTTGAACACCCCTTCCGGTTCGTCACGGTCTCGTATCTCACGCGGATCGGCAATCAAACAGCCCGCACCTTGCCGGAATTGTTGGACGGGCTTGAAGAATGCAGTGACGCCTCGATCTTCTACCACACCTTTCAGAGCCTCGGGCGGCATCACTTTCTAACCGAAGGATTCTCGAACGATTTTGCGCAATGGGCGCTCGCGGCGCTAAATCTTCCCGCGTTGGCCGAGCAACTCGCTACCCTGGATATTCGTAGCTACCTTGTCCTGACCGATTTGCGGAACGATTTGCTGCGGATCACACATGAGTATTGCCGGTCTCATACGGCGGAGGCAGAACGAGTGGCCTTCGAGCCGTTCCATTTCTGTGAGAGCTTGGAGGTCACCATTCCCGTCGCTTGGGAGGCGTGGACACTGGAGGAATTTCGCCACTGGCTGGAACACCTCAGTACCTCGTCGTTTCATTATCATTTCCTGAGTTCGAGGCTGCGACTGGGCTTGCGCACGAATGATTTCTCCCAATGGTTTGAAAACGAGCTGGAACTGCCGGATCTGGCCAAAAACACCAACCAAATTGACGTGTACACGAACACGATCGAGGGCGCGAGGGTGCAGCTCTATAAAATTGTGGATAGGGAGCTCGCGGCATGAGCCTGACCAAGACGGACCCTCATGTGATTTCTCTCGACGACTACGTTCCTGTGGTCGGGGCGCCGGAGATGGACACGCTGCGAGCGCTCGCTGCGCAACTATCCGGCCGCACCGTTCAGATGGTCAACTCTACGGCCATCGGTGGCGGCGTGGCCGAAATCCTCAACCGCCTGATCCCATTGATCCAGGAATTGGGACTCCACCCGCGCTGGGATGTCATTACGGGCGGAAGCGATTTTTTTGAGGTCACCAAGGAGTTTCACAACGCCCTTCACGGCGGGCCATGCCAAGCAAGAAAAGAGCACTATGACTTATTTCTCGCCACGAACGAACTCAACCGGCAGCGGCTGCAATTCGATTGCGAATTCACCGTCATTCACGACCCGCAACCCGTGGCATTGATTGACGCCCGCGCGAAGCAGCAAGGGCACTGGATCTGGCGGTGCCACATCGATCTATCGCATCCGAATCCCGAAGTGTGGGAGTTCCTCCGGCCGTTCATCTACCGGTACGACGCGGCTTTGTTTTCATCGCCGGATTTCGCGCGCCGGCTCCCTATTCCCGAGTACCTTGCCTATCCGTGTATTGACCCGCTTTCGGAGAAGAATGTCGAGCTTGACCCCCAATGTGTCAGTGGGGTGCTGGAGCGGTTCGGGATTGACCCGGCACGTCCCATCGTGACGCAAATATCGAGGTTTGACAGGCTCAAGGACCCTGTGGGAGTCATCCGCGCCTATCATATCGTCAAGCGGTACAGGGATTGCCAATTGGTCCTCGCGGGCGGGGGCGCATCGGATGATCCGGAGGGCGAAGAGGTGCTTTCAGAAGTCCGCCGCGAGGCGGGGGACGATCCGGATATTCATATTCTGAATCTGCCTCCGTGGAGTGCGCTGGAGATCAATGCGCTGCAACGAGCTTCCACCGTGATCGTGCAAAAGAGTCTTCGGGAAGGATTCGGCCTGACCGTGACGGAAGCCTTGTGGAAAAGAAAGCCCGTTGTTGCTTCGGCGGTAGGGGGAATTCCTGCCCAAGTGATTCACAAACATACAGGTTTGCTGGTCCACTCCGTCGAAGGGACGGCCTACCAGATTCGGTTCCTCCTGTCGAACCCCGCACTCGCCCAGAAAATGGGAGAACAGGGGCATGAACACGTGCGGGAGAACTTTCTGATCACAAGCAATGTGAAGCGTTACCTTACGCTCTTCCTCTACTCTTTAACCCACTCACAACGCTAGGGCCTGCATCCTACCGGTTCGCGATACTATATTGGGGCCCGGGAAGACCGCGGGGCGTGCGCCGATTGGAAAACACGCGCTCGTCTGGGTGCACTGACGCAAATGAAAGAGCAGACCATTCGACGCTGGATGCTGGCCATCGTGATCGTGTGCGCTTTTGTCCGCCCTGCAGCGGCGCAACGCGACAGGGGAGAACTGCGCATCGAAGTCCACGATCCGCAGGGGGGTGTGCTGGCCGCCGCGGGCGAATTGGTCAGTGCGGGCAATCAATTTCACCTCGATTTCCAGACCGGAGAGGAGGGGCGGTACGTCGCCCAGAATCTGGCCTATGGCGTGTACCGTGTCCGCTTGGCGCACAGCGGATTCGTCCCGTACACGCACCTGGTGGAAATACGGTCTGCGGTGCCTCAACAGCTTCTCGTGACGCTGGGGTTGGCGCCGATCGAAACCCAAGTGGAAGTCACGGAGGCGGGGACGTTAGTCGATCCGTCCCGGACGGGGACGGTTTATACAGTAGGTTCACAATCGCTGAACGAAGAACTACCCTCCCAGCCGGGCCGCGGCGTTTTGAATGCGGTCGATGCGCAACCCGGATGGGTCTATGAAGCCAATGGAGTTTTGCACCCGCGCGGTTCGGAGTATGACGTCCAGTTTGTCGTAGATGGCCTGCCGATGACGGAAAATCGCTCGCCGTCGTTTGCGCCTCCCTTCGATTCCAGTGACGCCGAATCGGTACGGGTGATGACCGCGAATTTTCCCGCGGAGTATGGCAGGAAGCTGGGCGGCGTGGTGGAAATCTCGCCGCCCAAGAACACACCCCTGGGCTGGCACGGAGAGTTGGACACCGAAGGGGGCAGCTTCTCGACGGCCTCGGCGCACGCGGCTTTGTTCTACGCCAACCGGCAGAACCGGCTGGAGATGAGCGGCGACGGATTTCACACGGATCGGTATTTGGACCCGCCAGTCCTCGCCAACTACACGAATCGCGGAAACGCGGGAGGATTTTCGGCGTCTTACGAGCGCGATTTTTCCCAGAGCGACCGGCTACTGCTCACCGTAACGCAGCACGCGGTCCGCTATCTGGTGCCGAACGAGCTGGTCCAGCAAGAGGCGGGCCAAAGGCAGGATGTCGCGCAGCAGGAGACGAGCGGCCAGGCGCATTACATGCACACCTTTTCTCCAGCCCTTGTGCTGAGCCTTGCGGGGAGCGTTCGCGACACGAGCGCGCTTCTTTCGTCGAATCCTCTTTCCACTCCCGTGGTCGTCTATCAGGATCGTGGGTACCGGGAAGGGTATGTCCGCGCGGACCTCGCAGGCGAGCATGGACGTCACGAGTGGAAGGCTGGTGCAGACGGAATTTTCAATCCAGTTCATGAAGCGCTGCAATATCGGATTACGAGTCCGGCGCAATTTGATTCAGGCACGCAACTGCAATTCCAGTTTTCCGGCCGGAGATGGGACAACGAGCCGTCCGCCTACGTGCAGGACCAAATCCGTTTGGGAAACTGGAATGTGAACGCCGGCTTGCGGTTCGATCACTACGGATTCGCCGTGAAAGAATCGGCGTGGAGCCCGCGTGTAGGTGTTTCTAGGTATCTGCCATCACTGAATCTTCTGGTTCATGCCTCGTACGATCGTATTTTTCAGACGCCGGCGATGGAAAACTTGCTTTTGGCCAGCTCGCCAGCTCTCGACACGGTCAGTGCCCTTGTTCTGCGCCTCCCGGTCCGGCCCGGGCGGGCCAACTACTATGAGCTAGGGGTTACGGAATCCCTCGCAGGCAAATTGCGGATCGATGCGAACGTATTTCGCCGCGCTTTCCATAATTTTTCGGACGACGACACGCTGCTGGACACAGGAGTGAGCTTTCCCATCGCTTTCTCCAGCGCGACGGTGTCGGGCGAAGAGGTGCAGGTTTCTGTCCCGCACTGGGGCCCTTTTTCCGGATTTGTGAGTTATTCCAATCAAATTGGAATCGGGCAGGGGCCCATCACAGGCGGCTTGTTTCTGGGAGATAAAGCCGCGAATGCGCCGGACACCAGCAGGTTTCCTCTCTCCCAGGACCAGCGCAACACCGCTCGAGCCCGGGTGCGTGTTCAGGCCATGCCGCGTTTGTGGCTTGCGGCCAGCGCGGAATACGGGAGCGGCTTGCCCGTGAATCTCGATGGGCCACTTGATTTCAATGACGCACTTGCCCAATTCGGCCCCGCGATACTGAGCCGAGTCAATTTGGCTGCGGGGCGCGTGCGCCCCAATTTTTCATTGGACGCTGCGGCTGGCGCAACGATTTACCACAAGGAAGGGCGGGACCTCTCGCTCCAATTGGCGGCCAGCAACTTGACCAACCGGGTGAATGTGTTGAACTTCGCGAGCCTTTTCTCTGGGACCGCCGTGGCTATCTCCCGCAGCCTAAGCGCCCGCGTGAAGGTATCTTTTTGAGGAGGCACGTTTGACTATGGCACCGGGGCAACAGCATCGAGTTTGACAGCCTAGCCGCCTCAGCATAGGATTCTTTTAAAGCTATGTTTCCACTCAATTGCTGGCGAGCAGAGTGCAACCGTCCTGCCAACACGGCAGGTGTTCTATCCCCGCGCACATGGAAGGCTGTCCTGGCGCTGGTCCTGTTTGCCGCGGGCGTGGCGGCGTACGCCGACACTGCCGATTCAAAACGCTATCTCAATGACATTAAATCGCTTACTACTCCGGCGATGGAAGGACGCGGCGACGGGACGCCCGGCCTGACCCTCGCAGCGGACCTCATCCAGCAGAGATTTCGCGCACTTGGGTTGAAGCCAGCGGGGAAGAACTCCTACCTTCAGCCGTTTACGGTGATTACGGGCGCCCGCTTGAAGGAAGACAACCGCCTGGAGGTCGCGGATGGAACCTCCAAGAAGGCGCTGAAGTTGAACCAGGATTTTGTTCCCTTCAGTTTTTCTTCTTCGGAGCAGATCACAGGCCCCGTCGTGTTCGCCGGCTACGGCGCCACGGCGCCCGAGTTCAATTACGACGATTACGCTCATCTCGACGTAAAGGACAAAATCGTCCTACTGTTGCGCTACGAGCCCGCCGGCTTTGACGAGAAAAGCGGCCACTCGGGTCTGACACCGCACTCCCAGCTCATCACCAAGGCCATCAACGCCAGGAACCATGGCGCAAAGGCCGTGATTCTAATTAACGGAAGATTGCCTGAGGGCGAAGAAGACCGGCTGACGCGATTCGGGAGCGTCAACGGGCCTGAGAACGCCGGAATTCTCTTCGTGCACGTCAAGAACGCCGCCACGGAATCCTGGTTCTCGGCCGCCGGGAAATCACTCGACCAAGTTCAAATTGAAATCATTCACACGTCCAAGCCCAGTTCCTTCGCGTTCCCGGACTCTCTCCGCATGACGGTGAAGGCCAACATCGAAACCACGAAGGCTACGGTGAACAATGTCCTCGGGTTTCTGCCGGGCAAGTCCGACGAATACCTGATCATCGGGGCGCACTACGATCACTTGGGCCGCGGAACCTTCGATTCGCTGGCCCCTTCGCAGATCGGGCAAATTCATCCGGGCGCGGATGATAATGCCTCCGGCACTGCCGGAGTTCTTGAGCTGGCCCGGTTGCTCGCTCCGAAGGCCGGCCAGCTTCCCCGCGGGATTCTATTTGCCTCGTTTGCCGGTGAAGAGCTTGGACTTCTCGGCTCGGCGGACTGGGTGAAGGAGCCGACGCTGCCGCTCAACAAGGCCATCGCCATGATCAACATGGATATGATCGGCCGCATCAAAGACGACAAGGTTTACATCGGGGGGGTCGGAACGGGTACCACGTTCAAGAGGCTGCTGGAGCAGGAGCAGAAAAACTCAGAATTCAAGTTCGAGAACTCCGCGAGCGGCTACTCTTCGAGCGACCACACCTCCTTCGTCTCGAAGCAGATTCCGGTGCTCTTCTTTTTCTCGGGGTTGCACGCGGACTATCACAAGCCGTCCGATACCTGGGACAAGATCAACGCGCCGGCGGCAGCTCACCTTCTGGATGTCGTCTCCGATATCGCTCTCAAGCTGGATACGGCGACAGAGCGGCCCGACTTCGTCCAAGTAGCGGCGGAGCCGTCCAACCCCACGACGAGCGGCGGTGGAGGCGGATATGGGCCCTGGTTCGGCTCCATCCCCGATTTTGGCCAGGACGTTAACGGCGTGAAATTCTCCGACATTCAGCCGGGATCGCCTGCTGCGAAGTCCGGCTTCAAAGCGGGCGACGTTCTCGTTCAATTCGGGGATAAGCCGATCAAGAACTTGTACGACTTCACCGATGCTCTGCGCCGCAGCAAGGTGGGCGACGTGGTCGAAGTGAAAGTGCTCCGGGACGGCAAGCCGGTGACCGCGTCGGTCAAGCTGGAACAACGTAGGTAAATTCAGGGAGAGCCATGCGTGACTCAAATTTCGCCCGTGCCTCCACCCTCCTTCTCTTGCTCGTGGGACTTGAGTTTTTCGTGAGTTGGCCCCGGCCAGCAGCGAGTGGGCAGCAGACCGCCGCGGCCCTGACGCTTCCTGCCGAGAAACATCTGCGCAATGCCCGCCAGCTCACCTTCGGCGGGACGAACGCCGAGGCGTATTTCTCGGCGGACGACAAGTACATCATCTTCATGCACCAAGGCGAAGGCGTTCCTTGCGATCAGATATTCACAATCCCGATTGATACGCCGGACGGGAAGCCGGCAAAGCCCAAAATGGTCAGCACGGGCAAGGGCCGCACCACCTGCGGCTATTTTTTTCCGGCCGGCGATCGAATCCTGTTTTCCTCCACGCACGAATCGAGCCCGGACTGCCCGCCGCGGCCCGATTATTCCCACGGCTATGTTTGGCCTATCAACGCTGCGTATGAGATCTACACGGCGAAACCCGATGGGAGCGATTTGCGCCGCCTGACGAACTCTCCGGGCTATGACGCCGAATCGACCATCAGCCGCGACGGCAAGAAAATCATCTTCACGTCCACGCGGAACGGCGACTTGGACCTTTTCTCCATGAACGCCGATGGGAGCGACGTCCGCCAATTAACGCATGAGCTGGGCTATGACGGCGGCGCTTACTTTTCGTACGACGGCAAGAAGATCGTTTACCGCTCGGGACAACCGAAGACGCCCGCCGAAATCGCCGAGTACAAAGAACTGCTGTCGCACGGATTGGTTCGCCCGGAGCATCTCGAGATCTGGGTCATGGACGCCGACGGTCAGCACAAACGCCAGGTGACTCACAACGGCGCCGCAAATTTCGCGCCCTATTGGCTTCCGGATGGGAAGCGGATTATTTTTGCTTCCAATATGGAGAACCAGAAAGACCCCAGCGGATTCGATCTCTACCTCATCAATGAGGATGGGACGGGCCTCGAGCGCGTCACCTACCATCCGGACTTCGATGCCTTTCCCATGTTTTCCTCCGACGGAAAGAGGCTCGTCTGGGCTTCCAACCGCAATGGAAAAGTCCCCCACGAGACGAATATTTTCATCGCTGATTGGGTGAAATGAATTCACGATTGTTCGGATGTAGAAGGGAAGGGAGGCTTCCGTGTACCGGAGCGACGTGGTCGGCAGCTTGTTGCGCCCTGCCTACTTGAAAGAAGCTCGCGAGCAATTCGCGGCCGGAAAATTGAACGACGCGGCGTTCAAGCGCGTGGAGGACCGCGCGGTTGACGAAGCCGTGGACCTCCAGCTCCGCGCCGGCCTCGATGTGTTGACCGACGGAGAAATGCGCCGTTACGCCTTCTATGGGCATCTGGTGGACGCGGTCGAGGGGTTCGATAAATTCGGCGGCTGGTCCATTCCGTTTCGCAACGAGAAGGGCGAGGCGATCAACCACCCGCGGCCGGTGGTCGTGTCGCGATTGCGGCGCAAGCGGCCCCTTTGCGCGGAAGAATTCACGTACTTGCGCGCCAGAACCAACCATCCTTCGAAGACCACGCTGGTCAGCGCGCAACAAGCCGCAGCCTACTACGACTCGAAGAAATCCAGTGGCGCGTACGCGACTGTGGACGCGTACCTCGCGGACTTGGTGGACATTCTCCGCGATGAGGTGGCGGAGCTGAGCGTCGCCTTCAGCCGTATGCGCTCCAGCCTACAGAGGACTCAGCAGCAGCTCTTGGACTCGGAGCGGTTGGCCATCGTCGGACGCATGGCTGGCTCCATTTCTC
>Ga0209283_10001114_pt1 | contig 14314 bp, 14 predicted proteins | sample CZO8metaG_2_FD_188354 | JGI IMG/M metagenome (GOLD analysis project Ga0209283, IMG submission 188354) | Vadose zone soil microbial communities from the Eel River Critical Zone Observatory, Northern California, USA - CZOApr15con2H1.8 metaG... | ecosystem: Environmental > Terrestrial > Soil >...
TGGAGGTGACTCCGCAGCATCTCCGGCTGCGCAAGCGCCACCTGACGGAGGTCGACCAGTCGCGGGCGAGAAGGGGCTCGCTACTCCCCACCCCCGGCCGCTAAGCGGCCGGGACCTCCCCGCACGGCGGGGAGGCAAGCATGAATAGACGCTGAGCGGAACGGGTATACTCTTGGTAGCCGGTGCAGTACCGGCGCTCACCGCAGGCTCCGTTTCTCGAACAGGCCCGCCGAGTTGAGTAGGCCTTGAGTTCGAGAGATAGGAGATGGAAATGCCTACAGGCACCATCAAGAAACTGGTCGCGGACCGTGGCTTTGGCTTCATCGCAGCCGAAGACGGTAAGGAATTCTTCTTCCACAGGAGTGGGACCGAAGGCGACTTCGACAGCCTCCGCGGTGGCGAGAAGGTGACCTTCGAGATCGAGGCGAGCCCCAAGGGCCCGCGCGCTCGCAGCGTCCGCACCGTCTAACGACGGCAGTTAAAGAAGAAGAGCCCGGGTCGAAAGACCCGGGTTTCTTTTTTATCGTCCTGCGCGCGGCCGGCGTTTTTTTGCCCTGCGCGAGGCCGGCGTTTTATCCTCACCCCCCCAGGTAGGCGCGCCGCACGGCAGGGTTGTGCAGCAGGTCGTCCCCGCTGCCGGTGAGGATGATTCGGCCGGTCTCCAGCACGTAGGCGCGGTCCGCGATCGCCAGGGCGCGCAGGGCGTTCTGCTCGACCAGGAGGATGGTGGTGCCGTCGCGGTGGATCTCCTCGATGGCCGCGAAGACCTCGTCGACCATCTGCGGCGCCAGCCCAAGCGAGGGCTCGTCCAGCAGCAGGAGGCGCGGTTTCCCCAGCAGGCCACGTGCGATCGCCAGCATCTGCGCCTCGCCACCCGACAGCGTGCCGGCCCGCAGGTTCCTGCGCTCGGCCAGGATGGGGAAGCGGTTCATGACCGTAGCGATCTGCGCGTCCGCCGCCGCGCGGTCGCGGCGCACCCACGTCGCGAGCTCGAGGTTCTCCAGGACGGTTTGACGTCCGAGGATCTCGCGGCCCTCGGGCACGTGCACGAGCCCGTGCCGCACGATGGCCGAGGCCTTGGCGGCCGTCAGGTCGAGGCCATCGAAGACCGCTGTTCCCGAGGTCGGCCTGATGAGGCCTGAAAGGGCGCTCAGGATGGTGGTCTTGCCCGCTCCGTTGGCGCCGATGAGCGCGACCACCTCACCGGCGGCCACCCGCAGCGACACCGCGCGCACCGCGTTCACGGATCCATAGCTGACCGACAGCTCGTGGACGTCGAGGATCGCGGCCACGGGTTCCGCGGCAGGCCTCGCGACGGCTTGAGCCTGGTCTGCCTCCGTCACTTCTGCGACGCCCGTGGCTCCCGGCGCGCTCGTCACCTCGCGCTCGCTGCCTGTGCCCAGGTAGGCCTTGATCACACCGGCATCGGTGGAGACCTCCTCCGGCGTGCCGTCCGCGATCTTTCGTCCGAAGTTGAGCACGGCGACTCGCTTGCAGACGCCCATCACGAGCTGCATGTCGTGATCGATGAGGAGGATGGTCAGCCCGTCGTGGTTGAGGCGCTCGATCAGCTCGCGCATGCCCAGCTTCTCCGACGGGTTCATGCCTGCGGCCGGTTCGTCAAGGATGAGCAGACGCGGCTGGAGCGCGAGCGCGCGGGCGATCTCCAGGCGCCGCTGGTCGCCGTACGGCAGCGTTCCCGCCGGCCGCCGGCCGACCTCGCCGGGATCCAGGCCGGCCGTCTCCATGAGGCGGTGCGCCTCGTTCAGGCGTGAGCGCTGATCGGGGCGGAAGGCGGGCAGCGTGCCGAGCTGGGCGACAGTGTCATCGCGCCGGCGCGAGTGCATGCCCACGATCACGTTCTCGACTGCGCTCAGGTCCTTGAAGAGGCGGATGTTCTGAAACGTGCGGGCGATGCCCAGCCCGGCGATCCGATGTGCGGGCAGGCCGGTGAGCTTGTCCGACTCCAGCCACGCGTTGCCGGCCTGGAAGGGCACGTACCCGGTGATGACGTTGACCAGGGTTGTCTTGCCGGCCCCGTTTGGGCCGATCAGGCCCTGGATCGATCCCTTCTCGACCTCCAGCGTCACCCCGTCGACGGCGCGCACCCCGCCGAAGTGACGCTGGACGTCAGCCAGACGAAGGAGCACGAAGTCTCGCGCGGGGCCACCAGCGAGGCGCGACGAAAGCGAAGCCGCCGCGACCGACGATGCCCTGCGGGCGGAAAACGATGACCGCGATCAGGATCACGCCGCTGACCACGCCGATGTAGTCGCCGGCCTGCTGAAACACATAGGGGAGCGTGGTCAGGAACAGCGCGCCGACAACCGGCCCCAACACGTTGCCGCTGCCGCCGAGGACGGCGAAGGTAAGCACCTGCACAGTCCGTGGCACGCCGTACTCGTTCGGGTCGACGAAGAAGTTGAGGTGGGATTCGGCCGCGCCGGCATACCCCGCGATGACGGCGCTGAGGATGAAGGCGATCAGCTTGTAGCGAGCGACGTCGATGCCCTGGCTGTGCGCCGCCAGCTCGTCCTGGCGGATCGCGCTCCATGCGTAGCCGAGTCTCCCTTTGGTGAGACGCCAGACAAAGAACACGACCACCGCCAGCGAGATGAGGACCATGTAGATCCCACCCAGTGGGTCGGCGTTCGGGTTCTTGAGCCCGAGTCCCTCGCCCGTGATCGGCAGGTTGAGGATCACCCCGAGGCTCAACGCTTCGATGAAACCGATCGTGGCAATCGCCAGGAACACGCCCCTCAGCCGAAGCACAGGCAGCCCCACGAGCAGTCCGACGATGCCCGCGAGCGCGGTGCCGGCGGCGAAGTTCAGGGCGAGCGGCGTGTGCCAGTACAGCTCCATCAGGAGCGCGGTGTACGCGCCGATGGCCATGAATCCTGGCGCGGCCAGCGAGAGCTGACCGGAGTAGAGGACCGTGAACATCGATGAGGCGAGGATGCCGTTGATCCCGATCTGCGAGATAAGGAGCGTGTGCGAGTTCCAGAAGCCGATCGGATCTGTGACCAGCTGGATCAGGAAGTCCATCAGTGCCCGGCCTCGGAGGTCCGCCGCATATTTCGCGGCATCGGCGGCCGGAGCCAAGGAGAGGGTGGCGCAAGGAGGAGCGCATCTGTCGATTCGTGACGACGCAGCGCCGGGCACCTCGACGCAGGCTTCAGCGCCTCTCTCGGGGCCCCCGCGGAATCGCATGATTCCGTGGGGTGAGACGGCGCCCGGCCGCCTAGGTCGCGAAGATGCAAGGAACTTCCGGGGCTGGGCACTTAGATCTTGTCCCGGAGCTGAGCGCCGAAGAACCCCTGGGGACGGAGCACCAGCATCAGGAAGAGCGCCGCGAATGCGACGCCGGCGCGCACGTTGCTGCCGAGCAGCACCACGGCGAGCACCTCGATCGCCCCGAGGAGGTAACCGCCCAGCACCGCACCTGGAATGCTGCCCATCCCGCCCAGCACGATCACCGCCAGACCCCTCACCTCAACGCTGTCGCGGCCGATGTATGGGCTGATGTCGCCGTATGCGATGCCGAAGAGGATGCCGGCGAGGCCTCCGAGCGCCGAGGAGATGACAAGGGTCAGGGAGATCATGCGGTCGACGTCGATGCCCATCAGCCGCGCTGCGCGCGGGTTCTCAGCGACGGCGCGTAAACCGCGGCCAACCTGCGTGAAGCGCATGACATAGCCGAGCAGCAGCATCAGCGCGATCGAGATCGGAACGATGGCCAGCTTGCTTCCCTCCAGCGTCAGCCCCGCCACATGCCAGGTGGGATTGGGGAAAGAGCCCGGCGGCATGCTGACCGAGTTGGCGCCGTCCACCCACAGCCACGCAAAGAACGTCCCAGGCCTGCCCTGCTCGATCGCGGCGACGATGATGAGGGCCAGCCCGATCGTCGATATCAGCGCCGCGATGGGCGGCGCCCGCCGCCTCCGCAGCGGGCGCAGGCAGACGTACTCGATCACCAGGCCGATCAGCGCCGCCACCACGACGCCGAGCACGCAGGCCAGCCAGAAGGATTGCCCGTGGTTGACGACCAGCGTGTAGGTGACCGCGGCCCCGAGCATGAACACAGCGCTGTGGGCCAGGTTCAAGATGTCGAGCACGCCGAATACCAGCGTGTACCCAACCGCGAACAACGCGTAGATGGATCCGAGGAAGATCGCGTTGAGGATCTGCTGCCCCAAGGCGAATCAACAATAAGTTGTGGAGCGGGGGACCTCGCGATCCCCCGCAGCTGTCATCAGCTTGGCGTGATCTGGTGGACGAGGGTGAAGCCGCCGGAGCCGTCCATCTTGATGATCCAGACGGTCTGCTTGACGTCGTGGCTGGAGGTGAACTGGAACGGACCGAGCGGGGTCTGGATGTTGACCGTCTCCATCGCCCCGCGCAGCTTGTCGCGGTCCCCGGCGAGGTCTGAGAACGTGAGGTTGGCTCGCTTGGCCGCGTCGGCCAGGACCTTGATCGCCGTGTAGCCCTGCGCCGCGAACTGGTCCGGGTCCTTGCTGTAAGCAGATCGGAATGCGGTCACGAAGTCATCGTTGGACGGGAATGAGTTGCCGAGGTACCAGGCGCTGGCGCTGCGTGCACCAAGGCCTGCGGCGCCCGCCTGCTTGGACACCGTCGCCGTGTTGAAGCCGTTGCCGCCGAGGAACTGGCCCTGCCAGCCCTGTCTGCGAGCCTCGGTCATGATCTTGGCCGGGATGGCGCCGAGCGACGTGATGAAGATCACGTCCGGCTTCAGCTGCACTGCCTGCGTCACGTATGGCGAGAGGTCGGCCTCGCCCTTGTTGAACTTGATCGTCTTCAACAGGTTGATGTTGTACTTGCTGACGGTGGCCTGCACTATCGTGCCGCCGTCGCTGGAGAACTTGTCGTCCTGGGCGACGAGGAGCACGCCCGTGCTCGGGTGGCCGTCCGCTGCGTAGGACTGAATGTTGTCGGGGATCGCGGTCTCCTCGCCAAGGCTGTCGCGGAAGACGTAACGGCAGGGCGTCGCGGTCGGGTAATTGCAGTCGGGGACGATGTGGATCCCGGTCGTGCTGACCGCAAGAATTGGGGTCTTAAGGCTCTCGGCGAGCGGGTGGACGGCCACGGCCGAGTTGGAAAGAGTGGGGCCGAGGAGCGCCAGGTCCAGGTCCGACTGGATCATCGTCTGGGCGACCTGGGCGGACTGGGCCTTGTCGGAGGCGTCGTCCTTGACGACGAGGTCGATCTTGGCCCCGTTGACGCCGCCGGAGTTGTTGATCTGGGTGACCGCGAGCATCATGCCGTCCCGGCTCTGCGGCCCGTAGACGCCGCCCGCCCCGGTGATCGACAGGATCGCCCCGAGCTTGATGGTCTTCCCGGAATACGAGTTGCCGGTCGTGCCGCCTCCGCCGGTAGAGCCACAGGCCCCGGCAATGACAGCCGCCACCAGTAAAGAAACGAGGCGCACCCGTCTCATATCAGCTCTCCCTCGTGACGTTTTCTTAACCTACTCATAAACCTATCACCACTCACGCCCGGAGCCGTTTCAGGAGCTTCGGAATGTTGAGCCTGGGATGAGGGTAGCGCGGGCTCATTTCCTGCAGGGTCTCGATCAGGATTCTGGACACCGCCCAGTCGCGATAGGCCTTGTCGTTGGCGGGGACCACGTACCACGGGGCGTACCAGGTCGAGCAGTCCGTGATGGCGATGCTGTACGCGCTCTGGTAGTCGTCCCAGTAGGCGCGCTCGTCGATGTCGTGCTCGCTGAACTTCCACTGCTTGTCCGGGTCCTCGAGTCTTTCGATGAGGCGCTTGCGCTGCTCGTCGTAGGAGATGTGCAGGCAGATCTTGACGATCTTCGTTCGTTGGGCGCTGACCTGCTTCTCGAATTGGTTGATCAGTCCATAACGGCGCTCGATCATGTTGAGGGGCGCCAGGTCGTGGACGCGCGCGACCAGCACGTCCTCGTATTGAGATCGGTTGAAGATGCCGACGCTGCCGGCCGCCGGCAGGCGCCGGCGGATTCGCCAGAGAAAGCCGTGCCGCTTCTCCTCGGCCGTGGGCTGCTTGAACGGTGTGATCTGGACGGACTGCGGGTTCATGTACCCGATCACGTGCGTGACGGTGCCGTCCTTCCCGCTCGTGTCCATGCCCTGCAGCACGATCAGCAGCGCGCGCTTGTGCTCTGCGAAAAGCTGATCCTGGAGCTTGAAGAGCCTGGCCTGGTGCTTGGGCCCGTCCCTCTTGATTTGCTTGGGACTCTTGAGGCCGGGGGTGGAGGCCGGGTCGACCTCCGCAAGCCGGAAGCGCCCGTCCTGTACCTCGGCGCGGAGCAGGTCGCGGATCTGCTTCGGCACCCGAGAAGTGTAAGAAGCCTAGGCCAGCTCCACCGGCACGACGTCGACGGTGACGAGCTTGTCGGCGCGCAGGATCGTGAGCGGCAGCCTGACTCCTATCCGGGCTTCGACCATCAGGCGCTGCAGGTCGCCGGCCTTGGCGACGGCCACGTCGCCGACAGAGACGATGACGTCGCCGCCGCGAAGCGCCGCAGCTGCGGCCGGACTGGCCGCGACCACCTCCTGCACCTCCACGCCGGCCTTCCGGCCGAGGCGCTCCGCCATCGCGGGGGACAGCGGCCGGGTGCCGCCGGCGATGCCGAGGAAGGCTCGGCGGACACGGCCGTTTCGCATGAGCGCGGAAAGGATCGCCTGGGTGGTCTTGTTGATCGGCACCGCCAGACCGAGCCCCATCCCAGCCACGGCGGTGTTGACGCCGACCAGGCGAGCCCGCCAGTCGGCCAGGGCGCCACCGGAGTTGCCGGGGTTCAGGGCCGCGTCGGTCTGGATGACGTCCTCGATGAAGCGCCGGTTCCCGTTGCCGTCGGCGGTCGCCAGTGAGCGGCCTAACCCGCTGACGACCCCCGACGTGACGGAACCCGAGAAGCCCATCGGGTTTCCGATCGCCACCACCAGTTGGCCCACCCTCAAGTCGTCTGCATTTCCGATCTGGATCGGCTCGAGCGAAGCGGCCCGCGCTCGAGTCACGGCGAGGTCTGACAGCGCGTCGGCGCCCACCACATCCAGCTCGTACTCGGACCCATCGATGAACGACGCGGTCGCGGCGCCCGCCTGCGCAACGACGTGGGCCGAGGTGACGAGAAAGCCGTCGGGGGTGATGACGACCCCGGAGCCTGCGCCACCCTCGAAGGAACGGCTGCCCCGGCGCACGCGGAGACTCGCGACCGAGGGCAGGACCTTCTGCGCGACCCCGGTCACCGTCGCCGAGTAGGCGTCCAGCGCCTCGGTCTCGGTTGCCACCCCACCGGCTTGATCTGACATGGTGCTTACAACATTACGACGCTGAGGATCGCGACGTGCGCAGCTTCGGTTTGGCGGCCTGGGCCGCCGCCCGGCGCATCGCCTCGAACTCGACCTTGAAGCCGGCGACGATCTGCTCGGGGTCCGGCACCAGGCCCGCGTCGGTGGCGACGCCCAGCATCACACCGCCCGCATAGCTCAGGATGCTGATGCCCAGCGCCATGTGGCCGGACTGCGGGACCCAGAACATCACCTTGTCGATCTTCCTGCCCGCCATGTACAGCGGTTGGCGTGGGCCAGGGACATTGGTCAGCACCGCGGTCGCTTTGCTGCCGAAGAAGCGGAGCCCCAGCTGCTCGACCTCGACTGGGGCCAGGCCGAGAAGGCTCAGCACTCCGAACGCAACGAGCGCCTCCGGCGAACTCTTGAGCTCGTCCATCTCTTTCTTGATCGCGCGCAGACGCCGGCCGGGGTCGGCGATCCCGATCGGGAGCGTGAGAAAGACCAGGCCGAATGCGTTGCCGAGCTTCAGCGGTCCATCGAGAGGCCGGAGGTTCACGGGCACCGACGCTCGAATCGCGACCCCGGCGGTGCTACCGCCCCGCTTTTCGATGTAGCGACGCAGCGCGCCTGTGGCGGTGGCGACGAGTACGTCGTTGACGGTGGCGCCGAACGCCTTGCCGATGCTCTTGAAATCGTCAAGAGGAACCGGCTCCGACCACGCGGCCCGCTTGCGGCGGCCGAGGTCGCCCTTGAAGAATGTCGCAGGGTCCGGCGGGAGCAGGACCAGGCGTCCCAGCCGGTACGCGCCGTGCGCGCCGATGCGCGCGATGTTCATGGCACGATCAGGGTTGGCGATCAGCGCCTGGCCGCTCGCCACGCCCCTACCGATCGCGGCCGGCAGCCAGTCGAGCGGCAGCCTGAGCCCTGTCGCGGGTCGCTCGGTTGTTGCGCGAGGCGTGTTCGCTTTGGGCGAGCTGTCGGTGAGCGACAGCATCACGCGCACGAGCGCGATGCCGTCGGCGATGGAGTGGTGCACGCGCGTGAGGATCACCGAGCCCCCTCGGTAACCGTCGATGACGTGCATGTGCCATAGGGGCTTGCTGAAATCGAGCGGTGTGCTCATCAGGTCGCTGACCATGTCGCTGAGCGCCGTGTCGGCTTGTACAAATGCGCCATGCGCGCGCCCGGCGGGCTTCGGGAGTGCGACGTGGGTGATGTGGTTGTCGATCTCGAAGTGCTCGTCGTCCTCCCAATGCGGGACGTTGCCCCGCGTGCGTGGGCGGACCACCCGCTGGTGAAACCTGCCGAAGGGTTTGAGGCGCCGGTCGAGGACTAGCCGCAGGCGCTTGAGGTCGACCGGCCCGTCGAGGGCCATCACGCCCGTAACCATCATCAGGTTGGTCGGGTCTTCCATCCCCAACCAGGCCGCATCGATGCTCGCCATGGGAACCCGCTTGGCCATCATCCGCAATGCTAGGCCGGGTAGACCGAGACCTCCGTCGCCTTGACGACCATCCACACGCCGGCGCCGGCGCTGAGACCGAGCTCGCGCATGCCCCCGCGGGTCACCTCGGCGACCAGCGGCACCGGACCTTTGACCCGCACGCGGACGCGGTCTCCTTGAAGGTCGAAGCTTTCGACCTGCCCGTGCCACACGTTGCGTGGAGACCCATCGGGTCGCGACCTGTACAGCGCGACCGCGCGGGGGTGTATGACCGCATAGACGTCGCCTTCGCCGGCATCGGCGGCGGCCAGCGATGCATCGCCCGCGAGGCCGATGTGATCGCCACGCGCGTGACCACGGACGAGGTTGACCCCGGCCAGGTCGGCCACAAAGCGCGATCGCGGCCGGGAGGTCACCTCGTCGGGAGTTCCTGACTGCACCACGGAGCCCTGCTCCAGCACGACGAGCCTGTCCGCCAGCGCCATCGCCTCGAGCGGATCGTGGGTGACGAGCACCCGCACCCCGGAGAAGGCCGCCAGCCTGCGGGTCAGCTCGCGGCGGACCTCGGCGCGGATCGAGACGTCGAGGGACGAGAGCGGTTCATCGAGCAGGAGGAGCTTGGGCTCGGTCGCCAGCGCCCGCAGCAGGGCGACCCGCTGCGCCTGGCCGCCGGACAGCTCGCGCGGCAGGGCGTCCGCGCGGTCGCCCAGCCCAGCTTCATCGAGCCACCCGCGGGCCACGGCTCCGGCCTGCGTTCGGCCCTGAGCGCGGAGACCGAAAGCGACGTTGTCGACCACGCTCAGGTGCGGGAACAGGACGTGGTCCTGGAAGACGAGGCCGGCGTGCCTGCGTTCGGCGGGCACGAACAAGCCTTGCGCCGTGTCCTCGAGCACCTCACCGTCGAGAACCACTCGGCCCTCCATGTCCTCGAGACCGGCGAGCGCACGCAGAAGGGTTGTCTTACCGGCGCCGTTGGGCCCGAGCACGGCCACCGTCTCACCTGCGGCGGCGGTCAGCGTGACTTCGAGCATGAAGCCATTGCGCCTGACCCGCACCGCAGCTTCGAGCGTCACAGCGCCCCCAGCCACCGGCCGCGCATGCCGACCAGGATGGCGGCCGAGACCACCAGCAGGATGAGGCTGAGCGTGATCGCGGCTTCGGGCTTCGTCTCGAGAGCGAGGTAAACCGCGATGGGGACGGTCTGCGTGCGGCCGGGGAAATTGCCCGCAAACGTGATCGTCGCGCCGAACTCGCCGAGGGCGCGCGCCCAGCACAACACCGCGCCGGAGAAAATTGCCGGTCGCAGGAGCGGGAGTGTCACGCGAGTCAACACGCGCCAGTAGCCGGCACCCAGCGAGCGCGCCGCCTCCTCGTAGCGGTGGTCGAGCGATCGCAGACCCGCCTCGACGGCGATCACCAGGAACGGCATCGCGACGAAGGTCTCGGCCATCACCGCAGCGGCGGTCGTGAATGGGATCTGGATGCCTAAGGCCTGGTAAAGGAGCGAGCCCACGAGGCCGCGGCGCCCGAACGCCAACAGGAGCGCGACTCCGCCGACAACCGGCGGCAGCACCATCGGCAGCGTCGTAAGCGCGCGGAGGACATTGCGCAGCGTCCCTCGGGTTCGCGCCAGGATCATCGCGAGCGGGATGCCGAGGACGAGCGCGATCGCGGTCGCGGTCAGCGAGCAGAAGATGGACAGGCCGAGCGCGGTGGTCGTGGTCGGGTCGGTGAGCTCGACGAGGGCCTGGTTCCAGGGCGCGCGCACGATGAGGCCGGCCAGGGGAAGCAGGAAGAGCAGCAGTCCCAACCCGGCCAGCACACCGATGGCCGTCGGGATCCGAGCGCGCCTCAAGCCCCCTCGAATCCAGCGGCTCTGAGGATCGCCTGACCCTCGGCAGACAAGATGAGACTGATGAAGTCTTCGGCAGGACCCGGGGCATGACTTTGCTTGAGCACCGCGATCGGGTAGTCGGCAATCACGTTCTGGGCCTCGGGAATGGCGATGCCGTCTACGTGGCCGCTGGTCACGATGTCGCTGACATAGACGATGCCGGCGTCGGCCTCGCCCAGCGCGACCTTGCTCAACACGCCGGTCACCTGCTGCTCGTAGCTCGCGGGGCGGACGGTCACGCCGGCTTTGGCCAGCGCCTGCTGAGCGTATTTGCCGGCAGGAACCGACTGGTCGGCCAGCACGACCACGAGATCCGGCCTCGCCAGGTCGGCCAGCGTGTGTATACCCTTCGGATTGCCCTTGGCGACGGCGATCTCGAGCTTGTTGTGCGCGAATAGAGTCGGCTGACCCGAAATCAAACCGGCCGTCTGGAGTTGCGTCATGTGCGCGGTGTCGGCCGAGGCGAAGACGTCACCGGGAGCTCCTTGAACCAACTGGCTGACAAGGGTTTGCGTGCCTGCGTAGTTGAAGGTGGGCGCGGCAGCTTGACGCTCGCGCGCGACCTCGCCGAGCTTGTCAAAGGCAGGTTTCAGGGAGGAGGCGGCGAAGATGGTCAGAGGCGTGGGCATTTTCGGCACGTTGCACTCGAGGCAATCGCCGCGCCCGCAACCGGCCAGCGCCGCCAGCATGAACATCGCCATCAGTGCCTTAGTCACGGGGCAGCTCGACTCCGACGTTGGTCGCCTTGACCACGGCGACCGCGGGCATACCCGGCTTGAGGTCGAGCTCGTCCACAGCTTCGCGAGTTAGCAGCGAGACCAGTCGGTGAGGGCCGGCCTGGATCTCGACCTGGGCCGCGACCCGATCCTTGATCACCCGGGTGACGATGCCCGGAAACCGGTTGCGCGCGGACTGCTTGACGGCATCGGGCGGTCGGAGGCGTTTGGGCTTCGCAATACGCGCAAGCGATGCCCCGTCCACCAGGCGCTGCCCGCCCGAGCTGCGAGCTGCGACCAGGCGGCCGTCATCGACCATGCGGCGGACGGTGTCCGCGCTAACGCCGAGCATCTTCGCGGCCTGGCTGAGTCTATAGCTAGGCATTTCCTCGGAAATCCTAGCAGTTGCCAGCTATTAGGCGGGGAAAACCAGCTCCGATCGTGCCGCCCGATAGAACCAGTACGTGATGAGGAAGATGGCGCCGTCGACCACGAAGTTGGCGAGGAACGCATACGGAAAGCCGCCGAACACGAACAGGGCGAGTGAGGTGAGCGAGCTCGAGGCCTTCGCCAGCATGAGGAACTGCACCGGTTGGGCGTGGATCCGAGCGCCGCGTTGGGCAACCCAGGAGAAGACCGCGATCAAGATCATGTAGGGCACGGCCAGCGTCAGCCAGAAATCCTGGCCGGCATTCAGCGCCACGACCTCGTGCATCCCCAACGTCTTCGCCGTGGAGTTCAGGATCCGGACGGTCAGATAAGGGAAGACGAAGAAGTCGATTGCGCCCAGGGCGAAAACCACCGTCCAGATTCGGAGGAGCATGCGCAGGCGCGTGGTAGCGATGGCGAGACGATAATCGCACGGCATGCCATTGACTGCGGCCCGAAGGGCGACGCTGGCGGCGTTGGCGGATTCACTCCTGCCGCACGGCGGGGCACTGGAGCCCGGAGCGACAGACGTGAATGTCGCCGGCCAGCTCGACTCCTACCTGGACCGCTGCGCGCCCGGAGCGCGCCGAACCGTCAACCTGATGCTGACCGCCTTCAACCTCTCGTCGATCGCGAGCAGGCATGCCCGGCCTTTTCGGTGGCTGGGACCCGCGGCTCGCGAGGCCTACCTGGTGGACTGCGAGAAGTCGAAGATCCGCCAGCGGCGCGAAACGCTCATCGCGCTCAAGTCGCTGATCCTGATGTTCTTCTGCTCCGACGAGCGCATCAAGCCGCTCATCGGCTACGACGGGCAGCCATTCAAGAAGGTCGAGCGCGACCCCGGGTTGGTCGAGCTGGCGGTGACCCAGCCAGACCAGGGTTTCTATGAGGCCGTCGACGTCGTGGTCATCGGCAGCGGCGCCGGCGGCGCGGTGGCGGCGAAGGAGCTGGCCGAGGCGGGGCTGAAGGTCATCGTGCTCGAGGAGGGCGAGCATTTCGACCGGCGAGATTTCACCGGCCCGCCGCCTGAGCGCCTGCGACGCTTCTACCGGGGCAACGGCCTCACCTTCACCATCGGCGTCCCCACGATCTCGCTGCCGATCGGGCGCGGCGTCGGCGGGTCGACGCTGATCAACTCGGGTACCTGTTTTCGTACGCCGGATTTCGTCCTGGACGCGTGGGGCATGGACGGCGCGGAGCTGGAGCCCCTATTCGCGGGTGTCGAGCAGACGTTGAACGTCACGCCCGTCGGCGACGACATCATGGGCGCCAACGGCGAGGTGATGGACAGCGGACGCCGCGAGCTCGGCTACAGCGGCGGCCCGATCCGGCGCAACGCGCGCGGCTGTCATGGTTCCGGCGTTTGCGCATTTGGCTGCCCGCTCGACGCCAAGCTCGGCATGCATGTCACGTACTTACCGCTGGCGGCGCGCGCCGGCGCGAGGATCATCAGCGGTTGCCGGGTCGACAGCGTCGTAGTTGAGAACGGCCGCGCGGTCGGCGTGCGGGGCTCGATCGTCGACCCCGATACGGGCGCCGTCCAGCGCGATGCTCGGTTCGAAGTCAACGCCCGGCGCGTGGTCCTCGCCGCCGGGGCGATCTACACGCCGGCCATGCTGCTGCGCCAGGGCCTGGCGAACTCCAGCCGGCAGGTCGGCCGCAACCTCCGCATCCATCCAGGCTGCGGCGTGCTTGGTGTTTTCGACCACGACCTCTACGCCTGGAAGGGCGTTATGCAGAGCTACTACGTGGACGAGAAGCTGCGTGACGGCATCCTCGTCGAGGCGACCTGCCCTCCGCCTGGAGTCGGTTACAGCGCGGGTGGCGTCGGCGGCAAGGGCAGCGACCTGAAGGATGTCCTGGCGCGCTACCGCCAAACGGCGGCGGCGGGTCTCATCATCTCGGACACCGGCACGGGCCGTGTGCGTGCCACGCCCGGCGGCGGCCTCCTCATCACGTATGACCTCCACGCAGACGACCTGCGCAAGACCCTCGAGGGGATCAGGCTCGCGACCGAGATCTACCTGGCAGCGGGCGCGCAGGAGGTGCACACGCTGCTGCCGGGGTTGCCGGCGGTGCGCAAGCGCGAAGAGCTGACCTGGATTACACAAGGGAAATGGACGGCGGCCGACCTCAAGCTCTCCGCATACCACCCGATGGGGACCACTCGTATGGGCAAGGACCCGCGATCATCGGTCGTCGACGAGTACGGACGTGCGCACGACGTGCCTGGACTCGTCATCACGGACGCCAGCGTCCTGCCGGGCTCGACCTACGTGAACCCGCAGATCACGATCATGACGCTGGCCGCGCGCAGCGCACGGCACCTCGCCGTGGAGCTGGGCTAAACGGTCAGAGGGATCCCCGCGAGGGGGGTTTCCGCTGCGTACTCGAATGCGGCGGACGCCGGTCGAACGACATGGGCCAGGGTTTCCGATCCGCGCATCATCCTGAGCTCCAGGTCAGCCACCTCGGTGTGGTAGCAGAACCGGCTGCCGCCGCGCGGGTCTGAATAGATGACCCCGATGAGATC
>Ga0209283_10001116_pt1 | contig 14307 bp, 18 predicted proteins | sample CZO8metaG_2_FD_188354 | JGI IMG/M metagenome (GOLD analysis project Ga0209283, IMG submission 188354) | Vadose zone soil microbial communities from the Eel River Critical Zone Observatory, Northern California, USA - CZOApr15con2H1.8 metaG... | ecosystem: Environmental > Terrestrial > Soil >...
TCCCGAGCACGTGCAGGCGACGGTCCTCAAGCCGCCACCTCGCGCCGAAGAACTCGTCCGGCCCCATCCCGGTACCGCACATGGCCCACCAGGCGCGGCCAACCTCGCCGTCAAGCGCCTCGCGGACTGTGACCGCCTGAGCAGGACTTTGGGGCTGCCCTTTGCGCTTCCTCGGCTCAGCCAGGCGGCGCACTGCCGCGCACTGGGCGTAGAGTCGATGCTCGGGCGCGCAAGCCCTCAAGCAGCGCAAGCCCCAGCTTGCGAACGAGGCCCTGCTGCTCGCCGATTCGATCTTCAAGAACACGAGTTACGGCTTCGTGTCGCCCGGCGAGCGCTAGTCGCGGGGCACGCGAGACGCACGCGCTCTCCTTCCGTCCACGAGGGGTGCGCCGCAAGCGTCGCGGACGACCGAGCCGCGCACGCGCCACGCCCCGATCGACGCACTAGCGGTGACTCCCCGCGCGCACGCTTCGTCGGGTGGCCTCGTTGCCGTCCCACCGGATGACCGCCGCGACCGCCACCGCCCGCCGTCCCACTTAGGAGCCGAGACCCAATTTCTCCAGCAGGCGCGCCAAGCGTGGCTCGGACCGGAGGCCGTCGAACACCGGATCGACTCGTAGCATGAACATCGAGCCAGCGTCAGCTGCGGTGACCAACGGAAGAACAACGGGGGAGTCAAACCCTCGACTCCGGGTAACCCGTGCGTAAGGCGGCCCACACTTCGAGCTGCGACTTGGAGTAGCGGGCCGTCCGTGTCTTGTGAGAATGTTGCGAAGGCCCGCGAGGCTACAGGTGACGCGACGGGCGATGATCATTCACGCGTACGGACACTCAACCACCGAAACCGCGCTCCCGGCGCTCTGGAAAGCGTTCCTCGCGCCGCTCTGAGGGAGGAGGGCTTCGCCAGGGTGGCACAGCAGCGAAAGGGGTTCCTCGATCGGCGACGGCGGGCACGCATGACCCGACGCTTCTCCCACCACGAAGCACCTACGCTGTGTCGACGTCCGCTTCGTAGCGCCGCTCAAACGCTGGCAGGAACGGGAACAATGCGCGATCGCTCACGACGAGACCGGCCACGAGCGCCGACTCGGCGCGGTAGCCGTCCGCGTGCTCCACGACATGGCCGTACAGGTCCACCCACCCCGCCAGCATCCCGAGCTCGTGCACGGCCAGACTGATGTTCCCCCTCGCGACCTCGCATTCGGAGCGAGGCGTGAGATAGGCGTAGATGCCGTGCGGGCTGTCCCAGGTGGGACGCTCGTCGGCGTGCAACACCGGGCCCGGCCAGCCCACGTCCATGTACACCGACCACAGCCACGGCTCGCCCTCATACTCCACCACGCGCCAGAAGCGCCAGGCGCGAATGCTCACGCCGGCAGCGCGGGCTCTGGCACGGCAGGCCGAGGCTCCGTCGCAGGTGCGGCTTCCGGCTGGGGCTCGAGCTTCGGCAGGGGCGCGGGCTCGTCGAATTCGCGCAGCGGTTTGCCGATCTTCATGCACACCTCCCTGGCAAGCGCGTGAGCGAACCCAGCCCTGGGGGGTGTGAGGGTCTCGGAGTCGGGGGGGCGTCGACGAGCGGCGACAGACCGAAGCCGGGCCCTGTTCCGCCAGCGGCGGACCCGGTCTCACAGCACTACGTGGTATTTGGAATGGTTGCAGCGCCAGCGCAAGCGCCCCCGGCCGCCCGGGTTCACGGTGGAGCAGGGACCGCTGGCGTTGCGGCCGAAGCGTGCGGGCGGCGACTCCCAAGACGCTCGTGGGCGAGCTGGTCTGACAGTGGAATTGACCCGATTTAGTGGACACGGGTTTAAGCTGGTTGCCCAGCTCTGAAGGATCTGACACCCTGGACTTGGGGGGTGTCATCGGTCGGGCTCGCATCCGATCGTGCGTTGTAGGGCAAATTCGGAAGATGTTTTTGAGGATCCCCCGCTCGCCGCGCAGACGGGGCCGCCTGGTGCGCGGGGTGGCGCCCGAGTAGGTTCGCGAGAGAGGAGGTGCAGCGTGACGGCAGGAGTGCTGAACGAAGAGATCGCGCGCAACGCCCTGCGCCAGGTGAAAGACCCGGAGCTCGAAATGAACATCATCGAGCTCGGCCTCGTCTACGACGTCGAGATCGAGGACGGCGCGGTGGGCGTGCGCATGACGCTGACGTCTCCGGGATGTCCCGCCGGGCCGACGATCACGAACGATGCCTATCGGGTGCTGCGGGCCCTTGACGGTGTGAAGGACGTGAACATCGACATCGTGTGGGAGCCGTACTGGACGCCGGAGCGCATTGATCCCAAAGTGCGCGCGCTCTTGGGCCTTTAGTAGAGCGTCGCGAGCAGCGCGTCACCGAGCACGGGCGATTTGCCAGCGCCGGAGCTCGCCAACCTGGGCGAGCCCGGCGCGGTCTTTTGGACGAGCGCGCCCTGATCGAGGGGTCTGAGGCGCGCGGCGCAGTAGGTAAGGGAGGTGTGCCATCATGGGCGAACTGATTAGTGTTGCAAAACTGAGCGATATGGCGCCCGGAACGTGCCGCCAGCTGGACGCCGCCGGCCGGGCCGTGGCCGTCTTCAACGTGGATGGAACGATCTATGCCATCGGGGGGACGTGTACCCATCAAGGCGGTCCTCTGGGAGAAGGCGAGCTGGACGGGACGATCGTCACGTGCCCATGGCACGATGCGCAGTTCGACGTGACGACCGGGCAGGTCGTGGGTCCGCCAGCGGAAGAAGGCGTGCCTGCATACACGGTCGTTGTCGAAGGCGAGGACATCAAAGTTGACCTCTCAGAGGGGGCTCGCTAGTGGGAACCCGCCGGATCGAACCGGAGGAGCGGATTTAAGGCTGCACGCGATGGAGCAACTATGACCTATATCATTGCCGAGCCCTGTATCGGCGTGCTGGATAGAGGATGCGTGGATGTGTGTCCGGTAGACTGTATCTACGAGGGACCGGACCAGCTCTACATTCACCCAGACGAGTGCATCGACTGCGGCGCGTGCGAGCCCGAGTGCCCGGTAACCGCCATCTTCGCCGAGGAGGATGTACCCAAGAAGTGGGCGAGCTATACACAAAAGAACTATGCCTACTTTGAAGGCGGTGAAGCCCGGGCAGTGGCGCGGAGGCGAGACCCATCGCTGTAGCACTGCGGCGGCACCGTCGGCGCTAATGAAGAAGCTCACCGTCCCGAAGCTCATCGGCCGTAAAGCGGCGCGTGGCGACGTCCTGATCCAGTGGGACGAGGGCCACGAAGGGGTCTACCCGGCCCGGATGCTGCGGCTTGCCTGCCCTTGCGCGGCGTCGCCGGCCGGTGCCGACTAACCCACGGGCAAGGGGCGCTTACCCGTTGGCTCCAGCAGTGTCCGGAGTTGAGTAGGAAAGGCGGGCTGGCTGAGCGGCCAGCCCCTGGATGACGTGACCGGGGAGCTTCGGCTTCGACGCTCGTCGAGCAGAGTTCCGTATGGAGAGAAGCGCGTTGAGGCGTCCGGTGCCTCCCTAGAAAAACGTCCTCCCGTGCCACGCGTCGCCCGCCGGAACTTCCCACCGCCCCGCCCGGAGGTCGCCCACCGTGGCGAGCGTGGTGTCGAAGACCGGTGTCCGGCAGGTCACCGCGCCGGCCGCGGCCAGCTCGGCGAACCGCTCGCGCCCCGCTCCTCGGATCGACCCGTGGTCGCGATACCAGACCGGCGCGCTGTCCACCAGGGGTACGCCGATCTCGGGCTCCAGCGCCTTGAGGTCGCGCACCAGGGCGTCGATCGAGCAGCCAGAGACGCCGGCCCGCGCCTCGTCGACGGCGACAAAGAGGAATCGGGTCTCGCGGAGCTCGCGCCCGGAGACGAGCGGCGTGCCGTGCGCGGTCCATTGATTCAAGAACCGATCGACGCGAGCGAGCAGCGTGGACTGCTCGGCGGCCGAGAGCTCCCGTTCGGCGGCAAAGATCCACAGCCGCGCGGTGTCGGGGAGCTGGCCAAAGGGGATGGCAAGCATGTGGGCGCTCAGACGGTCCGGCGCTCTGGCGGACACGACGGCGGTCCCTCCCCGGTCTCCGCCTGCCCGACGGACCGGCAGTCCCCCCGCCTCATCGTCCCGCTGGCTGAGCCGCCGAAGCGCAGAGCTTGTCGAACGCGCCCGTCAGGTCCCCCACGATCTCCTCCGCCCCCCGGCCTTCGATCTGGTGCCGCTCCAGCATGAAGACGATCTTCCCGTTCTTGAGGAGCGCGATCTGCGGCGAGGATGGCCGGTAGCCGGTGAAATAGGCTCGGGCCTGCGCGGTCGCCTCCGTATCCTGCCCGGCGAAGACGGTCACGAGCTTGTCGGGCTTCACGGCGTGCTGCAGCGCCTTCGCCACCGCGGGGCGGGCGTTCCGCGCCGCGCAGCCGCAGATCGAGTTCACGACGACCAGCGTCGTGCCCGGGGCGTCCTTCAACGCCGCGTCCACCTCCTGGGGCGCCCGCAGCTCCCGGAAGCCGATCCGGGTGAGCTCCTGGCGCATCGGGGTAACCAAGCGTTCGTCGTACATGCCTGCGTCTCCTGGCTGAGTGTCGAACCGGTCGTTTGGGCGTCGCCCCTAATCTACGGTCGCAGCCCTGGTCGCGCTCCAGCGCCCAGCAGTGCTCTCGGCGGCCGCGCGTGCCGATCCCGTGGACGTGTGATGCCGCACCTCCTCCTCCGCCTGCGGCAGCTTGGGGGCGCGCCGCTCGGTCCTCCACCTGGCGGGCCCACCGCCGCAGCAGCCGGGCGTCGCGGTGCGGTGGGTAGAAGGCCCCGAAGGTTTCCAGGATGCTGCCGCCATTGTCCTCCCTGGCACCCGCGACACCATTGCTGACCTCCGGTGGCTGTGGGAGACGGGCCTTGGCGCGGCGGTGCGAACTCGTGCTGGTGCGGGTCTGCCCGTCGTGGGGCTGTGCGGCGGGTATCAGATGCTCGGCCGCGAGGTCAGCGATCCCCTCGGCGTTGAGGCTGGTGGAAGCACGCCTGGCCTCGGACTGCTCGATCTGCGCACCGCGCTTGCAGGGTCCAAGCACACGCACCTCACCTCCGTCCGGTTCGTCGCCCCGGAGGGAGTGTTTGCCGCACTCCGCGGGCACGAGATCGCAGGATACGAAATCCATCACGGCGAGACCTCGATCGGCGCCAGCACCCAGGTCTGGTTCGAGAGCGCCCGCGGACCACTCGGAGCGGGCCGGGGCTCGGTCTGGGGCACCTACCTCCACGGCTTCTTTGCCGACGACCTGGCCCGCCGGGTTTGGGTGAGCGCGCTGCACGGCGAATGTACCATGCCCGCCTGGGAGGCGCGGGTCGATGCCGGGATCGATCGGATCGCGGACGCCGTTGCCGCTGCCGTAGATATCGACGCCGTCACGCAGCTTATCGAGAACGGTGTGCCATGCGGCTGATCTTGGTCACCGGGGGCGCGCGGAGCGGGAAAAGTGGCTACGCTCAGCGCCGGAGCCTGGAGCTCGGTGGCGATGACGTCAGGGTGATCGTCACCGCCCGCCCCTGCGACGAGGAGATGGCCCGACGCATTGCGCGCCATCGCGCCGCGCGCCCGGCGTGCTGGCGCACCGTGGAGGCTCCGACCAACGCAGGCGCGGCCCTGCGGGCCGCGTCGACGGACGTGATCCTCCTCGATTGCCTTACCGTGCTGCTCTCAAACGTTCTCCTGGAGCGAGGGGCTGGCAACGAGGAGGCCGGGCTCGTCGCGATGACTGCCGAGACTCGGGCGCTCCTCGAAGCCGCGGCGGCCCGCGAGGGCACGCTCATCGTGGTCACGAACGAGGTGGGGTTCGGGATCGTTCCCGGTGAGAGGCTCGGGCGTTGGTTTCGAGACGGGCTGGGCATGGCGAACCAGCAACTCGCGAGCGCGGCGGACGAAGTGGTGCTGCTGGTGTGCGGAGTGCCGTTGGCATTAAGGCCGTGAGGCGGATGGTGCGGTAGCGGGCGCCCCGGGGGGGTGAGCATTGATGCGAGCGTTCGTCCTTGCCGGAACGCACAGCGGAGTCGGTAAAACCACGGTGGCGACGGGGATCATGGCGGCTTTCGCCCGGCGAGGATATCGGGTGCAGCCGTTCAAGGTCGGCCCGGACTACATCGATCCCTCCTATCATGCAGCGGCCTGCGGCAGGGCCTCTCGCAACCTCGATTCGTGGCTTCTAGACGAGCGGGTCATCGTGGAGCTCTTTCACCGGGCGACGATGGGCTGCGACCTCGCGGTTGTGGAAGGCGTCATGGGCCTGTACGACGGTTTCGGGGGTGACGATGAGGCAGGAAGCACCGCGCATCTCGCGAAGCTGCTGAGACTCCCGGTCGTTCTGGTCGTGGACGCGTCTGCGGCGGCTCGCAGTGTCGGGGCTACCGTGCTCGGGTTCAAGGACTTCGATCCGCAGCTCAATCTGGCCGGCGTCGTGCTCAACGGGATCGCAGGCGATCAGCACCTGGAGTTCGTGAAGCCCTCGCTTGCTCACGCGGGCGTCCCGCTCTTGGGCTATCTGCCCAGACGGGACGATCTCCTGCTTCCGGAGCGGCATCTGGGCTTGATCCTCACGCTTGAGGGAACGGTCGCTCGGGAGTTCTACGATCGGCTGACCCAGCAGGTCGAGCGGACCATCGCCCTGGACCGCGTCCTCGCTCTCGCGTCCCAGGCTGTGCCGCCTCCCGTGGATCTTCCGTTCGTGTTCCCTGAGCGTCCGCTCCCGGCCAGAACGGCCATCGCCGTCGCCATGGACCAGGCTTTTAGCTTTTACTACGCCGATTCCCTCGACCTTCTCGAAGCGTGGGGGGCCGAGCTCGTGCGGTTCACCCCGCTCGAGGATCGTGAACTCCCAGACGGCGTCGGCGGGGTCTACATCGGCGGTGGGTTTCCCGAGCTCTGCGCGGCCGAACTCTCGCGGAACGCGACGATGCGGCGATCCTTGAGACGGGGGGCGGAATCTGGCGTGCCGATGTACGCCGAATGCGGCGGCCTCATGTACTTGGCCGAAACACTGGAAGATTTTCACGGGAACTCCTACGCGATGGCCGGCGTCACCCCGGGCCGGTCGTTCCTCAAGGGGACGCGGTTGACCCTCGGCTATCGGACCGTGCGTGCCGTGGCCGATACCCCCCTCCTCGAGGCCGGTGAGACGGTGCGGGGTCATGAATTCCACCTGTCTTCCTTGCGCGAGGAGCCGCGGGGGGCGACGCCCGCGTACCAGGTGCTGGATCAAGACGAGCGGAAGGAGGGCTTCCGCGTACACAACGTGCACTCTTCCTACGTCCACTTGCACTTCGCGAGCACGGCCGGACTCGCCCAGCGGTTCGTGGACTCCTGCGCCCGGTGGCAGACCATCCGGCGCCCGTGATTCCGGCTATGCGAGAAGCGGCAACTCCGGCGGCCGGCCCCCGCGCCGGCCCAGCGATGCGCATTGCGTCGCTGCTCGCCTCCGCGACGAAAATGGTATGCGCCCTCGGCCTTGGCGACCGACTCGTGGGGATCTCCCATGAATGTGACTATCCTCCGGAGGTGCTCGACAAACCGCGGCTCAGCCGGCCGCGCTTCGAGCCGAGGGGCCTCTCGAGCGGCGAGATTGATGCGGCCGTCCGCCGGGCGATGGAGCGGTATGGCAGCGTGTACGTCGTGGACGCCGACCGCCTCGCCGCCGTCTGCCCGGACCTGATCCTGACCCAAGCGGTGTGCGAGGTGTGCGCCGTGCCCACGTCGTCGGCGCAAGAGGCGGCGGCGTCACTGGACTACCAACCAAGGATCCTCTCCCTCGACGCGCACGATCTCGCCGGCGTGTTCCGCAGCATCGGGGAGATCGGCAAGGTCGCCGGCGTCAGGGAACGGGCCGAGGCGTGCGTAGCAGGCTTGCGGCAGCGGATCGAAGCGGTGCGAGAGCGCGTGGTGGGCCGGCCGCGCCCCCGGCTGCTCGCGCTCGAGTGGCTGGACCCGCCCTACGGGCCTGGGCACTGGGTTCCCGAGATGGTGAAGTTCGCGGGTGGCACGATCGTTGTCGGCAATGCGGGTCAAATGTCGCGCGCGGTCACCTGGACTGACTTGCAAGGATCAGACCCCGATGTGCTCGTCGTCATGCCGTGCGGATTTAGGCTCGACGCGGCGCGCGCGGACGCCTCGCGTCATGCCGAGCGGCTGCACGCCGTCGCCGCACGCGCGATCGCCGCGGGCCGCGCCCACGTGGTGGACGGCTCGTCCTACTTCAACCGGTCCGGGCCGCGACTGGTGGACGGAATCGAGATCCTGGCGGCGCTGCTTCACCCCGACGCGGTTTCCGAGGTAGCCCTGACAGGCCGGGCCGAGGGCTGGCCGTAACCAGGGAACGGTGCGAGGCCGCATCTACGGGTAGCCCTCGGAGGGCCCGAGCGAGTTTGAGCCTGCCTCGGACGTTCTCGACGGCTACGTCGACGCGGGGTCGGTCGAACGTCTCGTTGCGGCTAGTGGAGCTACCGAGCTCGGAAGCCGACCTCGAACCCGCGACCTAGATGTACTTGACAGCAGCAACCATATACTATACTTCAGCAACGACAAACGCCAACCGCTTGAGGGACGGCGATGGGCATAGCGCGGCGGGAGCTGCAGGAGCGCGTGGGGCGGCGCGTGGACGCGGTCCGCTGCTTCAATCGGTTCTACACCAAACAGATCGGCGTCCTGCAGGAGCACCTGCTCCAGAGTCCGTTCTCGCTGACCGAGGCGCGCGTGCTGTACGAGCTGGCGCACGTGGAGCAGACCACGGCTACCGACCTCGGTGAGACTCTCGGCCTGGATGTCGGTTACCTGAGTCGGATCCTGAGCGCCTTCGAGAAACAGGGCCTGTTGGTGAAGAAGCCCTCCAAGACCGACGGCCGCCGCAGCCTCCTGCAGGTGACGAGGGCAGGGCGGCAAGCGTTCCGCAATATCAACGTCGCCTCGCACAACGAAGTCGGGGCCATGCTGGGGGATCTGCCCGAGGACGTACAGTCGCGCCTGGTCGCCGCGATGCAGACGATCGAAGACGTGCTCGGAGCCCACCGCGAGCAGCGGGCCCCCTACCTCCTCCGCCCGCACCGCGCGGGCGACATGGGGTGGGTCGTCCAGCGCCACGGGGTGCTCTACGCGCAGGAATACGGCTGGGACGAGCACTTCGAGGCGTTGGTCGCGGAAATCGTCGCGAAGTTCATCCGCACATACGATCCGAAGCGTGAGCGCTGCTGGATCGCCGAGAAGAATGGCGAGAACGTCGGCTCTGTGTTCCTCGTCAAACGGGCTGAAGCCGTAGCCCAGCTCCGCCTGCTGCTGGTCGAGCCGAGCGCCCGGGGCTTGGGCATCGGCACGCGCCTGGTCGAGGAGTGCCGACGGTTCGCTTCGCAGGCCGGATACAAGAAGATCACGCTCTGGACGAACAGTGTCCTTCAGGCCGCCCGCAAGATCTACGAGAAGGAGGGGTATCGCCTGGTAGAGGAGGAGCCCCACCACAGCTTCGGTCATGACCTGATCGGACAGACCTGGGAGTTGGAGCTGTGACTCTCCCAGGGCTGCCCGCCTCGGCCATCGACCTCGAGTCGTTCGTCCGTCTGGTCGCGTCTCCCATCCATTGCCCCGCTGAGAGCTGGCGGCCGTGGATCATCCGGCTGGGCACGGAGGATGTCGACCGGTTTCAGGCCTATTGCCGCGACCGGCACATCACCCTGATCGATACCATCGACCGGCAACTCATGGACCTCGCCACCGTGCGGCTGCCGTCGCCTGCGAGCATTGAAGGGCGGCACCGGTTCGTCGCCGACGCCCTCGGCGCGTCACGCGGGGCAGCGACGATCGGCAACTGGGTTTACCTCCCCTGGGAGGCGAAGATGGTGCATCTCCTCGAGCAGGACGACTACTTCGAGGTGATCACCAATCGCAATCGCGACAAGATCACGCGAGATGAGCAGCGACTGCTCCGCACCAAGCGCATTGGCGTGATGGGGCTCTCGGTCGGCGGGGAGGCGGCGGTTACCGTGGCACAGGAGCATCTCTGCGGCGAGATCGTCCTGGCGGATTTCGATCGTCTGGATCTCTCGAACCTGAACCGGCTCGACGCCGGGTGCGATGACTTGGGACACAAGAAGGCGAAGATCGTCGCGCGTCGCATCGCGAAGATCGATCCGTACCTACCGGTAACCATCTTCGAGGACGGCGTAACGGCCACGAACGTGGGGGCGTTCTTGCGCGGGCTGGACCTCCTCATCGAGGAGTGTGACGGCCTCCAGATCAAGCATGACGTTCGTCAGCTCGCCAAGGGCCGGGGCGTGAATGTGGTGTTCGCGGCCGATGAGCGCGGGTTTCTCAGCGTGGAGCCGTACGGCGTGTGGACTGAGCTCCGGCCCTTCCACGGGAGGATCGCGGCGCCGCAGCCCGCCCGGGAAGCCTTTCCGACGCCGTTGGCATTCTTCAAGGCGCTCACGGAGTGGATGGGAGGGTGGGACAATGTCTCCGAGCGTTCGCGGCGCTCGCTCGAGCGAGTCGGCGACACGCTGTGCGGCTACCCGCAGCTCGCGAGCGAAGCCCGCTACGCGGCGGGACAGATCGGCCACGTCGCGCGGCGCCTCCTGCTCGGTGAGTCGCTCGCGCCTTTTCTCGGCAACCTCGATCTGGCGGAGCTCCTGCCCGTGGCGCCTGTAGCGCCGAGCTGAGCCACACGATGCTCGAGAGCGAACAACGCCGGTAGCCGCGGGGCGCACTTGCGGTCGAATCCATTGGGGCATCAGTCATCCCGTCCCACCGAGGACCGCAGGCAACTGCCAGCAAGAATGCCAACAGTGAATCCTCACCATGGAATTCTACCACCTGCGACCCGTTGATGAGAAGGCGGGGCCGGCCAAGGCGCACCGCAAGCAGCGTCGCCACTTAGCGGACAGAAAATCGACACGAAAGCACCGAAACGGGCCCGAATCGCACCCCCGAGACCGTCCCCAGACCATACCCGAGGAAAAGGAGCGCGATGCGTGAGGCTTCTGCACTCAGAAGGGCCTCCTAGTCGAGAGCCACAGGAGATCTGACCTGCCGGGTCTTTTGCACTGTTCACCTAGTGTCCTGTCCCGTTCATAATGGTACAAAGTCGCTCGAGCTTTCCGAGGATGGCATCCGCCGAGGCGGTCCAGAGGAACGGGCGGGCGTGGCGATTGTAGTGCTGCACGAACTGGTCGATCTTGGCGACGAGCTGCGGCACGCTCGTAAAGGACCCGCGGCGGATGCCTGAGAACGCGCGGTGTGGGTCCAAGCCGTCTCGCGATTGACCAGGCGCGCAACACATCTCTTCTGACAGCGGATCACAAGCAAAAAACCGGCCAAGCGAATTTCTCGCTCAGTCGGGTTCGCGATTCGCTCCCCTCACCGCATAGGCGAGCCACACGACATCGTGCCTCGGGGTTCACAGCATCTGAGGTAGGCTCGAATATGCAGCGGAGGGTACGGCTCGCAAGCAGGCCGTGGCGGACGTAGTTTCTTCGGCCGGCCCGAGAACGGCCTCCTCGCCTTCGCCCTGACGCCTCCGCTCCGACGCCACTCCGATCCCGAAGACCGCCCAACCCCGGGTCCTTGCGTCACCCTATAACCCGGAGGATCCCGTCATGCTCAGTCTCCATCCCTTCACCCTCAAGCAAGCGCGGCTCGGTATTGCCGCGTGCGGGCTCGCCGCGCTGGCGGCATGCGGCGACAACAGCATCAGCGGTCCCACACTCGACCTGAACCTGAGTCGGGTCGCCGGCTTCGATCAGCTGAAGGCGGCGCTCGTCCAGGCCCGGAATGAGGCCAACGGTGGCTTCAATTTGGACATGTGGGGGGCGGTCGTGGATCGGAACGGCCTCGTCGTCGCAGTCGTGTTCACCGGAGCCACGGCTACCGACCAGTGGCCGGGGAGCCGCGTGATCGCGGCCCAGAAGGCCAACACGGCGAACGCGTTCAGCCTGCCGCATCTCGCCCTTTCGACCGCCAATCTCTATGCCGCGACCCAGCCGGGCGGAACGCTGTTCGGACTTCAGGAAGGCAACCCGACCAACGAAGAGGTCGCCTATGGCGGCAACGCGGCCAACTACGGCACCCCCGAGGACTTCATGGTTGGGAAGCGGATCGGTGGGACCAACGTGTTCGGCGGCGGCCTGCCGCTCTACAATGCCGATGGGAAGCTCGTCGGCGGCCTCGGCGTGAGTGGCGACGCCTCCTGCGCCGACCACAACATCGCCTGGAAGATGCGCTTTACCCTCCAGCTCGACCACGTGCCGGCCGGCGTGGCGGACGACGGCAAGGACGACAACATCATCTACGACATCACGAACGGTGTGAGCGCGAGCGGGTTCGGCCACCCCGAGTGCTCGGCCGCGGCGACGTCCATCGGGAAGGCGCTCCCCCAGACGCATCCGATCGGACACTGACGACCTGCGGCTGCGCGACAACGTGACTGCGGTGTGGAGGCGAGGGAGCGAGCCGTCGCTCCCTCGTCTTCGCTCTGTCCCGGCGCGCCGACCCCTTACCGCAGCATGCGCCGCGTACTTTGTTGGTTCATGTTCCTCTTCCCCGGGAGGGCGCTATGCGCAACGACCTCGCTCTCGCGTCCCTGTCGCTCCTCTTCCTCACCGGCGCGGTGGCGCCCGCGAAGCCGCCGAGCCTGGAAGGCAGCTATCGGCTGGCCTCGCGCGATCTGCCCGACGGCTCGACGCAGGTTCCGCCGGCGATCGACGGCCTCATCACGTACACCAAGGGGTACCGCAACTTCAACATCTACTGGAAAGATGCCAGCGGGAAACTGTTCTCGGTCTCGTCTGTCGCGACGTACGAACTGACCCCCAAGGAGTACCGCGAGCAGAGCATCTTCTTTCTCGTCAACGACGAGATCGGCGGCAAGGGCGTGAGCTACGACCTGTCCGGCGAGAGCGGCGCTTCGCCCGTCACGATCACGGGGATGCGGGTCGAGATGCAACTCCCGCTGCACGGCGAGCCGCAGATCGCGTTCGAGGGAAATTGGGTGACCGCGACCGGCAAAGGTGCGTTCGGGACGTTCGTGGACCACTGGGAGCGGGTGCCGTAGGCGGGCGCGCTCGCCACGCCATAGAAAGGGCGCACTTGTCTGTGCTGGTGAGGCTCCGCGATGCTGCAGGGCTTCGCAAACTCGCGATCAGCGCCGCTCCGCCCTCGCCTCCCGCTCCTTCGCGATCGGAGCATGATCATCAGCTCCGTCGAATGACTCCTCGGCAATGGTTCTGACATCATGACCAGCGGAGTGGAGCCGTTCGGTTGGATGAGGCGACGCTGGTCGCATCCTACCAGCACGCCGATCCGGACGCGGTTCCCCGGGTCGTCCTGCATCCGACACAGCGGCTCGTGAGCTCGCCAACTCACGCCTGCTTGAGAAAGCTCACGTCTTGTCCCCAGTAGCGCAGGATCATCCCAAGTGCTGCAGGGAATGAAGGGTTCGTGATACTCTTGTCGTGGTAGTCCAGGCGCGCCGCCTCTTCCCAGCTTATGAACGGGACGCCCGGGATCACTACGCGTGCGGCTTGGGCGGCGAGTGACCACGGCGCGACTCCTAACAGCAGCACCGCGGCGACGCGAGGTGCGTGCACGGTCATTGTCCTCCTCCTCCAGAACATGAATGGCACGATACGCGCTCAGCACCTGCTCCGCTTTTCAGCGCCCAGGGATTGCGGCGCAGCCGCCTCCGCGTCGCGCACGTTACGATTTCCGCCGCACCACCGTAACAGACGCACCCCAGCGCCGCGGCGTGACCAGCGAACATTCAGCCTCATGGTCAGAACTTGAACGCGGCGAGCTCCTGGTCCCCCGTCTTCACGTATACGACGCTCGCGATCGGATCCACCGTGAAGGCCGGGTGCTTGTCGCTCAGCCACACACGACCCTCCACGCGGTTCCGATCTTTGGAAACCTTCACCACGCTGGAGCGCGTCTCCCCGGTCGAGTCCTTGTCGCTCGTCAGGATGTACACGTAATCCCGGGCGGATTCCGCCGCCGCGTAGCGGACCCTGAGAAACGGGTTGTCGAACTGCCGGTAGGTCTGCGGCACCCCGGTCCGGTTCGCCGTGGACTGCGCGAGTGAGTAGGACGCCACGTTGAACGCAACCTGGAGGAGGGCGGTGCCAATTTGCCCGAGCAGACCCATCGGTGGCGCGGGGTAGTAGGTCTGGTACCGCACGGCGCCGGTCGTGTCAGCGAGCAGCATGTTCTGGGGCGAGAGGAGCAAGACCCCGTCCGCGCGGTTTTCGAGCACCGCGGGATCTTCGTCGCCTTTGAACTTCACCTTGCCGAGCTCCGCCCTCGACCCGTCGCTAAGGGAAAGCGCATACAGCTTCTCATCGGTGA
>Ga0209283_10001117_pt1 | contig 14307 bp, 9 predicted proteins | sample CZO8metaG_2_FD_188354 | JGI IMG/M metagenome (GOLD analysis project Ga0209283, IMG submission 188354) | Vadose zone soil microbial communities from the Eel River Critical Zone Observatory, Northern California, USA - CZOApr15con2H1.8 metaG... | ecosystem: Environmental > Terrestrial > Soil >...
GCCGGGTCTATTGTGCCTACCCGTGGCAGCGGGTCCAGCAGGATCATATCTTTGCTTGCATAATCGTGCAGGAGGTTTGGTGTGACGATAAACCTCTCTTTCATCACATCATGATATTCTTCACGAGAGGCAAAGCGTTCCTGCTGGATGCGCGTCCAATACCAGAAATGGCAGTCGCCCGGAATATCCTTTTCGCTGGTAATTTCGATAATTCTTATACCCCGTGCGCTCCAGAACAAGAAATCATCCCTTGTGAGCTGAAGTTGTGGAGGAGAAAGCAGGTATACAGTATTATTATTGAAGAGTGAGAGACCTCGTATCAGCGAATGGATGACGCGGCTATTGAGAGGATCTCCGGCAATTAGACAGTTCAGGTTATTAAGCCTGCCCAATTGTTCGTATAGCGTATACAGGTCAAGCAGCGTCTGGGTCGGGTGTTCATTGTTGCCATCACCCGCATTAATTACTGGGATAGAGCTGGCGGTTTCCGCCGCTACTTTTGCTGAACCGGCTATTTTATGGCGCAGCACAATCGCATCAGAGTAGGCTTCAAAGGTGCGAATAGTATCTTCAAACGTCTCTCCTTTGGCAACAGACGAAACTGTTTCGGGACTTTGAATGTCCAGCGTCTGCCCCCCAAGTCTTTTCACCGCCGAGGCAAATGAACCAAAAGTTCTGCTGGAAGGTTCAAAGAAGAGCAGCGATACCAGATACCCCACCAGCAGATCGGAAGGCTCATGGTTAACAACAATTTGCTTCATCCGGTTGGTTAGTGAAAAGAGGACGCGAAAATCCTCGGCAGAAAATTGATCCAGAGAGACAATATCCTTACCTTTGAAGCTACCATTAATCATGCCGGTACCATCGTTGATAGCCCGAGTTTCGCTCTGAGGATAAGTTATGACTTGCTGCATGTAACCTCCAACATTGCTCTAATAATACTTAATGACAACAGGTTGATAGGTCATCATTTTCTTCCTGCTCGACTCAACAATAAGCCAAGCTTACTGCTGAGTCGCCTGGGTACCAACAGTCGACGCCATTGTCATCTGTGGTTTTGCGAAGACCATCAGGTCAAAAAAAATTCCTCACCCCTGAATCAACGGGATGAGGAAGGAATACGTATCGGTGTAGTGACACCGGGTCCATCAATGGGATGGAACAGGCGAGACGCCTGCAACATCATTATTTTTCTTGTTTGTACCCGGTGCTTCTTGGTCATGACAATACCTGGCCTTTTCCACAGAGTGGAACGTCTGGAAACTGATTTCAAATTGCTAGAAGTATACCCGCCAAAATTCCAAAAGTCAAGGGCAAAGAAAAACCCGTAATTCCCCTTTTAAGCGTCTTTCGACATGTAGCTGCGCGAACTTTTTGCATCCGCTGGATGCAAAAAGTTCGCGCAGCTACAGATCACTGTCAAAATCAGTGAAGCTGCCGAAGAACTAAGCTATGGTGAAAATCGCATAATGTGTCAAACCATCAATGTAATTGTGATTCGTCAAGAGAGTCTCAGGAAACACTCAACACGGTCACATCAAAAATCAGTGTTGCATTGGCTGGAATTTTGGGTGGAGAACCTTGAGCACCATAACCAAGTGAAGCTGGAATAATGATGCGGCGTGTACCACCAGCCTTCATACCTACAAGCCCTACATTCCATCCCTGGATAACTTGTGCCTGACCGAGCGGAGTCACAGAAAAAGGTTGACTCCCGTTGTCATAAGAGCTATCAAACTTTTGTCCATTGCTCGCAAGCCAGCCGGTATATTCGACTGATACCGTACTCCCTGATTGCGCAACCGTACCCGTACCAACTTTGATATCCAGGCATTGCAGCCCATCCGAGTTGTTCGCGGGTGAACCTGCAACGGTAGGTGGATTCGCAGGTCCCGCCGTAGGGGTCGAATCATAGATAGGCACACTTGAAGTTGCGGTGGAGCAGTTTGGGCCAACATGAGCAGTCGTTTTTTTTGCGCTGCCAGCACTGGCCTGCTGGGCAACAAATCGCTGGTATTGCCAGAAGGACAGGCCCGCCAGGGCAATTACCACCACAGCCACCAGCACGCTTGTCCATATGCGTCGCCGTCGACGCCGGCGTTCCAGGCGCATCAGGCGTTCTTGCTGCCGCTGACCCGGTCGGGTTAGCTTCTGTGAAGTATTTTTCGGTGTCTTATTCTGTCCATTTACAGTCTGGGCCATAGGGATATACACTCCTTGTAGTTTTTTAATTATTGCAAGCAGAGAGTACCATAAGAAGAGCATTCTGGCAAGAGCATCAGACAAGCATGCTCACATTTTTTTCGCTTGACCCTTTTCAGGCCATACGATATAGTGAAAGAAAATGGGCGTGGAGTAACAGGCATTGTCTCTTCGCCTCTACTCTATTTTTAGGTGAGAAACATGACAACCAGGCAAGCCAATAGCATTCACCTCGGTTTATTGCTCCATAACCACCAGCCAGTTGGCAATTTCCCGTGGGTCTTCCAGCAAGTCTACGAGGAATCGTATTTACCGATGGTGGAAGCATTGGAACGACACCCCAAAGTGCGCCTCTCACTTCACTATACAGGCTCGCTCCTTGATTGGATGGAAGAAGCACAACCAGCATTTCTGGAACGTATCGCGGACCTGGTCAAGCGCAAGCAAGTGGAGATCGTCAGCGGCGGGTACTATGAACCTATCCTTCCCGCCATTCCCGATGCTGATAAGGTAGCACAAATTCGCCGCCTGACTGAACGCATACAACACAACTTCGGGGCAAAGGCCACTGGTATGTGGATGGCGGAACGGGTCTGGGAGCCGGGTCTGCCACGTTTCCTGCGAGAAGCAGAAATGGAGTGGACCATCCTTGATGATGTGCATTTTAAGAACGTCGGTCTGGAGGATCACGACCTCTATGGCTACTATGCCACCGAAGACCAGAGCAGCGTCCTAAAGGTCTATGCGACCAGTAAGTCTCTGCGCTACACCATTCCCTGGCGTCCAGTGTACGAGACCATTGAGAACATACATTCCCTGGCAACGCCTGATGGGAAGCGCATTTTAGTGATGGGTGATGATGGTGAGAAGTTTGGCAGCTGGCCAGAAACCGCTCCATATTGCTGGGGTTCTGATGGCCGTTCAGGCTGGGTCGAGGCATTTTTTAGCGCGCTTGAGCAGAACAGCAACTGGTTGCATACTACTCCTTTGGGAGAATACGCACAAAACTACCCCGCTCTATCACGCATCTACATCCCCACATCCTCATATATCGAGATGACCGAGTGGGCCCTGCCGCCTCAAAAATCATATACCTTTGGCAGGCTCTTGCACCAGTTAGAGGATGAAAAGCGCGACGATATCCTGCAATTTATGCGTGGTGGCTTCTGGCGCAACTTCCTGGTTCGTTATCACGAAATAAATAACCAGCACAAAAAAATGCTGCGTATCCATGATACCATCTATGGTGCCACTACTTCTCCTGAAACGGCCCTAGTCCATTTGTGGAAAGCCCAGGCCAACGACACCTACTGGCATGGCCTGTTCGGCGGCATCTACATGGGCCATGTACGCTCCGCCATTTACCATCACCTTATCAAGGCTGAAAATGCCGTCGAATCTGTTCAGTTCGGTTCAGCACACTGGCAACGCTACGAGTTCACCGACTTCGATCGGGATAGCCAGGACGAACTGATTGTTGAGAGTGACCAGCAAAACCTCTACATCGATCCGCTGCGCGGCGGTACCCTTTTCGAGTGGGACATGCGCAGAAGTATGCATAATATGCTGTGCGTGATGACCCGTCACCAGGAAAGCTATCACGAGACCTTGCGCCAATTTGAGCAGGATCGCCGCGCGCGCGAGGCCACTATTGCCCTTAAGAGCACGGCAGCCCAATTGCAAGCTAGTACAGACACTGAGCCGGTCTCACCTCACAGTACCATTCGCACAAAAGAACCCGACCTCGATAAGCTGCTTGTCATCGACCGCTATCGCCGCAACAGCCTGATCGACCATTTTCTTGCACCAGCTAGCAACCTGGAACATTTCGCACAGGTACGCTTTGAAGAGTTGGGCAACTTTGTCGAACTCCCCTACAGAGCCGAGGTACAACAGGACGCCAGTGGTATGACGATCACCATGGTACGAGATGGGCAGGTGAAACGTGCCGGTGCCCTTTCCCCTTTACCCGTACAGCTCACGAAGACCCTCTTCATACCGCTTGGAGAAGAGAGATTGACGGTACATTACACCATTCACAACAAGGGACAATCACGTCTACAAACGAGATTTGCCTGTGAATGGAACATTCACCTGTTAGGCGGCGGCAGCAACGACCAGGCATACTATCGTGTCGAGGGACATACACTAGAAAATAGTCACTTTGACAGTACAGGTGAGGTGTTGCAGGTGCAGGATTTCCACATTGGCAACACCTGGATTCAGCAGGATATGGGCTTTTCTCTCAGTGAAGCGGCAACCCTCTGGCGTTTCTCCATTGAGACCGTCACCGGTTCTGAAGCAGGCTTTGAACGCAACCACCAGGGCAGTTGCCTTACGCTGCTCTGGCCCCTCCTGTTAGAGGCCAATCAAAGCTGGAGCGTCGAGATTACCTGTACTGGACAGAATGCTTAAAGATTCCCTTGAATACTAGCTTTTTCTTGGGTACCATTACAGTACAGAACTCTGTACTCTAGCCTATCGGTAAAGGTCTTGAGCGAGCGAAAGGAAAACAACACATGAAGCGAGTGCTAGCTCTGCAACACTATTGGGACGATCCACCTGGCTACCTTGGCGAAATCATGGATGAGCATGGCATTCCCTATGATGTCGTTAAGGTAGAAGAGGCTCCTATCCCTGATCCTACCAATTACGCTGCGGTCTTTACATTAGGTGGCCCACAAAGCGCGAATGCACATGATAAACATCCCTATATGGTGCAGGAAAAAGAGTTTTTGCGCCACCTGGTGGAAGAGGATATCCCCTACCTTGGTATCTGCCTGGGAGGCCAACTGCTGGCAAGTGCCCTGCACGCTCCCGTCACTCGCCATCATATCTACGAGATTGGTTTTTACGAGGTACAATTAACAGACGAGGGTAGAGCTGACCCACTCTTCCAGGGCCTACCGGGCTATCAACAGGTCATCCACTGGCACGAAGATGTCTTTGATATGCCCAGGGGTGCGGTACAGTTGGCAACCACAGACAGCACCCCCAACCAGGCATTCCGCGTCGGGCGGCGGGCTTACGGACTGCAATACCACATTGAAGTCACGCCCGACATGTTCGATATCTGGTTTGGCTATCCTGACTATAAGAAGCTTATCAGAGAAGTCTCAAGGCCCGACACACTAGACACCATTGAGCGTGACCGACCTGCACGCTATCCAATCTATAGAAAACATACGCGCACACTATTTGAGAATTTCCTCAAGATCAGTGAGTGTCTGTAGTCTAAGCCGCGAGTTCCAACCACGATACTATGGGTAACATTTAACAATTCTTGAGTTTCTGGTAGTTTTTACGCTTTAACTCTTTTCTTTTCACCCTCAAATCTGCTATACTTGCACACAATATAACTCATTTGAATTTCACAATGTCCAAATACAATAGATTCTCCACCTCTCTAGGGTGGAGACTCATCATAAAAAATAGCGTGTGGCAGCGGACCTTGCAAGGAGTACTCGACGAAGATGTCGCAACATAGAACCAATCGGCGTAATCATATTACCGTAGGAGGTAACGCCTCCCAAATAACATTAACACCCTTCACCTTTGCGCGCCATACTGTGGCGTGTGAACGCCATCCTAACCGTAATGAGGATAGTATCATCACTGATGAGCATAGCGGCCTGGCCGGCGTTTTTGATGGCGTGGGTGGAAGTGCAGCCGGAGAAATTGCCTCGCAAACAGCGGCCCGCTCCACACGCCAAACCTGGAAAAGTGTGCTAAGAAAGGTACATAAGGGGCGCAAAATACAGAGTTTTCTGGAAGATTGCGGCAAAAACGATCTCTGTACTATTCTCGAACAACTGATTACCGAATCAGACGAACAGGTCCGTACTGAGGGAGCACAACGGGCCGGTACCAATGACCTGGCAACCACTGTCGCACTGGCTGCCCTCTGCCGTCATCCCAATGGCAGAGGCTATACCATGGTTTATGCTCATGTTGGAGATAGCCGTATCTACCTGCTGCGAGCAAACGAATCACTTAAACGGCTGACCAGCGATGATGGACTGCTGGCCAAGCTGGTAGAGAATCAGGTGGTTAACGAAGTAGATGCACTGCGCATCGATCAGGCTATGCGAGCCGAGCAATTATCAGATACAGAATACAGCTACTTCCGTCTTCGCGGGGGCATTACGCAGGCATTGGGTGGCCCCTTACCTCCCACCATCCATACTGACCAGGTGACCATCTACCCTGGCGACCGCGTCCTCCTCTGCACAGATGGCATCCATGACAATTTGATTGATGAAGAGATCGAAGAAATTTTGAGAAGCGGAGCTCGTACCTCTGCCGCACGCTTACTCGTTGAACATTCTATTCGACGCTCCCACGAAGAACGCCACGTTACCGTGCGAGCAAAACCAGACGACATGAGTGCCATCGTAGTGACCTGCCGCTTCTAACTCGCCGCATTGTTGCTACTATTCGCGCTCCAAAAAGTACCATACCATGCCCATCGCATGATAGCGCGGCTCTCTTGTGTGTTACAATCTTAAAGGAGCAAAATTTGTAACATCACCAAGAGGAGTCGAGTTCTTGTGGGTAGAAAATCCTGCTATTTGTTAGGTCTACTCGTCATAGTGCTACTCAGTGCTTGTGGTTCACCACAGAACACCCAATTGACACCATCACAACCAATCATGAGCGATGGACTACATATCGAGCAAAGACCAACGCCCACACCTACTGTATCCATTCCCATGCAGGTTACAAAACCAACTCCCACTCCGACCCGTACCATTCCCCCCGTTCCAAATCCCTATAATTTCCCTGGCTCAGGCTCAGGACCTGCCCCATATGGCCCACCTCCCCCACTGACTGCAGAAGAGATTCAACTGACGCAGCAACTTTTTGCTTTGATCAATCACGACCGGGCTGTACGAGGTCTCTATCCATTTATCTGGAATAACACTCTAGCAGGTGGCGCGCGTCTGCATAGCTGGAACATGGTGCATTGTGGCTTCAGCCATACCTGCCCCGATGGGCTCAACCAATGTACGCGCATTGCCAATGAAGGATTCACCTTTACCGATTGTGGCGAAAATATTGGCCTGGCAGGCCCCTATCCGACCGCGTGGGCCGGTGTCTACAGCGTGCAAGAGAGCATGATGAACGAAGGTCCAACAGGCTGGCACTTCATCCATTTGACCAGTACGACACTCCACCACATCGGCGTTGGGATCTTTGTAGATTCCAGGGGCTGGCCCTGGTTCACTGAAGACATGATAAGCTGACGTGTTTGAGCAAAGCAAGCAGTGGCAGCCGCTGCTTGCTTTGCTCAAAGTTGAATTCTACGCTCCTCTCCCCACTTTGCTTCCCACACCTGCTCCTGTCCCGACCAGCTTAGATGCACCAAACAGGTATCTGTATGCTTTACACGACATTCCACACTCAAGGTATACTTCCCCCACTTTAGCGGTTCCACGCGATAGACTGCCCCCACACGGCGTAATGCCAGTGGCAATATAGGGGCAATGGTGAGCACACCGGCCTCCTCCTCTCGCAGCCCCAGCAGATAGCGCATGAGCAAGTGGATGCTCAAGGCTCCCCAGCCATAGCCTTCGATCCCGGCATTGGCATAAGTATGCGAGCCGTATTTCCCATGCACGACGCGGCGATACTCGCGAGTGATACCAGGCAAACCGCCACGCTCGTCAGGTTCGCGGCTATCGGTACTGCTGTAGGAGCCATCAATGTAGGGATAGGCAAGTTCGGCGGCTTCAAGGGGCATCTGAGCGGTAGAGGCAGCCCCAACCAGCGTCATCACAACTGGAGGCCAGGAAAGTGGTGCCCAGCCCGAACTATGCATGGGAGGCTGCACAAAGTACGGATTAAGCTGTTCTGTCTGTCCCCAACCAGCCGCTCCACAGAAAACGGGAGCAAGATGCATCACATCTTGCTGAGATGACCACTCTTTCGACGCCGAATCATAATCGCGAAACCAACCCTCCTGCCACATCAGCCGCGTCTTGACCGTAAAATCATTGGCAATAGCCCTCCATTGAGCAACTTCAGAGGTGAAATCCGTTATTGGGACACCCTCTGCCGGTGTACTCTTCCCCACCTGAGCATCATCTACAGATTCGCTTTCACCAGCAAGAAGAGTGGCCCAACGAGCCATGATCTCTGCCGATTGCGCCATACTCGCCCGTAAATCTACTGGACGAACATGCTGGATAATCGTGCCACCGGTTTGCTGCGGGCCAAAACGACTGGAGACATCCTGGCCGCTCTCCCAGGAACAGGCATAGACGAGCCAGCCCTCGGCATCAGAGCGATGCTCCAGCCACCAGCGTAGATAGGCCGCCGCCCTGGGATAGAGGCGGCGCAGCCAGGATAGATCTCCCGTCTTGCGAAATAGTTGATCGCAACACCAGAGCGATGAAGCAGTTATCATTCTGCCGCAACCCAAACATGTTTCGGCTTTGGAACGGCTGTTAGCGACCCGTGGGCTTATTGAAGTGCGCCAGTTTGCAAAACAGGCACGTACACGCGAGGGAGAACCAGTTTAGTACAAAGGCCACAAGGAAGAACAACGGGCGAACATCACTCAGAAAACCGCAGGAGAAAGTGACGATGGACAAGTGGCGAACAACTACGAACGGGTGAAGGCATACCTGACAGGACATCCAGGTGCCAAAGTACGGGATGTTGCAGAGGCGTTGACGATCAGTGTCAGCACTGCGAACAAATGGATGAGCCGCATCAGGACAGGTGTTTGCAGGGCGAACAGCGCGAACCGTACGCTTAGCGCGTCCAAAGGGAGAGAGCGTGGATGAGCCGTCTACGCTCTCTCTTTATATTCTTCTTTGACCATTTGGCAATTACCGACGCTGAGCTATTTGACCATGTGCTTGTACTAGCATACAATGTGGAAGACGACCAGCTCTCCTGCAAGGATAGGTGAGCGGAAGCTGCGACGTTGTTTAATGACACAATAAGCTAAGGTGGAGTAATGCATGATGGTTCCCCACGATAATTTTACCCCGCATGGCTACTTAGATAATCCCTACCACTGCTGGAAACTCAATCCCAGCGGTGTCCTGCGTTCACTGGCTCCGCTCGGCATGGGCTGGCATGTGCCCAATCTCGGGAGCTACGTCCGCAACCAGTTTCAATATACGGCCCATCTCTCCATTGGTCTCAAGGTAGGAGAACTGGTGCTGGTCACTCCCGAAGAATTCGCGCAACATGGCTGCACCATCAGCAGCCATGTACATACGAAAAATCGCTTTGAGTACACCTGCACGGTGCCTCGGTATGATTTGACGCTGACGGCACACTATTTTCTCATCCAGGAACACGCCCTTGGCTGTATGCTCTCGCTTTCAACGACGGCAAAGCAATCCCTACCAGTGACCTGCTATCTGCTCCACAGGCACACGCACAATCCTTTCACCAGTCGCCTGTGGGAGCATGGCCTGTATGCCTGTCCGGGGCCAGTGGAAGGCTCGGTGATGCTGGGGATCGCCAGCGAGGGCGATGTCTTTGTGCATGGTACCCGTTCTGCTGATGGCTTGCCTTTGACCTTTGAAGAAATGGGCTATGTCATCTCGCTTGAAGATGCCTCCTCGTGGGCCAGAGGTGTTGCGGTCGCGCGTCCCACTATTACTCAGGGCCAGCCGGATACAGGCTGGCAGGTACGTACCATTATCTTGCCTTGTAAGGTGACCCTGGGAGGCAATCCCGGACCGTCTGAACGGATGATCAATGTGGTCCTGGCACGAGGCGTTTCGCCAGAGCAGTCATACCAGCATTGGGAAGAGGGCATTGAAGAGATTGCGCATGCGGAGGCCGAACACCGGGCTGACGATGAAGCGTTCTGGAGCAGCGCTCCTCAACTCTCTGGCGATTGGCCTGATAGCTGGCGTCGTAGTCTGGTGTACGACCTTGAAACGCTGCGAATGGTCATGCGTCCTCCTGTGGGTCTCATTCCTCACGTTTTCGATGGAATGCAAATACAGGCTCCGCGCCTGGTATTGGCCGAGGCCGCGATAGATGCCCTTTTCCTCAGCTATGCCGATCCTGAGCTTGCGGCAGAAGTAATCCTGGGGCATTTTGAGTCGGCACCACGTCCGAATCTCCCCTGTATGCGCGAGGATGGGAGCTACAACATGGTCGCCGATGATGGGCAGGTGTGCGGCACAGCCCCCGCCTGGGGTTTCCCCCTCTGGTGTTGCGACCAAATTGTGCGCAGGACGGGTGATCTGCACTGGCTGCATCGGCTCTACCCGAAAGCGGCAGCCTATTTACGCTGGTGGCTGGACCATCGCCGCGATACTGAGGGCTGGTTGGTCTATGCCTGCTCCTGGGAGAGCGGGCAGGATGTCTCCAGCCGCTTTGGTCCACAACAAACCGGCGGTACACTCATTCAACATGTGCGCCCCGTGGATCTGCAAGCCAGCATGGCCCAGGGCGCGGCCATTCTCGCCCACTGGGCAACCCTTCTTGAACAGGAACAAACAACCATACCCACCATCGAGGCTCCCATCGACTTTACTAACGAAGCTGCCTGGTGGCAACAGATCGCCAATGAGTTCATCGTCAAGACCCGTCTGATGTGGCAGGATGGCTGGTTCCGCGATTATGATGCAGTGGCGCACGAGTGGTCAAGCCAACAAGATACCATGCACCTTGCCCCCGTATTCTGTGGAGCAACGAGTTGGGGACATATAGAGCAGCTCCACTCATACTTTTCTCGACCCCCTATGCATAGCGGGTGGACACCTCTCTCCTGGCCGCCGGTTGTCTTGACGCTCGTAGGCGCTGCCGCGGCTGCTCAGATGCCTCTGGATGCTGCTGAACTGGCCTATCACTTTATCGATGCAGCCTACCGTAGCATCGATAGTCGAACAATAGATCAGCATGGAGGAGTACCTGGCGTTACTCGTGAATATCATGCAGTGGTCACGACAGGCAAATGGGGGACTTCTGAATATGTCAATGCCGGGATCGAGGGGTATGGTTGGGGTGCATTAAGTGTCCACTTACTCATGCGCTATCTATTGGGACTGCATGAGGAAGAAGCAGGAGTGATCAAGGTTGCTCCTGTATTACCGCAAGCACTACGTCGCGTTGGCGCTGCGTATCGTGCGGGGCCTGTGTCATGGGGAAAATACCTGCTGCACGTCGAGTGTACAGTGCGAGATGCCCAGCGCTACACTATGTGTGTCCGCTGTTCCGTGCAAACTGCTCCTGAAGCTATTCAAGAGGTAGCAGAGCAACAATGGGAGTGGGAAGGAGCATGGGGAGATGAGAGAATTCTTCATCTCCCATAAAAATCTACTTCTCTTATGCGCATGGAGATGAACCGCCCTTAGGAGCAAGTGTAGAGGGCAAAGGCCGCATATATTCTGTCTAACCGCTGTAAAATCGTAAAAGCCTGGATCGATAGCCCAAGCTCTCTTTTTACCACTTGGCGGCAGCGAGGAGAAGTGAATACAAGTCACAAGATAGACCGGTTCATTAATCCTGATTGAGCCGTAGCGTCTGGCTAAGCGAGGGACGTATGACAACACGGATCATTATCCCAAGTGCAATTACACAAATGCTGACCAGTATGGCAAGAGCGATACCGAGCGATAATGGTATGGCTATGCGGGTAGGAGGTACACTCTGTGCAAGATAGAGCGCGTTGCCTGCAATATCGCTCGTCGGGCTATTAAAAGCAATATCGGTAAAAACCAAAGTCGGCACTACCCAGGCTGAGAGCACGGCTCCAAAGATAATGCCTAGCATCATCCCTATCATGTAGATAATACCTTGCTCCCAGATCAGCACCCCCATAATCGAGAAGGGCGGCATTCCCAGCGCACGTAGCACCGAAAAATTGAGGAGGCGACTGTGAGCACTTAACCACGAAGCGATCAGGTTGCCTATCAATGCGAGCAATAATGCTGTCGTTGCTCCAAACGCCAGGACGATGATCAAGCCGAAGTAGAATGGATCATTGAGGAGAGAACTCATGATCTCCCGGCGATCATAAAGGGGATTGAGCGCCAAACTTCCACTACTCAGCGCATTACGCACACTCATCAGCGAAGCCGCATCGCTCTCAGTACGCAGCAAGATATAATTGATAGGCAAGCTCGGACTATGATCAGGGTCCACATTATGAAACACATTGGCATAAACATTTGCAAAGGTTTGATAATCGACCAGCATACCTCCAACCGCATTGGTATCGTTGAACTGTGCATCATCAGTAATAGTTGGAATATGCGGCACCTCGGCTATAGCAACAAAATATAACATACCATAAGAGGCACTTATCTGGAAGGTAGCCTCGGAACCTAGATCAAGTGCATTCCAGGTGGCAGCATCGACAATAGCAGGTATCGGCTCGTTGCCGCCGACCGATGCGCGGCGAGATGAAAGCAATGACATGAGTGAGGAAATCGATTGCGATGAGTCCTGCGATGTCCAATCTGCTGTTTGTGCAAACGTATCGGCATCCACTGCCCGTAATTGAATGGATAGGGTACCTGCAGCAAAGCCTGCCGCAGTTTGACCGCTATAGCCCATGGACGCAGAAAGAACACCTGGAATACGCTGATAGCGTTCTGTCAGGTTCGTCAACTGGCGGGCCGCTATGTCAGCAAAAGGCGATGGAGTCAAGGGGTGTACCAGTAGGCCACTAAAATCGGCCCCACTTTCGTAACCAGCGACGTCGATAGGACGTTGTGCCTGTGAAGCGGTGAAGACCAGGGTAAAAATGGCAAAAGCCGTTGAAAGAGCCAGAAGCAACGTCATGCGCAACGATTGATGGGGCGCACGAGCCATCTGTGCCACCGCTAACAGAGGAACCGCACCTCGATTACGCCTCATCAACCACGAGCCGACCCGGAGCACGAGGGGAAAAAACCGCAAGAAGAACAACACGCAGGCAAGTACCAGAAAGGCCGATTGCAGCAGAGTTAGTGGGGCTAGTAGAACAAGACGTAATTGTGGATCAAGCAAGCCAGAACTTACTAGATAGAATGAAATGCCGTAGCCTACCAGCATGATAATAGCAGCTACCATGTCCAGATGAAGCCGCTGCCAGAGCGGGCGGCTGGTTGAACGGGCTGCTTCGCGCCGCATTGCGAACACATCCCAACTGCCAGTACGAAAAATGGCGATAATCATGGCAGCAATAGCCGCTAACACCGTTCCTAATCCATACCATCGTACCTCCCATATCGCTTGCAACGGGTTATCAAAGAGATCGCCTGGAACGGTTGAAACGAAACCTGCAAACAGGCTGTGCGAGATCACATATACGCAGAGCAACGCTATCAATGGTCCGGCCACGAGAGCAATCACACCCAGTCCAAAACTCTGCGTAAGCAGTGCGCCAAAGATCTGGCGAGAGCTGGCTCCGCGACTTCTGAGGATAGCAATGGATGCAGCCTGAAGTTCCACCAACAGATCAGTCATCATACTCACAAAGAACAGTATTAAGCCAAGTATAAGTACCAACAGGCTTACCACAGCAATAGTGCTGCATCCTCACAATCAGAGATGCTCATTATATGAGACGCTGGAGTTGGCAAAATTTGGGGCAAGAGTTACAAGGGATAGTATTGCTAACGAGCAAGCGCAACGATACGGGCATTGGACTCTCTCCAATGCCCGTATCGTTGCGCTTGCTCGTAGAATGTCCGGTTTTGTTACTGCCTCACTCCGAGAACAAGGCCTCGAACTGTTTGCGGTCGAGTTGCTCACATTCCATGAGCGCGCTGGCCAACCTGGTGAGCTGGTCGTAGTGCTCGCTCAAGAGGGTACGAGCCATTGCATAGCCGTCTTTGAGGATGTGCTGTACCTCGTAGTCAATCAAGGTTGCCATTGTCGCACTGTTGTTTGAGCTGCGAACAGCGGGCACGCTCATAGCCAGCGTTTGTTGACGGGCGGGAAGATTGCTCCCGTTGAGCTGCAAATTGCCATCTTCATCAGCCACCAGGGAACGAGGCTGCCCTGGCAGATCATCAGGGTTGATACGCTGCATGTTGAGGCTCATAGCACCCGGTTCGTAATCAGCAAAGACAACACCCACCTGTTCACTCATTCCCCAACGTGTGACCATGCGGCGGGCCAGGTCTGTAACGACCTGCA
>Ga0209283_10001120_pt1 | contig 14293 bp, 13 predicted proteins | sample CZO8metaG_2_FD_188354 | JGI IMG/M metagenome (GOLD analysis project Ga0209283, IMG submission 188354) | Vadose zone soil microbial communities from the Eel River Critical Zone Observatory, Northern California, USA - CZOApr15con2H1.8 metaG... | ecosystem: Environmental > Terrestrial > Soil >...
GACCGGATAATTTGCCGCAACGCCCCCGTCGCGGGCCGCCCGCAAAGCGCTGGAATCGAACGGCGCTCCGGCAGCCTGATCGAACACAACCGGGTGCACGCGGCGCCGATCACGCATCGCTGCCGCATAGCATCGACAGAGGACGCTGGCGAGGATGAAGTTCCTGTTATTTACTTGCTGGGGGTAGATATGAATCGACTCACACTGGGAACACTGCTAGTCGCGGCCGTCATGCTGTTGGCCGGGATGCCTGCCCGCGCCCAAATCGTCAACGGAAGTTTCGAAAACGATTACAACGGCTGGACGCTCGAAGAGTCGCCAGCGGGCAACCCATGCTTTGGAACATGGGGAATCGCCGCGACGGGTTTTACCCTCGTGCCCGGCGCAGAGGTCTTTGATTTCCACGATTTGGTCCTCTGCGCCCAAAGTTCGCCCGGCCTGCCGATAACCTTCACGACGGCGACAGACGGGGGAAATAAGTTGGCGTTTCAGCTCCAGAACGGCGCTCCGGAGCTCCACCGGATGCATCAGGACATCAAAGTTGGCCCGGCGTCGACGCTCGAATGGGACATGCAGTACCTTAACCACGACCCAGACGGATTCAATCTGGCGGAGCAGTACTTGGCGGTACGCATTCGCGATTTGTCGGATGCGATCCTTGAGGACCTGTTCATCACGAATCCCGGCGACCCGCAATCGAACCCCGATCACCCAAAATTGACCCACCATTCCAAGAGCCTCGCCGCCTATGCGGGCAGGACCGTGCGTTTGAGCGTCGACATGCAGGTGAACCGTAATTTTCTCGACGCACAGTTCGATAATTTCAGGCTGGCCGGGAGCTGCACGCCGCCGGTGATTGCCTCGGTTATCGCCACACCCAATGTGATCTGGCCTCCGAACCACAAGATGGTGCCGGTCACTGTGTCGGTCGACGCGAGCGCGACGTGCGGACCGCCCGTTTGCAAGATTGTTGCGATCACGAGCGACGAGCCTTCCAACGGCCGCGGCGACGGCAACACGAGTCCGGACGCGCTGATCGTGGGCGCTCTTGCCGCGGAGATTCGCGCGGAACGGGCCGGAGGGTTCCTCGGCCGCACCTACACGATTACCGTGGAGTGCACGGACACCGCGGGCAACGCGTCGAGGAAGGATACTCAGGTGTTCGTGCCGCATGACCGGCGGAAATAGGTACGCATGCTCTCGCGGATTACACGGGTCCGATCCGTGTGATCCGCGGGCTATCGTGGCAGGTTCGCAGGTTTCCCCGCAGGCCCGTCGCGCCTTCGCCGCGGCGTTTCAGCGCAGCGAATGCACGACGAAAATCGCGGCACCGAAGACGAGCAGCGCGCCCGCCTGATGCGCGGCGGCAAGGGGAACCGGGACTGCGAGCAGCAGGGTCGCGATTCCCAGAGCGATCTGTAGAGCAAGCACCGCGAGCAGAAGATCGGCCCCGAGTTTCGCGCGTCCGGAAACGGCGTTTCGTCGGATGCGCATCCAGAACCAAGGTACTAGGAACGCGAGCAGCCAGGCGATCAGCCGGTGATCGAACTGCACGGTGGCCATGTTACTGAAGAAGTTGAGGTACCAGGGCTCGATCGCGAAAATTCCAAGAGGCACGACGCGGCCGTCCATGAGCGGGAACGTGTTGTAGGCGAGCCCCGCGCGGGTGCCCGCGACGAGGCCGCCCGAGAGCGCCATCACGAAGATCAGCGCGGCGAGCGCGAAGGCGAACCGGCGCAGCCCTCGGGGGGCTGCCTCCGTCCGCGACGCTCGCGGAAAGAGCAGATCGAGCGCGATCCACAGCATCGCCGCATAGATCAGGAAGGCGATGCCGAGATGGGCCGTGAGGCGGTACTGCGATACGCGCGGATCGTCGACCAGCCCCGATTGCACCATGTACCAGCCCATCGCGCCCTGCAGCGCGCCCAGGGCGAATATCCCGGCGAGTTTCCATGCCAGGGCACGAGTGATTTTTCCGCGCAGCGCGAACCACAGAAAAGGCAGCAGGAGCGCGGCGCCGATCAGCCGCCCGAGGAGCCGGTGAGCGTATTCCCACCAGAAGATCTTTTTGAATTCGGCGAGACCCATGTCCGGATTGACGAGACGGTATTCGGGAGTCTGCTGGTATTTCCGGAAGGTTTCCTGCCACGCGCCCTCATCGAGCGGAGGCAGCGTGCCGACGATCGGCTGCCATTCGACGATCGACAGGCCCGAGTGAGTGAGGCGCGTGATGCCCCCGACCACCACCATCGCGAACACGAGCGCGCAGCAGGCGAGCAGCCAGACGGCGATGGCGCGGTCCCCGTTTCGCGTGGCCGCCGGCGTCGGCGGCGATGCTTCGGCGTACTGCATGCGCGTAATCTTAGCTTGAGCGGGCGGCCCGCTCCGGCATCGCGAGCACCGCGGCGCCGTTGATGCGGCCCCCACGCAGACGCGCGAGCGCGTCGTTCGCCCGCTCGAGGGGAAAAATCTCGACCGAGGTCCTGACCGGAACCTTGGGCGCAAGCGCGAGAAATTCCTCGCCGTCGCGGCGCGTGAGATTGGCGACCGACACGACGCGGCGCTCGCCCCACAGGATTTCGTAGGGAAACGCCGGGATCTCGCTCATGTGGATGCCCGCGCACACCACCGTGCCGCCTTTGCTCACGGCGCGCAGGGCGGCGGGAACCAGCGCGCCGACCGGCGCGAAGAGGATCGCCGCTTCGAGCGGCTCGGGCGGAGCGGCGTCCGATCCGCCCGCCCAGGCTGCGCCGAGCGCAAGCGCGAAGCGCTGTGCCTCCGCGTCACCGGGGCGGGTGAACGCGAAGAGTCTGCGGCCCTGAAAGCGCGCGACTTGCGCCACGATGTGGGCCGCCGCGCCGAATCCGTAGATGCCGAGCCGCTGCGCGTCTCCCGCGATCGAGAGCGCGCGGTAGCCGATCAGGCCCGCGCAAAGCAGCGGCGCGGCCTCCGCAGGCGCGTAGCTTTCCGGCAAAGCGAAGCAGTAGCGAGCGTCGGCGAGCGCGAATTCCGCATAGCCGCCGTCGATGTGATAGCCGGTGAAGCGCGCCCTGTCGCACAGATTTTCTCGCCCGGCGCGGCAATAGCGGCAATCGCCGCAGGTCCAGCCGAGCCAGGGCACGCCCACGCGTTGCCCGATGCTGAACCGCTCCACGCGCGCTCCGTGCTCGATCACTTCGCCGACGATCTCGTGGCCCGGAATCACGGCTCGATCGAGGCGGGGCAGGTCGCCATCGACGATGTGCAGGTCGGTGCGGCAAACGCCGCACGCGAGGACGCGAAGGAGAAGCTGTCCCGGATCGGGCTCGCCGATTTCCCGGACGACGATCTGGAGCGGCTTGCCTGGGCCCGCGAGCTGCATCGCGCGCATTTTTCTTACCCGTTCGGCGCAGCGTGCGCGCAAGGGATTGTGGATTCCGCCACTGGATGCCCTGCGGAACATGGGTTAAAGTAACGCGGGCGGGGAGGGCGCGGCGCTCGGGCGGACGACTCGGACCGCCCCGATGGCTTTATCCGCAACAGGAGGCTGGCCATGTTTGCGATCGTGTACAAATCGGACGGCGTTCCGGTCTGCGTCCAGGTGCCCGGGGTCTCGCCCGACCCGGTCGTCGTCTGGAACTCCGAAAGCGCAGCCAAGGCCTTCATCGACAGCAAGGGCGGCGCCGCGGAATTCCAGCCGGTCCCGGTGGACGAGCAGGCCATGGAGAAAATGGCCGAGGCGCTCGGCTGCCCGGTCGAGAAGCTCATGGTCGAGCCGTATCCATCCTGAAGTTTTTCCGCACGAAGAACGCGGCCCGCGCGGCCATTTCCTATAGCGTTACCTCGACATTGTCGATGAGCCTCGTTCGCCCGAGCACCGCCGCGGCGAGGACCACGAGCTCGCGGTCGCCGGCGCCCGGCTGCTGCAGATCGGCCTGTCTGCGCACGGAAACATAGTCCGGACGCCAGCCGTGCCCGGCGAGCGCGGCCATCGCCTGCAGCTCGATTCGCTGGAAGTCGCGCTTTCCCTCGAGCACTTCGCCCCTTGCGGCTTGCAACGTCCGGTACAGGCGCGGCGCCTCGGCGCGTTCCGCGGCGGACAGGTAGCCGTTCCTGGAGCTGAGCGCGAGCCCGTCTTCGGCGCGGACCGTTTCGGCGGGCGTGATCTCCACCGGCAATGCTAGCTGCTTGACCATGTCGCGCAACACCACGTATTGCTGATAGTCCTTCTTGCCGAAGATCGCCGTGTGGGGCAGCACCATGTTGAACAGCTTCAGCACGACGGTGGCCACTCCGCGGAAGTGCCCGGGCCGGAACGCGCCCTCGAGAATATGCTGAAGGTCGGAGGGCTCGACGACGAATGTCTGCGGCGCCGGGTAGATCTCCGCTTCGTTCGGTGCGAACACCACGTCCACGCCGACCTCCTTCATTTTCTCCGAATCGCTCTGCAGCGTGCGCGGATAGCGGTCGAAATCTTCCTTGGGACCGAACTGGAGCCGGTTGACGAAGATGCTGACCACGGTGCACGCGGGACGCCGCTTGGCGAGCCGCATGAGCTGGATGTGCCCGGCGTGCAGATTGCCCATCGTGGGCACGAACACGTTGTCCGGCTCGCGCTGCAGCCGCTCGCGCAACGCGGCGACCGACGTGATGATCTCCATTTCCTCTCCGATTTCCGGTCGCGGCGATTTCGGATCCACGCCGCAAGGATGACGCGGCGCAACAATACTCCAGATGCGCTGAAGTTTTCAAGAAGAGGCTCGCGCGGGCCCGCAGCCCGCGTCCCGGCTAGAAACTGTGCTCCGCGGTCGGGAAGCTGCCGTCCTTGACGGCGCGCACGTAGCGCTCGACCGCGTCGGGGATGCTGGAGGCGCCGCGCATGAAATTGCGGACGAAGCGCGCTTTCTTCCCGGGAAAAACGTCGAGCATGTCGTGCAGAACCAGGACCTGCCCCGAGCATTCCGGACCGGCGCCGATGCCGATCGTGGAGATGCGCAGCCGCTGCGTCACTTGCGCCGCGAGCTTCGCCGGAATGGCTTCGAGCACGATCATGCCCGCTCCGGCCGCCTCGAGCTCTTGCGCGTCCTCGAGCAGGCGCTGCTCGGCGTCGGCGCCCTTGCCCTGGACGCGGTAGCCGCCGAATGCGTGCACCGACTGGGGCGTCAGGCCCAGGTGCGCGCACACCGGGATCCCGCGCGCGGTGAGAAAGCGTACCGTTTCGGCGAACTCCGCCCCGCCCTCGAGCTTCACCATCTGCGCGCCCGCGGCCATCAGTTCGGCCGCGCTGCGGAACGCCTGCGGCGGCGACTCCTGATAGCTGCCGAAAGGCATATCGGTGACGAGAAAGGCGCGCTGGCTGCCGCGCGCGACGCAGCGCGTGTGATAGGCCATCTCTCCCAGAGTTACCGGCAAGGTGGTGTCGTGCCCTTGCAGCACCATGCCGAGGGAATCGCCGATGAGGAGCGAATCGACGCCGGCGGCGTCGAGCGCCGCGGCGAAGCTCGCGTCGTAGCAGGTGAGCACGGCGATCTTCGTGCCCTCGTCGCGCAGCTTCTGCAGCGCCGTGATGCTGAGCCTCGCCATGTCATTGCCCCCAGTTGAAGAACTCGCGTTGCCCCCGCATCGCGCCGACCCGCTCGATGAGCAAATCGAGGTCGCGGTCATCGCTCACGAAGTTGAGCTTCTCGGAATTCACGATCAAGACGGGACTCCCGTCGAAGTGATAGAAGAAACGGTTGTAGCTGTCCGCGAGCAGGGCGAGATATTCCGCGCTGATCGGACGTTCGAATTCTACGCCGCGCCGGCGCACGCGCTCGTACAGCGTGGCGGGCTGCGCCTGCAGGTAGACGACGAGGTCGGGCCGCGGAGCCTGGGGCTTCAACGCGTCGAAGATCTGCTGGTACAGGTGCAGCTCGTCCCCCGAGAGCGTCAGGCGCGCGAAAAGCGGGTCCTTTTCAAGGAGAAAATCGCAGACGGTCAGCCGGTTGAACAGGTCCATCTGCGCGAGCTCGCGCAGCTGGCCGATCCGCTGGAACAGGAAAAACAGCTGCGTCGGCAGGGCGAAGCGCGACATGTCCCGGTAAAAGCGCGGCAGGAACGGGTTCTGCTCGGGATGCTCCAGGACCAGGGTCGATCGCAGCCGCCCGGCGAGGCGCTTGGCGAGGCTGGTCTTGCCGACGCCGATCGGCCCTTCGACGACGATGTAGTGATATTTCGAAAGCGGCACGGCGGGCTCGTGACGGCGCATCATACACAACACGCGCCCAAAAGTTGCGCCGCTAGCGCCAGAGATCGACGGGATCGCCGCGCTCGCGCATTTCCCGGGCGCGGCTCTGCAGGAAACGCTGGAAGCTCGGCTCGCGCCGGTAAGCGCCGCTCGCGACGTAGTCGAGCGAGCCGGCAAGGTGAAAAGGCCGCAGGTACGTGTCGATGCGGAACACTTCTTTGCCGCCTGAGTCGAAAAAGACGAGCGACGGGGTGTAGGCAATCCCGAGCTCTCGCGCCCAGTCTTCCGCCGCCATGCGCGCGCCATCGGGGGTAATCACCGCCGAGCGCTCGGACAACGCCAAGCGCGCGACGTCGAAACGCTCCAGCAGCGCCCGGATCTCCTTGCGCCGGAAGCCTTCCCGGTGCAGCTCGTCGCAGGCCGCGCAATAACGGGTCTCGAACAGCACCGCGAGGGGTTTCTCTCCCTTGCGGCGCAGATCGTGCGGCGGCTTGAGGAAAAACGGCTCGTCGTGCAGCGCGGGGCTTGCGGATTCCTTGACCGCAGTTTTGAGATACTCGGCCAGGCTCAAGCGTTTCTCCATGCGCCCGGCGACGTAATCGAGCACCGCGTCGAAGCGATGAGGCGGGTAGTAGCCGTTCAGCCGTGCCGCAATGTCGCCCTTCTCGTCGAAAAACAAGAGCGTCGGCGTGAACTGCACTTTCAGGAAGGCGGCGAGCTGCTTCTCGCTGAATCTCCGGCCGTCGGTCCAGGTGGCCTCGCGATCGCCCCAGATGTTGAGCGCGATCGCGACGAAATGCGCTCGCGTCTTGTCGGCGATCGCTTTCTGGCTGAAATTGGTCTGCATCAGCTCCTTGCAGTACGGGCAGCCGTCCTGTCCGAAATAGACCATCAGCCGTTTTCCCGTTTTCGCCGCATCGCGGACATCCTCCCGGAGATCGAGGAAAGTCTCGGAGAACCACGCGGGCAGCGCGATGGCGCTCTCTCCCGGCTCCGCGGCCCGCGCCGGGCCGGACAGCACGAGCAGCGACAGGAGCAGGATCCGGAGTTTCATCGCGTTTCCGGCGGGGAAGCCAGGTTTGAGCGCTCCGGTCCCAGCTCGGTCTCCTCGCCCAGATCCGGCTCGGCGCACAGGCGCAGGATCTCGGCCCGAGTCTGGTTTCGCAGCGCGATCGCGGCGTTCCAGTCCGTTCCCGCCGGCTCGATCGGTTCGCCGAACGTCGCGCTGAGCGCGCCGCGGCGGAACAGCCACTGGCCTTCCCGCAGCATCGAGCGCGTGCCGCGCAGGGTCACCGGCACGACCGGCATGCCGGAGCGGGCCGCGACCACGAATGCTCCCATCCGGAACGGCAGCAGGCCCGGCATGCGGCGGAACGTGCCCTCGGGAAAGAAGATCAGCGGATGACCGGCGCTGACCATTGCGATCATGTGCCCGGTTTCCTCCACGCCGCGCTGCACGTCGAAGCGCTCGACGAATTCCGTCCCGATGCGGGTGAGGTAGATGCGCGGCACGAAGTGATCCAGCAGCTCGCGCTTCGCCACGAAGCGCATGGGCTCCGGCAGCGCGGCGATCACCACGGCGCCGTCGAGATAGCTCGCGTGGTTGACCGCCAGCACGCAGGCGCGATTCGGCGGAACGCGCTCGAGCCCCCGCACCGTGAGCGGCGTTCGCGCCAGGCGCAGGAACAGCCGCGCCATGCGGTGGCTGATATGCCAGCACCAGCCGGCGCGAAGGGCGAGCGCACACGCGGCCCAGGTCGCCGTCCCGAGCACCCCGAGCAGCAGCAGCGCGTAGATTCCGTACAAGCTGTCGAGCGCCGCGCGCAGGCTGCGACGCACCTGGGGGAGCACCGCGGACCACGCGAGCCGCACCACCTGCCACCAGACGGCGCGCGCGCCGGTCTTGCCGCCGCGCTCGTACAGTTCGCGGCTTGCGGCCCGGCGGATCTTGCCGCTTGAAGTCTTGAGCACGGTGTGCGGCGACGCGAGCACGATGTCGTCCACCGGCATGCCGATCAGGGAAACCGCGAGCTCGTTGATGCGGGCCTGCAATTGCTCGCGCCGCGCGGGGTCGTTCTCGCGGGTCTCGGCGAGCACCACGATGCGCTCGGTCCCGAAGCGCGCGTCCTTCGCGCCGAACACTGCCACGCACCCTTTGCGGATGCCTTCCAGCTCGCTCACCGCTTCCTCCAGCTCGTAGGGATAGATGTTGCGGCCGGCGTGGATGATGACGTCCTTGACGCGGCCGGTGATGTAGATCTCGCCCTCGGCGATGTAGCCGTAGTCGCCGGTGTCCACCCATTCCCCGTGCAGCAGGTGGCGCGTATCGTCAGGATTGCGGAAATAGCCGCTCGTCGCGGAGGGCCCGCTGAACTGGATATGCCCTTCCTCGCGCTCGCCGAGCTCGCGGTCGGACGCATCGACGATCCGGATCTGATGACCGGGCAGCGGCAGCCCGCACGCGACGAAGGACAGCGCATTGGACGCGGATTCGGGGGCCGGAACCGCCCGCCCGCCATTGGTGAAGCTGTCGCGCTCGACGCGATCGACTTTCGGGCCGCGCCCCGGCGGCGGAAACGCGAGCCCCAGCGTGGCCTCGGCGAGCCCGTACACGGGCGCCATCGCGCCGGGCTTGAAGCCGTAACGGGCGAAGCGCTTGATGAACGCGTCGATGGTCTCGGGCGACACGGGTTCGGCGCCGTTGAACGCAAAACGCCAGCTGCTCAGATCCAGGCCCCGGATGTCCGAGTCCTGCACCTTGCGCAGGCACAGCTCGTAGGCGAAATTCGGCCCGGCCGAGAGCGTGCCGCCGTGGCGGTGGATGGACCACAGCCAGCGGTCCGGCCGGGCGAGGAAGCTGAGCGGCGACATCACCGGACACTTGAAGCCGTATAGGAGGCTGCCCATCCACACGCCGATCAACCCCATGTCGTGGTAGAGCGGCAGCCAGCTTACGAACACGTCGTTGGGCGTCACGCGCAGCGCGTGGCCCATCGCCCTGATATTGGTGAGCAGGTTCTGGTGGGTGAGGATGACACCCTTGGGATTGCCCGTGCTCCCGGAGGTGTACTGGAGCATCGCGATGTCGCTCGGCTTGGGCTTGTAGGGCGTGCCCGACGCTCCCGGCCGCGCAAGCTCCTGCGGCGTCACGACGCTCTTGAGCGTCGCGACCCGCGGCTTGAGCAGCAGCACCACGGGCTTCGCCTGCGGCACCGTGATGAGGAATTCGGTGAGCGCGTTGGAGAGTATGCCGACGTGCCGGCGCACATGCTCTTCGAGCTGTGAAGCGCGCGCCGGTGGATAGATCGGCACGGGTATGCCTCCCGCGAGCAGGACGCCGAGGAAGCTGTAGAAATATTCGGCGCTGGTCGGCAGCATGATGGCTACCGCGCGGCCGGGCTCCAGGCCGCGCTCGTGCAGCCCCGCGGCGATGGCGCGGGCCTCGCCGTCGAGCTGCGCGTAGGTAACGGTCTGCTCGCGTCCCTGGTCGTCCTGCAGAACGAGGTGCAAGCGGTCGGAGTGCCGGGCGAGGTGCCACTCGAGCACTTCGGCGAGCGTGCGCGCCGCGTCGGGCGCCGCGGATTCCGCGGCCAGTGCTGCAGCGCGCTCGACTGCCGCGGCGTGCGCGGGGGGCGCGGCTCCCGCGGCGAGCGCGGCGCGCAACAGGTCGCGCGGGGTCTCGGCGCTCCCCATGACGCTTTCCGGAAGGCTCACGCCGAAGCGGCGTTCTATGCGCAGGAACAGCTCGACCCGTCCCAGACTGTCGAATCCGTAATCCTGTTCGAGCCGGCCGTCGAGCGACGCCGGCGGAGCCTGACGCGCGGGGTGAAGCTCGGCGGTGAGCTGCCGTAGGGTCTCGAGCAGCGTTTCGGCGCTCACCGGAGCGCCGTCGCCCCGATCTTGCCTAGCGACGGAAGTTTCCACGCGCGGATCCGGCGATGGAAGGGAGCGGGCGATGTTAGCACAGCCTGCGCGGCGCGGGCTGCGGCGGAGCGGTCCCGGTCAGCCCCGGATTCTCTCCACTTTTTGATCCTTGCAGGCGGCGAGAAGCATGGCAGCCGGTCCTTTGCCTGGAACGACGGTGTCGGGTTCGATTTCGGCGAGCGGCACGAGCACGAATGCGCGCTCGTGCATGCGCGGGTGGGGAACGACGAGCCCCGGCTCGGCGATGACGCGATCGCCGTAGAGCAAGAGGTCGAGGTCGAGCGTGCGCGGTGCACCGGGAAACTCGCGCCTGCGGCCGAAGCGCGCCTCGATTCCGAGCAACTCATCGAGCAGCGCCCGGGCGCTCGAGCGCGTCTCGATTGCGGCAACCGCGTTGATGAAGTCGGGTTGCTCGCCCACGCCGACCGGCGCGCTGCGGTAAAGGGAGGAGGCGGCGAGAAGGCGAGTCCCCGGGATCGCTTCGAGCGCGGTGAGGGCGCGGCGCACCTGGGCTTCGGGTCGCCCTAGATTCGCTCCCAGCCCGACGAAGGCTTTGATCGAAGTCATCGTTTTGGAAGCGGTGATTCTGAGGGCGCTCGCGAGGCTCGTCCGCGCTCGCTCAAGCCGGTGCGGCGTCGGGCGGCAGAGGCGCCGCCGCCTTCCTGCGCCGGCGGCGCCGGCGGCGCCGGCGCTCGTCCGGCTGCGGCGCAAGCAGCATCGACTGGCGCTCGTCTTCGCCCGCGTCCTGGAACTTCTGCCACCACCGCGAAAGCTCCTCGGGCGCCTCGCCGCTCGCGCACCTCAATACGAGGAAGTCGAACCCGGCGCGGAATCTTTCGTGCGTCATGAGGGCGAAGGGACGGCGGCCGCTCCTTTGCTCGAAGCGCGGCTGCAGCGCCCAGATTTCCTTCATCACGGCGGTGAAGCGGCGCGGGATGGCGAGCTTGTCGGTCTGTATGTCGAGCACCGCGTCCATCGCCTGGTAGAGCGCCGGGATCGGCTTCAGTCCCCGCTCCCGCGCTTTTTTCCACGCCGCGAGCACCTCGTGCCACAGGAGCGCCGCGAACAGGAACGCCGGCGACACGGACTTCCCCGAGCGCACGCGGCTGTCGGTCTGCTCGAGCGCGAGCGTGACGAAGCGCTCCCCCATCGGCTGCTCGAACATGACGTCGAGCAGCGGCAAGAGGCCCCGGTGCAGGCCTTCGCTGCGCAGCTGTCGCAAGCTCGTCGCCGCGTGGCCCGAGAGCAGGAGTTTTTGCATTTCCTCGTACACCCGCGACGGCGGCACGTTCTCCAGGAGGTGCGCCATCTCGCTGATGGGTTTTCTCGTGCGCTCGTCGAGGGTGAAGCCGAGCTTCGCCGCGAAGCGCGCGGCGCGCAGCATGCGCACCGGGTCCTCCCGGTAGCGCGCCCGCGCGTCGCCGATGACGCGCACCGACTTTCGCCGCAGGTCTCTCAGGCCGTTGTGGTAGTCGAGAAGGGTCTCGCTCGCCGGATCGTAGTACAGGGCATTGACGGTGAAGTCGCGCCGGATGGCGTCGTCCTCGCGCGTGCCGTAGATGTTGTCGCGAAGCACCCGCCCGTGCTCGTCGGTCTCCGCGGCGGTGCGCGCGCGAAAAGTGGACACCTCCACGGTCTCATCGCCGAACATCACGTGCACGAGCTTGAAGCGCCGCCCGATCAGCCGCGAGCGCCGGAAGAGCTTGTGCACTTCTTCGGGGTACGCGTCGGTGGCGACGTCGAAGTCCTTCGGCTTGAGGCCCAGCAGGAGATCGCGCACGGCACCGCCGACTACGTACGCCTGGTAGCCCTCGCTCTGCAGCCCTTCGCAGACCCGGCGCGCGCCGTGGGAGATCGCCTCGCGGCCGACGCCGTGCTGTTCCCTCGGGATGGCCCTCGGCTCCGGGCCGGAGTCGAGCCGCAGAACGCGCCGGATGAATTTCTTGATCAAGAGGGAAGAAAACTCCGGGCGCCGGCCTCTTCCAGCCGGCACTGGTACAGCGCCTCGAGGTTGGCTTGGGTGAGCATTTCGCTTGAGCGCCCCAGGCTCGCGCGGCCCGCATCATACAGTAAAACCGAGAAGCCGCAGTGCCGCGCGGCGTGCCCCGGCTCGTGCAGCGCCGCGAGCACCGTCTTCCCGGCCGCGGCGGCCTTCATTCCAGACTGATGATCTGCCATCCGCGCCCGAGCGCCTCGCGGCGCAGCATCTCGTCGGGATCCACCGCGACGGGATGCGTGACGCGCTCGAGGAGCGGCAGATCGTTCAGCGAATCGCTGTAGAACCAGCTCGCCGGGAACGAGGCGAGCGTCTGTCCCCGCTCGCCGAGCCATTCCGCGAGGCGCGTCACCTTGCCCTGGCGGAAGCAGGGCACACCCGAGGGCCTGCCGGTGAATCTTCCGTCGCGCACTTCGAGCTCGGTCGCGAGCAGGTGATCGACGCCGAACTCGCGCGCGATCGGCGCGGTGATGAAGGCGTTGGTGGATGTGACGATCGCGCAGAGGTGGCCCTGCCCGAGGTGCCGCTGCACGAGCTCCATCCCCTTGCCCCGGATCAGGGGCCGCACCTTGGCCTGCATGAATTCCCCGTGCCATTCCTCTAGTTTCGCGCGGGGGTAGCGCGCAAGCGGAGCGAACTGGAAATCGAGAAACTCGTGGATATCGAGCCTGCCGGCCTTGTACTGGCGGAAAAACCGCTCGTTCTTCGCCTCGTATTCGGCGCGCTCGAGCACCCCGCGCTCGATCAGGAACTGCGCCCATTCGTAGTCGCTGTCCCCGGAGAGCAGCGTGTTGTCGAGGTCGAACAGGGCGAGTTCCGCTGCCGCAGCCATCAGCTGCTCGCCTCCTCTCCCTTGAGCGAGCGCAGCGCTTCCTTGAGGAGCGGCAAGCTTATCGGGCGCTTTTGCTGCAGCGAGTATCTGTCCAGGGCATCGAGCACCGCGATCTGCGTGCCCATGTCGCGCTCGAAGTGGGTGAGGAGATAGCGGATCAATTCCGCTTCGAGCGCCATGCCGCGTCCTGCGGCGCGCCCGCGCAGCGCCGCCGCTTTTTCCTCGTCGCTCAAGGGGTGCAGCTGCAGCACGATCCCCGATGCGAGGCGCGAGCGCAGGTCCGGCCTCAGGGCGAGCTGCGCGGGCGGCGCCTCGCCGCCCGCCGCGAGCGCTCCGCCCGAAGCGCGCAGCCGGTTGCAGAGGTCGAACACCGCGACCTGCCCGGACTCGTCGAGCCGCGCGACGTCGTCCACCGCGGCGGCTTCGAGCTTGGCGTGGCGGGCCCAGTCGGAATTCGCCGCCGCGACATAGCCGGCAACGCGTTTCACCTTCGCCGCCTCGGCAAAGCCGCGCAGCAGATGCGTCTTGCCGCTCCCTCTCGACCCCCAGAGAAAGACGAACGGCTCGCCGCCCTCGAGCGCCTCGCGCAAGGCCTTGAGCGCCGCGCCGTTCCGGCCCGGGAAGAAGTTCTCCAGCGTGGGCGGCGGAGGCGGAGCGAACTCGAGCAGGAGCTGTTGCATCAATCTTTGTAGAAGGGACTTGCGACGTAGCGGCTGCGCAGGTGACGCAGGCCGACGAGGAGCGCCGCGCTGGCGGGAAGAGCGAGCAGCACGCCGAAGAAACCGAAGATCTGCCCGAAGGCGAGCAGCGCGAAGATCACCGCGACGGGGTGCAGGCCGACGCGGTCGCCGACGAGCAGCGGTGTCACGAGCATCCCCTCGAGCGCCTGCCCGGCGGCGAACACCCCCCACACCCAGGCGAGGCCCGCGGTCGCGCCGAACTGCATCGCGGCCGCGAGGGTCGCGAGCACGAGGCCGGTCAGCATCCCGACGTAGGGGACGAACACGAGCACGCCGGTGATGATGCCCACGGGTAGGAAGAACTCCAGGCCCGTCAGCCACAGGCCCAGCGTGTAAAACGCGCTCATCACGAGGATCACCGAAATCTGGCCGCGCAGGAATTCGGCGAGCACGGCGTCGATCTCGCCGGCGATCTCGCGCGCTTTTCCGTGCCAGCGTCGCGGCACCAGGCGATCGAGCCGCGAAAGCAGCCCTTTCCAGTCGCGCAGCAGGTAGAACAGCACCACCGGCACGAGCAGCAGGTTGACGACGAAACCGATCAGGGTAAGGCCGCCGATTTTCAGCGATTGCAGCAGCTTGACCCCGAGACCTTCGGT
>Ga0209283_10001124_pt1 | contig 14269 bp, 17 predicted proteins | sample CZO8metaG_2_FD_188354 | JGI IMG/M metagenome (GOLD analysis project Ga0209283, IMG submission 188354) | Vadose zone soil microbial communities from the Eel River Critical Zone Observatory, Northern California, USA - CZOApr15con2H1.8 metaG... | ecosystem: Environmental > Terrestrial > Soil >...
GAGCGCGATGGGCTCGCTCTGCACCGTGCCCAAGCAGCCGGCGAGCTGCGAGGAGATGAGCGAGACCAGCATCTCCTGGTGCGAGACGAAGCCCTGCAGCTTCATCACCTTGCCCAGGTCGGGGTGCACCACGGTATAGGTGCCGTGATGGAAGAAGCTGGCGCGGTCGAGCAGCGCCTGCGGAAGCTGCGCCCAAGGAGTCGCCGCCGTGGTGGGCTTGCCCGCGAGCGTGAGCGGCGCCGGCGCCATGGCCGGGTCCTGAGGGTGCGCAATGTCCGGGATCCCGTACATGCCCGGCACGTTCGCGTTCACCGGATCGCCGGACACCGACGAGCTGAAGAGGATGTACTGGGCCGCAGCGTTGGAGGCGCAGCCCGTCACCGCCAGCGCCTTGCGCGGGTTCGCCAGCACCGAGAGCGGGATGCCGGTCGCGAGCGAGCGGAGCCCCAGCCAGCCGGCCCCGAAGAGGGTCTGCAGGAGGATCTTGCGGCGCGACAGGTCCATGGTCATTGCCCGATCCCCACCACCGAGGGTGAAAGGCAGGCGAGCACGAAGGTGGACTTGAGCGCGTCCGAGGCGGAGAGGCCCGCGCCCTTGGCCGACTGGAGGTGCCCGCCGAGGATGGAGATGGGGGTCGCGTCGCGCGCCCGCTCGATGCCCATCAGCGAGTGCACGAAATCGGCGATGGCCGCATCCGGGCTGCCCGAGGTCCAGCGCGTGCCGGCGCCGGCGTCGATGAGCTGCGCCGCGAGCGCCGCGCAGACGTTCTCCATGCCGGTGCGGAAGAAGAGGTTGGGGTCGTTGGCGAGGACGGCCTGCTCGGCGCCGCGGCTGTACTGGTCGGAGGGCAGGACGGTGGCGATGAGCTGGACCGACTGCAGCGTGCGCGGCACCACCGTGTCGACGCTGAGGCCGCAGGCGTCGGCGATGCCGAGCCGGTTGGAGAGCGCCGGGCAGAGGTGGTCGCGCCGCGAGACCGGGAAGACCTCGCCCGACTGCGCCGCCGTGTCGGTGCGCGCTGCGTAGGTCACCAAGGGCGAGGAGAACAGCTCGACCGTCAACCTCGCCCAGTCGAAGTTGCTGCTCGCGAACGCTGCGGCGACGCGCGCGAACTCCGGGTCGCTCTCCAGGCAGGGCGACGAATTGGCCCAGGTGCACAGCTTCTGCGTCCACGCCGCGGCGAAGTCGGGGTGCGCGGCAAGCTGGCTCGCCAGGTCGAAGAGGGTGCCGCCCTGCGCGGTGACGCCGCGGAACCCGAACGAGCTGGCGAGGGCGATCACCGCCGCGTTGACCTGCGGATGGAAGTAGAAGCTGTACTGCTGCCGGAAGAACTGCCGCATCGGATCGAGCGACTGGTGGCAGGCGAAGCAGGCGGACCCCACGGGGGCATGCGCCTGGTCGACGGCGGCGATGCTGGGCGGGAGGGACGCGTTCTCGGGAAGCATGGCGTGCCCCAGCGCGACGATGAGCGTCTGGTTCGTGGTGACGCGCGCCTGGTTCGACTTGTTGGTGTTCCACTCGGCGAGGAAGCTGGGCGTGGTGAAGAAGCCGACGCGCGGCGTGATCAGCACCAGCTCGCTTCCCGCCCGGAACGAGGGGAGGTCGAAGACGCGCGTGGTGCTCTCGGCAGATGCGGGCTGCCGGATGGAGACCATTTGCCATTGCTGCGAGTCGGCGACGGTGAGCGGCGCGGTCCCTGACGGGAACGCCGGCGGTTGGCAGCGGTGAGTCGCCCCGGTGCTCGTCGTCACGTTGAACGCCGCCGGCGCGCCGTGGAGCATGAGGAACACCGCCTGCGTGATCGAGGGTTGCCCGGTGCCGCCGCTGTAGACGATGGGGTCCTGCGGGCAGAGCGAGTCGTAGGGATTGGCGAGCTGCGGCGTGTACCAGACCATGTAGTTCGCGCTCGAGGGGTTCAGCGTCTGGTCGAGGGGGATGGGCCCGGTCTTCGCCGTGAGCGTGAAGTGGAAGGTGGGGTTCGCCTTCTGGAACAGGTCGACGGTTCCCCCGCCGTCGCTCACCTGCATCGCGTCCATGAAGGCGAGCGTCAGGGCCAGGCGCGGCGTGAGCATGAAGCGCCGCGTGGTCACCGTGGCGGTGAAGGGCTGGCCCTCCTTGACCAGCTCTACCGCGGTGCGCGCGAAGCTCTCGCGCATGTTGGCGAGCAGCCGCGCGTCGAGCCGGCCCTGCGCGGTCCCGCCGAGCTGGTCGACGAAGTCCGCGCTCACCGCCTGGCTCTGCTGGAAGGCGTTGGCGAAGAAGGTCTGGAGCTTGGCGGCGTGCTCGGGCGTCCGCGCCCATTGCTGCACCAGCCCGCGCATCGCGGCGGAGTCGGCGCTGACGGCCTGGACCTCCGCGTCCGTGGGAGGCAGCCCGACGAGCAGGTTCTTCACCTTGCTCGCCGCGGCCGCGGCTGAGAGCGGCTCGTAGAGGCCGGGGTCCGGCGGCGGCGGCCCGGGGACGTCGAGCTTGCCCGTACAGGAAAGGGCGAGCGCGAACGGCAGAAACGACGCAACGGGAGCGCGCACCGTACCGGCGATCGTTCGGGCCATCCTGCCTCCCGAGCAAGCGAGCGCCAGCTCGCGCCGCAGACCCTAACACGGCGCCGCAGGTTAAAACCCGCGCGGATTCCTCACCCGAACCTACACGCCGCTCACACATCTTTCGGACTAGCGGCTGCCCCCTGGTCGCCTGCGACGTTTGGCGCAAGGGCGAGCTGCTCGGCCTGAAGAAGAGCGACGTGGACTAACCACGCGAATCGCAGTGCTCCGCCCAGCAACGCCCGGCTCTGGCGGCGTCGAGCTCGACGTCGCCCGGTGAGCTCACGGACCGCGCCCGGCCAGCCCCGGCTCCAGCACGCTGTGCAGATCGTCGGCGAGCCGCTCGGCCCGATCTGGCAACAGCTCCGCGATGGTGATTCGGATCGCGGGCCCCGAGCGCAGCCGGTAACGCGCCCCGGCGCGCACGCACCAGCCGCGCTCGAGCAAGCCCCGGACCGCCGCGGCCTCATCAGGGACGGGCACCCACACGTTGAGTCCCGTCGTCCCCTGGGCCGGGATGCCTCGGCGGGCCAGCGCGTGCACCAACGACGATCGCCGGAGCGCGTACGCCTGCCGCGCCCGTCGCAAGATCGACTCGATGGAGCGGCTGGCCAGCGTGGCCGCGGCCACCCGCTGCAGATAGATCGAGACCCACCCGTCGGCGAGCCATTGTTCCCGGGCGAGGCGGTCGGAGGTCTCGGCGTCCGCGGCCGCCACGCCGACGCGCAGGTCGGGTGCGATCGGCTTGTTGAAGGAGCGGACCAAGAGCCAGCGCGCGCGGCGCTTCCCCAGGCAGTCGTGATACGGCACCTCGGACAGCAAGCTCGCGAAATCGTCGAGCAGCACCACCACGTCGGGATGCTCTTCGAGCACCTCGCGCAGCTCGGCGGCCCGGGCACGGGTGAGCGCGGCGCCCGTCGGACTCTGCAGACGCGGGGTGAGGACCACGCCCCGCGCTCCACCGCGGAGGGCGGCGGAGAGCGCCTGGGGGAGCATGCCCTGATCGTCGATCGCCACCGGCACGGGGACCATCGAGTGCGCGCGAACGCTCGCGTGGTGCTCGTTGAAGCCGGGATCCTCGACGGCGACCTTGTCGCCGGCCGCCAGGCAGGCTCGCAGCGCCCGGTAGATGGTCGCGATCGCGCCGCTGGTGACCACCAGGTGCGAGGGGTCGATCCCGTCGGCCTGGAAGGCCGCGCGCATCCGCTCCAGGAGAGCGGGCTCGACGTGCGCGCCGCCGTAGCTGTCGCTGGTGGCGCGGATTGCGGCGAAGAAGCGGCGCAGGTCCGGCAGGAGGCGCGGGTCCGGATTGGCCACCATCAGGTCGGTCGTTCCCGCCGGAGCCGGCGTCTCCAGGTACTCGCGCGCTGCCGGCCGCGGGAGAACGCGCGTGCCCCGCCGACCATCGGTGGCGACCACGCCCTGGAGCCGGAGCGCCTTGTAGGCGGCGGCTGCCGTCCCCGGGCTGACGCCCACCGCCCGCGCGAGGTCCCTGACCGGCGGCAGCAGCGCCTCGGGGGCAATCCTTCCGTCGCGCACCAGACCTTCGATCTGGGCGGCCAGCTTGACGGCAGGGCCCGGCTTGATTAGCTGTTGTACCAGGTTAATCACAATATTGTATCATTACAAATTGAGCGCCGCATGTCAAGCCCGGCTGCCGACATCCCCGCCTCCGGAGCCCTGCAGCGCTCGCCTTCGCGCTGGGGTCTGTGGGGAGCGTTCGCGGTCATCTACCTGGTGTGGGGCTCCACCTTCCTCGGCATCCGGGTGGCGGTCGAGACCCTGCCGCCGCTGTCGATGGCGGCCATCCGCTTCCTCGTCTCGGGCGGCATCCTGCTGCTCGTCTCGAGCAGGGTTAGGCCGCGCCCTACGCTGCGCCAGTGGGGAAACGCTGCCATCGTCGGGGCGCTCTTCTTCCTCGGCAACCACGGCCTGGTGAGCACCGCCGCGCGGTTCATTCCCTCCAGCCTTGCCTGCCTGATCGTGGCGACCGAGGTGCCGATCATCGCCCTGCTCTCGAGCGCGCTGCTGCCCGACCAGCCGCTGACGCGGTCGGGCCTGATCGGCGCCGGGCTGGGACTTGCGGGTGTCGTGTGTCTCTTTTCGGGCAGCGGAGCGGGCGAGGGTGCCGTCAGCATGCTGGCCTGCCTGGCGGTCCTGGGCGCTTCGCTGTCCTGGTCGATCGGCGCGGTCCTTTCGCAGCGGCTGCAGTTCCCGTCCGATCCGATCCTGCGCGCTGCGATGCAGATGACGTGGGGCGGAGTGCTGCTCTCCGGGGCCAGCTTGCTGCGCGGCGAGCCGGCGGCGCTCGGGACCGCGGCGTTCTCGGGCCGATCGCTGATCGCGCTCCTCTACCTCATCGCATTCGGATCGGTGCTGGCCTTCGCCTGCTACTCGTACCTGCTGAAGCACGTGCGGGCGGATACGGGTGGCCACCCACGTGTTCGTGAACCCGCTGGTGGCAGTGGCGCTCGGGACCTGGCTGGGCGGCGAGCAGCTGCGCCCGGCCCACTTCGTGTCCGGGCTGTTCATCCTGGCGTCGGTCAGCGTGATCACGCTGGGCAGCGGCGGACCGGCGATCCACAGAGGATCGTGCGATCCGCTGCGGATCTGAAGCGCCTGATCGGGCGCGATTCGCGTTGCCTGGCTACATCGGGGTCGCAACTATCGATCCCGGACCCGGGGAGTCCGCTTTCCGAACCGAAGGGGTGGTCACCGTGAAGACGCTCAAATTTTGGATCAGTCCGGCAGCCCTCATCGCTCTGTGGATCATCGCGGCCGCGTTCACGCTCTCCCAGCTGGCGACCGTCGCTCCCTTGTTGCTCTCGACTCGCGTGCAGCCGCCGCCGCTCGAAGAGCCGCGCCAGCTCGGGGCCTGATCGGAGCCGAAGCTCGCCGCCATGACCGACGAAATTCTCGCCGAGCGCACGTGGCAGGGGAGTGGCACGGCATTCGCCGCGCTGGTGGCGCGGCACTGCGATACCGTCTACCGGATCGCCCGAAACATCTGCGCCTCTGCTGGCGATGCCGAGGAGGTGACACGCCAGACGTTCCTTTCTGCCTACCGCGACGCCGGCTCCTGGCCGAGCGAGTCCAGCTTCACGATCTGGTTGTACGGGATCGCGATGAAGAAGGCGTCCGCGCAACGGGAGCGGGCCTCCCGCGGCCGGGCGGTCTGGCTGGAAGCGTTCCTGCCACGCTTCGATGCAGACGGCGGTCTCGAACCCGGCGGAGAATGGCCCGAGCTCGGCAGCGCTCGCCTGGAGCAGATGAACGTCGCAGGGTTCCTTCGGGAAGCGCTCGATGACATGGACGAGCGCGTTCGAGCGGCCTTCGTGCTCTGCGACCTGGCGCAGCTGCCGGCCGAGGACGCCGCCGCGATCGTGGAAGCCTCGCCCGAGGCAGTCCGCGGGCGCGTTCACCGGGCGCGGCTGATGCTCCGCGGGTTCCTCGACCGGCTCTGGAGCCTCTGACGTGCGCTAACTCGGCTTGCCGTAGTCGGTGGCGCCACAACAGTTCACCACCACCACCGGCTCATCGCGGCCGATGCAGGACGCAGTGCGCGCGCCTTCTTCGACGCCAACGAGACCTGGCTCTCGAGCGTGCTCGAGGAAGGCCGCAAGCGGAAGGTGTTGCGATTCCGCGGGCCGCCGCGCGAGGAAGCGCGGCTCCTGCTCGGCGCGCTGGAAGGCGCGATGCTGGTGGCGCGTTCCTACGGCGAGGTCTCGCGCTTCTCCTCCTCGGCTGACCGCCTGCTGCAGGATCTGTCGGCGGGCTGAGGCACTGGTTGAGGCTCCATCGTGCTGCGGATGATTCGGCGGTAGAAGTAGCCGTCTGGACCTGACGAAAGGAGGCAGCGTGAGCGAGCCGGTGACGCTGACCGTGTTCTCCGACTACGTCTGACCCTGGTGCTACCTCAGTACCGTGCGTATTGAGAAGCTCAAGGCCGAGCACCACATGAAGGTCGAGTGGGTGCACTTCCCGCTGCACCCGGACACGCCGGCGGAAGGTCGGTCGCTGGCCGATCTCTTCGCGGGGCGCAACGTGGACCGCAAGGCCATGCACGCGCAGATGAAGGCGCGGATGGACGCCGAAGGGCTTCCCTACGGCGAGCGCACCATGACGTACAACAGCCGCCTGGCCCAGGAGTTGGGGAAGTGGGCGGACACCCAGCCCGGCGGCGAGGCCATCCACGACGCGCTGTTCCGCGCTTACTTCGTGGAGGCGCGCGACATTTCCCAGCCCGCCGTGCTTCTGGACGTCGCGCGCCAGGTCGGGCTGTCGGTCGATGTTGCCCGCGAGGTGCTCGACAAACGGACGTTCAAGGATGCCGTCGATGCGGACTGGAAGCTCTCGCGCCAGTACGGGATCACGGGCGTGCCGACCTTCGTCGCCGGCGGCCACGGCGTCGTCGGCGCGCAGCCCTACGAGGCGCTGGTGCAGCTCGTGCAGAAGGCCGCGCCCCAGGGAGACGCCGAACGGTAGGCTCCGCGCCGGTCGCGCCCAACGTCGCTATGTGAGACGGTCCTGGATCTTGGCGATGGCGGCGCGGGCACACTCTTCGTCGAACTGGCCGCCCGGCGCTCCGCTCACGCCGATCGCGCCGATCGCGCCGATCGCGTGCCCGCCGGCCATGATGGTCACCCCGCCGACCGCGTACGTGACGTTGGGCAACGGCGTCTGTGGCACCGTGGTCGCCGGACTCTTGGCCATCCGATCGGCGACGGCCTTCGTGCTGTCTTCCTTGCGCGGGCGTCAGCGAGGCCGCCGAGTACGCCTTGAAGAAGGCGTTGTCGAGCGTGTGGATCGGCGCTCCGTTGCCCCGGAGCAGGGCCTGGCGAACGCCGTCGAGATCGACGACGACGGCCGTCACCGTGTAGCCCTTCTGCGCGCAGATCGCGACCGAGTCGCCGACCAGCTCGTTGGCCAGCGGCGCCGAGAGTTTCTGGATGGTGACCAGCCCCTGGGGCCAAGCTCCCGTCGAGGCCCCGACGATGGATTGGTCGGGGAGACAGGATTTGAACCTGCGACCCCCTGGTCCCGAACGGGCACTGGAGGAATCCCACGGCGTATCCTCGGCTGCCACCGCGGAGCAAGCTCCGGAAAAGACGGGCGAGCAGGAAGCCCCGAGTTTGGATACGGTGGCACCTCACCCACCGATTGAGACTCCGTTTGGTGCGCCGGTGGTGCGCGAACTTCCGCCCGATCCAGGGCCGCATGAGCGCCTGCTGACGGTCCGCGATGTCGCCAGCCGCCTCGGCGTGAGTTCAGCCCTTGTCTACAAGCTCTGCGAGCGGAACCTACTCTGCAGCCTACGGATCGGCGCAACCCTTCGTTTCCACCCGCAGGCCATAAGCGAGTACCTGTCGGGCACGGGGCCACCGCTCACTCGGCATCGGGTTCACCGTCGAAATAGCCGACGGCGTCCTTCTGCCTGAAGACCAAGCTCTTCAAATTCGGCGCGGCGCTGACCACCGCGTGGACTTTGCCCGAATCGGGATACTCCGTGACATCGACGCCTTTCGAGACGGACATCGCGAGGTACACGAGCGCTTCGGCTCCATCATTGATGAGCTGGTGCGCGTCATCGCCCGGAGGAAACAGGACGAAATCCGCGGGACCGATCTCCGTGAATCCCGCGGACGAACGCACTTTCGCCGATCCGGAGATCACGAAGAGCGCCTCTTCGGTGACGTTGTGCTTGTGAAAGGGGTACGATTTCTTTCCCGGCGGAGCTCCCACAGGCTGCAAGACATCGCGTCGCCCGCCAGCTTCTTCCGTCGCTGGAAATAGGATCCCCGCTGCATCCCTTCACCCCAGAGAACGTCTTTGGTGCGGACGATCTTCATGACTGGCTCCGTTGATCGAGAGGCTAGATCGCGGTGCGGCCGCCATCCGCCGCAACGACGGCGCCGGTGACGTAGCTCGCGCGTGGCGAGGCGAGGAAGGCGACCACCTCGGCGATCTCCTCGGGAGACGCGGGGCGCTTGACGGCCGTGGTCGACCCGAGTTGCTCGATGAGCTCCCGGACTGGTCCTCCGGCGTGCACCGGACCCGGCGCAACCGCGTTCACCCGGACTCCGCTGGCGCTGAATTCCGCGGCCCAGGCCCGCGTCATTGACGCGAGCGCCGCCTTCGTCGCTCCGTACGCCGCGGCTCCCGCGAGACCGATTGCGCCCGCCATGCTGGCGATGTTGACGATGCTGCCCTTGCCTCTGGCCGCCATCCCCGGGGCGAGCGCGGCGACGAGCACGAACGGAGCGCGGACGTTGCTGGCGAAGAGTGCATCGAACCGCTCGACGTCGAGCTCCGCCGTGGGGCCGAAAATGGCGAGCCCGGCGTTGTTGACCAGGACGTCGACGTCGCCGGCATCTCTCGCCAGACGGCGAACTTCCGCGGGTTTGGTGAGGTCCGCTGAGAGGAAGCGCGCCCGGCCGCCCGCGGCGATGATTTCTTCCACCGTCGCGGCGCCGCGCTCGGCGTCGCGGCCGTGGACGATGACCTCGGCGCCGTCGCGGGCGAGTTGCAGGGCGATTGCGCGACCGATGCCGGAGGTCGCGCCGGTGACCAGCGCCTTCTGATTCTGGAGGTTGCGGGACTGAGAGACTGGCATTTGCTTCTCCTTGGAACGGGGTTCGAGAACGGGGGACTCAGGTGAGCTCTTGTCGAGGGGTGGCCGTGGCGCGCAGCGCTGCCGGACCGCTCGCGCGCGCGGCCAAGGCAAGCGCGGCGAGGTACACGGCGCCGGCCCAGATCAGCGATATTCGCATCGCCGCGCCTTTGCCATCGCCGTGAAACAGCGCGGCGAAGAGCGCCACCCCGAAGGTGGTGCCGATCTGCCGGCTGGCGTTCAGCACGCCCGCCCCGATACCGGCTAGCGACGCCGGCACGCTGGCCAGAATGGCTGCGTTCATGGAGGGAGCGACGAGCCCGGCGCCAAGGCCCATCAGCACGAGCGCCGGCGCGAGGACGGGGAAGGGCGCGGCGGACGAAAGCGCCGCAGCCCACCATGCGCTGGCGCAGAGCGCCACCAGGCCGGCGAGGATGGGCCCGCGCGTGCCGTAGCGCGCGGCGAGGCGTCCCGCAACCACGCTGGTGAAACCGAAGGAGACGGTGATGGCCGCGATGTGCAGTCCTGCGACCGCCGGCGAGTCGCGGCGAACGTCCTGGAAATCGAGCGAGAAGGCCAGCACGCTCCCGAAGAACGCCCCAGCATAGAGCAGCGCTGCGGAGGCCGTCGAGGAAAAGGTGCGGTCCCCAAACAACCGCAGGGGCAGGATGGGGCGGGCGCTCCTTCGCTCGAGGAAGACGAACGCGCACAAGCCCGCCACGGAGGCCACGATCGCAAGGACGATGACTGGCGAGCCCCACCCGCGCAAAGGCCTCTCGATGAGCGCCCAGGCCAGGAGCGCCAGCGAGCCGGCTGCTGTCAGCTGAGCCGGCAGGTCGAAGCCTCCGCCCGCAGATCGCTGGGACGGCCGCACGAAGCGGAACGCCATCGCTACCGCGACGACGCCGAGCGGCACGTTGAGCAGGAAGATGCTGCGCCAGCCGAACGCCGCGACGAGCAATCCGCCGAACAGCGGGCCCGATGCGCCGGCGATCGCGGTGAGCGCGCTCCAGATGCCGATGGCCCGCGCTCTCTCTCCCTGATCGGGGTACGCCTGTCGGAGGATGGCCAGAGACGAAGGCATGAAGAACGCGGCACCCACACCTTGCACGATTCGGGCAAGCACCAACGTGCCGAGGTCAGGCGCCGCGCCACACAAGGCGGACGCGAGGGTGAAGATCGAGAGTCCGGTCACGAACACGCGCCGCGCGCCGAGCCGATCCCCGAGACCGCCAGCGAGCAGCAGCAGGCTCGCAAACGCGAGCGTGTAGCCGTCGATGACCCAGGAGAGCCCGCGTAGGTCTGTGTGCAGGCTCGCCTGAACGGCGGGAACGGCCACGTTCACCGCAGTTACGTCCAGCACCGCCATGCCCAGGCCGAAGCTGCTCGCGACCAAGGTCCAACCGGGCGAAGATCGTTCCGGAATCATCGGGCCCTCCAACGTGCCTGCATGGATGCATGGCCATCTCGAAGAGATCCCGTGCACTTTTGCCCTTTGTCCGTGCAACAATGCAGCGAGAGATGCCGGACTGGAGCGATCTGCGGTTTTTCCTCGAGCTCGCGCGCACCGGCACGTTGGCCGCGGCCGGGCGCAAGCTCGGGGTCGACAACACCACCGTGGGCAGGCGCCTCGCGGCGCTCGAGCACGACCTGGGCTCGAAGCTGTTCGCGCGCACTCCGGACGGGCTCGTGCTCACCGCCGCCGGCGAAGCCATCCGGACGGCTGGCGAGGAGATGGAGCACGCGGTCCTGCGCGGGGAGCAACGAGCCCTGGGTGCAGACCGCAAGCTCTCAGGCCAGGTCCGCCTCGCCACCACAGAGATGCTCGGCGAGATGGTGGTCCTGCCGGCGCTGCGGTCGCTGCACGCGCGTCATCCGCAGATCCGCGTCGATCTCGTGACCGGTACCGGACGGCTCGACGTCGCACGGCGCGAGGCGGACGTGGCACTCCGGTACGCCCGTCCCGAAAGCGGCGACCTGGTGGCGCGGCGCGCGGGGATGGTGGCTTTCGGCGTTTATGCTTCGAAGACGTATCTGGCGGCGCACGGCCGGCCCGCGCGCGCCAGCGGGTTTTCCGGGCACGACATCGTCGGCTACGACGCGGGCATCCGCCATTGGCGCCCTGGCCCGCTGGGTGCCGAGCCTGTGCGCGATGCGCGCGTCGTGCTGCGCACCAACAGCACGCTGATGCTCCTGCAGGCCGTCCGGTTGGGAATCGGCATCGGTTCGCTGCCCTGCTGTCTCGCGCGCCCGGATCCCGACCTGGAGCGCGTTCCTGCCGGCGCGCCTGCGGAACTCGACGAGGTGTGGCTGGTCGTGCACCCCGACGTCCAGCGCACGAGCCGGATGCGCGCCGTCATCGAGGCGCTGGAGGCGCGCATGGCGGACGTCGCCGCGGAACTGTCCGGCAGCCGCGAGGGGTGAGGTGACATCGTCCATCGCTAGCCGCCGCAATGTACGCAACTTGCGTATCTACGTAACTTGCGTATAATTCGAGCGTGGACGCCGTGTTCGTCGAGCTTCCGCCGTTCGAGCGGTATCGCGCGAACTACCTCGATGATGAGGCGTTCTCACGGTTGCAGACGCTTCTGATGGTGGATTCGGAAGCAGGCGATGTCATTACGGGGACCGGGGGTTTGCGGAAGGTGCGGTTCGGTGATCCGCGTCGGCGAAAGGGCAAACGCGGCGGCCTGCGAATCATCTACTTCTGGTGGAAAGCAGGAAGGCAATACTGGCTCTTCACACTCTACGACAAGGACGAGATGGACGATCTTTCCGCCGCTCAGCGGAAAGTGCTGAAGGCGATGCTCGACAACGAAATCAGATCGCGGAGATCACGATGAAGAGGTCCCGTAAGAAGGCGAAGCGCGCGGCACGCCGCAGCCTGTTTGCCGAGTTGGTGGAGGGCATGAATGCGCTGGCTGAGGCTCGCGAGGGCAAACGTACTCTGCGCACTCATCGGGTAGAATTCAAACCTGCTCCCGAACTGACACCCGACGAGTTGGTCCGCGTTCGCACGCGACTGCGTCTGTCGCGCGGCCTGTTCGCGACTTTTCTTCGTACAAATCCCCGGACGCTGGAGAATTGGGAGCAGGGGCGTGCCCGGCCAAACGCGCAGGCGGCACTGCTGATCACCTTGGTGAAGAAGTTTCCCGACATGGTGGAGCGCCTCGCGAACGTCTGATCGAAACTGGGGACACCATACGCAATTCAAGGACCGCCGGAGAGGTCGTTTTGTCGGTTGGCTGGATGAACCAAGTTGATGCGAAGTGTGCGGAGATCAGGAACGCCACGTGCGTGTCGTCCGGTGCCCCGCCGCCGTGCTCGGCGATCTTTTTCTTGCTGCGAGTAGATGACGCCGGCGTTGGGCTGGATGAAAACGTGCCACACGCTGAACCCACGGCCTTCGGGCTTCGCCACTCTGGTGCCGAGGCCCCAAAAGGAGCCATGTAGGTTCGGGGAACTTGAACCGTCGATAGCTCCAAACGGGGGGAGCGCGCATCAGGCCGCGGCCTTGAGCTTGACCGGGGCGGAGGAGCGAGCCGCAGCCGGAAGAGGGTGCCGCCAACCGGCCGATCGTGCGCCGAGACGTCGCCGCGTGCGCGTTTCAGCGGCTTCAGGAGCCAAGCCCCGAGAAACATCACAAGGGAGATCGAGGAGGCCGCGTAAGCAAGGCTATGAGCTCTTGGCATTGGGCCCCGCGCGCTACATGATCTCGCTGAACCCGAACCAGAACGACGAGAAGGAGTAGCTGCGGGCTCCAGCGCACGGCGCATGCCACTCGCAGAGGCGCGGAAACACGCAGCCGCGCCTCGGCGTAACAAGGTTGCGGCGTTGCGTTCTTGTGACGCTCGTCTCGAGGTGCCCGGTCTCATCCGGCGTCGGGCACTCTCTCGCGTGGCACGGAAGCTGCTCCTGCCAAGTGGCGGAGCCGCCGATGATCCGAGGAATCATGACCACCAAGGACGTCCTGTTGCATGCGCCCACGATCGTGCAGGGCTTCGGGATTCGCGCTCTGTGGCGTTGCGTGCGCGCCATCCTCGTCCGCGAGCCGACGACGTTCCTCGCCGTCATCTCGTAGCATCCGCGACGTGAGCGTCGCTGCGGCGGTCGACGTGTATGCCGCGCGCGACAGCGTCAGCGGCACGGATGTCGCGATAAAGATCCTCCACTCGCACCTGAGCGAGGACCGCGATCTGGCCGACCGCTTCCGGCGCGAGATGTCGGTGACCCGCGGGCTCGACCATCCCGGCATCGTGCGGGTGTTCGACCTGCACGAGCACGAGGGGCGGCCGCTCTTCAGCATGGAGCTCCTGCACGGGCGCACCCTCCATGAGCGCATCGTGGTGGGCGGGCCGATCGCGCCTGATGACGCGCGGCGCATGGCCATCGAGATGTGCGAGGCGCTGCACGCCGCGCACCGGGCGGGCGTGGTGCACCGTGATCTCAAGCCGCACAACGTCTTCCTCACCGCCCGGACCGACTGCGGCGGCCTGACGCCGAGGAACTCGGAGAGGAGTCAGCCGGGCCGAATCGTCATCGGATTCCCAACGCGGGCGCGCCAACCAGACTGAAAATCCCCGTGTCGGTGGTTCGGTTCCGCCCCTAGGCACTTTAAGTTCCGAGAACCTGGGTGGCCGGGCGCTTCTCATCTGTCCATCTGGTCTGGCTTCGACGCCCTCGTTTGCTAGCCGCCGGAGTCAGCGCGGGAAGCGCGGGGAGTGAATCCTGCGCATTCTGGCAGGTGAGGTCGTTCAGGCGGCCGTAGACCAGCTCGACCATGACGCAACGGGGCGCGGCTCGCCTCGAATACGGATGGAACACGGACGCGTCCTTCGCGTCGCTTCTACTCGACGCATACTCGGGAAAGGCCGCCGTCCCGGAGGTGCCTGCGTTCCGCTGCGCCTGCGCGGTCTGGCTCGGCACTTTTGAGGATAGCTCCTACTGCGCAAGCTGCGGCACCGAGTTCGAGGGGATTGCCCCGCTCGGCGCGGAATGACTGTCGATGGCCTACGATGGCTTGCGCCTGGCTGCCCGACCGCCGCGACGAGTTGCACGGCATGGTGGAGGACCCGGCGCGCTTCGACCAGATCGCATGGGGCCGGCCCCCAGCTCTTCC